>Ga0302320_10001758_pt1 | contig 51864 bp, 54 predicted proteins | sample Bog_T0_3_FD_202130 | JGI IMG/M metagenome (GOLD analysis project Ga0302320, IMG submission 202130) | Peat permafrost microbial communities from Stordalen Mire near Abisko, Sweden - Bog_T0_3 | ecosystem: Environmental > Terrestrial > Soil > Wetlands > Peat | place: Sweden: Abisko, Stordalen Mire...
GACTCACAACAAAAAAGAGAGCGATAAGAGCCGCGACGTCGAACGGGAGGTTCGGAGAGAATTCAACGATCGTTGAAAATTTACCTACGGGGATGCCAGGCATCGACAGGAGATTCCGGCCGTCCCGCGCGATGAGAGCACCGTTAACTCTTTAATCTGACGGAAACGCCAACTGCAAACACAGTAGCTAAGGGCAAGGTTGCTTCGCCGTATTTTTCGGCCAACAGCTTTGCTTTCGCGCTCGCTTAAACTCGTTTTAGGTCAGCACGGCGCTTCGCTATCCGCGACTGCAGGATAGTAGAGGTGATATAACCGCAGCCACTTAGGTGGATTCCCTTCCCGGCTTCCACTCGAACGTTTCGGGAATCGTATCCTTTGCATTTCGCTCGCTTTACGAGCAAAAGATATTAAACGCCGCAAGGCCCAAAGCGATCTATCATCGTACACGCGTCTCGGTCGCTCTTTTGCACGACGGTTCAATTCCGTCCATCTCCACAATTTGACAAATAGAATACAATATGCTACTATATGACATAGCAGTTTTGAGGTATTCCTGCCTCAAAAGAAACAACAGGACGAAGGTGGAATGCCTTCTTTGAAAAAATGAATGCAAAAACTTTTTTAGCTTCATTCCCCGATTCGGAACTTGCTTCGCGTCTTGCAGAATTGGTGAACGATGGTGCTGTGCTAAATGAAAAACAACAAGCATATGTGAAAGAAACCGTGGTATCACAGTGGGGAACTGATTTTGAAGATTGGGCTATAGCGCTCGCCACATTCATCAATACTTGCCATTAACCAAGACCTTCATGAGACTGACCTTCAAAATTCTTCTCGCGAAGGTCTTTCTCTTTTCCAAGATTTCTACCGCTTTGGAATGCCGAGATCCCTGCAAATCTTTGCTGCAAGAAAATCATCGATCTCCGCATGTCGCGGCACCGAAGAAGTCTTTCCTAAAAGAGTATTTTTGAATATCGAATGCCGCCCGCCTTCTCGGACAAGACGACGGCCATGAAGTCGAATGTGTCTGACCAGGTCGACCCGCTTCATGGTTATGCGGGCAAAGTTATTTTGATAAGTTCCCTGCGGGGAGAGACTCGGCTCCTTTTGAACTGTGATCGCGAAGATTGTCGATTCGTCTCTAGGATAAGTGCCAGCGCCTCGCGAAGATTCTCGCGGGCCTCTGTAAGAGTCTTGCCCTGCGTGTTGACACCGGGAATCTCTTCAATCCAAGCAATGACCCAGTCCTTGGTCTTCTTGAATACAGCGGTGAATTGATTGCGAGTGGTCATAAGTATCATGAGTATAACAGAAAGGGCGTTTAGAATCAAAATAAATTACTAGTTCGGAAGTGCTATAATCATATTTCACATGCCCAATCCCGAAACCACCTGGAAGATATACGACGCCAACGAAGCTGCCTGGGAGGCGATGATCGCCGATTGCAAGAAGGCGACAAAAAGCATCGTCCTCGAACAGCTCATCTTTGTCACGGACGATTTCGGCCAGCGATTGATCGATGTCTGCGCCGAGCGAGCGGCGGCGGGGGTAAAGGTGCACTTTCTCTGGGATGCATGGGGTTCGTTCTCCTTTTTCGGCTCGAACATCATCGAAGATCTAAAGAAAAAGAATATCGACCTCGTCTTTTGGAAGACGATAATACCGGCATATTACAAAGCGCCGAATTTCCGCTCATGGTTCTTTCGCAATCATCGTCGCACCCTCGTCATCGATGGCAAGGTAGGATATACCGGCAGCATGTGCGTCAAGGACGGCATGAAAAACTGGCGCGACACCAATCTGCGGGTCGAAGGCGTGATCGCCGGCGAGATGCAAAGCGCGTTCGACCGCATGTGGGCCAGGGCACTCGATCAAAAATCCCTGCCGAAGCGATGGAAGGCCAGAGACCCTGAATTCCGCTATCTCACCAATTATCCCCTGCCTGGCCGACGGCATCTGTATTCCGGACTCATCGAGGCCATCCGCCATTCCCGCAACTATATCTATATAACGACTCCGTATTTTGTCCCGACGCGCCGCCTTGCCCGCGTCCTGCGCCTGGCCGCCCACCGCAATGTCGATGTCAAGATCATCATGCCGGAAAGCTCGAACCATCCTTTTGTCGACTTGGCCGCGCGCACATTCTTTTCCTCCATGCTTTCATCGGGCGTAAAGATATTCTTGTACCAGGGGGAGAACATCCACGGTAAAACCGCCGTCATCGACGGCGACTGGTCTTCGGTCGGCTCGATGAATATGGATGGCATCAGCCTCCTCTATAATTTCGAAGCGAACATCGTCTCGACAAGCCCGAAATTCGCCGAGGAAATGGCCGCGCATTTTGTCCATGACCTGCAAAAGACGAGAGAGGTGGCCTTGGCCGAATGGGAAAAGCGCTCGTTCCTCCAAAAATGGCTCGAATTCCCGGCGAGGTTCGTCAGGAAGTTCTTGTAAGCCGATTTGCGCCGCCCTTCCCCTTGTGCTATACTTTCCCCTACCTCCTTGGCAATCCCTCGCGTACGAATAAATCATCAGATAAAGGCGCCGCAGCTGCGCGTCATCACCGAAGACGGCGCAAACCTCGGCGTGATAACTATTGCCGAAGCTTTAAAGGAAGCCAGGAACAGGAGCCTTGATCTCATCGAGATTTCGCCCAACACGGTCCCGCCGGTTGCGAAAATCATGGATTATGGTAAGTTTCAGTATGCCGAGCGCAAGAAGCAAAAAGAGTCTAAATCGCGCGTCCAGGCCTCGGAATTAAAGATAATCCAGGTGAAAATCGGCACAGGCGAGCATGATCTCGAGCTCAAAGCCAGAAAGGCGTCCGAATGGCTGGCCGAAGGAAACCGGGTCAAGATAGACCTCTATCTCGTCGGCAGGGCAAAGTATATGGACATCAATTTTTTGAAGGAGCGCATGGATCGGTTGTTCAAGCTCATCACCACCGAATACCGCGTGGCGAGCGAGCCGACGAAGGGGCCGAAAGGATTGAGTGCGGTGTTGGAGAAGAAAAAATAAGGAAAAAGCAAAGAAGCAAAAAGGAAAAATACAATGAAAACAAACAAATCATACGCAAAGAGGCTCAAGGTGACGAAGAACGGCAAGCTTTTGGGCCGCGGCACCGGACAGAACCATTTCAATGCAAAGGAAAGCCGCCGCACGCAGATGCGCAAGAAGCGCATGGGCAATTTTGCCATGTCGAACAAAGCAAGAAGCCGTTTCTTGGTCAACATGAAATAATTTTATAAAGAATTAAGAAAAAACTAGACACACTACCATGAGCCGAGTAAAAAAAGGAGTCAATGCGCTCAAAACCCGCAGAAATATATTGAAGCAAGTCAAAGGCTACCGCTTTCGCAGGTCAAAGACCGAGCGCGCCGCCTATGAGGCCATCTCGCACGCCGGCGCTTATGCCTTTGCCCATCGCCGTGACAAGAAAGGCGACTTTCGCCGCCTCTGGAACGTCAAAATAAACGCCGCACTGCGCCAGATCGACGAGAAGAATTCCTACAGCAAATTCATCGGCGCTCTAAAAAAGGCAAAGATCAATCTCGACCGCAAATCGCTCGCTCATTTGGCCGAATTCAAACCGGAGACGTTCAGACAGGTAGTGGCAAAAGTGAAATAAAGCTCAAACAAGAAAAAGATAAATTAAAAAGTTTGGCCCGCATAATGCGGGTTTTACTTTGTGCCGTAGAGCTCTTTCCAGACGCGTCTCTCTCGAGCGAGCTTTCTCTTATAATCTTGAAAATACTTGAACTTCTGACCATCTTCCGTCATCGGAATGAAACCAAGAGAACCTTCGGTTATGACGTTGTTGAGAAAAAGCTTGATGCCACCGGAGAGATCTGTGCCCATAGCTTCAAAGACTTTAGCGGCTTTTTCTCGGGTTTCTTCGTCTACGCGGACCTGAATAGTAGTTTGCATCAAGGAATTATACTGCAAATGTACGTACATTGTAAATGAGACCAACCAAAGGACATTATCCACCTCACAGAGTCCGTTTTCTTATAAAAGAAATATGAGCAGCATTATCTGTAAAAACAGTCTTTAACTGGGTGATAATTTGCCTATTTCCCTTGGCCAAAACGACTTGCCTTTAAAATTCGCGTCATTTAAATCTAAATTACTATGATCTTGCATAGCAAACTCTATTTTATGCACGGGCAACGGTGGTGATATACAATTTTAGAGCCATTTTACAATGTACGTACATTGTAAAAACACCATAATAAAGAACATCACCTCACGACGCTATTTTCTATTTGAATAATAAAGGAAAAGCCCGCGAGGTGCGGGCTTTTTTGTTCATAGATGAAACTTTGGCCTTTCACAAATATATTGCCAGAGATTTTTTGCAAAACCTGGATATTTTATCATAAAAATGTCTGCGTGATCGTCGATTATGACATCGTCGAATTTTTGATCTTCATCAAAGTCATCTACACCTTGATCGAATAGAAAGAGGTGGAAAAGCTCATGGAGCATCGTTTTCGACCTTTCTCCGTCATCGACATCTTTTTTCATTGTGATCAGCCATGCGTTGCCAAAGCTATTCAATGTCCCGCGCCAACCTTCATCAAGCGATGCTGCCGTCAGATAAAAATCAATCTTAAACTTCATGAACAATGCCAAGACCTCGCCAGAAGTAATCCTGGCGAGGTCTTTCTTGAACTAAATTTTCAATAGGGGCCATACACTACCTCCTTTCTGAAACCAAGCTAGCACATCAATCCTTTAATTACAATTTTATTCCAGAACATATTCTTTCTTCGCCTCCGGCACTATAGCATTGACGCCCAGATTATCGCGCAATTTTTGCGCCAGGAACATCGATGTCTTCGGTTCGCCCATAGTGACGAAGACTTGCTTCAGAGTGTCTTTTGCATCATTCACGAATTCGACGAGATGATCGCTGTCTTTGTGCGAGGAATAGGCAAGAATTTTTTTGACGCTTGCGCGCACGCGAATAGTGCGGCCTTCCATGACGACTTGCGGCAGACCATCGATGAGCTGGCGGCCGACCGTGCCAGCGCTCTGATACCCCACTTCGATCAACGTATTTCTTGCATCAGGCAGATAGAATTCCTCGTGGCGCGTTATGCGCCCACCCATAGACATGCCGGAACCGGCCAAAATGATCTTTGGACCCGGAATCTTCTCGATATTCTGCGAAACATCCGCTGTCATGACATACTCGAGCCGCGGAAAAGAGAAGATATCGCCATTTTTTTGTATATCAGCCCGCGCCTCATCGTTGAAGAGGTCTTCGTGCCGCTTGTAGATATCCGTGACTTTGATGGCGAGCGGCGAATCGACGAAAACTGGAATGGAGGGAATTATTTTTTCTTGGACCAAATGATCGAGATCATACAGGATGACTTGCGTCCGCTCGATGGAAAAAGACGGGATGACGACCGTGCCTCCCCTTTTGGCCGTCTCATTGACGATATCCGCGAGCATAGTGCGGCATTCGGAGCGCGGCTCATGATTGCGGTCGCCGTAGACGCTTTCCATGATCAGATAGTCGGCACCATCGACAGACTCGGTGTCACGAAGGAGCGGCGCCGGCGTGTTGCCGAGATCGCCGGTAAAGACAACTGTCCGGCCGTTGTCGAAGGAAAATTTGTACATCGTCGAGCCAAGGACATGGCCGGAATCGAGGAGGTTCAAAGAAAAGCCTGGAAATTTTGTTTCCTCATGGTATTCGAGCGTTTTCCAATTCCTGAACGAATTCGTGACGTCGTCCAGATCATAGAGCGGCTCTTTGCGATGGTCGCGGCGCGCTTCGCCGGCCAGGATGCCCGCGCCGTCCTGTAAAATCAATTTCGCGAGCTCGCGCGTTGCCGGAGTCGAATAGATCTCGCCATCAAATCCTTCCTTTATCAATTTCGGGATGCGGCCAACATGATCGAGGTGAGCATGAGTTATAAAAAGATACTTGATGACTTTTGGATCGTAACCGAAAGGATACCAATTGAGCGCTTGTGCCGCCTTTTCGCCCTGGATAAGACCGCAATCGACGAGCGCTTTGACGAAAGAATCCGCTCCTGTCGGTATTTCCAATAAAAAATTCGCTCCAGTGACCGAGCCGACGCCGCCATAGCATGTGAGCTTTGGATTATTCATCAAACTATGGACAAAGTATAACACGGCGCCGCCTTTGCCATAAAACCTGAATCGCCGCACCAAACGAGTGATGAGGCGATGCAGGCTACCGAGGCATTGAACTAAACTTTGTGAGCTTAGGTGGGTTTCCTCAAGGCGAACGCCACGGCGCCGCCTAATGTGAATTTTATAAAATAAGATTCATTGGAATCCCTGAAAAATTGGTATAGGTTTTTATGCTTCAGTAACCTGGTTCAAGTATGAACCTAAAAATAAAAGATGCAACGGTGGATAACTATTCTGAAATCTTTTTCGCGCAAAATCAAGGGTGTATCCGGTGACTATCCGAGTATATCGTCCAAAGCGACGTCATAGAGTATCTTTTCATGGACCGTCTTGTAGTTCATGAGCTCCGCCGATTTGAACCAATGGGCTATCTCGTCACTGGCCTCCTTGACCGAACCGGAAGCGTGGACGACGTTGCGCACAGCGCGTGCGTCGCCATCAGACATCTGATATGAATCGAGGACAAAGTCGCCACGGATGGTGCCCACGCCGGACGAGAGCGGCTCGGTACTGCCGACGAGTTTGCGGACAATCTGTACGGAATGGGCGCCTTCGAGGACAAATGCGACGATGGGACCGGCGGTCATGTAAACAACCAGATTTTTGAGGATTTTAGCCGTTATTTCGAGCGGATCATTCGATGGCGGCTTTATGCCTTTGCTCTCGTAGCTCTTGATCGTCTTCTCCCCTGTGACACGGCGCCACGCAGGATCGAGCGTGTAGTGCTTTTCAACGAGCTCTGGCGTGGCCATCATCATCTTCATGGCGACGAGCTTTAGGCCGACGCGCTCGAAACGACCGATGACTTCGCCGACGAGTCCGCGCTGAATGCCGTCGGGCTTGATTATGACAAGAGTGCGCTCGTGCTTTGGGTGGTTTGTATTTTTCATAGTGAGAGGATTATAGCATAAGATTTATAGAAGTCTCTGTAATGGTCATTATTGTTTATACCGTCAGTATCTCCGCATCCCCTTTGGTTATCAAAACTGTATGCTCGAAATGCGCCGCGGGAAGGCCGTCAGCGGTGATGACAGTGTAATCGTCGGGAGCTTGATAGACTTCTTTGCCGCCTTGATTGAACATCGGCTCTATGGCGATGGTCATTCCGGGTTGGAGGACCGCCTTTTCGTCGCGAACGCCGGAAACATAATTCGGCACATACGGTTCTTCGTGGACGCCATAGCCGACGCCGTGACCGACCAGTTCTTCGACGATGCCAAACCCTGCGCCACGGCCGACGCGCTCGACGGCAGTGGAAATATCGAGAATTTTTTTGCCCCCTTTTGCCGCTTTTATGCCAGCCACGAGGGCTCTTTTGGTCGTCTCGATGAGACTGACGAGCTTTGGTTCCGCTTTGCCGACCGGCACCGTCACGGCCATATCAGTGAAAAGGCCGCGATGCTTTAGGCCAAAGTCGATGCTAACGATGTCGCCCTCTTGTAAAACACGGTTATTCTCTGTCGGAATGCCATGCACCACTTCCTCGTTGACCGAAACGCAAATGCTCGCAGGATACGGCCTCTTCGCGCCTTTTGGCTTGAAGCCGAGAAGGCTCGATGTATCGCCGGAACCGTCCGTATCAGCCTCTTTTATGAGCCGCACCGCCAAAGCGTCGAGTTCGCGCGTCTCCAGTCCAGGCCGCACGGCTTCTACCAGCTTTTTCATCACGGTCGCATGGCGCCGTCCGCCTTCGCGCAGGATCCTGATGTCTTCCTTGGTCTTTATCGTGATCATTATCCTTACCCTACTCTAATCCGGCTCTTTTCACAATATCCTCGTATATTTTCTGGACGGACCCCTCACCGTTTATTTTCAGAAACAGATAGTTCGGATTGCCTTTAAAAAATTTCAGTGCTTCGGTCACTTCCTTTTTATACCAGCCGAGGCGCTCCTCGATCGAGGCGGGGGTGTCGTCTTCGCGCTTGCGCTGAAGGAGCCGTTTGACCGCTTCATCGTGGCCGATATCGAGATAGATGACGGTCGGCTCGTTCAATCCGTAAAAATCAAATACCGAGTCGAGCGCGCCGGCTTCGTGGTATTTGCGCGGCGTGCCGTCGAATATGATATGGTCGCCTTCCCGATAATCGCCGACGAGCATGTCAGACCACACGTGGATAGCCATGAATTCAGGCAGGAGATCTCCCGCCTCGAGGACGGTCCGCGTCTTGCGCGCAGTGAATGAATCTCCCTTGCTGAGGTCGCGGAAGCCTTGGCCGGTCTGCACATACAGAACGTTGCGCGAAGGGTCTCTCTCTTTCAAGAGCTTGATGAGCATCTCTGCCTGGGTTCCCTTGCCCGAGCCTGACATGCCTATAAAAATGAATGCGCGCGGTGACATGGGTAGAGTATAACAAAAAAGGTCGGCTCATGCCGTTCCCTTTTTCCACTCTTTATTTTTACATTCTCCTAATACTCTCTCATCGCTATCTGCGCGTCTACCTTCTTGACCAGATCGAGGACGACGGACACGACGATGAGGAGCGCCGTGCCGCCGATGGCAAAGGTGGTGCCGCCGGTGAATCCCTGCATGATGAGGGGCAGCACTGCGATGATGCCGAGGAATAGGGCTCCGACGAGGGTGATGCGGGTAACGACGCGGGCGAGATATTGCATGGTCGAATCGCCGGGACGCACGCCGGGGATGAATGCGCCGGACTTTTGCAGATTCTCGGAGATCTGCTGGGGATCAAAGGTCACCGCGGTGTAGAAATAGGTAAAGAGGAAGACGAGGATGAAATAGCCGATGCCGTAGATCCACTGGTTGCTGACCCAGGCGAGGAGCTGTGTGGCATACGTCGCCACCATGACGTTCGATGAATGGGAAAAGAAATTGCCGATGATGCTCGGGAAAAGGAGTATGGAAAGGGCGAATATGATCGGGATGACGCCTGCCTGATTGAGGCGCAATGGCAAATAGGTCGAGACTCCTCCGTAGACTTTGTTGCCGCGAACCTGCTTTGCATAGGTCACCGGCACCGAACGCTCGGCTTCGGTCACATACACGACGGCACCGATGACGACGACGCCGACCGCCAAGCCGACGAGATAGATGGGAATATTAGAAGCCAGGAAGCCTGCGGCGAATTGTCCCGCCACGCCCGGCAATCGCGCGATGATGCCGGCGAATATGATGAGCGATACGCCGTTGCCGATGCCGAACTCGCTGATGATCTCGCCGATCCACATGAGGAGCACCGAGCCGCCGGTGACGACGAGCACATTGACGAGGAGCACGAACGGGGCAAGATGCGGAATGACATTCTGATTCTCAAGGAGGATGAGGAAGCCGACGGATTGTATCATGGCGAGAGGCACGGACAGGACGCGCGAATACTGCGACAGCTTTTGACGGCCGGCTTCGCCGTCATCATGGAGCATGTTCTTGAGCGACGGCACCATCATGGTGAGGAGCTGCATGATGATGGAAGCGGTGATGTATGGACCGACGCCGAGCATGACGATGGAGAGGCGCGATATGCCGCCGCCGGAAAAGAGATCGAGGAGGCCAAAGAATTGGCTCGAATTGATGAGCTTGTCGAGCGTCGAAACGTCGATGCCAGGCACGGGGATCGCCGCGAGCAATCGAAAGACGACGAGCGCGCCCAAGGTAAAGAATATGCGCCTCTTCAGGACCGGATCCTTGAATACGATGCCTATTTTTTTCCAAAATGTGTCCATGTATAAAAGTAAGTATAACCGAAACTAAGAAGCTTTTCCTCCCGCCTTTTCTATCTTTGCTTTGGCGCTCGTGGAAACTGTGACTTTTGAAAAATTGAGTTTTTTCGTCAATTCTCCATCGCCAAGAATTTTGATGGCGGGAATTTTCCCATTTTTCATCTCGATCAAGCCGTTCTTTAAAAGAGTCTCCGGCGAAACCGTGTCCCCCGCCTTGAAAGCCTCCTCTATGAAAGAAAGATTGACGACGAGCTTTGCGTCCGTCATCGGCCTGTTGATATTGACGCCGCGGCCGCGCAGTTTCGGGATCTTTTTGATGAGATCGCGGAGCTCGGGACGCTTCTTTCTACCAGCGCGGGCATTCTGGCCCTTGGTCCCCTTGCCGCTCGTCTTGCCACGGCGTCCGCCGCGTCCGACTTGCTGGGACTTCTTGAATTTATTGATAGGATTGAGGGTGTGTATTTGCATGGTAGTAAGATGCTATTTCGTCTTCGGGACAGCCTTTTCGGCAACGATTTTTTCAGCGGCTTTCGCTCCCGGTCTGCCTTGCGTCGACAATTGCTGGAGAGCCTGGACGGCGGCGCGTGCGATGTTCAATTTATTTTTTGAAGGGGAACGGAGCTTTGCCACGACGTCTTTCACACCGGCCAAGACGAGCACGTTGCGCACGGCCGAACCCGCGACGAGACCGCGGCCTTTGACCGGCATCATCTCGACGCGAGCCGAAGAATATTTCGCATACACTGAATGAGGGATCGACATGGAGGGCGTCAAAGCAATCTTGAACATGTGCTTTTTCGCGTCGCGCGTGGCTTTGTCGATTGCGAGAGTGGTGTCGATGGCCTTGCCCAATCCGACGCCGACGCGGCCCTTGTGGTCGCCCGAGACGACAGCGACCGAAAACGTAAAGCGACGGCCTCCGGCGGCAACGCGGGTCACACGGCGGATGTCGATCATTTTAGTATCGAATTCCGGCTTTACCCGTTCTGCGCCGCGATTTCCTCCTCGGCGCGGACGTGAATCACGGCTATTCTTCATACGCGGCGGGCGTGCATCGAATGCGCCCGGTGCTGGCTTCCCTGTTGAAGGAGAAGCTGTCAAAGCGGTGGGAACGGCCGCGACTGGGGCCGTGCTTGCAACCGGCGCAGGTGCGGCCGTCTTCACTTCCGTATTTTTTTGTTTGTTTTCTTCATTCATAAAAATTAAAATTTCAATCCTCCTTCGCGAGCGCCTTCGGCCACCGCTTTGATGTGGCCGGTGTACAGGTAGCCTCCGCGGTCAAAGACGACAGAGGCAATCTTAGCTTCCTTGGCTTTTTTTGCAAGGAGAGCGCCGACCTCGCGCGCCCGCTCCGCCGGCGTCTTGCCTTTGCAGTCCTTTGACCAGGCGGAGACGAGCGTCGAGCCCTTGTCATCGTCGATCAATTGCAAAAAAATGAATTTGTGCGATTTAAAGACGGAAAGGCGCGGCCGGGCCGAGGTGCCGGAAATTTTGGCGCGTATCCTCTTGTGCCTTCGGGCGATCTTGTTCTGTTTTATCTGTGATATGTTCATGGTTTTACACGGCTTTCTTGCCCTGCTTCCTGCGGATGACCTCATCGGAATAGCGGATGCCCTTGCCTTTGTACGGCTCGGGCTTTTTCACCGCGCGGATCTGTGCGGCGAACTGACCGACTTTCTCCGCATCGATGCCGGATACGCTTATGCCGCTCTTGTCGGAAACGACCTTGATGCCTTCCGGAATGACGAGCGACACCGGATGCGAGAAGCCGACATTGAGGACGATCTCCTTTCCTTTGACATCGGCCTTGAAGCCGATGCCCTCGATGATGAGCTTTTTCTCGTAGGCCTTGTTGACGCCGGCAAGCATGTTTTTGATATGAGACGCGTACGATCCCCAAAGAGCCAGGTTCGGGATGTCTTCGCGCGAAGGGGCGATGGTCACAGTATTGTCTGCGATAACGACAGAGATATCATCGCTAAAAGACTTTTGTATCTCGCCGAGGGGACCTTTCACGGAAAAGACGCCTGCGGAAAATGACGCGGTGGTCTTTGCGGGGATGACGATAGGTTTTTTTGCTATGCGTGACATAGGATTAAATAGTTGAAAGTAGCAAGTTACAAGTTGCAAGAAGAAAGCTGCATTTACTTGCGACTTGATACTTGTAACTTGTAACTTTGAGATAGTTCATAATATTTACCAAATTTTAAAGAGTATTTCTCCGCCGACCTTTAGTTTTTTGGCCTCAAAGTCCATCAGGATGCCGCGGGGCGTCGAATAGACGATGTTGCCATAGCCTTGTTTGAACGGTTTGATATCGCGCGACTTCTGATAGAGGCGGCGCGACGGCTTTGACACGCGCAGAACGCCATGGATGCGAGGCTCGCCGTTTGTGTACGAAAGTCCGATTTCAAGGGTCTGAAGTATGCCGCTTCCCTTTTTATCAACGGACGAGAAATATCCAGCCTTCTTTAAAATGTGTGCGATCGACTCCTTGAGCTGTGAATGCGGCATGGAAACAACTGCCTTGCCGGCTTTTGTGGCGTTCGATGCGCGCGTTATGAGGTCTGCGACAGGGTCTGTTACCATGATGATTTTCGGATGCCCGGAATGACGCCTTCGTTGGCGAATTCACGGAAGCAGATGCGGCAAAGGTCAAAATCGCGCATATAGCCGTTCTTTCTTCCACAACGGAAGCAACGGCGAACGACGCGCGACTTGAACTTCGGCTTCTTTTTCGACCTTGCTATGACTGATGTTTTTGCCATCTGCTTGTTTTAAACGGGTTAAAAACTGGACCGGTGAGCTTCTCCTGTGATACAAGAGCCTGCTTTCGGTCGCGTACGCCGTATATTGGACGTGAGGAGAGTGTAGCAAAGGCTGGGTTTGAAGTCAAATCTGTGCATATTTTAAGGCATTTTGGAGCCACTTGACAAACATATACCTTAAGAGTATAATATTGGTCGTAAGCATGTGAAAAACACTTGCTGAACCGTCCAGGAATCTTCTCGGTTCCTATCATATACCTTCCGAATGTTTCGGCCGGAATGATCCCAATCATGGGGAATGGTAAGTCTCTGAAAGGAGATAAAAATGAGAGAGTACATTGTAAACCTCACGAACAACCTAATCGGCAAGCATGGGTTCGACCTCATGTTCAACAGCATGAAGACAAGAGACCTGGCAGACGGTTGGGAAGGAATTTTTGTCAAATTGATCTGCGACACAATCAGTTCCCGCGATGTCCGCGAGATGTCGCCGGAAACACTCGGAAAAGTGATGTGTTCGCTCGAAGGATCTGAACTTCCCGCTTATAATCCCGGACTTTACTTTGGCAAGCCGGACCAGTATCTTCGGGGTATTGTCTCAAGCTTTCTGGCTTGGCAGATCCGTTATCGGCTTGATGCATCCGCGCTTGAACGCCACAGCAAAATTCCGCCGTATGTCTCAAAGAACACGGTAGCGAAGGTCCATGATTCCGGTTTCAAGGCTATCATTGATGGCCTCGCAGGGAAGCGGACTCAAAAAATCCACACGACGGAAGACGCTGTTCGGCTTACCTTGAACACAGGCTTTACCAACGACGACAAGGGTGTAATGCCTGAAGTCCTCGCATACCTGAAACGGCATCCCGAGCAGGTCATGGAATACGGCATGCAACTCCAAGATGCTTACAACATCGAAGATCGCCGGACTCCTATGGTGAAAATGGCGCTTACTCTGAAGTCCGCGCTGAAATAATTTAAACATACCGTCCACGAAAGCCGCCTGGCTCTCGTCGGGCGGTTTTCTTTTTATTGACTTTTTCTAATTGCAACTCTGTCTCAATTAAATCCAATTATATGGCTAACTTTCGTAAAGTAGTTGAGACTGAGTCGCAACTAGATTTTCTATGTAAAAAGGATGGTCAAGGGGGACGGTAGTCATAATTTTCATCAACATTTACAATGTACGTACATTGTCATACACCCATTAAAAGAAGACTACCCTCGGCACGGTTCGCGCAAGGATAATCGGCAAAGGTTGGCTAAGCTTCCTTTTTCACCACATCGATCACCCCATCCTCGATGTCATACATCAATTGTGACAATTGAACGTGCTGTTTCTTTGTATCACCATGTTCAGAAGAGAGACAACCTCCAGCCTGCTCCAGTTCTTTCATGACTTCTTCTTTTGATAGAAAACCAAGTCTGTACTTCATTACAGAATGTTTGATTGCAACATCAATGCAATCAATTGAATTGACGCCGGATTCGTTCGGAACGTCGGTTTCCTTTAACCATCGAATCAACATCTCTTCAACTTCCGGATCACGAAGGGACTTTTCTTTTGCAAGAGAAATGAGCACTTCTTCGGTTATTTTTTCAGAAAATGGTTTACCTTCATTTATTGGAAATTCGTCCATATGTTATTTATTTTTCCTACTTCCCTTTCCCCTTTTCCTTCTTCTCCTTTAACTGCAGTCCAAGCTCGTTGAGCTGTTTTTTGTCTACACTAGAAGGCGCGGCCATCATGAGGTCTTTGCCTTCACCGTTCTTCGGAAAAGCGATGACTTCGCGGATGTTCGGCTCGTTCATGAGGATAGCCATCAGACGATCGAGGCCCCAAGCGATGCCGCCGTGCGGAGGCGCGCCAAAACTGAAGGAGTCGAGCATGTGGCCGAAGTTTTCCTTTATCTTGTCCTCCTGGTGGCCCATTATTTCAAATACTTTTTTCAAGCTTTCCGCCTGGTGATTGCGGATGCTGCCGCCGCCGATCTCGAAACCGTTCAACGCAATATCGTATTGCGTCGTCAAAATCTCGCCGATGTTTTCTTTTTTCAAAAGCCAATCCATATGCTCTGGCTTTGGCGCTGAAAAAGGGTTATGGGTGAACGTCCAACCGCTCTGTCCATTTTCTTTGTCGGTCTTTTCGAAGAAAGGAAAATCGATGACCCAGCAAAAGGCGAGGCTGTCAGGATCATTCTTGTCCTTGCGCAGGTCCGGCTTGTCAGAGCCATATTTTTCCATCGCTTCTTTGTAGCTCAATCGCGGAAAAGGTGTTTCTTGAATTTTCTTATTCGGTGCGATGGCTTTGACCAGAGCAATCAAAAGCCGTTCGTTGACCGCCATGACGTCTTCGCGTATGACAAAGCTCATCTCCATGTCGAGCTGGGTGAATTCCGGCTGTCTGTCGCCGCGGCTATCCTCGTCGCGCATGCAGCGGGCCAGCTGGAAATATCTCTCGAATCCCGCGACCATGAGAAGTTGTTTGTACTGCTGAGGCGACTGTGGCAGTGCGTAAAACTTGCCGTGTTCGAGACGAGAAGGCACGAGAAAATCGCGCGAACCCTCCGGTGTCGATTTCGTGAGGATTGGCGTCTCTATTTCCGTGAAGTTTTCTTTTGCAAGGAAATTGCGGATGAAAAGATTCAGATCATGTCTCGTGCGGATGTTTTTTTGCAAGCGCGGTCGTCGCAAATCCAAATAACGATAGGCCAATCGGCTGTCCTCGCCTATTTCGCTGCCATCGCCACGAATGTCAATCGGCGGAGTCTCCGCTCTGTTCAGCACTTTTATTTCAAGTACTTCGAGCTCGACGGCTCCGTTCGCTTCATTTTTGTTTATCGTCTTTTCCGGTCGCGCATTCACTTTCCCCTTCACCTCGACCACCCATTCTGGACGAAGAGCCGAAGCGGCAACGCCCGCCTCCTTGTGATTCGGCAAAACGACGGCTTGGACGCGACCCGTCATGTCTCGCAGATCGAGAAAGATAAGCTTGCCCATATCGCGGCGCACATCCACCCAGCCTTTTACGACAACTTCCTTGCCGACATTGGCCGGAATATCCTTTATGTATGTTCGTTCCATGAGAGACATCGTAGCATAAATATATTTTCAACGCAGGTCGGACCTGCGTATTTTACGCCGCAGGTAATTCCACGATGAATTTCGATCCTTTGCCCTCGCCCGCGCTCTCCGCCCAGACGCGGCCTTTGTGCGCTTTGACGATCTCGCTCACGATGAACAACCCGAGACCGGTGCCATGGATATTCTGCTTGTTGGCATTGTCGGCGCGGGAGAATTTTTGGAAGAGCTTTGGCATGACTCCAGGCGCGATGCCGATGCCGGTGTCCGTGACGGAGAATCTGACAGGGATAGAGCCATTTGCGTTCGGCACGCGCTCGAGCGCAACCGAGAGAGAGCCCGACGGCGTATATTTGACTGAATTGTCTATGATGTTAGCGATGACCTGTTTTAATTTGTCCGGATCCGCAGAAACAGTCCACGGGCCTTCGCCGGCAACTTTGAGGTCGAATTTCAGGCCGGATTTTTCTATGTTCGGCTTCAATTCGCCGGCAACCTCGCGGACGAGCGCGCTCATATCGAGCGGCTCAAGATTATATTTCATGCTGCCGAGCTCGATGCGCGATACGTTCAGGTAATCGTCGACGACGGCAGTCATGGTCTTTGCAGATTCAAAGACTCGCGAGGCCGCATCACGGACCTCGGCCGACGCTTCCCCGAGATCGCCTTCGATGACGAGCGATGCGTAGCCTTTGATGGCTGTCAAGGGCGCCCTCAATTGATGCGTGGCGAACGATATGAATTCGGTCTTTTGGGTGTCCAATTCGCGCAAGCGGTCATTCGCCTTTTGCAGTTCTTTGGCGAGCGCCTCGATCTTTTCACGTTGAGCGATTTCGCTATACACGCTACGAATAAGGATGTAGCCGAATATCGAGACTATAACAAACACCAGCAATTTTATTACTAGCTCGATTATTGAAGCAGACAAGGTCGCGTCGATCAATAGCACGATCGCTATAAAAAATACAAGGATCTCGGAAACAATGGCCCGGACATCAAAAAGCTTGTATTTCAATATCGAGTAGCCGAGCAAAAATGGAAAAGCCGCTGCAAGAGAATTTCCGTAAGGCGGAATGTTTATTCCCCACCATAGCGGGAAATCAGTCACCACACCCCCGAAGCCGAGCGCGCAGCTGATTATTATATATAATAGCTGGCCTTTTTTATCCCTATCCGTAGCGGCATAATATGAGCGCAACAATATATAAACGGTATATAAGATCAGGCCAATATAGATATATGAGAAATAGATGTCATACAGGATTCCTGAATTCGGCCAAAACTGAAAGAAAGATTTTTTTTCCAGGCTTGCGATGAAAAGATCAGAGTTAACAAAAAAGAGCATGCCGACTACGATCGCGTAGCTAGACCACAAAATTATTTTATTGATTGTATAATCGACTTTTACAAGCTTTATGACCCAGTGGTAAAAAATGATCGGAATAAAAAGAGAGCCCACCGACAAGAGCCTGACCCACATCATGGCCGTATCATAGTCAGTCGACAATTGCCACTGCCAATATGAGAAAGACCACAAGCCCAAAAAGACCGTCATCAAAAAGAATATCTGATTCATCCTATCGCGCCAATTTTTTGATATCACAAGAACGCCGAACGTGATCGACACTATGCCATTGACCAGAGCAGAGACGGCAAAAAAATTGGTTGGGTTCATTTGTGTGCGACTATTACGCAGTGTATGCGCTGCGGCTCATAATAAATTTTCATAGTGTCTAATGAAAATCCGGCGCTTATAAGCAATGACGACATTTCATCTGCGGTGCGGTATTTCATTTTCCATCCGATCGCATCTGACATGAATCGCTTTTCAGAATTACTGAGGATATTCGTCGTGATCACGATACCGTCAGAATCCAATAATGCATGCGTTGCTGCGAATATGTTTACGATATCAGCATCGTCCAGATATTCCAATAACCCTACTATTTCAGCTATGTTAAATCTTGAGGTGCCTTTATGTGATTTAAAGAAATTATCCGCGGTGTCTTCAACCCACTGAAAAGCATTTCGGTATTTATGAGTCGCAGCCAATTGCTGGCTAAAAGCGACCGCTTCATGGCTTTTATCGACGAAAATTGCCGATAGTCTTATGTTATCCAATGGAATCTCATCTGTAGATTCAATCACTGCACGCGCTGATCCTGACGCGATATTGATGATCTTGATCTCCTTGTTTTCTGATGCTAGCTGTATGATCTTTTTCTTTATTTCCCTTTTAACTAGTCTGAGCCTGTTTCTGACCGCTTTGGAATTATTCATCTCTAGCCATATCGATAGGAAAAGATCGCTCAAAATACCTTCCGAGGGGTGGGAATCTGGATTATAGATGATCTCCATGGCTCGATGCGTCGCCGCATGCGTGACCATCTGTTCGGCGGTCTTATTGATCTTTTTTAGCGGCTTTATAAGGCCAGCTGGCAAAAGATACAGAACTGGTATAAAGATGAGGTTAAATAGCTTTCGAAAAATTGAATTGCCCTCATAATTCAATGTTCGGTCATGGTCAATAAAAACTCCTTTCATAGGAAAAATTATACCATATTTTTTATTATGCTCATTATCTCATTCGCCCTATCTCTGCACTCATCTATCGGTATAGAGCTTTCATCCTCTGATGACAGATATAGAGGCTCGCCAAAGCTTACCGACAATTTTATTTTTCTTAAAAAAAATCTCTTTACCGAGAAACGGAACGTGCCGTCGAGCCGCACGGGAACTATCGGAACATTGGTTATATACGCTAGATACGCGACGCCGCCCTTGGCAGATTGAATGATGCCATTTGGAGTAGTTCTGCCTTCAGGAAAGATGCACAGGCTTTTGCCGGCATTGATTATACGAATCTGATGGGATAATGCCTTTTTATAATCGCGCAAACCGACAACGAGCGGATATGACCCTAATGCTCTGAACAAAAAACCGCCGTAAAAATGTCTCCTCCATCCGGATCCACCATAGAATTCGCTTTCCCTGGAAGCATAGAACATCGGCGAGAAATGCGACCAGAACGGCAGAGCGGCTGGAAGGAGCGGTATATCTATTTCGCTCGAGTGATTACAGGCAAAAATGGCATTGCCTTTGATCTCGTTTAGATTCTCCAATCCCTTTACTTCAAAGCTGCTGAAAAACAACAAGAGCATCCTGACTGGGATCCAGGGGGCTTTTTGTTGGACAAGCAAACTGATTAAGTATAATTTATTCATGTTGTCTCCGATCAAAAATATGTCGGCATCGTTTATTCCTGATTCTATATAATGATTTCCGGGCTATTTCCAAACCTTTTTTCGAAAAAGCTCACATAATCATCAGGAAGCGCGTAAATGTCGCTGTGATCGCCTTTCACTGAATGAAAATCGATCCAGGGCAAGTCAGTGAGGCTTTTCATCTTTTTCAAAGGAAAGACTATATCTTCTGTTCCAAGCATTACTCCTGCAGAAATGTTTTTTTTATGCAGATCGATCAAAAAATCTCTCAACTGGGTCCTGGATATGGCGCTGCCTTCGAGAAGTCCCATGACAGGATTCATGAGAAAATATTTCAAGGTTTCCAAGCCTGATCGTATCATACGAGCGCGAGCTGTGGAATCTATGAACACCCTGTTTCCGCCTTGAATTATATTTCCGATGAATCTGCCTGCCAGCTCGAGAAATCCTTCATTCTCTACGAGACCCCCTGGGCCCACTAATACTATATCTTTAAAATGGACAGGCAGAGTATGTGCGGCGATAACGGCGTTTATAGCGCCCTCTGAATGAGCAATGACGTTTATTTTCTCTATTTTGATAGATTTCAGGATATCCAGAATGATCTCAGCTTTCTGTGATTCAAGCCTAGAAATATTGCTTTTTGTGATCAGTTTGAAATCATGCCGGGGATACGTCACTGAAACGACCCTGAATCCTGCGCCAAACAATAGGCGTATCAGATCCTTGAATGTCTTTGGCGTCTCTCCCCACCCCGGGGCAATGAAGATCGGAATGGGATTTTTTATAGCTGGCGGAATGATATCTACAAAAATTACCGGCCGGCCACGAAAATCTATCGTCTTTTTAAGATTAAATTGTGATTCGAAGTCCGACATCATACATAATTATACATCATGCCCGTTCCATCCATACCATGGATGGCCCGATGTTAGTCGGTATCCAGATTAATTTTTGTACTATGAGCGGAGAGTGCGAATACAGTTTCATTATGATACGGATAGTATAGCACGCGCTCGCTTATTTCTTCTTTGCTTTTTCTATAGGCGCGTCGATGACGGCATTTTCTTTCTTCAAGGGAAAACCGAGATATTCGAGGAGGGCGAGCGTGTGACTCTTGTTCTTTGAAGTCGTGACGATGCTGGCGGCGAGACCGAAGACGTCTTTTAGGTCTTCATCGGCAGTCTCTGGAAAGATGGTGTGTTCCTTGATTCCGAGCGTATAATTGCCCATTTCATCGACAGTACGGGAAAGGCCGCGGAAGTCTTTGGTGCGCGGCAGGGCGATGTGGACGAGACGATCGAGAAAATCATACATGCGGGTTCCCCGAAGGGTGATCTGGTAGGCCAAGGGGTCTCCGGTGCGGGTCTTGTACGTGGCAATGGATTTTTTAGCGGTACGAACGGCTGCCTTCTGTCCGGTGATGCGGGACAGGCGTTCAGCGATCAGCTCCTTCTTCTTTGCGTCTTTTGTCGATCCTATGCCGACATTGATGACGACTTTTTCGATGCGCGGCGTCTGCATCGGATTTTTGATATGCAAAGTCTCCTTCAAATCCTTGAAGGCGTGGCCGGATTTATCTTTCATTGTTTCAAAAGTTTCTTTTTTCATTATAGTACTTTATTTTTTCTTCTTTAAATTCTCGACATTCGCAACATTCGAAGCCTGTATGGGAACTGCGCGTTCAACTACCTGGCCTTTCTGACCCTCTTTTCGGGCGCGCTCATGCTTTTTATACATATTGACGCCCTCGACAAGGACTTTGCCGTCCCTAGGATAAGCCTTCAAGACTTTTCCTGTCTTGCCTTTGTCCTTGCCCGTCATTATTTTCACTGTGTCTCCTTTTTTGATATGCATGGTGGTAATTAGTTGCAAGTAGCAAGTGACAAGTTGCAAGTACGTGCACTCTGATTTTTCTTGTAACTTGTAACTTGTAACTTGTAACTCATGTTATTTATACGATCTCCGCGGCTTTCGAGGCGATGGTCTGGAAGCCTTTCTCCTGTAATTCACGCGGTATCGGACCAAAGATGCGTCCAGCGATCGGTTCCTTCTTGCCTTTTTCGACTATGACGACGGCGTTCTCGTCAAAGCGGATATACGAGCCATCGGCACGGCGGAATGGCTTTGTCTGACGGACGACGACGGCCTGGAGCACGTCCTTTTTCTTGACCGTCTTGCGCGGTTCGGCTTTTTGTACCGACAAAACCACCATTTCGCCGATCTCGGCATAGCGCTTTTTGGACGAGCCGAGCACTTTGAAGATGCGGCCTATCTTTGCGCCGCAGTTGTCAGATATCTTTACGATTGTTCGAGGTTGTATCATGGTAATTAGTTGAAAGTAGCAAGTTGCAAGTTGCAAGTACGTGCACTCCTGTCTTTCTTGTAACCTGTAACTTGTAACTTGTAACTCATGTTATTTATGCAATTACTTTAAACGCTTTATTCTTTGACATCGGGCGGCACGATTCGATGGTGACCTTGTCGCCGATCTTTTTGGTGTTTCCGGCGTCATGGGCTTTGAGGCGCAGAGTTTTCTTCATGAACTTGTGGTATTTCGGATGCTTGACATAGCGCTCGATCGTTACGACGATCGTGTCCTTCATCTTGTCCGAAGCGACCGTGCCGGACAATTGCATGCGACGAACCGGCGCAACCGTTGTCTTTTCTGTATTTTTTTGTGCGATTTCTTTTGCCATGTGATTATTTCATCCTTTTGTTCCCTGCCGCCTTGGCCGCTTCGTTCTTCTGTGCCGTCATGGTGGTCATGATGCGAGCGATCTCCATGCGATGATTCTTGCCCTCTTTGACGTTCTTTGCCTTGCCGCCGGTCGAACCGAATCGGAACACTCGGAGAGCCGCCCTCTTTTCAGCGAGGAGGTTGGCGAGGTCGGCATGGGTTTTGTTGAGATAATCTTTCATAAGAGTCTTTATACTACGTATATTGGATGATTATGCAAGCTCTCTCGAAACGATCTTGGTCTTGACCCTGACTTTCGTACCGGCCTTGCGCAATGCCTCGACTGATTCCTTGTCGCCGACGCCGTCGATCTCGAACAGAATGCGGCCAGGCCGTATCTCGGCCACAAAGCCGACCGGCTCCCCTTTCCCTTTTCCGAGCTTCACTTCAGGGGGCTTTTGGGTGAATGGCCTGTCGGGAAATATGCGGACCCAGACTTTGCCGCTCTTTGTTGCGTAGCGCGTCATGACCTTGCGGGCGGCCTCGATCTCGTTCGAGGTGATGCGGCCGTATTTAGTCGCCTTCAATCCATATGAGCCGAAAGCGAGCGCGATGCCGCGCGTCTCGACGCATGTGTCGAGCTTTTTCTGGTTCCTGCGGCCGGTGTGCCATTTGCGATGTTTTACTTTTTTAGGGAATAGCATGGTAGTGGTTAGTTGCAAGTTGCAAGTGAAAAGTTGCAAGTGAATGCGATATTGATCTTCTTGTAACTTGCTACTTGTAACTTGTAACTCATATTATTATATTGCAACAGGCTTCTTTGTTGTGTTAAATATATCGCCTTTGTATATCCAGACCTTTATGCCGATATCGCCATAGGTCATGTGCGCGCGTTCGCGGGCAAAATCGATGTCTGCGCGCAGAGTCTGGAGCGGGATGCGGCCCTTCTTGAGCTCCTCTGAACGGGCGATATCGGTGCCGCCGAGACGTCCCGACAGACGGACGCGGGCACCGCCGACATCGCGATTCGCCGTTATCTTTTCGATCGACTGCTTCAAAACGCGACGGAACGGCAGGCGTTTTTCGAGGCTCTCGGCTATCATCATGGCGGCTATGGCGGCGTTCGATTCGGGGCTACGGACCTCTTCGATATCGATCTTGAGCTCCTGGCCGGCGAGATCGATCTTGTTCTTTCTAAAGAGCTTGAGGATCTTGTCGCGGAGGATGGCCATGCCCTCTCCCTGGCGGCCTATGATCATGCCCGGACGCGACGTGCGGATGGTGACCTTGATGGATTTCTGATTGCGCTCGATGGCGACATCGGAGAGATAATTAGCGCGCAGCTCCTTGACCAAGAATTCTCGCAGAATGAGGTCGGCCTTTAGAGAGCTGCGGTAATTCTTGCCCGTGCCGAACCAGCGACTCTTCCAATCGCGGATGATTCCAAGTCTATGTGAGTATGGGTGTACGGAATGTGACATGGTAGTTAGTTGAAAGTCTATAAAGTCCTTAAAGTCGTAAAGTCAGGAATGCTCTCATTCACTTTATGGACTTTATGGACTTTTGACTTTATGGACTTCATATTAATTTTTCATTTTCGCGTTTACTTTATCGACCTTTGGTGCCAGGACAAGCATAACATTCGATGTCCTTTTCTTGATCGGATTGGCCATGCCGCGGGAACGGGGCATGCTGCGCTTCAAAACCTGGCCGCCGTCGACGCGCAATTCCTTGACCACGAGGGTTTCGCGCTCGATTTGAAAATTGTTCTTTGCATTGGCGATGGCGCTCTCTATGAGAACGACGAGGGGATCAGCTCCCTTCTTTGGCGTATTGGAAAGTATCAAAATGGCCTGATCGACGGATTTGCCTCGAACGAGGTTGGCCGCCACGCGGAGCTTGCGGGGAGAGATTCGATAATTGTGAAGGGAAGCGTTGATCATGGTAGTTAGTTGAAAGTCTGTAAAGTCCTTAAAGTCGTAAAGTCAGGAATGCTCTCATTCACTTTATGGACTTTATAGACTTTTGACTTTATGGACTTCATGTTATTTCTTATCAGCTGCCTTCGTCGTAGCGGCCTCCTTTGCTGATTTTGCGGCGTTGACTTCGGCCTCTTTTGCTTTCAATTCGATCTCCTTTTGCATCTTGCCTCCATGGCGAAGGAATTTCTTTGTGGGCGAAAATTCACCGAGGCGGTGTCCAACCATGTCCTCGGTGACCAAAACGTCAATGTGCTGTCTGCCATTGTATACGCCGAACGTGAATCCGACCATTTCAGGGGCGATGGCCGAGCGGCGGTACCACGTCTTTATAGACGCCGTTGCAGCAGCTTTTTTGCCGGCTATCTTTTTGAGAAGCCGTTCCTCGACGAATATGCCTTTTTTGAGCGATCGCGCCATATTTTAGATAAAAAACAAGCTCGGCGGAGCTTGTTTTCATCTTAACAGAGCCTTGTTTTGAAGTCAAATCCAGCCTTATCGTCCCAGGCTATTGAGATACTGGCTGACCGCGTTCCAGATGGAGGCGGTGAGGGCAGTCTGATTGATGAGCACGAGAGGCGTCGATGAATTGATCGGCGTGACCTGGTTCGGGCCCGGTGACGAGCTCCAGCCGACATTCATGAGCTTTACCCCATAGACGCTCGTTCCGGGATTCGTCACGACGAACGAGACGGTGACGGGTATAGTGACCGTCTGATTGGTCCCGACAGTAAAGGAACCTGATTGATAATCGCTGCTGCTGTTTAGCGTGACGTTCGAGGGAGGCATATACGAGACATGAGGATTATAATTCGACAATGCGTCCGATGTGCCGTTCTTGTAGATGGCTATGAAAGAAAGATTGGGGGCGACCATCGGGAACGGAGAGTTCGGCAGACCGAGCGTGACAGGCTCGCCGACGGCCTGGACTTGGAGATTAAAGCCGGCGGTGTAGGTGAGAGTCGAATTGCCATTCTGATCTTGGCTCGAGACGATTTTCGAGATCGACGGCTGACCGTTGATGGTGAAGACGGGGCCGACCGCTGTCGTTGCGGCTACCACCTGCACAGTAGTAGAAGTCTGCGCGCTCAAGCCAGCCGAATCGGTGACCGTAAAGGTGATATTGTACGTACCTGCGGTTGCGTACGAGTGGGTGAAGGTCGAGGTTTGGACGATCGATGCTGTGGACATCGACTGCTCGCAAATATATCCTGCCTTGCAAGTCGGTGTATCGCCCCAATTAACGGAATAGCTCAAGCTTCCATTCTGTGGGTCAGAGGCGTTCACCTTCCAAGTGCCCGTCTGTCCGACGTTAAGGGTCGTCGGGAACGTGCCGCCGGAGATGACCGGGGGTTGGGAGGTCTGGGTTGGAGAGTTGATCGTAAACGACGGAGAAGAAGCAACTAACGATCCATTGTAGTAAATCTGGAATTGATAACCAGAAAGACTCGAATAATTACTTGGTAGAGCATCTGTAGGAACTGTAAAGTTCAATCTGGCACCCGATTCAGGAGCGTTGACGTTGCCATAGTCGTGACCATAGGCCTTGCCGCCAAGTTGCACGTCGAACGTCGCAAGGGCGTTTGAACTAGAGAATCCAAGTTGAATAGGTGATCCAACAGTGAATGTGGAATTAGCCGTCGGGTAATAAACACTCACTGTCGGCTGCTGGGTTGAAGAAGTAAGAGTGATTAAATTACCAATAGCGCCACCAGTAACAACATTGACACCATTCCCATTAGAATCCCTTAGGTCGACACTGTTGGAACCTATGTAGGTAGAAACGGAATCTGACACATTAGCAGCTCCTGTAGCATCAACCATGACAGTATAAGCGGTGTTTGTATTCGCTGGTATGGTCCAACCTTGGACACCTTGAGGACTTCTAAATACAGCTGACATGAATGTCGGGTCTACTGTTACTGAGGAGACAAGATTTGAGCCCTGATACAAATATGCTGTGCCGAGAATGCCCGCTGTCTTAAATCCTACCGACAATGTTCGCAAATAATACGTATTCTGAGTTGTATTATTTAGGTCAAACACTAGTACGGGAAGTTTAAGATATCGATAGTTAGATGGATCGTTGTAAACCAGTGTAGATGCAAGGGGTGAAGCTGGATCAAGTGACAGATTCACATTTTGTTGGGTTGTACTGCCGATACCACCCAGAAGAGTGACAGGAGGACTTTGCAAACTGCTTAGATTTGAAGTGTATAAGGATTCAGAATTTACAGAAGTAACCGAACCTGACATCGTCGGGCTCGAGCCATAGTAGATGCCATTGACAGCAAGTATCGCGTTGTTGACGGCTGCTGTATTGCCGGAGTTGTTTATGGTAGCGTTTACAGTAAATACCCTACTTGAGTTGGCTGGAACGATAAATGAACCCTTTGCGTTTATGCCAATACCTGAATTTGTATCACCTGTCATTGTCGAGGCAGAAGTAATCGATACTGAGGAGGAATCTGGAATAATACTGCCGGAGCCTAAATCACTGATGACCGTAACAGCAGAAGCGGGCGTAGCCGAAATATACACCGGCGAAGAGCCTGCAGAGATCGTAAACGTGAACGGGAAAGTGGCGGCGACATTGCCGATTACATTAGCTTGATTCGTTGGTGTGTAAATCGGAGTGCCGACACTGCCGTTGCTGACTTGAACTCCGCTTCCATTGAAGGTAATTGTACTACCGCTCAGTAGTCCAACGACGAAACCTTGATTCACCTGAACCGTATTGCCGTTCGCATCGACTGCCGAAATGCCGTTCAACGGCAGATTGACTGAAACATTAGAGCTGTCCAAAGAACCGTTCGTATCTTGGGCAACGCTTGCGGATACGACGATTGGCACGCTGGTATTGGCTGGCAAGCTTAGATTGAGATTACCAAAGGTCACAGTGGAAGTCCCAGAACCAGTCTCGGCGTATGTCTGGCCTCCTATCTTTACAAAGACATTCGTAAAGAAACCGCCTCCATAAAGAGAATATGGGGTTTGATAAGCGCCGGAAGGAATAGTGATGGGCATGCCTACTGTAAGGCTTCGCAATGTTGAGGCTGTGCCTTGCGACTGAAGATCAAAGACTGCCAATAGAACATTAGGTGTAATCGTCGACGGAGATATCTGCACGACGCTCGAAAGCGGCGAGGAGGGGTCAAGAGAAGCGGTGATGCTATTACCGAGAGTCGAAGTGGCAACAACCGAAAACTGACCCGAAACTCCTTGATCGTTCGTTCCATTTCTAGCGACGGTTATCTGATTAGTCGGGCCAAGCGTAAACGTCGGAGTCCAAGAGTAGCCGCAAACACTCTTTCCGTATCCTGCACAACCGGCTTGAGCCTGCGTCAAGTTAGTTATAATCTGTCCTCCCTTTTCTCCAACTCCCCAATTTATGTTGAAAGTATCACTTCCACTCCATGAGCCACCCCATGTTATTGGAATTGGTGTGCCAATAACATAAGTACTGCTTTGTGTGGGCGAAAGGACAGTAATTGAAGATGTGGAATTCGTGCATGAAGCATTGATCGACGCGCGAGTGAGGGGTCCAAAGAACCCTGTAGCTGGCGTGTTGATGCTGGCCTGATATTGCTTTAGAGCCGTCGCGGTCGTGATGCCAAAGTATCCCTTTGGAGCACGGCCCGAAGAGAGCGCCGGGATATTGAAGCCGTTCGCGATGAGCCATGTCTGGAGCGCGACGACATCCGCGCCACGGCTGCCGAGACTGAGATTGTTATTGAAGACGTAACAACTGGTTGAACTCTGGACTTGGAATCCTATGCTATTGCTCGCACCCGTTGTCGGATCGTTGAGATAGAGCGAATGCCCGCCATTCGTCAAAGACGGAACGGTAAAGCTCAAACTGGTGGCAGAGCCGTTAATGCTGTTTAAACTCATCTGCGTATTATCGATATACAGGATGTCACGAACGCTGAATCGTTGTCCGGATAGGGCGAGCGTCTGGCCTGGGCTAACCGTGGTCGGCGAGACGGAAGATATGTACGGGGAGACTTCACCGATGATGGTGACGCTGTTGCTTTGGGCAGCCTTGGCGGGATAAAGGGTGACGTAATTATTTATTGCGTCAGTTCCTATGACAGCCCCGAGCGCGGCGAGAGAAGCATAATAGGTTCCAGCGAATAGCTGTTTAGGATTGGCAGAAGCAGTCAGTTGGAAGTTCAAAGTCTTTCCAGGCGGCACTACAAATAGAGCCTTTCCGCCGTTGTCAACACTGCCTCCTACCACAGTCGAAGCCGGAACGAGCGAACCGACAAGATAAGAATTGTCTTTGCCGTCGTTATTCACAAGCGTAACATTGCCTTCATATTGCTGATACAGATTGATCCCTTGTGTTCCGCCATTGACAGAGATATTGAAAACAGAAGTCAATGCCGCTTCGCCATGGCTGGAGTCATATGTAAGCGTCAACGTCGGCTGACCAGTTACAGTAACTGTGGCATCAGAGACCCGAGGATAATCATTGCTGCTGCCATTCGAAGTGCAGGTATAACCCGTCGGGCAACCTGGAACGGTGGACGGAACAGTGACACAGGTATAACCAGCTGGGCATGTTACCGTGATAGGAGTGCAGGTATAACCAGCTGGGCAAATGGTCGGGGGATAATCATTACTGCTACAGTTATAGCCGATAGGACATCCTGCGCCTCCTCCACCACCGCTGACTGGGCTGCTCGTTTGAGCCTGGACGGACTGGGTAAGACCAAGAGAGATCACGATCGCGAGGACAGTGAAAAGCGACAAAACAGAGCTATTTTTCATTGTAATTTGTATTAAGCTGATATAATCGAACAGATGACATATGATGCATAGCCAAAGCATACACCCAACCCAGATAAAATAACAATGAGTAATCCACATAAATTTATCCGTCTTTCCTTCAAGATAACCGTGTATATATTCGCGATAATAGGCTTTGTGCTCGTCGTTGTTTACACTGCAGTAGAGTCAGGCCTGACAAAGACGAGCGGGGTCATCGACAATCAGCATGATTATTTCAAAAACCAGGCCGTTTTGGGAAATATGGATAATGCGTGGGAACAAGGCGATGAGTGGCAGGTTTTGAAGGCAGCCATAACCAAAGACCAAACCTCGATCGCCTCATCCTCGCAGGCCGCTGGCGTTCCCGCGCGAATGATCGTCGCCCTCCTCGTTGTCGAGCAGTTGCGACTTTTCCATTCAGATCGTGAATTGTTCAAAACAGCCTTTGCTCCGCTCAAAATCCTTGCAAATCAAAGCCAATTTTCTTGGGGCGTGATGGGTATAAAGCAGGATACCGCGCGAATGATCGAGGGAAACCTTCAGAATCCGGTATCGCCCTTCTACCCTGGTCCGGTATATGCGCACCTCCTCGATTTTACGACCGCTGATCCGGACACGGAACGCTTTGACCGGCTTACGGATGCCAATGATCGCTCTTTCTCATACCTCTACGCTGGACTTTTCATAAAAGAGATCGAGGCACAATGGCAAAAGGCCGGAATGCCCATCGATAATCGTCCCGATATCATCGCTACTCTCTACGATATCGGTTTTAACGACTCTCATCCCAATTCCAATCCTCAATCCGGAGGCGCTGAAATAGACATCGGAACGAGCACGTATAGTTTTGGCGGCCTCGCGGAGAGCTTTTACCAGTCGAGCGAGCTTGCGGACGCCTTCCCTGTAGAATAGAGTCGACTTCTTGAGAAGCGGCGCATGCTATACTTTTATCATAGCTATCATGCCTTGGAACGTCCCCATGATCACACAGGCCGCGCTCATAGCCATCACATTGGCTCTCATCGGCTTTTTATTGTGGCGGAAACTGCACGAGAATGAATCCCTCAAATACGAATTTATCAGCATAATCGCTCACAAGTTCCGCACGCCTTTGACCCGCACGAAATGGCTTCTCGACGACTTGGTCAAGGGCGAACCGGACCCGTTTAAAAAAGAGAACCTGGCTTCCTTGCAGAGGGAGAACGAGAGGCTGGTCAAGCTCATCGGCACATTGATAGAGCTGACCGGTGCAAAGGGTACGGAAGAATCATTGTATAAATTCGAGCATGCGGACGTGTGCTCGTTCACACGCGAAATCCTGGATAGCGTCAAGCAATCGTTTAAGGAAAAGAACATTTCCGTTTCTTTTGACTGCGCTTCGCCCAAAATATTCGCCAAAATAGACCGACCGCGCATGGAATTCGTCCTGTCGACCCTCTTTGAAAATGCTTGCATATATACGCCGACCGGCCGCCGGGTATCCATCGCCGTCACAACCAAATTTAGAAAAGCTGTTATATCCGTCATCGATGACGGCATCGGCATAAATCCCATCGATATGCCGCACATCTTCAGTAAATTCTTCCGGGCAAAGAACGCAAAGACTATGGACACCGAGGGCTTGGGCGTCGGCCTGTATCTGGCCGCTTCCATCGTAAAGCGCCATCATGGCAAGCTGAACGCTTTTTCAGCCGGGCTCAACACCGGTTCGACATTCAGCGTGATACTGCCGAGGATGAGGCGATAGCCGAGGGTGTTTCCGAGCGGTACAGATGCAATCCTTCGCTGGAACTGCCCATCTCGGCGAATCCGGCGCAGTCGAACGGCGCTGAATAGACATACGATACGCTGAACTGCACGGCAAGAGAGCTCTTGTCGGCACAAGCGCCAGCCATGAATTCGTCGTATGACAATGTGTCCACGCCCAAAAAAGAAGATTTTGTCTGGAGCGGCCGATTGTCTGTCGAAACCCCGAGCACGAGGCCTTTCCAAGGCGGAGCTATGAAATTCGATCCGTGTATTCCCCGCCAAAGAGCCTGGTCATCCGTGGTCAGATATCGATTCAAGGGCGCCGCAGGATAGACATCGTAGGTGCCGTTTTGATCGGGAACTTTCAAGACTAATTTCTGCCATGCGCCGTTAAAGGGGTACCAAAATACCGGCACAAAGAATGCAATGATCACGACTGCCGCGATTATGCTCTCTGCCTTAGTACCGGCAAAGATAGGATGCTTTGCAACAAGATAATCGATGACCATATCCATCCCCGCTCCGGCAAGAGCGACAAGCAAAAATGACGTCATGGCCACAATGCGCGGATATTCGATGATTATAACGTTCGGATAATAAGCATAGAAAATCCAACCCAGGAGACCGATGATTGCCGGGAATAGTATAGTAAAGAGTCTTTTTCGCGCGGCCGTATATATGCCGAGAGCTGCGAACGGCAGGATGAGGATCGGCAAAACATTCCATATGCTGTAGGCTGGGATGCCGGGATCCAGACCAAGGTGGAAGAAACCGCTTTCAATGGCATGGACAAGGCCTGATGCATGCTGATCCATCAAAAAAATCGAGACAGCAGCCAATCCGACGACAAAAATAGATGCCCCAAAAATGATCTTTTTGTAGGAGAACAAAGAAAATCTATGCCGAACATATGCTCTGTCCAAAACGAGCGCTCCCGCATACGCCGGCAAAATGAACACGGCCATCGGAGGATACAGAGCAATGGATATGATGGCGCTCGCTGCCGCCACGGCCCGCTCTTTCTTGGCAAAAGCCGCGAGCATGATAAAAAAAGCTATCGCCGAAGCAGTGTATGGAAGGAGGAACCAGATTCCTGGCAGATTGGCTCCATTCGTTATGAACGGAACAGAAAGCACTGACACGAGAGAAGCTATGCGCGAAATGCCGTTGGAGCGCATGCAAAGATATAACGCGGCGCACAAAGCGAGGCCGAATGCCACGGATAGTGCGGCAAAATCAGCTACCGGCGACAGACCGAGAACGAGAAAAAGCAGAGCGAGCGATGAATCGAACGGCAGGAGCAGGTTGGCAGTCGGCACATTTCCCGCAAGCGGATTCACCGCCGGCAGAGAGCCGCTCTCGATCGAATAATGCGCCAGAGCCGCCTCCACCCATTCGTCGGAAAACGTCGGATATGCATATGAGCTGTCTTTGACTGACGCCGTACCGCTTGTCGTCTGAACCGTTCCTGTATAATGATAATGCACGGAAAAAAGTTCGAAGGATATGATACAAAAGGCTACCAGGGCGAAGATCGGCAGACGCATCGTGCTAGGGACTTTTTTTGCATAGAGAAAGAAGGCAAAAACCCCCAAATCGGCTATGATATAGATCGAGAGTACTATAGGATAGGTAAAGATATGCAGCGACTGTGCGAGGAGAGCGACGACGATGCCAAAACCTATCGCGCATGTGGAAATGCACAGAATACCTCTCGCGCGGTCGGAAAAAAGAAAGACGAGCAAGAATGGAAAACCAAGGACGATGATCCCGAAAGCCGTTGTGACCATGACCCTGATTCTATCATGAACAAAAAACCCGACATAAGCATCATATTGCCATGCCTCAATGAACAAGAGGCTCTCGAAACATGTCTGCACGAGATAAAAGAGGTGATCGACAGCGAACATTTCGACGCCGAGGTCATCGTCGTCGACAACGGCTCGACGGACGGCAGCGCCGAGATCGCCAAGAAAGCCGCCGAACGGCTCCCTGAACTCGTTGTCTTGGACGAGCCTGTTCGTGGCTACGGCTCTGCATATATGAGAGGCCTGCGCGAAGCCCGAGGAAAATATATTTTCATGGCTGATACCGATCATTCATATGATTTCGCCGACATCCCCCGCTTTATCGACCGGCTCAAGGCTGGCGCGGGCCTTGTCGTCGGCAACCGCTTTGCCGGTGGAATGGAAAAAGGCGCCATGCCGCTACATCACAGATATTTCGGCAATCCGTTCCTCTCGTTCCTGGTCAAGAGGCTGTTCAGGGTAAAGATCGGGGACGTGCTGTGTGGGGCCCGGGCAATCTCCCGGGAGGCTCTCGATACGGTGTTGCTCTACACTATCGGCATGGAATTCGCGGCGGAGATGATCATCAAGGCCGCCAAGCAAGGCGCTAGGATCGAGGAGATCCCTGTTCGATATCGCACGCGCCTTGGCGCTTCCAAGCTCCAATCATTCGCGGATGGATGGAGGTATACGCGCTTCATCCTCCTCTATTCCCCCATATACTTATTCTTCATCCCCGGAGTTCTCCTGTTCGCCGTGGGGACGATCGCCATGATCACCCTTTACTTTGGCACATTTGTCCTGTTCGGCTTGCAATTCTATGTCCATCCGATGTTCTTTGCATCGATCCTCATCATGCTCGGCTATCAGATCATGTTCTTTGCCGGCTTCTCGAGGATATATGCCATCACCCATCTCGGCGAGACCGACAGATTCATGGAATCCATCTTCAAGAGGGTCACTATCGAAAAAGCCGGTTTTGCCGGGCTCGCGGCGGCCGGTTGCGGCGCCCTCATCTATTTCTACATCCTCATCCGCTGGATCCATTCCGGCTTTGGCTCACTCGATGAGATCAAGAACTCGATCGTGGCGCTGACCTTTATCGTCGTCGGCATCCAGACCTTCTTCTCGGCCTTCATGCTCTCGACCCTCGGCATCAAGGAACGATAATGGGGTGCTTTTATAAAATATCGCAATGAAAAAAATCGCCGTACTCCACAATTTTCTCGATAATATCGGCGGGGCGGAAGTCGTCTCCCTCACTCTTGCCCGCGAATTCAATGCCGATCTCTACACCAGCAATTTCGACGCCAACAGGATCGCGAGCGTGGGCTTTGGCGATGTCGTGCCCCGCATCGTCGCGATCGGCAAAGTGCCGAGGAGGGCTCCCTTTCGCCACCAGCTGGCTTTGCGGCTCTTTCGCCGGCTCGACCTCGGCAAAAAATACGATTTCTATATCATCTCCGGCGATTGGGCCGTGGGCGCCGCTGTCAACAACAAGCCGAATCTCTGGTACGCACATGGGCCACTGAACGAGCTCTGGGCTTTCAAGGATTTCGTCGGCGCCAAGATGATAGCTGCCTGGAAGCGCCCGATATTCGAGGTCTGGGTGCGTATGAACCGGATGCTCACACGACGCTATGCGCGGAATGTCGGCACCTGGGCATGCAATTCGGAGAATTCGAGAGCGAGGATACAAAAATTCTATGGGGCAGAATCGTCTGTGATCTATCCGCCGATCGATACTCGGCTCTATTCATGCGAACCGGACCGAGGCTATTGGCTCTCCGTCAATCGCCTGCTCGACAACAAGAGAGTGGACATCCAGATGAAAGCTTTCGCCAAAATGCCGGACAAAAAGCTCGTCATCGTCGGAAGCTATGAGAAAGGCGCCCGGCAATTCGAAGACTACAAGAGGTATATCGAAAGTCTGCAGCCGGCCAATGTCGAACTGCGCCATTGGGTGCCAGCCGACGAGCTCATATGCCTCTATGCCGGAGCGCGCGGATTCATCACCACATCGCGCGACGAGGATTTCGGCATGACCGCCGTCGAGGCAATGGCCGCCGGCAAGCTGGTCATCGCGCCGAATGAAGGCGGCTATCGCGAGAGCGTCGTCTCCGGCGAGACAGGACTGCTCATCGACGATATTGATGAGACAAAATTGGCCGCGGCAGTGGAAAAGCTCGACCAGGAGCTCCGGAATCCTGCGATGCGCGAACGATATAAAGAAAAAAGCCAAGCTCGGGCGAGGCTTTTCGACGTTTCGGTCTTTGCGGCAAAGATACGCCGGCTCATCGAGGACGAGATCAGGAACAAAAAACAATCATGAGGAATCTGCCGACAAAAACCCCGGAAACTTTGAGCGTGTCGTTCTGCACGGCATCCATGGATCGCCTTCATCATGTGCGGCAAACTCTGCCGCAGAATATCAAAGACAATGCCGATTACCCGTCGCTCGAATTCGTCCTCCTCGACTATTCATCGAGCGATGGGTTGGAAGAGTGGGTCAAGGCGAGCATGCGCGAGCATATCGAGTCGGGCCTTCTGGTCTACGCGCGCATATCCGGCCGTACTGAATTCGGCATGGCGCATTCAAAGAATCTATCTCACCGGCTGGCGCAGGGCGACGTCGTCTGTAATGTAGATGCCGACAATTTCACCGGTCCCGGCTTTGCCTGGTTTCTGAACGGGCTTTTCGGCACAGCGCCGCATGCGCTGGCTCGGGCGCATCCTTTGAACACTGCCGGACGCATCGCCCTTCTAAAAAAATATTTCATAGCTCTCGGTGGATATGACGAATCATTCACCTATGGCTGGGGCTATGACGATACCGACATGGAATACCGCGCCGTAAAATTTGGACTCGAACATGTCGACATATCTCGCCATACAGAATTCCTGAGCCATATCGAGCACGGCGATTCCGACCGGATCGGCCATAGCAGGGAAAAGGACAAATGGAAATCGAATGACATGCACCGGCTCATATCGGAAAAAAATCTGCAGGAAGGCATATATACGGCAAATGCCGGAAAAAAGTGGGGTTCCGGCAACGTGACGGTGAATTTTACCGAGAACCGCCCACTCTAGAGGCGCGACCCGTCGAATTTCTCTATTTCCTTATTCAAATTCCTATATCGAAGCCACAATTCCTTCAACGGGAATTCTTTTCTGCCGTTCCATCCATAGCCCAGTCTCCACGCAGACCAGAATCCGGCCCAATGTATGAGGAGAGGCCTCTCTTCTTTGCCGTCGAGCACGGTCATGCCGTCTGGCCGCAAAACACTGGCCTCGGCACCGGCCCACGCCTCCTGCGGGATGCCCGGCATGCGTTTTTGCCATCGCAAGACATGCAGGCTCGTGCGACGCATGCCTCCTGTGACGATGAGATAATTCAGGAGCGGCTGTTCCCGGGACGAGAGCTCCATATACGGCGCGAACCGGGCTATCCTATCGATATGTCCGACGATCTTTCGAATGGATAGTAGCCCTTTTGAGGAGACGATAAAGCCGGTATTCGCCGAGTAGGCGATCTGGCTCTTGGAAAGGAGACCGGATCGCACGATGGAATCTTTCCATACGAATTTCCGTATCTCATCCATATTTGAATGGGATACGATAAAGTCATATCTGTCCAGGAGGTCAAAGGCAAAATCAAAATTTGACAAAACAATGGTGTCGACGTCCACATAGATGAATCTCTCGAACGGGCCGTGCCAGGCCGCAAGCTTGCGATATTCCCCGACTGGGTTTCCGTGCAATTTCGAGCTCACGATATCCGTCAATCGGAAAAGCTCCCACTCGTCAAAGATGGAAAATTTGAAAATGGGGCCGAGCCGTCGCAGTCGTTCGATATCGCTACGAAACGGTATGAGACAGAGATCGAGATCAGGGTTCGATTGCCGGAAGCTATTCAAAAAGGCTACAGCTTGATCAAAAACGGCGTCATTGGCCAGGAAATAAACGCCTCGGCGCAGAGTGCGCGGGATGCCCGAGACGCGCTGACCGAATATGCGCTCGACAGCCATGCCGAGATGACGAATAGCGACGCATGCGAGCGTGCGCGGATCCGGCTGCCTTGCGGCCATGCCGATGACGTCATTCAATAGCGCGCGCAGGCGATGCTGCCATCCTTCCAGTTTGCGCCCAAGTATGCGCGAGAGAGCCGTCTCGCTCGCGCCCTGCCCATAGAGAAGCCTCGTGACATATCCAAAACGCAAACGCGCCTGGTCGATATGATGGACCAGCCGGAGGCGCGGGTCATATGCACAAACGAAACCTAGGCTGGCCGCTTGCCTGGTGATGAGATTGTCTTCCATGGATCGCAAACCTCGCCGGCCGCGGCGGCCGAGAAGAGGAAAAAACCGCTCCATGCGCAGATAGAGCTCGCCTAATTCGGAACGCAGTATCATACCCGCCGATGGAGGCTCGGCCAAGCCTCCATTCAATATCGAGCCGATGATGGCTACATCTCCCAGATAGTCGCGAATGGCCATATATGAACGGAGCGGCTCCAGCCATGTGGGCACTTTTAAATACGGCGCACGGACGAGCTTGCCTCCGAGACAGCCGATGCTCTGGTCGTTCGACATGATCTCGAGGCCTTGGGCCAGATAATCCCGATCGAGCTCGTTGTCATCGTCGATAAAGGCAATGTATTGCGCGGAGGCTTCACGGAACGCTCTCGCCCTGGCATACGCATTACCGAGAATGGGCTCGCGAACTAATCGACATTCCACACCGACGGATTCGAGCGATGCAAAAACTGACGGTTCGATGGGAACAATGCTCGCATTATCGATCAAGGTGAATCGATAGCGCTCCTTTGACAGAGTCTGCCGGGCGATCGAGGCGATGGTGATGGCCAAGATATCCGGCCGCGGATCATGCGCGCATAGAAAGACGTCTATGTCCGGGGTTTTAGCCATACGCTTTTATATACGCGGCGATAGTCTCTCGGGCCGGACCAGAACCGACCACCCTGCCGCGATCGAGCCAGATGACCCGGTGGCAAAACCTTTCGATGAATTGCAAGTCGTGACTGGCCACTAGTATCGAGGCTCCCCCGCGCACCAGATTCTCGACCTTTTTCATAGTTTTTCCTTGGAATTCGATATCGCCGCCGGTCGACAAAACCTCGTCGAGGAGCAGAATGTCCGGTTTGACATGCTCCATGCAAAAAAACGTGCTGGAGACATTGAGCCTGGTCGTCATGCCCGACGACAGCTTGAAAGCTTCGACATCTAGAAAATCTTCCAAGCCAGCGAACGCGGCTATCTCCGGAATCTTCTCCTTTATCTCCTTGCGCCGAAGACCAAAGACCGTGCCGATGAGAGACATGTTGGCCCGTACGGTGAGATATGGGTTCGTGCCATAGCTGAACCCCGACAGATACAGAACTCTGCCCGATAGACGTATATCGCCGCGATCCTTTTCATACAAACCGCCGATAATCTTGAGCAGTGTGCTCTTGCCGCTGCCGTTCTTGCCGATTAGACCGACCACTTCGCCGGGTCGGACGGATACATCGACGCCGTCGAGAGCTTGCAAAAGATTGCTTTTATTCGGCCTGTTCGGACGGAGCAGGTGCAAGAGGACCCGCGCGCCGCGAGCGAGCCGGAATCTCTTTGAGACTGCGGATGCATCGATCCTCGGAGCCGTCACATGCTCTGAACTCTCTCTTTGTTTTACATTTGATTCGGTGTTCATGGGGATTGTTCAAAGGAATTCGCCGAACTTGCGCTTGTTCTTTGAGAATAGGATGACGCCGACCGCGAGAGTGGCGATGCTTCCAAAAACGAGCGTCACCATGCCCGCAGGATCGGGCACGACGCCATATACCACGAGATCCCTTCCATAAGTGATGAAATAATAGAGAGGGTTGAAGCGATTCAAAACATAGAGCGGATTGCCCGGAGAGAGCGAATAGAATATCGGCGTGCCGAGCCAGAGGAGCCTCGACGCGACCGCCCAGATATTGAAGAGGTCCTCGATGAACACTCCGAGCGTCGCCAGGATAAAAGCCGATCCAGAGACAAAGACGACGTATACGGAAAAGATGACCGGATACCAAATTATGTGCCAGGAGAGATCGTGGAACAAGAGAGCAACGATGATAAAGAGGACGAGTTCGAAGGCATGGGAGAATATGAATTGGATGACAGCCGACAAAGGCACCGCCTCGGTATCGACCGTCACGGATTGTATGAGGCCGTTATTATCCCTCATCGACCGAACGGCTCCGGTTGTCGCTCCGATAAAGAAGTTCACCATGATGAGGCCGAGGAGGAGGTATGCCGGGTATTCCGGGATCGACGAGGCGCCTACATTGGTCTGTAAAAATATCAAGATGAGAAAGAACACCAGCGGCTCGAGCACATACCAGAATATGCCGATATAGCTACCGGCATTGCGCAGCCAAAACCTGGCTTCGGCCAAAGCAAAAGCCAATCTCATCGTGCGACCTAGGGCGGTGCTGTGTCTCATAGGCGTGAGCCCATTATACTACATGGAGTTATGACAGTCTTTTTTAAGACTTTCCTACTTGAACAAGTTTTCCAACCAACCGAGTACAGCGCTCCAAACATTGGCTGTACTGCTCGATGGTTGATTCATGAGGATGGATTGGACCGGAGCATAGTTATTCGAAGATTGTTTGGGAATTATCGGCTGTATGATCCTATAGTCATTCGACGATTTGATCATACTGAAAGCGACGTTGATCGTATGGGTGCCTGCCACATTCTGGAAGGCGTACGAGGAAACGGTACCGACATTGACGCCATCCACCGTTACCGAGGCGATTTGATAGCCGGAAGCGGGGGTGATGGTGAAGGTTTGGGAAGATTGAGGAGCCTTGACCGTAACCGCACCTGAAGGCGAGATGAAACCCCCCGCGCCAGCCGATGCGACTATCGTGGCAGGAATCAGAAGTGGAGGCGGCAATTGTGACACTCCCACGGTCACGCTCTGCGTCGGTGAACTGCCGCCAACACCGCTACAAGATATGGAGAATGTACTGGTGGCCGTCAAAGGACCGCTGGTGTACGAGCCTGAAATGGCCTGACTGCCTGACCATGCCCCGGAAGCGGTGCATGAGCTGGCATTCGTGGACGACCAGTTCAATGTGGCGCCGCCGTTGTACGGTATTGAAATGGGTGTGGCGGATATGGTGGCGGTTGGTGCCGATGGAAGAAGGGATGGCGACGATAAAGTCACGGCGCATACCGGACTGCTCGTCGATTGCGAGCTCGGCGAATCAACGGCTACCACGACAGCACAGTAGTAGGTCGACGGATTCAGGCCTGTCGTCTGATAGCTTGTTGCCGAAGTATTAGCGGTCCATGTCCCGCTTGATGGACTGATTTCCAAGAGAGAATACTTGGTGGATGTCGCGCTCACGGACGTTTGGGAAGAACAAGTGTTGTGTATCGGATCAAGAGTGAACCCCAGCTGACAGGAATAATTTTTCGTCGCCGATGTGGTTGTCTTCGTGTAACAGCTCGTACCTGACAGATTATATCCGGCAGGACAGGAATAGACGCCTGTGGATGCGGTGGTATAAACACCGCTACTGCCGTTAAAACATATATTCGAGTAGATAAGGCTGTAGGCGAACGGACAGGAATACGAAGAGGGATTTGCTGGCACGATAGCGGCACCTGTTGGAATCGAACTGCACATCGACCCGGAGAGCGCGTATCCTGTGGGACAAGAGTACCCTACGCTTTGGAGCGGTTTCGTCTGCGGAGCGTAAGCGGTAAAGTAACATTTATCCGTCGGAGTTATCGTGTAATGATTCGAAGAAGCGACATTGCTCGAAGATTCTATACCGTAACCGAATGAACACCCATATACGGTCGTCGCCGGGATGGTGGTAACAGCGGGTCCCGTAACAGCGCAGGTATTACTAGGGAATAGCGTATCCCCCACAGGACATGAATACGAGACGGTCGGCGATGCTGTAGTAATTAAGTTTATCGTATGCGCCCAAGCAAAAGATATGCTCGATGGGGTAGTGCTTGAAACAGTGAGAGCCAACGACGGGTTCGATGTGTTCATGCCGGATCCATTGCCGCTAACAGTAACCGTGTAGGTGGTATCGGTCTCAATAGCATTTGAATTGATCACTGATACAGTATACGTACCGTCCGGCACCGTTGCCGGAACTGAGAACGTGAGCGTTGTCCCGTTAGCGCTCGATAGATTGTTGATCAGATAAGAACTATAGGCGATAGGCGGCGCGGCGGCTTCGACCTTTTGCGGCATGAAGATTTCTTTCAACGAGTTCCCGATCGCAAACCACAGATTCAATGGGGCCAAAGAGGTCGAGCCGGTCGGCCTCAGCATGACCGAATTCCCTGCCGGGCTCAAGTTGAAACCGGATATTTGGAACGTATTTGGATTACCGGATACGGTCGTCACGGAACTTACGGACGGCGCGGAACTTCCAGGAGGATTTGGTATTTTTATACACTGTTTTTGGCCTTCGACTGAGGTATTTTGAGGAGTAGAGTCGTCATTAGTTTTGGCAAACAAAGTATTGATGTCATAGGCGTTTGCAGCATAGCAATAAGTACTGCCGACTTTCAGAGCATAGCCCGAAGCTATGTCGTTATTCCCTTCGAATCCATCATTGTAATAGGAGTTGAAATCCTCACTACTGCCTATAGTAATTCGAGTCAGCTGGGTTCCGATAGTTGTCTTGTTATTATTGGAGTCGTAACGATAGATGTTGTAACCAAAGGCTTTGAATGTTCCATCACCATAATTATCGTTATCATCATTAGATTCGGCCCACTTGATCGTTACCATGGGTATATACGAGGCCGCTCCGTTTATGGTGTTTTCGATGAAAAAGCTCTCAAGGCTCAAGACGGGCACGCTTGGAGGAGTGATGTCGACATATGACCCTAACCAATCACCCGAAATGTCGGACACGCTCGTATCATCATAAGCTTCGACCCCATAATAATTGAGATTGCCGCTTACTGGGCTTGTATCCGTATATGTTATGGTCTGGCCGCCGGTAACGGTAGCGATGGTGACCCATGTTCCGTTCGCGCCGAGCTTCCTGCCGATCTTGTAGCCTTGTATCTCTGCCGAGGAATTTATCGTCCAATACGGAGAAGACGTTATCGACCATTTGAGAGCGATATTTGAATTTGAGACTTTAGTGACAGTAAGGGCCGGGGTCGGCAGAGGCGGAAGCGTAGTCACAGAAGCGATATTGGAATAATCGGAATAAGTTCCGCCAGCGAGAATAGCTCTCACCCGATACTGATAAGTCGTCTCCGCGGGAAGATTGCTGTCAACATACGATGTCGCATTCGCGGCCAATGTTGGACCCGTAACGAATACCCCGCCTTGAAGCGCCCTCTCGACGATGTAGCCAGTTGCATTCGAAGAATTATCCGTCCATGAAAGCTCAACCTCCGCGTGTTTATCAGCTGTCGCCACAAGATTCGTCGGGGTCCCGTTGCCAAGGACGGTTATATAAGCGGCATAGAAATAAGGGGTTCCTGCAGATGCTAATCCTAAAGTGAAGGCACAAGGCTGATCAGGCTGACCGGGCACCGGATATAAGATATTTCCGTATGAAGAAGCATCGAATGTCCCTGGCCCGGTAAATTTCGGTCCATTAAAATTATATGGTACATTACTTGCCCAATAAGACTGACAGATTAATTGAACAGTATCCGTCGTCGATAATTGAATGTAATTGACATAATAACCACAGTTGGTAGATGGTATCGGGTTCCCAGGATTAGTCTGACAGTTAGAGCCACTTAAATAAGTATTCTGAAGTGTTCCGTATGTTTTGTATATAGGCAGACTTGAGCCTGTAAAATTCTCGGTAGACCATATTGCCGGATTAGCTACGGAATAGCCGATGATTGGCGCCGTCTGGGCCTGAATTTGCTGAGGAATCAGGACCAATAAGCCTAGAATAAGAAACGGCACCAAGCCAAACAAGGCCCCCAAAGCCCTTTTGAAAGAGCGGGGACTTGCGTATGAGGTTGTTTTCATGACACCGATTGTACGCTTGGGGGGGGAATAAGCAAGGTTGATTTATCAACAATTACTCATACCTTAGCGCCTCTATCGGACTCTTCTTGCTGGCTTGTCGCGCCGGATAGCCGCCGAATACGAGACCGATGACGGCGGAGACGGTGATGCCTAGGATAGCGCCGCTCCATGGGAAGACGAATTGCCAATTGACGGCAAGGAAATGAGACAAGGCAAAAGCGATCACAAAAGCCAGACCGGAGCCGAGGATGATGCCCACCACCCCGCCGATCGACGTGAGGAGCACCGCCTCGAGGAGAAATTGCGACAGGATGTCACGGTCTTTTGCGCCGAGCGCTTTGCGCAAGCCGATCTCGCGCGTTCGCTCCGTCACCGAGACGAGCATGATGTTCATGATGCCGACGCCGCCGACAAACAGCGCGATGGACGCTACCGCGACCAAAAACCAGGTGAGGGCGCTGGTGATAGTGCCAAGGGTGTTCGCCAAACTCTGTTGCGTCTGCACGGTAAAATCATCCTTCGTCGGGTCGGTGATGCCGTGAGATTCCTCGAGAGTCAATTTGATATCAGCGGCGGCAACCGGCACTACTACGTCAGAGCTGGCCTGGGTGATGATGCGGTTATAATATTTTTGTCCGGTCACGTATGTCATCGCGGTGGTGTACGGCATAATAACCATAGAGTCGAAATCAAAGAGCGTGCCGCCCCCTGATTTCGGCAACACCGCTACGACGCGAAAATTACGGCCTTTGATGGTGATGTTTTGGTTCAAGGGATCTTGATTTAGAAAGAGATAATTTGCGACATCGGCGCCGATGACAACCACGCTCGACATGGAATCAACGTCGCTCTGGTCAAAGAACTGCCCTTCCGAAGGGGTGATATTAAAGATGCTCGCCATAAGGTCGGTGCCGCCAAAAATAGTGACTTGATAATCGTTCGAAGCGTATGAAGCCGAATCGGAGCCGATGACGGTCGGCATGAGCGACACGAGATCGGGCACGTTGGCCTTGTTTTCTAGGGCTGTCACGTCCTTTGGTTTAAGTGAATCACTGTAGAGTACCGACACATTTGTCGGACTCGTCGATACTTGACCAGGGATGATGGCGATGGTGTTCGTACCGAGACCCTGGACCTCGCCCAATATGAGGTTCTGCGCGCCCGCGCCGAGCGACACGACGAGCATGATAGCGGTGATGCCTATGACGATGCCGAGTATGGTCAAGATCGACCGCGAGCGGTTCGTGCGCAATCCTGTGAATGAAGTTTTGAAAAGGTGTCGGATGGTCATGATGATTAGTTGCAAGTAGCAAGTGACAAGTCGCAAGTAAGAATACTCATGTATTTCTTGTAACTTGCTACTTGAAACTTGTAACTCATATTATTTCACATACTCGCTGTCCGCACTCAATCTATTCTTCACCTTTGTATCGCTCTCGATCTCGCCGTCCATGAGCCGGATGATGCGCTCGGAGTGCTCGGCAGTCGCCGTCTCGTGGGTGATGAGGACAATCGTCTTGCCTTCCTTCATATTGAGCCTCTGCAAGATCGACATGATGTTCTTGCCGGATTTTGAGTCGAGGTTTCCCGTCGGTTCGTCGGCGAATATGACGTCTGGATCGGTGACGAGGGCGCGGGCGATGGCGACGCGCTGGCGCTCGCCGCCGGAAAGCTCGCTCTGATCGTGATTGAGGCGGTTCGAGAGTCCCACCGCCTCGATGGCTCTGGTCGCACGCTCGTCCCATTCGCGTTCTGGAATATTATCCGAATAGACGAGCGGCAATTTCACGTTCTCGAGCACGCTCGTGCGGGCGAGCAGGTTGAAGGCCTGGAAGACGAAACCGAGCTTTTGATTGCGCAGATAGGCCAGTTCGTTGCCGTCATACGACGTGATGTTCTTGCCGTCAAAATGATAGGTGCCGGACGTCGGCGTGTCGAGGAGGCCTAGGAGATGTAAAAGGGTCGATTTGCCCGAGCCCGACGGTCCCATGATGGCCATGAATTCGCCTTTGCGCACGTCGAAAGACACTCCAGCAAGGGCGATCGTTGCTTCGACGCCGTCGTGGTAGGACTTTTTGAGGTTTTTTACTTCGATTATGTTTTCTGCCATGTTATTTTGGAAGCAATGCTTTCAAACCGTCGGCATACAAAGTATACGCTCGTACAAATGAATCATCGACATGAGCATACAGGATGCCTTCTCCATACTTCGTCTCCACGAACTGACTAGCGAACGTGATGGTCCTCGCCTCGGTATCTCGTATCAAGGGCTCCGGCGAAACCCAATCTATCTTTCCCTTCTCATAATCATAGATGAACAAGCCGACAGAGAAGATGCCATATTTCGTCTTTCCTTCGACGTTCTTGTTGGCTTCTCGGCCATTCATGATGCCGAGCAGTTTCCCCTCTCCAACATCGATGAATGTTCTCGGTAAAAGTGGGCCCGGCGAAGTATGTCCGCCGATCCACGGTATCTTGTGTTCGGCCGGATGAAAGGCTATTTCGCCGAATTTCCATGGTTTGCCCATGTCTTCCGCGATCGCGACGCGGGTGGTCGAATAGTGCCAGTCTGCCTCTTTTTTGCTCGACTCGACCAAATTATATCTGAATCCTTTTTTGTTCCGCGGAGCTATCGAGACCTCTTTTGCCCCTTCAAACGTCTTTGGATCAGCCATGAGGACCGGCATCGTCATCTCCAATGAATCCAGATCCTTGCCGACCGCATGACCGAGGTGGATGAGAGCGTGCCCTTTTGATTGATTGAGGAATGGAAGAGTAAAATACACGTGCATCAATCCTGATGCGTCGTCAACAAAGATGTCTGGATCCTCAAGACCGATGAAATCTGACCCATGCTCGCTCAATGTGGCGATGATCTCGTCGGAATGGGCCATGTTTAATTTTTTGCCGATCACAAAACGCTCCAGCGAGCCGCCTTCAATGGTATAAATCTCGCTTCTATCGATATAACCGCTCACCTCGACGTCGCCCTCCCTGCTCGTGATGCAACGAACGATGCCATTTTTGTATCCAAAAGTCGGATCAAGGGCAATAGCCATGACATGTTTGAACTTGCCGCCAGTTTCGATCACTTTCCCTGGATGCTGAATGTAAGCTTTTGAATGAGGCATAGATTACGAACCGACGTACGTCACGACTTTGTCTCCCGGCTTCAATCCGGAGAGGATCTGGACTGTTCCGTCCGAACCTTTTAGCCCTGTCGTGACCGGAACCGATGAATATTTTTGGCCGTTCGCAGAAACAAGTCTCACGCTGGTTGACGTCGAGGTGATGAGGAGTGCGCGATAAGGTATTTCGAGCACGCCATCGACCTCGTGCGTCAATATCTCGATGTTCGATGTCATGCCGCTCTTTATCCTGGCATCCGGAGCGATGAACTGAAGAGTGACTTTGTATGTCGGCACGCCTTGGAGGACGGTTTCAGCGGGGTCTATGGCCGTCACTGTTTCCGGAAAGTTCACATATGCGCCATATGCATCGAGCGTGCTGGAAGCGAGATTGCTGACAGCCACTTTTGCTATGTCCGCCTCGGCGACGTATGCTTCGACCTTGAAACCGCTCGCTTGCACCGCGAATCCGCCTTGGCCCGGCGCTATGTATTCGCCGATATTCGGATCCTCCTGGGTAACAATGCCGTTGATGGGAGAAGTCAGAGTGTCTTCAGCGAGCACGGCCTGCGCTTGCGACACTTTTGCCGCCTGGGCGGCGACGGCGTCAGGGGTAGAGCCGGATTGTTGGAGAGTAAAGGTGTTTTCAGCTTGGGCATAGGCAGAAGACGCGCTTTTTAGTTCAGTGTCGGCGCCGGAGACCGTGGCGACGGATTGGTTCAAGGTAGACAGAGAAGTGTTCATGGCGGAAACGGCTGAATCGATGGCTGATTGCGGCAGACCGGAATTGCCGGGACTAAGGTTGTTTATGGTCGCAGACAAGTCGCTCAAGTATCCTTTTATGGTCGCGAGATATCCCTTGGCGTTTGAAATGAGGGCGGTGACATTGCTCGTGCTTGCCGTGCTTGCATCAGTTTGCCAATCATTTAACGTGTTTCCAATCTGCAGACGTTCGCTGTTTATGGCGAGGGCGATGGTATTCGACTGCGTGCGGACATTTATCGTCGGATTGGCGGTCTGCGGATTGGTAAAGAAGGTATCGCCATAATTCACCACGGCGCTTTGCGCCTCCACATAACCGGTATGGATAGCATTAACTGCATCCGAAAGAGCGTTCGCAAGCGTCGTTGAAGCGGTGTTTACAGCCGATTGATAGGCGGCATTTTGTTGCGGCGTGAGCCCGCTCGACATGTCGGCGAGCGTCGCCTGCGCGCTTTGGAGAGCGGCCTGGTCCGCCGAACTGTCGAGAGAAGCGATGGGGTCGCCTATTTTGACTGTGTCCCCCACTTTCACGTATATCTTTGAAATGACGCCGCCTTTTTCAAAGGCGAGATTGGCATTCTCGACCGGCGAGACGGTGCCGGTGACGCTGACCTGTTCGACGACATTGCCGATAGCCGCAGTCGCGTATTGGAAATTCGCCTTTTGCGGCTTGGCCTTTTCATAGACGACTACACCGATGATTATGACGAGCACGATGCCGATCCAGACCCATTTATTTTTCAAGTGCCGAAAGTGCGATTTTTTCATATTTAGTATTATATCGCCAAGTGAGGATTTATGGAAGCCTGCTTACATAAAATCCGAGCGCAGGTGATATATGAGCGAAGCGAATATAACACATAAGACGTCGGTAGCGGCATTTCATTTCCACATTGTTTTGGGAAAAGAAAAACGCCCGACCTAAAGAGATCGAGCGTTGCGTAGACGATTGGATTAACCGAGATGGAGCACGTGTTCTCTGCCTTCAAGACCACGCTGACGGGCAGTGAGACCGGCATACGTCTGTTGCGAGCAGATGCGATGAACAGTGTCATGGTCGCTAATCAATAGTTCCTGCGGTTTGAACTGCCAATTGTAATCCCCTGCTTGGTCGACACAATGAGCGCCGGCCGAGCAGCTGATGATGTAGTCGCCTTCTTCAGCTTGAGGCAATAATATGTCCTTTGCAATGCGGTCATTATCCTCGCAGGCCGCACCGACGAGGCTCACCTCCTCGAGCGGACCATCTTTGAGAGTGCCATCCGCACGAACGATGATCTGATGATGATACGCCTCACCCGGATACAACATGGGGCGGGGCATCGCATGCATCGCGATCTGGACTCCCAGGAATTTGTGCCCGAATTTCGTGTAGATGTTCTGAATCTTATTCACCAGAACAGCCGAGGGGCCTGTTACATAGCGGCCGCTTTCCATGAAGATTTTTGGCTTGTAACCGTGTTTCTTCTCAAAACCTTCCGCGATGCGCGCGCACTCACGAGCCAGGGCTTTGACGTCATAATCAGGATCTTCCAGACGATAAGAAATGCCGAGGCCGCCACCGATATTGACGTAGGAAGCGCGAACGCCGAACGTATCGACGACTTCCGAGAGGACATCGAACTGTTTTTGGATGATGTGGATCACCTTGTGATAATCCAGGTTGTTAGAGACCATCATGCTATGGCTCCCGACCTCCTCGACGCCATAATCCTCAATCAGGATCTCGTACGCATTCATTATCTCACCGACGGGGATGCCGAACTTGGACCCTTCGCGGTTGAATTCGATCTTCCCCTTCTCCTCACCAGGTAGCAGGACCGAACCTTTCCCCAGATTGACCCGTAGACTGGCGCGCCGAGGGAAAGGTTTAGGCACTTTGGCAAAACAAGTAACGTCATCGAAGTTCAAATGGCCTCCGAGACGCATAGCGTGGCGATACAACGCTTCAGGAACGTTATTCGCTGTCAGCATGATTAGTTCGCCAGGTAAACCGACTTCTTCGGCAAAAGACAGCTCGGCGTCACTGCTACAATCGGCGCCGCAGCCTTCGGTCATGATGAAGTTCTTGAATATCGCGAGGCGAGGATTCGCTTTTAATGCGAACAGCTCAGTGAAGTCGAGGCCGAATCCCCGAAAAGCCGAGTTTGTTCCACGAAGACGCTCGCGAATCTCGGGGCCGTGGTGAATGATGAACGGATCACCAAATTTCGCCACAAGGGGCCGCAGATTCATACGAACGAACGTTAATAACTGATCAGAAACGACTGGCATAATTTTCCTTCTTATTAAGTTGTTAGAGCGGTAGTTTTTTGCACAGACCGCCGTTACTGTGTCTGAAACGAACATTACTCGTAACCATCGATGCTGTCAAGGAGGATGCATTGACAAAACCGTTCTTATGCGCTAGAAAGAGCCCAGAGTTATCGCATGGTGCGATGTACAAACAACAACAAGGATACCTTATGAGCAAATCAGCCTTTATGACTCCGGAACTAGTCGGGGAAGCAGTCCGGTTAGTTACGCCGGCCATCCACGAAATCATCAAACTGGACCCCAAACGAAACGCCATTTACATCTATGTGTTCGGCCCATTGGCTGACGATCTGGATCAACCAGTCTGGCAAGGAGCGGTCGGCGAACAAGATCGGAGCAAGTGGGCAAAGGACTATTCGAAGCCTGCTTTGGCGAAAGCTGCTGTCAGCCTTCGAACCGGCCTCCCGAGCCACATGGTCCAACGCGAATACGCCCATCTGTATGTTAACGGCGACTTCAAATACGGCGGTAGCGAAGTCCGCAAGGGCATCATCGTCGCTGCAAGCGGCCTCGCATGGCATCACGACTATGCTGTATCCGCCATGCTTGCGGGCGCAATCGATGGTCTCGTGAAAGGCAAATTCGATGCCGAATATGCCCGCAAGACCTTATTTATCGGCGAGCCGGAACCTACAACTTGAAAAAGTTTTAATTTCACAACTGCCGTTCCGAAAGGAGCGGCTTTTTTATGCAAGAAAAAACCGCCGAGCTCGTAAAAGCAGGGCGGTGTGAGATTGCGTGATTATTGACGATCAATACCCGACTTTCGCCGCAGTGAATCCGGCCCGGATTTCGTCTTGCAGGGCAATGACGTCCGCGGCACAGATGGCGTATCGGATCCATTGATTCGATTTACCGAAGGGCACGCCGACGATGCCGGTTTTTTCAATCATGAGGGCATTGAATTCCTCAGCGTCCTTGACCGCCTGTCCAAAGGCCTGCTTCGGCACGTCATAGAGCAGAAAGAATCCTGCCTGGGGTTCGACGGCGATCTGCATGCCTGCATCGTGCAGGATATCCCGCACGACGGTCAAACGTTTGCGGTAGAGATCTCGGTATTCGGCGATTTTGTGCGGATATTTTTCAAACAGCTCCAACACCCCAATCGCCATTGCAGCAACCGGTCCGCTGTTCATATTGCCGTTGATGCGTTTGATGTCGGCCATGAATTCGGGTGAGCCGACAACTGCCGCGATGCGCCAACCGGTATTGTTACCTGCCTTCGAAGCAGAGAACATTTCCGCCCAGTTAAGGTTGGGAAAGTTCACTGCCGCATCAGTCAGAGTTACCGCCTGTTTGCTGTTGACGAGCATGGAATATGCGGCGTCGTTAACGAGGCGGATGCCGCGTTTTTCGCAGTACGCGCACAATCTTTCCAGTCATTCCCACGTGGCGATGATGCCTGCGGGATTGAGCGGCAGATTCAGCATAATGATATCGCCCTCGCAGAGGGTTTGACCCGGGAATTGTTCTGCGACCGCAGCGTCAATGTCCGAAGGATCGAACAAAAACCCTTTTTCCGCGATCGCGGGCAAGTGGAAGTGATCGAGGCCTTTGATCATCGCGCATTGGTCGGCCGGGGTCGGATATCCCGGCTCCGTCATGGTGCCGACGATCGAAGTTTGGCGGGGAGTTTGGCGTACGCCTGTCCAACTGCCGAGAGCTTTCAAAACAACGTCAATCGTCGGCTTGATGCCGGGGACTGCCAAGAAATCAATGCTGCCTTTCGGAAGCGATGAAAAATTGGTTTTGACATGGCACTGGACGAACCGAGGAGCGAAGTCAGGGCAGCCGGGCATGCCATTGTCCTGATATTCATGCATGCTTTCCTTGTCGGAGAGAATGGCGGTTGCCGCCGCGACTCGGGCTTCGATGATTGCCGGTCCTTCAGGCTGACCGATGGACAATTTGATGATTTTGAGCGCCGGATATTTTTGCTGGGTATCGGCCGTCTTCGCCTTGATTATTTGGAACTTGTTTCCACCTGCTACAGGTAATAATGATTTTCTCATTTGAGATCCCTTGAGTTGATGTTTTTAGCCGTTGTATGTGATGAACATGGATTTGGCTAGTTTTCCGGTTCTGGGCATAAGACTACGTATAATTTAAATTTTGTCAATCAAAAACACAGGCTCTCGCCCGTGTTCTTTTTTGTAAAAAATTGTGCTTTCCGCGGCGACCTCCCTTGTTCTACTCCGTCTTCTTTTTCTTGCCAACCTGGCGGCGCGAAACGATGAAGACGTTCGAGTATTTCTTTGGCGTGCGGGTCTTTTGGCCTTTGCCGGACGGCTTGCCCCACATGGTCTTCAAACGGCGCAGACCGCGGCCTGTCCTCTGTTCGCCGCCGCCGTACGGATGGTCGACAGGGTTCATCGCCGAACCACGGACCGTCGGACGAATGCCCATCCAACGCGAGCGACCAGCCTTGCCGATAGTGACGAGGCGATTTTCATCATTGGAAACAGCGCCGATAGAAGCCCATGCCGTGTCGATGATCTTGCGAACCTCGGTCGAAGGCATTTTTATGTGGGTGTAGCCGGCGTCATTGGCGATGACTTGGGCAAAGGAGCCCGCTGAACGGACGAGACGTGCGCCGCCCTGTGGTTTGATCTCGATATTATAGACAAAAGAGCCGACAGGAATATTTTTCAAGGGAAGACGATTGCCGGAAGTGATCTCGGCTTTTTCTGAAACGAGCAGTTTCGAGCCGACTTTCACATCCTTTGGCAATAGGATATAGCGCCTTTCGCCATCCGTGAACTGGATGAGACCGATAAAGCCGGTGCGGAATGGATCATATTCGACTGTTTTGACCACAGCCGGCATGTCTTTCTTGTCATATTTGAAATCCACCATACGGTAGAGCTGTTTGTGGCCGCCGCCCTGGTGGCGCACGGTGATACGGCCCTGGTTATTGCGGCCGACATCGCGTTTGAATCCGACCGTCAAAGGCTTGTATGGCTCGGACACTGTCACGTGATCCTTGAACGAGATCGTAGTCATGTGCCGGCGAGATTTTGTAAATGGCGGGTAGTGTTTCATAAAATTTTATGCAAGGTTGATCTTCTCTCCCTTCTTTAAATAGATCATGGCTTTTTTTACGCCATTCGAGAACCCTCGCTTGCCGCGGACAAAGACGCGCTTTGCGGGAAGATTGACGATGCGAACTTTGACCGGAGAGACTTTGTAGAGGGCTTTTATGTGCTGGGCGATCATCGGCTTTGTCGCATTCTGACGCACTTCAAAGGTATAGACGCTCGAATTTTCGCTCATGATGCCGGATTTCTCCGTGATGCGCGGGCGGATGATGATGTCGTGATGTTGGCCGCGGTGGATAGTCGGTGAAAGAGGAGAAGAAACATTCTCGGAAGGGGCTTTCGGAGCGCGACTGGCGCGAGAACGAGACGCATCGGCAACAGCCGATGACGGCGTCCCCTGACGGGGATGTTTCTTCTCCTCTTTGATTTCCTTATTCTTTTTTGATCCAAATAGCGCCATGGTGTTTTATTTTTTTGCCGCAGGCTTTTTCGCTGTAGCCGGCGATTCAGAAGAATCGTGCTTGGCTTTCTTTGCTGTCGGCTCTTTCTTTATCGTTTTCTCCTTTGTCTCTGTTTTAGCTTCTGACTTTGCGGCTTTTGCTTTCGCTTCTGCGTTCGCGCTCGCAAAGATCTTTTCCGCACCGGCGATGACAAGGTATTTATGGTTCAAGACCATGAGCGGATTTATATTGCGATAT
>Ga0302320_10001760_pt1 | contig 51841 bp, 41 predicted proteins | sample Bog_T0_3_FD_202130 | JGI IMG/M metagenome (GOLD analysis project Ga0302320, IMG submission 202130) | Peat permafrost microbial communities from Stordalen Mire near Abisko, Sweden - Bog_T0_3 | ecosystem: Environmental > Terrestrial > Soil > Wetlands > Peat | place: Sweden: Abisko, Stordalen Mire...
CCAACGGAGTTGGGGCGGCCGTCAAGCGCCGTGAAGACATGCACAAGATGGCCGACTCCAACCGGGCTTTCGCTCACTATCGCTGGTAGATAGCGCTAGTGGCTGGTAGATAGCGCTACACAGGCCGCTGCTACCCGGCCCGGCCGCCGCCAGCGGCTCCCGCCCGAGCACCAAGGCGAGTTGGGCGAGACCGCGCACACAAGGCCAACCGTTTACAGCGAGACAAAGACGACCCCCGAGGCGACTGAATGGCTGACGCTGCCACCAAAAGAGAGTTCCCCCTGGCCCGTACCCGGAACATCGGGATCATGGCCCATATCGACGCGGGCAAGACCACGACGACCGAGCGCATCCTGTATTACACGGGTGTCAACTACAAGATCGGTGAGGTCCACGAGGGCAGCGCCACCATGGACTGGATGCCCCAGGAGCAGGAGCGGGGCATTACCATCACCTCGGCGGCCACCACGTGTCACTGGGCCGACCACTTGATCAACATCATCGACACCCCCGGCCATGTCGACTTCACGGTCGAGGTCGAGCGTTCGCTGCGCGTCCTGGACGGTGCGGTAGCCGTCTTCGACGCTGTCGCCGGCGTAGAGCCCCAGACCGAGACGGTCTGGCGCCAGGCCGACAAGTACGACGTCCCCCGCATCTGCTTCGTCAACAAGATGGACCGCATCGGGGCCAACTTCGCCCGCTGCGTGGACATGATCCAGGACCGCCTGGGTGCCACTGTCGCCGTCGTCCAGCTCCCCATAGGCGTGGAGAGCAGTTTCGTCGGCGTTGTCGACCTGGTCCTGATGAAAGCGTTGGTCTGGGACGAGGGCCCGAGCCGGGGCGAGGAGTTCAGTACCACCGAGATCCCGGCCCACATGGCGGCCGAGGCGGCCACCGGGCGCGCCGCCCTGGTCGACACCCTCTCGACCTTCGACGACGCCATCACCGAGAAGTTCCTCAACGACGAGGAGATCACTGCCGCCGACCTGAAGACGGCCCTACGCCGGGCGACCATCGCCAATCTGGCCGTTCCCGTGCTGTGCGGCGCCGCCTTCAAAAACAAGGGCGTGCAGCCCATGCTGGACGCTGTCGTCGATTACCTGCCCAGCCCGCTCGACGTACCGCCTACCCCGGGCAAGGACCTGAAAGGTGAGCGGGACCTCGAGCGCCGGGCTGACGACAAAGAACCGTTCGCCGCCCTGGCCTTCAAGATCATGGCTGACCAGCACCTGGGCAAGCTCGTCTTCGCCCGTATCTACTCCGGGATGATCAGCCAGGGCGACGCCGTGCTCAATTCGAGCCGTGACCGCAAAGAGCGCATCGGCCGCATCGTACAGATGCACGCCAACCACCGCGAGCCGCGCGACGTGGCCTACGCCGGCGACATCATCGCCCTGGTGGGGCTGAAGCAGACGACCACCGGCGATACCCTGTGCGACCCGGGCGACCCCATCGTCCTGGAGTCGTTGGACTTCCCCGAGCCCGTCATCCACGTAGCCGTAGAGCCGAAGACGAAGGCCGACCAGGACAAGCTCTCGCGTGCCCTGCAGACACTGTCGGAGGAGGACCCCACCTTCCAGGTCCACGCCGACCAGGAGACGGGCCAAACAGTCATCGGCGGCATGGGCGAGCTCCACCTCGAAGTGCTGGTGGACCGCATGCTGCGCGAGTTCAGGGTTGACGCCAACGTGGGCAAGCCCCAGGTCGCCTACCGGGAGACCATCCGCAAGGCGGTGGAGAAGGTCGAGCACCGGTACGTGCGCCAGACCGGCGGCCGCGGCCAGTACGGCCATGTCGTGCTCAACCTGGAGCCGACGGGGCCCGGGGGTGGCTACGAGTTCGTGGACAAGATCACCGGTGGTGTCATCCCCAAGGAGTACATCCCCGCCGTCGATGCCGGCATCCAGGACGCCATGCAGTCCGGTGTGCTGGCCGGCTTCCCTGCCGTGGACATGCGTGCCACCTTGGTCTACGGGTCCTACCACGACGTCGACTCGTCGGAAATGGCCTTCAAGATCGCCGCTTCGATGTGCTTCAAGGAAGCCTGCCGCCGGGCTAGTCCCGTGCTGCTGGAACCCATCATGGCCGTCGAAGTCGTCACGCCCGACGACTACCTGGGCGATGTGATCGGCGACCTCGCTTCGCGGCGAGGCCACGTTGGCGGCATGGACCAGCGGGCGAACAACCAGGTAGTAAAGGCCGAGGTGCCCCTCGCGGAGATGTTCGGGTATGCCACCGACCTCCGCAGCCGCACGCAAGGTCGAGCGACCTACACCATGCAGTTCAGGAGTTACCAGGAAGTGCCTGAGCAGGTCGCCAAGGACATCGTGGCCAGGGTGCGCGGTGAGTAACGCCGCCGCTCGCACCTCCGCCACCTGCTAGGGTACTAGACCGCCTCCGGCTGAGGGCCGGATTTGCACAGGGAGCATTGTTAATGGCCAAGCAAAAATTTGAGCGCACGAAACCCCACCTCAACATCGGCACGATGGGGCACATTGACCACGGCAAGACCACTTTGACCGCGGCCATCACGAAGGTGCTCACTGCTCACGACCCCAAGCACAACTCTTTCACGGCCTTCGACGCCATCGACAAGGCGCCGGAGGAGCGCCAGCGCGGCATCACGATCAACATCGCGCACGTCGAGTACCAGACCGACAACCGCCACTACGCGCACGTCGACATGCCCGGTCACGCCGACTACATCAAAAACATGATCACCGGCGCGGCCCAGGTCGACGGTGCCATCCTGGTCGTGTCGGCCCCCGATGGCCCGATGGCCCAGACTCGCGAGCACGTGCTCCTGGCCCGTCAGGTCAACGTGCCCTCCATCGTTGTCGCCCTCAACAAGGTCGACGCCATGGAAGACGAGGAGCTGCTCGAACTGGTCGAGCTCGAGGTGCGCGAGCTGCTCAGCTTCTACGAGTTCCCCGGTGACGACATCCCTGTCGTGCGTGTGTCTGCGCTCAAAGCCCTCGAGGGCGACCCGGAGGCGGCCAAGGGGATCCTTGCGCTGATGGAGGCTGTGGACAGCTACGTGCCCGAGCCTAGTCGTGACATCGAAAAGCCCTTCCTCATGCCTATCGAGGACGTGCTCACCATCGCCGGGCGCGGCACCGTGGCCACGGGCAAGGTCGAGCAGGGCATCATAAAGGTCAACGACCCCGTCGAGATCGTCGGCCTCAGGCCCACGGCCAAGACCGTGTGCACCGGTGTGGAGATGTTCCGCAAGCTCCTCGACCAGGGCCAGGCGGGCGACAACATCGGCGTCCTGCTGCGGGGCACCAAGAAGGAGGACGTGACGCGTGGCCAGGTGCTGTGCAAGCCCGGCTCGATCACTCCCCACGCCAACTTCGAGGCCAACGTCTACGTGCTGACCAAGAACGAGGGCGGGCGCCACAAGCCCTTCTTCACCAACTACCGGCCGCAGTTCTACTTCCGGACCACCGACGTCACCGGGTCGGTTACCCTGCCTGAGGGCACGGAGATGGTCATGCCCGGCGACAATGTCGTCATGACCGTGGAGCTGGGCAAGCCGATCGCCATGGACGAGGGCCTGCGTTTTGCCATCCGTGAGGGTGGGCACACCGTCGGCGCCGGTCGCGTCACCAAGATAATCAAGTAACAACGGGCTAAGGACGGAGAGATCTCGTGGCTGAAGGTGCCAAACAGCGGATACGGATACGGCTGAAGGCTTACGACCACGAGGTCATAGACCAGTCGACCAAGAAGATCGTCGAGACGGTGCTGCGTACCCAGGCCAAGGTGCGCGGCCCCGTCCCGTTGCCCACCGAGATCAACCGTTTCACGGTTATCCGGAGCCCCCACAAGTACAAGGACAGCCGCGAGCACTTCGAAATGCGCGTCCACAAGCGCCTGCTCGACATCGTCGAGCACACGTCGAAGACCGTTGATTCCCTTCAGCGCATCGAATTGCCTGCCGGCGTCGACATCGAGATCAAGATACAGAGCGCTTAGCCCACAGCGGTTCCAGAGCAGCGCCCAAGTCTTGTAGTTCGGACAAGCGCTCGGGCCGCCCCGCCACGGCGTTGCCAATGACGGCAGCCCGGAGCATCTGCTCTACCAGGTCGTCCACGTCCCCCCACGGCAGCCATGGCTTGGTGACAAGTAGCGACGCCACCCCGTGCGTCGCGGCCCACAGGCGAAAGCCGATGTGAACGTTGCTCCCGGGGCTTTCGGGGAAGATGCCGGCCTCGGTGCACTTTTCGACCGTGGCCAGCAACTGCTGAAAGCAGGTGTCCTGGATCATCTCGTCCACGCTGCCCGGTTTCCTCGAGATCATGGTGCTCAAGCGGTAGTGCTCGGGCTGTGCCAGCGCGAAGCGCACATAGGCCCGGCCCTGGGCGAGGAGCCGCTCGAGCGGGTCGGTCTTCGTCGCCGCTTCCTCTTCCATGGCCCGGCCCAGGGCGGCGAACTGCTCGGCACAGACCGCGTCGAGCAGCTCGTCCTTGTCCTTGAAGTGCATGTAGATGGACGGCGCCGTGACCCCTACGAGCTGGGCCACGGCGCGCACGGACACGTCTTCCTGGCGCCCGGTGCTGGTCAGTAGGTCCATGGCGGCGGCCAGGATCTCGGCGCGCAGCACCTCGCCCTGGCCGCGCCGTGCCCTATGCCGGCGGGATCTCGTAGTCGGCGTTTGCGACATGTACCTTCACTAAGGTCGGTGGCACCCACCAGTTGGCGCGCCCGGCCACCCGCATGAACGCCGGTACCAGGACGCCTCGGACCAGAGTGGCGTCCATGAGCACGGCTAGAGCCATCCCCAGGCCGAACATCTTTATGAAGCTGACCTGGGAGGTCACCATGGCCAGGAACACTATCGAAATGAGCGCGGCGGCCGCGGTGATGATGCGGCCGGTCCCTTCGAGCCCGGCGACAACGGCGGCAGTGTTGGCCTCGGGGGTGCGGTCGGACAGGTCCCAATGCTCCTTGATACGAGACAGCAGGAACACCTCGTAGTCCATGGACAGGCCGAAGGCTATGCAGAACATCAGCACCAGCATGCTGGCCGTGAGGTAGCCGGTGGCGCCCACTCCGCCCAGCAGGTGCGATAGGTGGCCCTCTTGGAAGATCCAGACCATGGCCCCGAACGTCGCCGACAGGGACAGCACGTTGAGGACCAGTGCCTTCACCGGCAGGAGCACGCTCCGGGTGAAGGCGAACAGGATGACCAGCGTGGACAGCGCTATCAAGCCCAGGGCGAACGGCAACACTCCTAGAAGGGCGTTGAGCGAGTCGACGCTGCGAGCGGCCAGGCCGGTCACCAGGGCCGGGCTTGGTCCCGGCAGCGCCCGTACCGTCGCCACCAGGTCCGATCCCGCCCCTGAATAGGGTTCGACGTCGTTGACGACGGTAAGGTACGTGCCTCCGCCTGACCACGGGGTCGAGTAGTCGGCGACGTGCCGGCCCGACACGAACGTACCCAGGGGCGAGACGACCCCCGTCACCCCCGGGAGCGACGACATCTGCTTGACGTAGGCGCTCATTTCGGTCCGGGGGGCTCCGGCCCCGTGGGGGAGCACGACGGTCAGCGCGTTGGCGCTGTCGGAACTGAAATCGGCCCGGAGCACGTCGGCCACCTGGTGACTGGTCGCCGACGCGGGCAGCGCCCGGTCGTCGGGGAGGCCGAAACGTACCGAGAGGAAGGGCGTGCCCAACAGGGCCAGGACCGCCACGACGGCCAGCCCGAAGGCGACCGGTCGCCGCATCACGACCAGTGCCAGACGGCGCCAGGACTGGCCCGGTACCGGCGCCGGGGCCGGGCGGCGCCGCAGGACGCGGCGGACGAGCAAGCGTAGGTCCCAGGCGTCCACCCGCGGGCCCATGACAGTCAGGAGCGCGGGCAGCACGACGACCGCGCCCAGGGCGGCGATGGCCACGACAGCGATGCCGGCGTAGGCAAAGGAGCGCAAAAAGTAGAAGGGGAAGACCAACATCGCCGCCATCGAGAGCCCCACGGCCACCGCCGAGAAGAGCACGGTCCGGCCCGCCGCGCTGACGGCGGCCCGGACCGCCACGGCGCCGGCACGTCCGGCCCGCCGCTCCTCCCGGTAGCGGTTCAGGATAAAGAGGCTGTAGTCGATGGCGAGGCCGAGGCCCAGGGCCGTCGTGAGGTTGAGGGCGAAGACCGAGACCGGTACGAACAACGTCAACAAGCGCAGCACGGCCAGGGTGCCGACGACGGCCACGCCGCCGATCACCAGCGGCAGCACGGCCGCCAGCGCCGTCCCGAAGACAATCAGTAGGGCCAACAGGGTCAGGGGCACGGCCACGGACTCGGCTACTCCCAGGTCATGGGACACCTGCTGGTTGATCTGGTAGTTGACGACCGTCGCCCCGCCGGCGCTGACCGTTACCCCGTCGCGGTTGCCGCTGTACTGCCTGGCAATGGCTTCGCCCCGGGCCGGGGACGTACTGTCGCTCCCGGCCACACTGGCCGTCACGAGCCCGTAGCGCCCGTCCCGGCTCTCCAGGCCCGCCCGGGCCGCGGTGGGCGCCGACCAGTAGGAGGACACCCCGCTCACGTACCGGTGGGCGGCCAGGTCCCGGGCCAGTTCCGTCCCGACGGTGCGTGCGGCCGGGCTGTTCAACCCGGCCGGGGTACCAAGGAGGAAAACAAGGTTGGCCTCGCCCTGGTGGAACTGGCTCGAGAGCAGAGCGTCCGCCTTGGTCGAGGGGGAACTCGAGTCGGTGAAACCGCCTGAGGAGAGGTGAGGTACCGCGGAAGCCCCGAAGGCCCCGGCGGCAAGCAGGACAAATAGGGTGGCCACCAGTACGAGACGAGCTCGTGCGGTGGCGACCCGACCGACGGCCTTCAGCATGGCCGAGCCTCCTAACGTGGTTAGCCTAACGCCGCTAACGTACTATGGCTAAGTTAGCGGCGTCAATAGGTAGTCACGGGAAGTAGGAGGAGGAAGGCGACGGTCCTGTTCGTCGCCCCAAAGACGGCCGCTCCGGGCAGCCACGCGGTGCCTAGGCGGGCGCCCCGACGAGCGCGTTCGAGCGCTCGTCCCAGGCCCAGCGGGGAGCGTCGCCCCACAGGTGCTCCAGGTCGTAAAAACGACGAGTCTCCTCCAAGAAGACGTGCACCAGGAAGTCGCCGTAGTCCATCAACACCCACTGGGCATCGTCGAGGCCCTCCACGGACAGCGGCTTTCCCAGCCCGGCGAGCTTCAGCTGGCGTTCTACTTCGTCACGGATCGTGCGAACTTGGCGAGGGTTGGCGCCACTGGTGACCACGAACGCGTCGGTGATGCCCAGCAACTTCTCCACGCCCAGGACTACCGTGTCGCGCCCGAGCTTGGAAGAGGCTGCTCTGGCTACGGCGGCACAGCATTCCCGTGTGCGCTCGCTGGTGATACCGGCGAAAATGGCACCAGTGCCCTCCCAAGCTCCAGGAGCTTTGGGGGCTAAGGTCAAGAAGCTTGCACCTCACTGATGAGCGTCTGGCTCGCCGAAATCGGGGCGGAGCTCGCAGTACCCTGGTTGCCGAGCCATTGCAACCCGAGCAGGACGACGGTCACTGCGAAGGCAATGAGCAGCACAAAGACCGCCAGTACCTTCTCCCGGGCTCGCCGGCGCCTGCCGAGCCGGTGCTTGCCACCACGCGAGGTGGGCGAAGCGGTGGGCTGTGGGCCGGCCCCGAGGGCAGTGGTCATCCACTCACAGAGTACAGGCTGCGCTCCCTGATGACGCGAACTGCCGGGCCCGGGACCAGATAGTCGAGGGGCCGGCCGGTGGCGGCCCGTGCCCGCAGGTCGGTACTCGAGATCTCGAGGTTGGGCACGGTCACCTGGCTCAAGCGCCAACCTTGACGGCGCAGACCGGCTGGGGGTGGTGTGCCCGGGCGGTTGACGATCACCAGGCTGGCCAGGTCCCGTACCTCGTCCAGGCGCTCCCAGCTCTGCAGCTCGGACCCGACGTCCCAGCCCACGATCACGAACAGCTCCGCCCCCGGGTGCAGCGCCGCGTACTGCGCGACCGTGTCCGCCGTGTAGGAGGGCCCGCCCCGGTCGATCTCCATCCGGCTCGCTTCCAGCCCTTCCACGTCGCCCACGGCCGTCCGCACCATCTCGAAGCGGTCCTCGGCCGGGGAGACCTTGCGCTCGCCGGCCTTCTGCCAGGGCACATTGGCCACCATCATCACGACCCGGTCGAGGTCGAGGTCATGGCGAGTGTTGACGGCAGCTACAAGATGTCCGACGTGGATCGGGTCGAACGTCCCGCCGAAGATCCCGATGCGCGGCGTCATCTCCATGCAACTTAGCCTCGTCCGTAAATCGACTTGCTCTTCACGGGGGCGCCTGTACGGTTAAGTGCGTGAACGAATGGGCTCCCACCTCGTGGCGTTCGCGGCCCGTCGAGCAGCAGCCTGAATGGCCGGACGACCACGCCCTCGAGCAATCCCTGAAGGTCCTGTCGACGCTGCCCCCGCTCGTGTTCGCGGGCGAGGCTCGGGGGCTGCGCCGCTCCCTCGCCGAGGTGGCCGGGGGCCGGGCCTTCCTGCTCCAGGCCGGTGACTGCGCCGAGTCCTTCTACGACTTCACCGCCGACAGCATCCGCGACAAGCTCAAGGTGATCCTGCAAATGGCCGTGGTCCTCACTTACGGCGGCGGGGTCCCGGTGGTGAAGGTGGGCCGCATCGCCGGGCAGTTCGCCAAGCCCCGTTCGTCGCCTTATGAGGTGGTGGCGGGGGAGCGGCTCCCCGTTTTCCGTGGCCACATCGTCAACGACGACGCCCCCACGGTCGAGGCCCGCCGGCCTGACCCCAGCCGTCTTATCGCCGCCTACAACCAGTCGGCAGCCACGCTCAACCTGGTGCGCGCCTTCACCAAGGGTGGCTTCGCCGACCTGAGCCAGGTCCACATGTGGAACCAGCAGTTCGTCGCCTCCAGCCGGGAGGGCCAGCGCTACGAGGCCATCGCGGGCGAGATCGACCGCGCCCTGCGCTTCATGGCGGCTTGCGGGATCGACCTGCAGGCCGAGGTGGGCCTGCACCAGGTCGACTTCTACACGAGCCACGAGGCCCTGATCCTCGGCTACGAGGAAGCCCTGACCCGCAAGGACTCGCTCACCGGCACTTGGTACGACACCTCCGCCCATCTCCTGTGGTGCGGCGAGCGCACGCGTCAATTGGACGGCGCCCACTTGCACTTCCTCTCGGGGGTCAACAACCCCGTAGCCGCCAAGGTCGGGGCCGAGGCCAAGCCCGAAGACCTGGTGTCCTTGTGCGACATCCTCGACCCTGACCGGGAGCCGGGCCGGTTGACGCTCATCAGCCGTATGGGTGCCAAGAGGGTCGAGACGGTCCTTCCCCCGCTCCAGGAGGCTGTGCGCCGCTCGGGCCACCCCGTCGTGTGGGCGTGCGACCCGATGCACGGCAACACCTTTGTGTCCGAAAGCGGCCGCAAGACCCGGCACTTCGACGACGTGCTCAAGGAGATCTCCGGCTTCTTCTCGGCCTGCGCGGCGACCGGCACCTGGCCGGGAGGGGTCCACGTGGAGCTCACCGGCGATAGCGTGACCGAGTGCCTCGGCGGCGCCGAGGAGATATTCGAGGACGACCTGGAGCTCAGGTACACCACCACCTGCGACCCCCGGCTCAACGCCCGCCAGTCACTGGATCTGGCTTTCCGGGTGGCCGAACTGCTGCGCCGGGGCTGAACCTACACTTTCGCTCGTACCATCCCAAGGCAAAATGGCTGCTCCAAGCCCGATCGGGGTATCCCAACCAAAAAGTTGACTAAAGCGATCGGGAATGATAAGAATGGCCGTAGTGACCGTTGCCATCCTTACCCGGGACATCTCGGCTGAGCTGCAAGCCGACATCGCCAAGTTCGACCGGATGCTCGAGGCCTACCTCGAAGGGCGCCTCGACGAGGACGTGTTCCGGGTCGTCCGCCTCAACAACGGCGTGTACGGGCAGCGCCAGGGCGGCCGCAACCAGATGGTCAGGATCAAAGCGCCCTACGGGTCCATCACCCCCGAACAGCTGGAGGCCCTGGCGGAGATCGCCGATACCTACAGCCGTGGCTGGGGCCACCTGACCACTCGCCAGAACATCCAGTTCCATTTCGTCGAGCTGGAGCGGGTGCCCCGGCTCCTGCGGGACCTGGCCCGGGTGGGGCTGACGACACGCGAGGCTTGCGGCGATACCGTTCGCAACATCACCGGGTGCCATCTCGCCGGGGCCTGCCCTTTCGAGGTCCTGGACATCAGCCCCTGGGCCGAGGCGGCGTTCCGTCACTTCCTGCACCACCCGTACGCCCAGCGCCTCCCCCGGAAGTTCAAGATCAACTTCTCGGGCTGCATGACCGACTGCGGCCAGGCGATGTTCAACGACATCGGGGTGGTGGCCGTGGCCCGGCCGTTGCCGGACGGGACCACCGAAGCCGGCTTCAGGGTGTTCATCGCCGGCGGCCTGGGAGCCAACCCGCACCCCGCCAAGGCGCTCGAGGAGTTCACGCCCCGCGAGCAGTTGCTGGCCACCCTCGAGGCCGTGCTGCGGACCTTCGACCACTACGGCAACCGCGACAACAAGCTGCGCGCCCGCCTGAAGTGGCTGGTCGACACGATGGGCATCGACGAGTTGCGCGAGCGGGTACTGAAGGAGCGCAAGCTCCTGACGGCGTCCAGTTCCTGGCCCGGGGGCATCCCGGCCGTGGTACGCGAGCTCGGCGACGTCCCGGCGGGCGTGGCCGCGCACGTTTCTCCCACCCCCGTGGGCACCCCGGTGACCCTTCGGCTGGGGCCCGGCGACCCCTATAAGCGTTGGGAGTCGGCCAACGTGGTGATCGGGGTGGCCAAGGGCACGGTTTCCGCCCTGGCCTACGCCCGCCTAGGCGACGTCACCTCGGCCCAGTTCCGGGGACTGGCCGCGGTACAGCGAGACATGGGCGCCACCATCAGGGTCACTAACCGCCAGAACCTGGTTTTCCGGGACCTGACGGCCGACCAGCTGCCTGAGCTCTACCGCCGGCTGGAGACGATCGGCATGGCCGAGCCCGGCGCCGAACTGGCCCGGGACGTGGTCTCCTGCCCGGGAGCCGATACCTGCAACCTCGCCGTCACCCAGAGCCGGGGCCTGGCCGATGAGATCGGCAAAGCCCTGGAAAGCGCCGGGTTGGCTGACGTCGGCGGCGTGCGGGTCAACATCTCGGGCTGCACCAACAGTTGCGGCCAGCACCACACTGCCGACATCGGCTTCCACGGCGTCGAGCGGCGGGCCAACGGACGGCCGGCGCCCGGCTACCAGTTGTTGCTGGGCGGCCACATCGGCAAGACCGAGATCGAGTTCGGCCAGCGCGCCCTGCGCCTACCGGCCAAGGCGTGCGCCGAGGCGACGGTCCGTATAGTCGGGCGCTTCGCCGACGAGCGCCGGGCCGGGGAGGACTTCAGCGCCTGGCTGGAGCGCTCCGGCGGGGCCAAGGCACTCGCCGCCGACCTGGCTGACCTGGATAATTGGCCGTCTCCGGAGGAGCGCCCGGATTTTTACATAGACTTTGATGAGACTGGTCCGTACATTGCCGAGGTTGGTATGGGCGAATGCGCGGGGGCATAGCGCAGGCAAGCCAGTCGGAAAGGTACCACTGTGGCTGTGCTTGACACCCGTAGCACCGATGACCTGACCGACGAGGCCTTGGCGGCTCTGGGGGCGAGGTTCGAGACCGCTTCGGCGGCCGAGATCGTGGCGTGGACGGTGGAGCGCTTTCACCCCCAGATGTGCCTGACCGCCTCCATGACCGACGCCGTGCTCATCGATGTCGCGGTTGCGGTTGAGCCGGCGATCGAGGTCGTCTTCATCGACACCGGCTACCACTTCACCGAGACCATGGAGACGCTCGAGAAGGTCCGCCGGCGCTATGGGCTCAACCTGCGGATCATGACCGTCCCTCACTACGAGGTGCCCTTGTGGCAGTCGGACCCCGTCAACTGCTGCAGCCCGGCCAAGGTCTTCCAGCTCGAGCGTGCCCTGTTCGGCAAGCTGGCGTGGATGAGCGGCCTGCGCCGCCAGGAGTCCGACACGCGGCGCCAGGCGGCGATCGTGAGCCGGGACAGTCGTGGACTGATCAAGGTCAACCCGCTCGCCACGTGGACCGACCTCGACGTCCAGGGTTACATAGACGACCACGACGTCCCCGTGAACCCGTTGCTGATGAAGGGCTACCCGTCCATAGGCTGCTGGCCCTGCACCCGCCCCGTCAAGGCCGGTGACGACCCCCGCTCCGGTCGCTGGGTGGGCCAGGCCAAGACGGAGTGCGGCCTGCACGACGAGTTCGCCCACGACGGCAGCGACGAGTTCGGCGCCTACGAGGTCGAGCAGGTCTAGGCACCGGGCGACAACAGGCGCTACGGTCCAGGTCCTAATCTGCCGATAAGCATCAAGAGCGAGCGGTACCCCCAAAGGTACCGGAAGCGCTGGCGCGCTTAACCGAGCGCGACAGGGGGAACTGCTCGCCTAAGGCTTAGCTATGACCGTTCACTGCGCCCTCCGTGGCTATCGGCTTCGCCACGGTCCGGCGCGCCCCGTGGTCCTAGTCGCCGCGACCATGCTCCTCGTAGGCGGCCTGCTAGGTGCCGATGTTTCCGCTCGTCCCGGGACCGCCGGCGCCCTCGCCGTCCCTGGCTGGGCCCCACCGACCGGTCCTCCGCCCGGTTCGGACGCCGTCGTGGCTGCGGTCGTCGCCGCCGAACGCCAGATCACCAGCCTCGGGGCGTACAGCGATGCCCGGGTCTTCTTGAAGGTGGCGTACACCGACGTCGGTGACGCCGGTGCCGCCTACCGCCTCTCCGCCGCTCAATGGCGGGCGGCGCAGGTTCGGGAGGTCCGTGCCGCCGCGGCCAAGGCCGCGGCTACGGCGACCGTCAACCTGTACGACCAGGCCCTGTGCGAGCTAGGCATCGCCGAGTACACCGGCCTCTCTGTCCGCGACAACCTGGACCTGCCCAGCCAGGAGCGTGAAGTCGAGCAAGCCGAGCTCGGCAGCATCGCCGCCACTGATACCGCCGCCGGGCTGTCAAATGCCAAAGGGGAACTGGGCAGGAGCATCGTTCGGCTGCACTTGGCTCGGACCGGCGTGGCGGTGGCAAAGGGCGTTACGGTCCACAAAAAGGCCCTGCTCGGCACGGCGATGGCCCAACTGGCCACCTCCCGCTGGGCGTTGAGCCTGGCTCGCCAATGGGTGCTGGTCCCAGGCAAGGCGCCGGCGCGGCCCGTCACGGCCCTGGCTTTGTTCGAGGGCAAGGTGGCGCTGCAGGCCAGGGCGGAAAGGATGGCGGCCCTCGCCCTGGTCGCCCGGCCCCGGACGACGATAGCGATCCCGACGACCACCTCAACGTCGACCAGTACCACGACGTCGACGACCGCGACCACTATCACCACCGGTCCGCCGGGGGTGGCCCCCGCGCCCGGGGTCGTGGCCATGGTCAGGCAGGAAGCCTTGTCCGGGCTAGCTGCCTCTGGGCCGAGCATCCTGGGGCCCCCTGTCTTGTCGGCGGCGCAGATCGAGGGTTGGTTCGCCTCGACGGGCGCGCAGGCCAACACGATGGTGCCGCTCGACCGGCTTGTTTCCGACTACATGGAAGCCGGCCGGCTGACGGGGGTACGGGCCGACCTCGCCTTCGCCCAGTCGGCGGTCGAAACGGGCTACTTCTCCTTCCCCGCCGGTGGTCAGCTCACCTCCAAGAACAACAACTTTGCCGGCATAGGGGCGTGCGACAAGTGCAAGCACGGTTGGAGCTTCGCGTCGCCCATGGACGGGATCGTCGCTCAGGAAGAGCTCTTGAGCCAGTACGCCGGGCTGCCTCCCGCTCCGTCCTTGAGCACTATCGGGGCCGGGGGCGTCGAAGGCTGCTGCACGACCTGGATGTCCCTGGCCGGCGTTTGGGCCACGAACTCCGCGTACGGCTTTGAAATCCTGTCCGTGTACCGCCAGATGCTCGACTGGGCGCTCTTAGGCGAGGAGCAGGAGACGGGCCTGGTGGCGCCGGCGCCGCAGCCTGTTGCTACTACCCCCTAGGGCCGAGGCAGGGCTATCCCACCTGTGAGATGCGCGCCAGCACCCAGTCGTAGTCGCCGGACATGATGAGGGCCTTGCAGTAGCGGCACGCTCCGGCCAGGTCGACGTCGAGCGGAGCCCCGCAGTTTGGGCACTTGGAGCCCAAGGTGGTCCCGCCGGTCTTGGTTTGCGCCTGGGAAGAGCGCTGGAAGGTCCAGTCCTCCTCCCACTGCTGGACCTGGCGGTCGCCGCGCACCACGCGGCCGGTCTTGTCGTCTACGTCGTAGTCGGTACAAGCAGCGACGACCCGCACCGTGATGGTGTCGAAGTGGCCATCTGCGTGTGCCGCCACCGGCCAGATGTTGGAGACCGCCAGGTAGTCGAGCATGTTGCGCCGGTGCCCGTTTACGTACCCCTGGATCTGGTCGCGCTGCTCTTGCCACAGCCCGTCCGCCATCACCTGGCGGCTCATCTCGGGTTTACGCTCGCTCCAGCCCTCCTGGACCATGAAGAAGACGCGCTGCACCTGCTGGGTGAACTGCTCGAGCTCGAAGGCCGGGTCGTGGGCTTGAATGGCGGCCAGGCCCACGTCGACGGGGCTGGCGGCCTGCATGGCCCGGGCATGGCGTGCCGGGAAGAGCTCGCCGGCAATGCTGTCGGCCGCCGGGCGGGGGTCGTTCATCCAGTCCTGGCCCGCCCCTCCCGGTAGTACTGTGCCACCCTCGCCGGCCAGGTGGCCACCCGCGCCCCGGCCCTGGCCGGCCGGGATGGCAGCGTCACCGGTGCCACCGCTGCTCGTCCAGCCCCCTCCCGCCGGGCCCCCGCCGGCGGTCGTACCACCACTCGCGCTCCAGCCGCCTCCTACCGGGCCTCCCCCGGGCGTCCAACCGCCACCCGTCGAGGTGCCACCGGCCGGACCGCCTCCAGCCGCCCATCCCTGGTCCCCGCCGGCAGCCGGCCCACTGGTGCCACCCGGGCCCGGGGAGCTCTGGCCGCCGGGGCCCCATGGCCCTCCACCGCCACGGCCCCAGGGACCGCCGCCACCGCCCCACGGGCCGCCACCGCCGCCCCACGGCCCTCGACCACCGCCGCCCCACGGCCCTCGACCACCGCCGCCCCACGGGCCCCGGCCCCGGCCCATGGAACGAAAGACCACCATGATCAACATGGCGAAGATCATGAACCCCAGGGCGCCACCGCCACCGTAAAAGATGAAGGGACCTCCTTTAGCCGGTCGTCATGGTTGTGAGCCGCCTGCGGGAGCCCCATTGGCGGGGGCGGCAGCAGAAGGGGCCGCGGCTGTGGCCGCCGGCGCGATTGCGGTGCCGCAACTGGCGCAGAAGCGCTGGCCGGGCCCGGCTTCGGCCCCACACGAAGGGCAGTGAACGGGCTGGGGGCCGAGGGGCTGACCGCACTGGGCACAGAACCGGGCCGTCGGGAGGTTGTCCGTACCGCACCCGCTGCAGTGGCCGGCGGGGGGAGGTAGGGCCGCCCCACACGACGAACAAAACTTGGCGCCGGCGGTTTGCGTCGTGTTGCAGCTGGGACAGGTGACCGTGGCGACCGGAGCGGGCGCTGGCGCCCCTCCGGGGCCCCCGGCGAAGCCGGCACCGCCTCCGGCGAAACCGGGCGCAGGAGGCGGCACCGGGCCGGGCTCACCGCCGACGCCAGGGCCACCGGCGCCTCCGGCCAGCTGGCCGCCCAGCCCGAGACCGACGGCCATGAAGGCACCGCTGTCACCACCGCCACCCTTGGCCATCCCCTGGCCGGCGCCGAGGGCCATCTCGCCTGCCGCATAACGGTTGAAGCCGCCGGCTAGTCGGCTGTAAGCCGTGTCCTTGGCCAGGTTCTTCAGCTGGACCTCGTCGGCCTCGCTCAAGTTGACGTCGAAGTTGCCCATACGGACCAGCGCCACGCCGTAGGTCACAAGCTGGTTGTTGGCGGCCGCGATGCACGCCTTCTCCAGGTCCGGCGTGTAGGCCGACAGCCCCAGGATGGGCCACCCGTTGCGGACTATCTGGGTCGTCACTTCGGTGCGCATGACCTTGAGGAGCTGGTCGCTGACCCAGCCCGCCACGCGCTCATTGTTGGTGACGTCGACGGTCCCGACCAGGTTGGTGATGAGCGCCGTGGGGTCTTTTACCTGCAGGGAGTAGTCGCCGAACACCCGCAGGGTGATGATCATCCCCGTCTGGGGGTCCTGGACGTCGTCGATGCGGCCGCCGAAGGTGAACCCGGGGTACTCACGGGTGCCGACGAAGTACAGCTCGGCCCGGTAGGCGTTGCCGCCCGTGGCCGCGTCGATGAACATGCCCAGGAAAGGCAGCTCCTGGGCGTCGATCTGATGCCGCCCCGGCCCCATCGTCCCGATGACCTGGCCGGTGTTGATGAACAGGGCCAGCTCGTCGGCATTGACGATCGCCCGGGTGAACTTCCTGATCTTCAGGTCGGGCCATTTGAAGACGATCTGGTTTTTTTTGTCGTCGGGTACCGCTATGAACTCACGGCTGAGCAGGGCCATCGGGCAGGGGCCTCCTGTGTCGGTGTCACCCATCAGGGTAGCGCCGTTATTTTCGCCCCGGTCGGCTCTTAGCGAGCGTTCAGGGGAGCTGTTCGACGAAGTGGCGCAACTGGCGCAGGTTGCGGCATTCCCATACGCCGGCACAGTGGGCGCCGTACTGCGCCAGCACCGAGTCCCCGGTGTCCCAGTAGGCCCGGGGCTCGGGGTTGAGCCACCAGACGTTATGGGCGCGCTCGGCGATCTCGGCCATGGCGGAGGGATGTACGGAGTGGTAGTTGTTGCGGGCATCGCCCAGCACCAGCACCGTAGTGCGGCCGGTGACCTCCCGGCCCCAGCGCTGTACGAAGTCGGTCAGGGCGTGGCCGTAATCGGAGTGGCCCTCGGTCCAGATCACGTCCGCCTGAGTGTTTATGTTGTGCACGGCCTGGCTGATGTCGTCGGCGCCTTTTAGGAGATCGGTCACCTCGTCGATGCCATCGATGAAGGCCCAGGCGCGAGTGCGCGAAAACTGCGACGACAGGGCATAAACCAGCTGAAGTGTGAAGCGGGCGAAAGCGGCCACGGAGCCGGATATGTCGGCCAGCGCCCACAGTTCGGGCTTGGAGGGGTGAGGGGACCTGAACACGGGCTCAGCCGGGGCGCCACCGTTCGACAGGGAGCGGCGCATGGTGGCCCGGAAGTCGAGGCGCCCTTTGCGGCGTTGGCGGCGTTTGCGGGCCAGGTGCACCGCCAGCTTGCGGGCCAAGGGTTGGAGGTTGCGCTGTAGGGCGGCCAGCTCGTCTCGGTCCAGGTGCATGAAGTCGACGTCTTCGGGCAGGGGCCGCCGCAGCGTCCGGGCCACGGCTTGGGCGCCGCGGTCGGCCACGAGCCGTCGGCGGACCTCGGCGTCGACATGTTCACGTAGGGACCCGAAATGGCGCCGGTACTCATTGGCGAGCAGGAGGCCTTCGAGTTGCCCGGCTTCGGTCGCCGAGCTCACCATCTGGTCGAGGAGCTGGTCGGCCTCAAGTTGGCGGAGAGTCTTGAAAACGTAGTAGCTGCCCCCTACGGGCCGTCCCGCCTCCATGCCGGCGAAGCGGTCGACCGCCGCCCGGGCCAGGGCTGCCATTTTCTCGGGGGACCCGTCGACCAGCGCCTGGTAGGCGAGCTCGGCCAGTTCGCGGGCGGTGAGGTCCTCGGTCCCGGCTCCTGTCCCGTCCCCGCTCAGCCCGTCGAACAGTGCCTGCGGACCGGCCGGCTGCAGGGAGAAATACAGCTCGAACATGGTGTCGAACACGTGGCGGTGGCCGTCCTGCTTAACCAGCGCGGCCGCTAGGCCGAGCTTGAGGGCGCTGCGGTCCTCCAGGGGAAGATGGCGCAAAGCTTCGGTGGCGTCGACCACTTCCGTGGTGCTGATGGGTATGCCCGCCGCCCGCAGCTCGGCGACGAAGCCGGAGAACCTGTCCAGCAGACCACCGGCCAGCTGTGCCTCGGCGCTCATCGGGGCGAGGCCACCAGCTCCTTGGCGGCGCGCTCGATGTCGGAGCGGTGCTTCAACAGCACATTCAGCGTGTCCCGGGCGGTGGCGGCATCGAGGTGAGAGACACTGAGCAGCACGAGCGTGCGGGCCCAGTCGAGAGTCTCGGACACCGACGGGGCCTTTTTGAGCTCCAGCGAGCGGATGAGCTCGACCGTGCGCACGACCTGGTCGGCCAAAGACGCCTCGATCCCGGGCACCTTGGCGAGGACGATCTCGCGTTCGCGCTCGGGTGGGGGGTAATCGAGATGGAGGAACAGACAGCGACGCTTCAATGCCTCGGACAGCTCGCGCGTGTTGTTGGAAGTGAGGAAAACCAACGGGATCTGTTTCGCTTTGACCGTGCCCATCTCCGGTACCGACACCTGGTAATCGGACAGGACTTCCAGGAGCAGGGCTTCGGTCTCGACCTCGACCCGGTCGACCTCGTCTATGAGGAGCACGACCGGGTCGGTGGCCCGGATCGCCTCCAGCAACGGCCGGGGCATCAGGAACGGTTCAGAGAAGATGTCTTCTTCCAGCTCCTCCCAGGTCTCTTCCTGTCTGGTCACCTGTTCGGCCTGGATGCGCAGGAGCTGCTTTTTGTAGTTCCACTCGTACAACGCCTTTGACTCGTCGAGGCCCTCGTAGCACTGCAGACGGATGAGCCGGGCTCCGGTCATTTCCGCCACCGACTTGGCGAGCTGGGTCTTTCCTGTCCCCGCCGGGCCTTCGACCAGCACGGGTTTGCCCAAGCGGTCGCCGAGAAAAGTCACGGCGGCGGTGCTCTCGTCGGCCAGGTAGCCCACCCCCCGGAGCAGTTCGTTTACGGCCCGGGGGCTCTCGAACCTTGGCGTCAAGCTCTCACCTGGCCGCTACCCGTGACGATGTACTTCGTCGTCGTGAGCTCGCGCAGCCCCATCGGCCCCCGGGCGTGCAATTTCTGAGTGCTGATACCGATCTCGGCCCCGAAGCCGAACTGCTCGCCGTCGGTGAAGCGGGTGGACGCGTTCACCACGACGGCGGCGGCGTCGACCTCGCGGGTGAAGCGCTGTGCGGATACCAGGTCGGCGGTGACGATGGCCTCGGTATGACCCGAACTGTACCGCTGGATATGGGCTATGGCCGCGTCCAGGTCGTCCACCACGCGGACGCTGAGGATGAGATCAAGGTACTCCTTTCCCCAGTCCTCCTCGCCGGCAGGCTCCATCGTCGGCACCAGGTCGCGAGCGGTCTCGTCGCCTACCAGACGGACGCCCGGGAGGGCCGCCGCCGCGGCGGGGAGGAACTTGGAGGCGACGTCGCGGTGGACGACCAGCGATTCGGTGGCGTTGCACACGCTCGGGCGCTGCGTCTTGCCGTTCACGAGCAGGGCAAGAGCCATGTCGAGGTCGGCCGAGGCGTCGACGTACAGGTGGCAGTTGCCGTCCCCGTCGATCACATAGGGGACGGTGGCGTTTTCGAGCACGGCCTGGATGAGCGATGGCCCGCCCCGCGGGATCAGGCAGTCGATGACGCCCCGCAGGCGCATGAACTCCCGGGCCGACTCGTGGCTCGTGTCTTCCACGAGTACCAGGCAATCTTCGGGGAGGCCCGCCCGGGCGAAGCCTTCCCGCAGGGCCGCCGCCACGGCCTGGTTCGAAGCCAGGGCGCCCGAGCTCCCGCGCAGGAAGGCGGCGTTGCCGGACTTGAGGCACAGCCCGGCCGCGTCGCTGGTGACGTTGGGCCGGTTCTCGTAGATGATGGCGACCACGCCCAGGGGCACTCTCACCTTTTCGATGCGCAGGCCGTTGGGGCGTACCCATCCTTCGACCACCTCGCCGACCGGGTCGGCCAGGCCGGCCACCTGGCGCAGGCCCCCGGCCATGGCGGCGACCCGGGCCTCGGACAGACGGAGCCTGTCGATGACGGCGGGGGCGACGCCGCCGTCATCGGCTCGTCCCACGTCGGACGCATTGGCGCTGAGGATCTCGGGCGTGCGCTCGACGAGAAGGTCGGCGGCGGCGTTGAGCGCGGCGTCCTTCGTGCGCGACGATGCCAGCGCCAGGGCCAGGCTGGCCTGCTTGGCCCGCCGGCCCAGCTCTGGGAGCGGAGTCCCCGGGAGCGAAGTCATAATCAACGCTACCTCCCGGCCCTGCTCAGGCACCGGGGCTTTTCCAAGGCGCGCACCGACCGCTTACCGCTTATCAGCGCCGCCACCAGCTCTGCGCGGCGCCGCAGCGGGCCCGTACCTGGTCTTCGCCTGCTAATCCAGTCCCGGGACCGGGTTGAGGTCCACGGTCGTCCAGGAGTGCAAAGTCTTGAGGTAGTTGGCCCGTTCGAAGGCGCCGGCATCGCCCGAGGTCGCCTGGGACACCGACCCGCGCAGCTCCGACACCGAGGTGTACTCGCGGTCGGCCAACCAGCGGCGCAGTTCGGACTCGACGGCGGCGACGTGGGCCGGTCCTGACCGCAGGATGGCCGATGTCATCATGGCCACGTCGGCGCCGACCGCCAGTGCCTTTACGACGTCGGTCCCGGTGTGGATGCCCGACGTCGCCGCCAGTGACGGCCCCGCTCCCAGCTGGGGCCGCAGGATGGCGATCCAGCGCATGGGCAGGCGCAGCTCCCAGCTGCGTGACAGTTCGACCCGGGGCACTACGTCCATGGTGTCCAGGTCCAGGTCGGGCTGGTAGAAGCGGTTGAACAGGACCAGGCCGGCGGCGCCCGCGGCCAGTACCCGGGCGGCGAAGCTGGCCATGGACGAGTAATAAGGGGACAGCTTGACGGCCACCGGCAGCGAGACGCCGGCGCACACGCTGCTCACCAGGGCCAGGTCGATCTGTTCGACCTGGGCGGCGTTGAGCTCGGGGCTCGTGGGGACCCGGTACACATTGAGCTCGAGCGCATCGGCTCCGGCGTCGGCCAAGAGCTTGGCGTAGCGGGACCAGCCGCCTGTGGACGACGCGTTGAGGCTGGCGATGACAGGCACGTCGACGGCCTTTTTGGTCTGCTCGAGCAACTCGAGGTAGAGGTCGGCGGCGGTGCTGAAGGTGGGCGTGTCCGGGAAGTAGTCGAGAGCCTCGGCGAAGTGCTCACTGCCGGCTTCCAGAGCGAAGGCCAGCCCGACCTCTTCGGCCACGATCTCCTCTTCGAACAACGACGGGAGCACGATGGCCCCCACCCCGGCGTCGGCTAGGGCCTTGGACCCGTCGACCTCCCGGGTGACAGGGCTGGCCGAGGCCACGATCGGTGACGACAACCTCAGGCCCAGATAGGTCGTCGTCAGGTCAACTGCACCCGGTCCTGCCATTATTTGACCTCCTCGTCGTAGCGGTAGCCAGCATCCGAACCGACTTCGGGCTCAACGTCCGACCCGGGTACGGTCCGCTGCATGGCGGCCAGCTGTTCGTAATAACGCCACCGTTCGGTGACGTCGGCCTGGGCCAGGGCGGCGAGCCGGGCCGCGTGCTCGGGGTGCGTGCGGGCCAACGTGGCGTAGCGGGCCTCGGTGGCGGTGAAGTCGGCTAGCCTCACCGTCGGCGCCTTGGAGTCGAGCTTGAAGGGGTGGCCGGCCTCGGCGTCCGAGGGGTGGAACCGGTACAGGGGCCAGTAGCCGGACTGCACCGCGTCCTTCTGGTGGCTCATTGACTTGGACATGTCGATGCCGTGGGCAATGCAGGTCGAATAAGCGATCACGAGCGAAGTGCCGGGGTAGGCCTCGGCTTCGAGCAGCGCCTTGGTGGCCTGCAGGTCGTTGGCTCCCATGGAGATCTGGGCCACGTACACGTTGCCATAGGCACGGGCCACCGCCCCCAGGTCCTTTTTGGCCGACTCTTTCCCGGCGGCCGCGAACTTGGCCATGGCGCCCCGTTGGGTGGCTTTGGATGCCTGCCCACCGGTGTTGGAGTAGACCTCGGTGTCGAGGACCAGGATGTTCACGTTGCGCCCTGACGACAGGACATGGTCGAGGCCACCGAAACCGATGTCATAAGCCCAACCGTCGCCACCGATGATCCACACGCTTTTGCGGACCAGGGCGCCGGTCAGGGGGATGAGCTGGCGGGCCAGGGAGGCGGCGGCGCCGTCACTGCCCGCAGCCAGCCGGCGGAGCTGCTCGTCGAGCTCGGCCACTCGGGCGCGCTGGGCGAAAATGGCCTCCTCCTTGTCCTGGCCGGTCTCGTCGGCCTCCAGGACCGAGGCGGCCAGATCGGCCCCGACCGCTCCGGCGAGCGAGACGAGCAGGAGCCGGGCCCTACGCTGCTGGGCCTCGAGGCCGAGGCGGATGCCCAGGCCGAACTCGGCGTTGTCCTCGAACAACGAGTTGCCCCACGCCGGGCCACGGCCCTCGGCGTTCTGGGACCAGGGCGTCGTGGGCAGGTTGCCGCCGTAGATGGACGAGCACCCGGTGGCGTTGGCCACCAGCATGCGGTCGCCGAAGAGCTGGCTGGCCAGCTTCAGGTAGGGGGTCTCACCGCACCCCGAGCAGGCTCCGGAGAACTCGAACAGCGGCTGGAGGACCTGGGCACCTTTCACCGAGTCGTGGGGGAGCAAAGAACGGTCCAGTTCGGGGATGGACTCGAAGAAGTCCCAGTGCTCGCGCTCGCGGTCGCGGTGCAGGGGCGCCGGCTCCATGTTGATCGACTTGTGCTTGACCTCGCTCTTGGACTTGGCCGGGCACACGTCGACGCAGACACCGCACCCGGTGCAATCGTCCGGGTCGACCTGGATGGTCAGCAGGTGACCGGTCAGGTCCTTGGAACGGAAGGGCTTGGAGAGGAACCCCTCTGGCGCCCCGGCCAGAGCTTCGGGAGCGAAGACCTTCATGCGGATCGTGGCGTGCGGGCACACGCTGGCGCATTTGCCGCAGTCGATGCAGATGTCCGGGTCCCACAGCGGGATCTCGGCGGCAATGCCCCGCTTTTCGAACCGGGTGGTGGCGGACGGGAAGCGCCCGTCGGCGGGCAGGGCGGACACGGGCAGCAGGTCGCCCTTGCCGGCCATGATGACCGAGGTCACTCGGCGCACGAAGTCGGGCGCCGACCCGGGGACGGGGGTGCCGATCGGCCCCGCGTCCGCTCTGATCGTGGGGATCTCCACCTGGGCCAGGTTGGCGAGAGCGCCGTCGATGGCCGCGAAGTTACGCTCCACAATGGTGTGGCCCCGCTTGCCGTAGGCCTTGGTGACGGCGCCCTTGATCTGAGCGATCGCTTGATCGGGCGCCATCACCTTGGACAGGGCGAAGAAGCAGGTCTGCATCACCGTGTTGATCCGGTTGCCGAGCTGCGCCTCGTGGGCGATGCGGTCGCCGTCGATGACCCAGAAATTGATGTGCTTGTCCTGCAGCTGGCGGCGTACGTCGCCGGGAAGTTGGTCCCAGATCTTGTCTGGCCCGTAAGTGCTGTTGAGCAGGAAAGTGGCCCCGTCCTTGGCCAAGTCGAGCACGTCGACGCGGTTGAGCAGGTCGAAGTGGTGGCAGGCCACGAAGTCGGCGTCGTTGACCAGGTAGGTCGAGTTTATGGGCTGAGGCCCGAACCGCAGGTGCGAGACCGTCATGGCGCCCGACTTCTTCGAGTCGTACACGAAGTAGCCCTGTACGAAGGCACCCGTCGCTTCGACGATGATCTTGACACTGTTTTTGTTGGCCCCCACCGTGCCGTCCGAGCCGAGCCCGAAGAACACGGCTTGGACCTCGCCGGCCGCCCGGGGAGGACGGAAGTCCCGGTCCCAGGCCAGGCTGAGCGAAGTCACGTCGTCGAAGATGCCTACGGTGAAATGGCGCTTAGGCCGCTCGGCGCTGAGCTCGTCGAGGACGGCTTTGGCCATGGCCGGCGTGAACTCCTTGGAGGACAGCCCGTACCGCCCTCCGATGACGCGTGGGGACTGGCCGAAGGCGGGCTCGGGGTCGTCCATGGCTTCGTCCAGGGCGGCGCGTACGTCGAGGTACAGCGGCTCGCCGATGGCGCCCGGCTCTTTGGTGCGGTCGAGCACGGCGATCGAGCGGACGCTCGGCGGCAGAGCGGAGACCAACTGTTGGGCCGGGAAAGGCCGGTAAAGGCGGACTGTCAACAGCCCGACCCGCTCGCCCGCCTGGACGAGGCTGTCCACCGCTTCGCGCGCCGCGCCGACGCCCGAGCCCATCATCACTATGACCCGTTCGGCGTCGGGAGCGCCGTGGTACTCGACCAGGCTGTACGAGCGCCCAGTCCTTTCGGCCAGGGCGTCCATGGTGGCCTGGACGACCCCAGGGACGGCGCTGTAGTACGGGTTGGAGGCCTCCCGGCCCTGGAAGTACACGTCCGGGTTTTGCGCCGTACCGCGCACGTCGGGGGCATCGGGGTTCATCCCCCGGAGGCGGAACTCTATGAGCGCGTCGAGGTCGATCAGCGCGGCCATGTCCTCGGCCGCCAGCGGGGTGATCTTCGCCAGTTCGTGAGAGGTCCGGAAGCCGTCGAAGAAGTGCAGGAACGGTACCCGCGTCTTCAGGGTGGCGGCGTGGGCCACCAGGGCGAAGTCGTGGGCTTCCTGGACCGAGTTGGCGGCCAGCATGGCCCAGCCGGTGCTGCGGGCGTGCATGACGTCGGAATGGTCACCGAATATGGACAGGGCGTGGGTGGCGAGGGTGCGCGCCGCCACGTGTATGACCGCCGGAGTGAGCTCGCCGGCGATCTTGAACATGTTGGGCACCATTAGCAAGAGCCCTTGCGATGCGGTAAAGGTCGTGGCCAGCGCGCCTTTTTGCAGGGCGCCGTGGAGGGTGCCGGCGGCACCGGCCTCGGACTGCATCTCGATCACGTCGGGCACCTGGCCCCAGAGGTTTTGTTTGCCCGCCGTGGCCCAGTCGTCGGCGAACTCGCCCATAGGCGACGCCGGCGTAATGGGGTAGATAGCGATTACTTCTGACAGGGCGTAGGCGACACGAGCTGCAGCCTCGTTGCCGTCGACACATACCCATTGGCGCACGTCCACGCTGACTCCCAGGCTCGTCGAATTCTCACTTTCCTTTCTAGCCATCGCGCCGGGCAGCCCGCCCGGGCCCTTTGTCAGTTTTTGGCAGACAAAAGCCCGCGACCAGGGTGGTGGTCGCGGGCTTCCTGCCTGGCCCCGCTCAGGGCCCGAAGAGACGCCTGCTCACGGCGTGACCAGCCTGCTCAGGGCGTGACCAGGTCGAAGACGCCTCCCCCGACCTTGGCGCCGTTACCGTTGCCGGTGGCCACGTAGCCCACGCCTTGGGGAGCGATGCCCTCGTAGGCGAACATGTACAGGGGCTTGCCCCCGTAGGTGACCTGGTCCGTCCCATTCGAGCGCTTGATCGTGCCCACACTGGCCGCTGCGGCCGTGCCCTCCACGGCCGGCTTGCTGTTGGTCAGCAGGGGAGGCCAACCGATGGCGCAGGCACCGGTGCACTTGCTGGTGGTGGCCGTGTCCAGGGTGTAGGAGTACACGGGGAACTCTTCCCAGCCGATGCCGGTCAACATGGTGGCGGCCAGGACGGTCTTGCCGCCGATGTCGGTGGTCGTCAGCATGTCGGGCCATGCCAGGGGGGCGCCTGACGGGCTCACGAGCCACCACAGCCCGTGCCAGGGCGGCAGGGAAGGTTCGTCCCAGCCCTCGCCGGTGACCTGGCCCGGGCCCTGGTCGAACAGGTAGAGGGGGTGCCCGGCATAAGTGACCTGGTCACCGATCCCCGGCCGTACCACCGAGCCGAGGAGGCTTTGGGACACACCGGCACCGGCCACGGGGGCGCCGGTAGTGGTTATGGCCGGCCACTCCGCTGTCTTGTCGCTCGCAGTCCCGCTGCACGAGCCCGGGCCTCCCGGGAGGCTCTTGACGATCGTCGCCGTGCACGCATAAGCGCCGGGGCTGTCGCCGGTGAAGAGGTAGAGGCTGTAACCGGCGAACTTACCGGACCCCACTATCAACATTGTCCCGAAAGGGCCATCCCTGGTGGTAATAACGGTCCCACCCGCTTTTGCCGCCGCGAATGCGGGGGCGCTTGCGGCGAGCGGGCCCATGCCCATACCGGCGGCGATTATCGCCAATGAAAGTGCCGTCTTTGTGCGGGTCAGCCGGCGCACAGATCTCACCATTCGTCCTCCTGTTGTCGATTGACTACTTATGGCGGTCACACGTCAACCTAACAACCGTGCCCAGGCGCCAAAAGGTGGTTAGCCAGTATCCCGCAGTGTGCTAGCACGCCATTTTTCTGGCGCCAGCACCACCACTAAATCGGGTGCCACAGGCCCTTATTCGGAGCGCAGCACCAGGGCGGTGGGTGTGCGGGCGGCCAGCCGCCCGGGGACGGCGGCGATGACATTGGCCAGCACGAGGGCGCCCACGGCGATGAGCACGACCTCTCCCACGGGCACGCTCGGGGCCGGTACGGCGTTGATGTCGTGGGCGAACAGGTCCCATAGCGTCCGCCCCAGGGCTATGCCCAGTGGTACCCCGGCTACCACCCCAATGGCTACCGCCGTGGAGGAATGCCAGGCCACGGTGGCGGCCAGCTGACGTTCGGTGAAGCCCAGGGTCTTGAGCACGGCCAGGTCCCGGCGCCGACGTCGCACCGAGGCGACCAGGGTCAGGGCCAGGGCGGCGATGGCACCGGTGGCCAGCCCTGCGCCCAGGAAGGCGGGCGTGTCCCCGAGTGAGCGGTAGTTCAAGATCTCGGCCGGCCGTTGCACGCCGATGACGGCGACGCCGAAGTTGTCCGGGTTGGTGGTCTCCTGGGCGATGGTCGCGAGCGACCGGTAGGCGGCGGCCCGGTCCACGCCGGGTCGCAGGCGCACCAGAGCGGACTGGGGGCCGGGCAGGGGAGTGTTGAAGCTGTTGCGCTGGAACAGGGGGATCAGTTGGTAGGACAGCACGGCGCCCACGCCCATCTCCATGTGCTCGGTGCTCCCGCCCAAGGCGGGCAGGGTGGCCGTGCCCACGACCAGGAGGCGGTGCGGCCCGCCGGCGCCCCCGCTCTCCACCACCGTGCTGCCCAGGTGAGCGTGGAGCTGGGCCAGGGTCAAGGCCCCCAGCACGACCTGGTCGGAGGTCTGGGCACCGTGGCCGGACAGCATCGCCGGCGCCACCGTGGCCCCCGGCGTCTCGCCCAGCACGGGCACCGGCTGGCCATCGACGTCGAGCGTCCCCGTGTACACCCCGGACCACGCGGCCACGTAGCGGTCATGGTCGAGCAGGGCCGTGACCTTGGGCCCCGGGAGGTCGCCTCCGGCCCCCAACAGGTAGTCCCAGTTCCACCCGAAAAGCGCGGGGCGAGACACGAGCGAGCGGAGGCTGGCCCCGAAAGTCACTGTGCCCACCAGGGCGATGACCGCCAGTACGGCGCCGAGCACGGCGGACCGCACCGGCACCGAGGTGTGGCCATGCCCCGGGACGAGAGCGAAGCGCACGCCCGTGAGGGCAGGGAGGGGTAGGCCGGCGGCCCCGGCCGCAGCCAGGATCCGGGAAGGCTGTTCGGGGGCCAGGGCTCGCCGCGCCGAGCCGCGGTGAGGCGCGCCGCGGTAACTGACGACCGCCGCGGTCAGGACCAGGACCAGGACCAGGACCGCCAGGCCGGTACCGAGGACGGTCCAGTCGAAGTTCAGGCCCGGGTCAGGGTAGACGGGGCGCACGGGCCCCAGCGGGGCCACAGGAGAAAGGCACACGGCGACGATGACCGCCAATAACCCGCCCGCCACCACGCCGGCGAAGATGCCGATGAGGCCGTCCCCCCACGTCTGGCCCGGGCCGGCTCCCACGGCTCGCAGTGCGGCGCGCTCGTCGGCCCGGAGCCGGATCTGGCGGCCGATCAACTGGGCGCCGATCAGCAGGCAGGCCAGGGCCACGATGCCACCGAAGGCGCCGAGCGCGATCGCTTCGGGCTTTAGCGAGCGCTGGGCCTTGGGCAGCACCTCGGCGGCCACATTGCCGAAAGAAAGCGGCACGTTGGGGAAGGCACGGCTTATCTCGGCCAGGACGGCGGGGACGTAGCGGGTGCCGCCCTTTAGCCGGATGCCGCTCTCGGTGTAGTTGACGCAGCAACCGAGCAGCGGCCGGGTCAGGGCGGGCGTGAACAGGTTGTCCGGGGCCGACCCCTGATCGGCCTGGTCGGCGATGACCACGCTGTTGAACGCGGCGATGCCCACCAGTTCGGCGTTGATGACCCGGTAGGGCTTGACCGCGGCCGTTCCGAAGTCGTGCAGCTGTATCTGGGCGTTGGTGTAGATCCCGAACCGCACGACATCGCCCACGTGCAGGTCCATGGCCTGGGCCTGCGCCGCGCTCAACATGAACTGGTCGGGGTCGGAAGGGTCGGCCAGGTGGCCGGCGAGCACGGTCACCTTGTCCTGGTCGAAGTAGAGGCCGTCCACGCTGCCGTAGCCGTTGCCCGGGCCGGGCGAGAACTCGGTGACGTTCTGCTCGGGTGCTCCGTCGGGCTGGAGGGGCAGGAGGTTGATCCCCGATTGGCTCTCCACCTTTGCCACATGAGGGAGATGGGACAGCGTCTCGACGATCGGGGCCTCATAGGGCTTCAGCCCGGCGCTGGCGTCGAGGACACCGGTACCCCCGACGAGGTCTGACGGGTTGGTGTTGGCCCAGTAGACGCTGAAGGACGAGTCGGTCCGGCGTGCCGCGGCGACGGACCCCATGGCCAAGCCTCCGACCAGGCCGATCAGCAGCACGAGGGCCAGGTACTCGCCCCACCGGCGCGAAAAGGTGCAGCGGAAGCGGTACCAGCCGAGCTGGACGACCTCACCGTTCACTGGGGCGCCCAGCCCGTCACTGGCCCCCCAAGCCGTTCGATGGCGCGCCCGTCCCGCCGGGTGGTGGTCCCACCGGGTGTCCCATGTACCCATCGTGACCGCTCCGGCCCGGCTCCGGCACCATGGAGGCACGATTCCCGCCAGGGGTGCTGGGCACCCCCGCTTGACGGGCAGTACCCGTGCCGTCAGGCTGGGCACCGCTACGGTGGCTGGCGATGACCAATCTCGATGCCGTCGTGGTCGGCTCCGGTCCCAACGGGCTGGCGGCGGCGCTGACCATCGCCCGTAGTGGTCGCGCCGTCGAAGTCTACGAAGGTGCACCGTTGGCGGGAGGTGGCTGCCGCACCGAGGAGCTGACGCTGCCGGGCTTCCTGCACGACGTGTGCTCGGCCGTCCACCCGCTGGTGCTGGCGTCGCCGTTCTTCCAGAGCGTCGACCTGGCGGCGAGAGGGGTCAAGTTGCTCACCCCGACCGTGGCTTTCGCCCACCCTCTCGACGGTGGGCGCGCCGGTGCCATCTTGGGCTCGGTGGACGAGACGGCGGCCACCCTGGGCGCCGATGCCCGGACCTATCGCCGGCTCTTCGCCCCCTTGGCCCGGGACGTCGACAAGGTCCTGCCCACCGTGCTGGCCCCGCTGCGGGCCCCGCCCCGGCACCCGCTGGCCATGGCCCGCCTGGGGCTGCCCGGGCTATTGCCGGCCACCCAGCTGGCCCGGTGGTTTGGGACCGACGAGGCGAGGGGGTTGCTGGCGGGTGCCGCCGCACACTCGATGCTCCCGCTCAGCACCCCGCTCACGGCTTCCTACGGGATGCTGTTCGTGGCCCTGGCCCATGCCTACGGCTGGCCCGTCGTCGAGGGCGGCAGCAGCCGCGTCGTGGCTGCCCTGGTGGAAGAGCTCGGTGCTCTCGGGGCGAAGTTGGAGACGGGCCGGTGGGTGAAGCGCCTGGCCGACCTGCCCGAGGCCGACGCCGTGCTCCTCGACGTCTCCCCCCGCCACCTGGCCAACCTGGCCGAGGACCGCCTCAGTGCGACCTACAGGGCGGCCCTCGGGCGGTTCCGCTACGGACCGGGCGTCTGCAAGGTCGATTGGGCCCTCAGCGGCCCCGTGCCCTGGGAGGCGCCGGCATGTCGGCAGGCCGGGACCGTCCACGTGGGCGGCACGCTCGAAGAAGTGGCCGCCAGCGAGGCCGAGGTGGCAGCCGGCCGCCACCCCGAACGGCCCTTCTGCCTGGTGGCCCAGGCCGGTGTGGTCGACCCGAGCCGCGCTCCCGACGGCAAGCACACGCTGTGGGCCTACTGCCACGTGCCCTCGGGCTCGTCGGTCGACATGACCGAGCGGATCGAAGCCCAGATCGAACGCTTCGCGCCGGGCTTTCGTGACCTGGTGCTGGCCCGGGCCACCAAGACGGCGGCCGAGACCGAGAGGGCCAACCCGAACTACGTCGGCGGCGACATCACCGGTGGCATGGCCACCCTGCGCCAGACTGTGTTCCGCCCTACGGTCCGCTGGGACAACTACCGGACCTCATCGCCCGGCCTCTATCTCTGTTCCGCCTCGACCCCGCCCGGCGGGGGGGTCCACGGCATGTGCGGCTACGGGGCTGCGCGCGCGGCCCTGGCCGACATGAGCCGCCGGCGATGAGCGCCAGTCCGTCGGCGATGAGCGCCAGTCCGCCGGCGATGAGCAGGGGTGCCAACCTCCCCTCTGAGCACCTGTCATCACCCTGACCACGACACCGGTCATCACCCTTCCGCGGGCCCCTCCGGCGTTCTACCGTTGGCACATGCGTACCGAAGCCGCTGTCACATCGATCTCATGGATACCGTCTGAGGCGATCGCCGGCGCAACCAAGCTCCCTTTCCAGAGCGGTATCGCCCACTATGATGCCCCACCTCCCGATGTCATCGAGGACCTCGAGGAGCTGCGCCAAGCCGACCGTTTCCGCTTTGCCAACCATCTGGAGGCATGGATCGAGGTAAAGGGAGGCCGCATCGTCGATTACGGCCAGTCCGGCCACGGTCTGATCGGCTCAACGACCCTGCGCCTGGGCAACAGGCGAGCCGTGTTCGAGGCCGTGCCGCTCCCTGACCTCCAGCCGGCCCCCGTCGTGACGGCTGAGAAGGCCCTCTTCGTCCAGACCGCCGGGGGCCGCACCGGCGTGCCCGCTCCCCGCCGGGTCCGCCGGGCCCCGTTCGTACAGTTCAGCGCGCCTCTCGCCTGGACCACCCTGGCGCTGGAGGTCCACGTGGACGGCACGGTCGAGCACCATCTTCTCGGGGCCAGCCCCTTCCCCCGCCACTGGATCTACGGCACGGACAACAAGCTGGTCAAAAAGAGCGGCCTGATCGACTTTTCGAGCTGGTACCGCCGGGCATTTGGCAAGCACAGCCCCTGGGGCGACCAGGACTCTCCCGCGTTCGCCACCGAGGTGGAGACGGCGCTGGAGCGCCGGCTTTCGGTCGATCTGATGCACGGCGCCACCAAGCCCAAGATCCGCAAGTTCGCCGCCGGGGCGATGATCACCGAACAGGGTGAGCCCGGCGACGAGCTCTTCCTCGTCTTGGACGGCGTCGTCCGGGTGGAGGTGGACGGGGACCGGCTGGCCGAGTACGGCCCGGGTTCCATGCATGGTGAGAGGGCTTTCCTGGAGGGGGGCACCCGCACCTCCAGCGTCCGCGCCGTGACCCAGTGCAAGCTGGCCATGGTCTCGGCCGCCGAAGTGGACCGCGGCGCCCTCGAAGAGCTGAGCGTGGGCCACCGGCGAGAGGACCAGTCCTGAGTGCCCGAGGCCCGGGACGTGGACCTTCAGTCGTCGACCATCAGCGTGTTCGTGGCCGACGACAATTTGATCGTGAGGGAGGGCGTGCGCGCCCTCATCGCCCTCGAAGACGACTTCAGCGTGGTCGGCACCGCTTCGGACTACGACGAGCTGGTGGCCAAGGCGTCGGAGCTCGCCCCCCAGGTGGTCGTGACCGATATCCGGATGCCGCCGACCTTTCACCAAGAAGGCATCGAAGCCGCCCACGAGATCCGCAAGCGCCACCCCGGCACCGGGATAGTCGTGCTCTCCCAGTTCGACGACCCCGAGTACGCCATCTCCCTTCTGGGGGAGGGGTCGGCGGGCTACGCCTACCTGTTGAAGGACCGGGTGGCCGAGGGCGACCAGCTCGCCCGGGCGGTCAGGGCGGTGGCCAGCGGGGGCTCTGTGCTCGACCCGGCGATAGTCGACGCCATGGTCCATCCCGTCACCGGGAAGGGCGAGCTGACCTCGACCGAGGAGGAACTGCTCCGCCTGGTGGCTGAAGGAAGGCCCATCAAGGCCATCGCGGCCGCCCACGGGACCACACCTTCGGCCGCCGCCTCGGCGGTGGAGAAGCTGTTCCTGCGCATGGCCGAGGATGCCAGCAGTGGTGGCCAGAACTCGCTGCGCCGGCTGCGCAGCCTCTACGAGGCCATCGTGAACCGGGAGGAACAGGGCGAGACTTTGAGCCGGCTCCTGCCCGGGGGCGTTGCCCAGATGCTGCGCGAGCAGGGTTGCAACTTGGGCGAGACCAGGCAGATGGTAGTCAGCGTCCTTATGTCCGACATCCGGGGCTACTCGACCATCGCCGAAAAGGCTGACCCCAGCGTGCTGGCCCGCCAGCTCAACGTCCACCGGGCGGAGATGAACAAGGCCATCATCGCCGTCGGCGGGACGGTCATGCAGTTCGTGGGCGACGCCGTCATGGCCGTCTTCGGAGCGCCGGTGCCCATGGACGACCACGCCGGGAAGGCGGTGGAGGCGGCCCTGGCCATGCACGCGGCGCAGAGAAAAGTGAACGAGCTGTGGCGGGACGAGGGGCTCCCTTTCTTCGAGCTCGGGATCGGCATAACCACCGGCCCCGTGGCCGCCGCCCTGCTCGGGTCGGAGGAGCACCTCGAGTACACCCTGGTGGGCGACACGGTCAACCTGTCCCAGCGCCTGCAGCAGTGGGCTGAGCCGGGCGAGACCGTCCTGTCCGAAACCACCTATGCCGCGCTCGCCGATCCTCCACTGGCGGAGGCCTTGCCCCCCGCCCTGGTGAAGGGCCGGGGCACGCCCGTCTCGGCCTGGCGCCTGAGCGCCGCTCCAGTCACAACCCCAACGTCCGCAGACTGAACTGAAACCGCACTGGGAGGGTTCATGAACGTTATGGAGGCCCACGGCCTGCGCAAGACCTACGAGTCCGAAGGTGCCCCGGTGAGGGCATTGCGCGGCGTCGACATGACCATGGTGCAGGGCGAGTTCGTAGCCATCATGGGCCCTTCGGGCTGTGGCAAGTCCACGCTGCTCAACCTCGTCGCCGGCCTGGACGTGCCCAGCGAGGGCGAGATCACGGTGGCCGGCGAGCCCCTGACCGGTATGGACGAGAGCGCTCTGGCCCGCATGAGGCGGCGCCACATCGGCATCGTGTTCCAGTTTTTCAACCTGCTCGAAGGGATGAGCGTGCTTGAGAACGTCACCCTGCCGGCCGTGATCGCCGGCACCGGCCGTAAGCGGGCCGAGAGCAGGGCGCGGGACCTGCTCGACCTTCTCGGCCTGGCGGACAAGGCCAAGAGCGCGCCCGGGGTGCTCTCAGGGGGCCAGCGCCAGCGCCTGGCCATCGCCCGCGCCCTGGCCAACGCCCCCACCCTGGTGCTGGCCGACGAGCCGACGGGAGCGCTCGACTCCGAGGGTGGCAAGGAAGTGCTCGAGCTCTTCCGCCGCCTCCATGCCGGTGGACAGTCGATCCTGCTTGTCACCCACGACGAATCGGTGGCCGCCCCGGCCACCCGCATCGTGCACATGCGTGACGGCCGCATAGAGAACGAGGAGGTGGGCGCGGGCGCTTCCGCCGCTGAAGCGGCGGTCGTGGCCATGCCGACATGAGCGCACCGATAATCGTCAGCCAGCTCGGCGAGATCCGTGAGAACGCCCGGCGCAGCACCGACGAGGGAGGCCTGCCTCGCACGGCCGAGGCCAAGCCGCTCGCCACCGTCGTGTCTCTCACCCTGGCGCTGGTGGCCCTGGCCGGGGCGGCCGGCGCGCCGTCCGTCGACCCGCACGGGAACCTCGCCACCGAGGTCGTGCGGGCCGCCGTCGTGGTCAGCTTCGCCGCCGCCGGCCTGGTCGCCTTGGTGCGCCGCCCGGACGAGCGCCAGCCCCTGGTGGTGCTGCTGGCCGCCGCCCTGGGCGGCGTGGTGGCGGCGTCCGCGGCGCTCGTTTACGTCCACGCCCACGGCGGGACGGTGGCTTCGGGCCTGGTGCCCCTGGCCCGTTTTGGCGAGCCGGTGGCCCTGGCCCTGCTGCCCGTCGCCGCCATGCACATCCTGTTCGGGATCCCGGACGGGAGCTGCCGGTTGAGCCGGTTGGTCGTGGCCGGCGGCTACGTCGTCGGGACCGCCCTGGGCCTGTCCTTGTGGGCCCAGCGCCCCAGCCTGCCCTTGTGGCCGGTGGTCGTGGAGGCCGTGGTGGCCGTGGCCATCGGTGCCGGTGTCTCGCAGCGCCGCTATGCCCGTTCGACGGGGCTCGAGCGCCAGCGCATGCAGTGGTTCGGTTGGGCGGCCGCCATTGCCCTGGTAGTGCTGCTGGTGACGCTGGCCCTGCGCGTCCTGTTGGACTGGCCCACTCGGGCGCCATTGGTCCTGACGGTCTCGCTGGTGCCATTCGCGTTCGCCATTGCCCTGTGCAGCACCCGCCGCCTGGCCGGTCGTATCGACCGGATACTGGCCCACACCGTCTCCCTCGCCGGCCTCACCTGTGTGGTGGCGGCGGTATACCTGGTGGTGGTGGCCGGGCTGGGCAGCACGCCCTCGCGCAGTGAACGGTCCCTGCTCGTCCTGTCGATGATCTCGGCCGCCGTCGCCGCCATTCTCTACGGCCCGGCCCGCCAGCGCCTGACCCTTTACGCCAACCGTCTCGTCTACGGCGAGCGGGAGGCGCCCGACGCCGTACTGCGCACGTTCGGCAGCCGGCTGTCGCGCGCCATCCCCATGGACGAGCTACTGCTCCAGGTGGCCGAGTCACTGCGCAAGACCCTGGCCCTCAGCTCCGCCGAGGTTTGGACCGGTTCGGGGGGCCACCTGACGCGTTCGATCTCGGTCCCCGACGTGCCCAGCACCGCCCTCACGTTGAGCCCCGAGGAGGAATCGGTCGTGGCCCGGGCGGGCGTCACCGGCACGGCCTGGCTGAGCGTGTGGATGCCGGGCGTGGTCGCCGGTCGGGAGAGCTCCTTGCTGCGGGTCGCCCCGACCACCCACTCGGGCCGGGTGCTCGGGCTCATAGTGGCGGTACGCCCTCCCGGGGGCGACCAGTTCACCGCCGACGACGACGTGGTGCTGACCGAGCTGGCCCGCCAGGTCGGCCTGGCCCTGCACAACGTGGAGCTCGACTCCGCCCTGCAAAAGTCGCTGGAGGACCTCCGGCTCCAGGCCGAGCAGCTCCAGGAGTCCCGGGCGCGCATCGTGGCCGCCTCGGACGCCGCCCGGCGCCAGATCGAGCGCAACCTCCACGACGGTGCCCAGCAGCACCTGGTGGCCTTGGCCGTCAACGTCCGCCTGGCCCGGCGGCTGGCCGAGACCGACCCTCAGGGGTCTTTGGAGATCCTCGACCAGTTGGGCGAGAGCCTGCAAAACGCCGTCCAGGAACTTCGCGCCCTGGCCCATGGCATCTACCCCCCGCTGCTGGCGGACAGAGGGATCGAGGAAGCCTTACGGGGCGCCGCCGGGCGGGCCGCCCTGCCCACGCAGGTCGAGGCGGCAGGGCTGCGCCGGTACTCGCCCGAGATGGAGGCGGCGGTTTACTTCTGCTGCCTGGAGGCACTGCAAAACGCCGGCAAGCATGCCGGTCCGGACGCCAGCGCCACCATCAAGGTATGGGAGGAGCCGGGCTCTCTGCGTTTCGAGGTCTCCGACGACGGCGCCGGCTTCGATGCCCGGGGCGCCAAGGGCAAGGGCGCCGGCTTTGTCAACATGGGCGACCGGGTCGGCGCCATGGGCGGGACCGTCCAGGTCAATTCCGCCCCGGGCCAGGGCACGTCCATCTCTGGGCGCATCCCCCTTTAGGCAGCTCTTCAGAGTCAGTTCCCGCCGTTGGCGTTGACGTTGGCCCCGTTGGCCGCGCCACCGTCAGTGCCGCCCGACGACCAGGTGCCCTCCAGGATGTCGGGCCCGAAGCGTTCCTTGTGGATGTAGGCCAGCGCCCCGCAGGTGCGGGCGTCGGCCGGGAGATCTTCCTCGTCGTAGGTGGAGAGCAGGATCACGTTGGTGCCCTTGTGCTCGTCCCGGATGAGCTTGGTGGCGGCGATGCCTCCCATGCCTTCCATGTTTATGTCCATGAGCACGAGCTGGGGGTTGAGGCGGGCGACGGCCTCAACGGCCTCTTCGCCCGATTTGGCCTCCCCGACGACCTCGAACCCGGCCGTCGCCCGCACCACCAGGCGCGCCGCGGTCCGGAAGGGAGCCTGGTCGTCGACGACCAACACGCTCACCGCCGGGGGGGGCATGAACAAATCCTGCCAGAGAGCGCCTAAAAGGCCCACTCGGCCAGCACCACCAAGAACTGTGGTGTCAGCACCCCTCGCGGTCGTGCCTGCCCGGGGTAGTTCAGTTCGTGGCCGCCAGGAACAGGAGCACGGCCTTGACGCGACGGTGCACGTCGGTCTCCTCACTGAGGCCGAGCTTGAAGAAGATCGAATTGATGTGCTTTTCGACGGCCCGCTCCGAAAGCACCAGGGCGGCGGCGACGGCCGCATTGTTCTTGCCCTGCGCCATCTCGGCCAGGACCTCGACTTCGCGGGGCGTGAGCGCCCGCAGCGGCGAGCGGGTGTCCTGGGACCGGGCCTTAACAAGGTTGTCGACGACCTCGGGGTCGATGACCGAACCCCCCCGGGCCACCTCGCGTATGGCCGACGCCAACTGGCCTATGTCCGAGACGCGTTCTTTGAGCAGGTAAGCCCGGCCCTTCGACCCGTTCTCGAGGAAGCGCAGGGCATAGGCGGGTTCGGAGTACTGGCTCAGCACGACGACGCCCAGGCTCGGGTACAGGGAGCGCAGCTCGTTGGCGGCCCGTATGCCCTCGTCCGTCCCGGTCGGCGGCATACGGATGTCGGTGACCACGACGTCGGGGGACTCTTCTTGGACGGCCTTCAGAAGCGACGGGTAGTCGATGCAGGCGCCCACGACCTCCAGGTCGGGCTCCAGGTCGATCAGTTTGCCGACGCCCTCCCGTACCAGGTAGTTGTCCTCGGCCAGTACAACTCGGAGGGCCACAGGCCAAAGCCTATTACGGCGTGGGCCCGCCCACCTGGTACCGCTCACCTGGTACCAGGTCGATGACCGCCCCCTCGGTGCCCCCCTCGACCGCTATGGGCGCGTCCCGGTAGCCCGCGACCATGGCGTCGATCTCGTCGTCGGTCCGCTGCGGGTCGTGATGGAACAGGACCAGGCGCTTGGCCCCCGTCTCCAGGGCCAGGCCCAGGGCGTAACCCGGGCAGGAATGGCCGAAGTAGCCTCGGGCGGGCAGTTCCTCGTCGGTGTACTGGGCGTCGTGGAACACGATGTCGGCCCCCGAGACCAGGCGTACGGCATTGTCGTGGTACTCGCCGAGCCCCGCCGGCCCGGGCCCGAAGCCCGTCGGCCAGTGGTCGGACAGGTAGGCCAGGCTCACTCGGCCATCGGAGATCCGGTAGCCGAAGCTGCGCCCACCTTTGTGCGGTATGTCCAGGGCAAGCACGCTGAAGCCCTCGATCTCGTGCTCCCCCGGGCTCAGGTTCTCGAAGGTCCACTTGCCTCGCAGCTCGCCGGGGGTTATGGGGAAGTGGGGCGGCGACATGGCCCGGCTGAGCACGGACTCCATGTCGGTCTCGGGCCCCTGGTGTGGCCCGTAAAGCGTGACCACCGACGCCGGGTTGTCACCGGCGCGGAAGAAGGGCAAGCCCTGGGTGTGGTCCCAGTGCAGGTGCCCCAGTAGTATGCCGCCCTGAAAGCTGCCGTCGAGGAGGGCGCTGAGCTGGCGGATGCCGGTGCCGGCGTCTATCACCAGGCGTGGAAGGACTTCTCCGTCGTGGGCGAGGGCGAGGCTGGACGTATGGCCTCCGTAGCGCAGGAAATCGGCCCCGGGGGCCGGCGTGGAGCCACGGGCCCCCAAGACGATGATTTTCACCCGGCTATATTGCCTGGCGGCGCGGCCGCTCCGGTATTCCTATGGGACGAGGGCGATCTTGCCCCGGGTGTGGCCCGTGGCCAGGGCCCGGTGGGCGGTGGCCGCCTCCGACAGAGGGTATGTGGCGGCGATTACCACCTTGAGCATGCCCTTTTCGGCCCGGCGCAACAGGTCCACCCGAGCCGCCGCCCTAAGCTCCGTGCCCGGGTCGCCCCCTGGTCCCATCCCGAGGACCTTGACGCCTTCCTCCGTGCCCCTCTTGAACGAGGCAATGGTGGCGATCCGGCCCCGGTCGGCAACCAGCGCCAGCGAGGCGTCCATGGCTTCGTCCGTGCCAATACAGTCGATGGCTGCGTCCACGCCCCCTGGGGCCAGGGCGAGGACGCGCTCCACCAAGCCGTCCCCGTAGGCCACCGGCTCGGCTCCGAACTGGCGCAGGAGGTCGTGGTTCTTCTCGTTGGCCGTACCTATCACCCGCGCTCGGGCGTTGAGGGCCAACTGGACCACCATTAGGCCCACGCCCCCCGAAGCCCCGTGGACCAGGACCGTGTCGTCCGCCCCGACATCGGTGGCGTGCAGAGCGTGGGTGGCGGTCACGCCCGTCAGCATGAGGCCGCTCGCCTGTTCAAACGAAAGCCCGGCCGGTTTGGCCAGCACGCTCGACGCCGGGGCCAGCAGTTCGGTGGCATAGGCGCCCTGGACCGGGTAGCCGATGACCTCGTCGCCCCGGTGCAGCGGGCCGCCCGGTCCCTCGGCGCCGTTACCAACGGCCCGGACCACGCCGGACGCCTCCAAGCCCAAGCGCACCGGCAACTTCGACGGGTCGGTGCCGTAGGCGCCCGAGTACAGCTTGTAGTCGATAGGGTTCACGCCGGCCGCCCTTACTTCGATGAGGATCTGGCCCGGCCCAGGCGGGCCGACCGGTACTTCCACCAGGGAGAGGGCCTCAGGGCCGCCGAAGGCCGTAGCCACAACTGCAGTTGCCATGAATGCTGCAACGGGCGGGCCCGGTCCCCTATTCCTATCCTCACGCCGGTCGTCTGGTCCGGTCGTCTGGTCCGGTCGTCTGGTCCGGGACGTACCCTTGAGAGGTGCTCGAAAAGCCGCCGGACAGCCGCCTCCCGAGCGTGGCTCGGGCGGCTACGTCGCCCACGGCCATAGTGCTGGCCGGCGCGGGCGTCGCTATCGGCGAGGCCGCCCATCTGGGCCTCGTCGTAGCGCTCGTACTCGGAGCGGCCGGTTATGGGGCCCGGGTCGCCTGGTCCGCGGTCCGCCGGCGCGCCGCCCTGCGGCGTAGAGGCCGTCGTCATCTGGCCCGGATCGACCCCTGGTCCGTGCCCGAGCCGTGGCGGGGTTACACCACCCGGGCCCTCGACGCTCGCAAGGCGCTGCGCCAGTTGGCCCGGGACTGCCCGCCCGGTCCCGTGGCCGACTACTTGTCCAACGCCTTGGGCCAGGTCGAAGCCGCCGTCGAAGAGTACTGGGCCTTGGCTCGCAGCGGCGCCACCTTGGCCGGCGCGCCCGGCCGCTCTCAGAAGGTGGCCCAGGAGCTTGACGCGGCCCAGACCGTGGCCACCACGGCCCATGGGGCCGACAGAGCAGCGCTGGAGAGCGGAGAGGATGCCCTGGCGTCCGAGCTGAGGTCCCTGCGTCACCTGGACACCGTGGCCGCGCAGGTGTCTACCCAGCTCTCTACGTTGAGCGCACAGCTTGAGGGCCTGGTGGCGGCGGCCGGAGAACTGGTGGTGAGCGCGGGCGTGCCCGGCGCCGACCTGTCGGTACTTTCCTCGCAGCTCACGTCCCTGGCCCGGGCCTTGGACGAGACGCGTCGCATCCTGCCGGCGCCGGCGCCCGACGCCGCCGCCGGCTAGTCGCGTCGCCTAGCCGATAGCGACAGGACCGGGAAAATACCGGGCCATCCCGGAGTCGCCCCAAGGCCGGCCTGGTCCTAGCATGCGAGGCATGTGGAAAGTTCTAAAGCGCCGCTGGAAGTACCTCTCCGCCAAGCTCTCGGGGCGTTTCGAGGAGACGGCGGACCCGAAGGTCCAGCTTGAACAGGCCATGGTGGAGGCCCAGGACCAGCACCGGCGGCTGGTCGAGCAGGCCGCCAGCGTGATCGCCAACCAGAAGCAGACCGAACTGCGGCTCAACCGTTCTATGCAAGAGCTGGAGCGGGTCAGCGGCACCACCAGGCAGGCCTTGACGATGGCCGACGAGGCCGCCCGCCGGGGCGACGCGGCCAAGGCGACCGAGTACAACCAGACGGCTCAGGCCTTCGCCAACCGGCTCATCGCCACCGAGAAGCAGGTGGAGGACCTGAAGACAATGCACCTGCAGGCGGCCCAGGCCGCCGACCAGGCCCGGGCGGCCGTCGCCCAAAACGCCAGCCTCCTCCAGCAAAAGCTGGCCGAGCGCCAGAAGCTGCTCTCTCAGCTCGACCAGACCCGCATGCAGGAGCAGCTCAACACGGCCATGGCGAGCCTTTCCCAAACAGTCGACCAGGACGTGCCGACCTTCGACGACGTGCGGGCCAAGATCGAGGCCCAGTACGCCAAAGCCCTCGGCACGGCCGAGCTGTCCGGCCAAAGTGTCGAGTCGCGCATGCTCGAGGTCGAGCAGGCCGGTGTCACCTCGGAGGCGCAGATGCGCATCGAACAGATGCGCCAGCAAATGGGCCTGCCCGCCGGTGGCCAGGACAACGCGGGCCAACTGGCCGCCTCGTCCCGCCAGGCCCTCGGAGGGGACAGCCAACCCGCCGCCGCCCTGGGGACGGGGGCGGTTGCCGCCAACGCCCAGGCAGGCGCAGGTGCCGGGGCAGCGGCGCAAACGGCCGGTCCGCCGGCTACGCCGGCCGAGGGCACAGGCCCGGCTCCCGCCTCTCAGACTGAGGGCTGACGTCGGTGGCCGAGGCACGATGATCAAGGTCGTCGTCATCGGCGGAGGACCGGGAGGCAACCGGGCGGCCAGTCGAGCGGCCAGCCTAGGTGCTCATGTCACCCTGGTAGAGCGCGACATCGTGGGCGGCGCCGCCCACCTCTGGGACTGCATCCCGTCCAAGGCCATGATCGCCACGGCCGGGGCACTCAATTTCTCTCGCCGTATGGGCGGGCTCGGCTTTTCCCCTGCCACACGGCCCCGCGAGATCGATTACGAAGCGTTGCGTGACCGCATCGGCGTGGTCAGCTCCCGGCTGCAGAGCTCGGTCGAGGAGTTATTGACGTCGCAAGGCGTGCGCATCTTGCGTTGTGAAGCTCGCCTGGCCGGGCCTCACACCGTGGTGGTGGGTGCCGAAGACGGCAGCCAAGAGGAGCTCGAGGCCGACGCCATCGTCGTGGCGACGGGGAGCCGCCCGCGTGTTCCCGACTGGGCGTCTCCCGACGGCGAGAGGGTCCTCACCACGCGCCAGGCCTACCCCCCGCCCGAGCTTCCCGAGCACCTTGTCGTGGTGGGCTCAGGGGTGACCGGGGTCGAGTTCGTGCACATGTTCAGCTCGATCGGCTCGAAGGTGAGCCTGATCGTCAGCCGCCAGCACGTCCTGCCTCATAAGGACGCCGAGGTGGCCGCCGCTCTGGAGGACGAGCTCTTGCGCCGGGGGGTCCAGCTCTTCAAGGGCGCCCGCGCCCAGAGCGTGGAGAGGTCGTCCGACGGCATCGCCGTCCATTGTGACGACGGCCGGACGGTCCGGGGCAGCCACGTGCTCCTGGCCGTGGGCTCGGTCCCCAATTCGGACCGGCTCGGCCTGGAAAACGCCGGTGCCCAGGTGGACAAATGGGGTTACGTAACCGTCAACCACCATTGCCAGACCAGCGTCCCGCATATTTACGCCGCCGGCGACGTCTCCGGCAAGCTGCCGCTGTCGTCTGTCGCCTCGATGCAGGGCCGCAAGATCGCCGAGCACATCATGGGGCTCCACACGCGTGAGCACCGCCATATCGATTATGACAAAGCGGCGTCGGCCGTGTTCACCGAGCCCGAGATCGCCGACGTGGGCCTGGCCGAAGCGGAAGCCTTTGCCGGAGGGCGCAAGATCCGCGTCACCAAGGTGCCGTTCGGCTCCTCGGCGCGAGCGCTTATCAACGACGACTCGAGGGGCTTCGTAAAAATAATCTCCGACCCGGCCACCGGCGTCGTCCTCGGAGGCTGCATTGTCGGGAGCCAGGCTTCGGAGCTCATCTCGGTGATCGCCCTAGCCGTTACGGTCGGCCTCAAGGTCACCGATGTCGTAGAGAGCTGCCTCGTCCATCCCTCATTGGCCGAGGCGCTGGCTGACGCGGCCGAGTGACCGATGCCCACGAGCTCTACGACGCCGGCCGGCGTGGTCCTGTCCTCAGGTTGCACGTCCAGCCCGGTGCGGGGCCCGACGGCATCATGGGTGCCCATGGCAACGCACTGAAGCTACGGGTGCAGGCACCGGCAGTTTCGGGCAAGGCCAACGAGGCTGTGCTGCGCCTGCTGGCCCGGGAGTTCGGGTCGCCGTCGGCATCGCTGCGCCTGACCGCCGGAGAAACGTCGAGGGATAAGCGGGTGCTGTTCGCCGGCGTGCCTGTCGCTGAGTTTGCCGACCGCTTAGCCTGCGTCCTGGCCCGCTCCGGGGCCGCTGGGCCGAGGTAGCCGATCGGGGGACCACGGCGCCCCCTACTGCTGGCCTCGGCCGACCGTCTAGCGCGCCTCTGCCTCTACGGCGAAACCGACGATGGCGCCCACGAGCAGGATGCCCCCGATCGCCCAGAACCATTTGCCGAAGGCGAGGCCGATGGCCAACGACACGGCCCCCAGTCCCATCGCCGCCGGCCAAATGCTGTTGCCCGGGAAGAAAGCGATGTCCCCGGCGCCTTCTTCGGGCGTCGCGTCGCGGTCCTCCACTCTGGGGATCCGGTGGCGGCGGAGGTACTGCAGGAGGATGTAGCCGAACATGATCGCGTAGGCGAAGGCGCCGAAGGTGAGCATGACTGACCCTGAGAACTCACCGCTCCAGGCAAAGTAGACGATGGCGACGATCGCCAGGAAGACGGATATGCCCAGAGCCAGGACCCACTCGTGTTTCATCGCTCAGGCTCCCTCGATCGTCCCGTGGTCGCCGTCCCCGGCACCGCCACCGTCATGACTGCCACCGTTGCTGCCGCCGTTGCCGTGGGCGGGGCCTACCGTGCCCGTGGCCCCACCGTTACCCGTGAGCTGCCCTCCGCTCATCACATCAGCGCCGGCCGCCCGCTGGGCAGCCAGGAGAGCGAGCTGGTGGGCGTGCTTGCCGTGAGGGAGGGTGGTGTGGTCCGGATGATTGAGGTCCCAGACCGGCCTCTCGGACCGGATGGGCGGCAGGAACTCGAAGTTGTGCTCGAGCGGTGGTGACTCGGTCGCCCACTCCAGGGTCATGCCGTCCCACGGGTTGGGCCCGACCTTCTTGCCGTTGCGCAGGGTGACCCACACGTTCAACAGGAAGGGAAGGATCGAGGCGGCGAGGATGAAGGCGCCGATGGAGGAGAGCATGTTGAGGAAGCTCCAGCCGGCGTTGGAGGGATAAACGGCGATGCGCCGCTGCATGCCGCGGAGGCCGAGGTCGTGCTGGGGGAAGAACGTGAGGTTGAAACCGATGAACATGAGCACGAACGTCAGCTTGCCCAGTCGTTCGTCGAGCTTCTTGCCCGTGAACTTGGGGAACCAGAAGTGGATGCCGGCGAAGGCGGCGAACACTGACCCGCCGAAGAGCACGTAGTGGAAGTGGGCCACCACGAAGTAGGTGTCGTGCACCTGGAAGTCCAGCGGGGGCTCGGCCAGCATGATGCCGGTGAAGCCGCCGAGCAGGAAGCAGACGAGGAAACCGAGAGCGAAAAGCATGGGCGAGTCCAACCGCACCGACCCGCGGAACATCGTCCCGATCCAGTTGAAGAACTTGATGCCTGTCGGCACCGAGATGAGCAGGGTCATCACGGCGAAGAAGGGCAACAGGACGGCGCCGGTGGTGTACATGTGGTGGGCCCAGACGCCCATGGAAAGGGCACCAATGGACAGGGTGGCGAAAACCATGCCCTTGTAACCGAAAACGGGCTTGCGGGAGAAGGTCGATATGACCTCCGTGGCCATCCCGAAGAAGGGTAACGCCAGGATGTAGACCTCGGGGTGCCCGAAGAACCAGAAAAGGTTTTGCCACAGGATGGGCTGGCCGCCGTGGGTGGGGTCGAAGAAGTGCGTGCCCATGTGCCGGTCCGCCCACAGTAGGACCACGGCGGCGGTTAGCACCGGGAAGGCCAGGAGCACCAGGAAGGCGGTGACGAGCTGGTTCCAGGTGAAGATGGGCATGCGGAACATCACCATGCCGGGGGCACGCAGCGTGAAGACCGTGGTGATCACGTTCACGGCGGTGAAGATGCCGGAGAAGCCCGCTAGGGCCACCCCCACCAGCCACAGGTCGCCGCCCGGGCCGGGCGAATGGATCGCCTCGGTGAGGGGGGCGTAGGCGAACCAGCCCCAGTCGGCGGCGCCCGACGAGGTGAGGAAGCCGGACGTCATCGTGATGCAGCCGCCCAGGAAGAGCCAGTAGGAAAAGGCGTTGAACCGAGGGAAGGCCATGTCGGGGGCACCGATCTGCAGCGGCACCAGGTAGTTGGCCATGCCGAAACCGAACGGTCCGAGGAACAGGAACAGCATGATGCTGCCGTGCATGGTGAAAAGCTGGTTGTAGGTCTCCAGGCTCATGAAGTTGTTGTTGGGCACGGCCAGCTGGACCCGCATCAGCACCGCCATGGCGCCGGCTATCAGGAACATGATGAAGCTCGTCACCATGTAGTTGAGCCCGATCTGCTTGTGGTCGGTACTGGTCAGGTAGGAGAGTAGGCCCTTGCTCTTCGGCCCGGGAACGATCTCGACCAGCCGGCGTTCCGGGGCCTCATGCTGCGGGGGCCTTTCCTGGAGCAGGGTCATGTTCGCTTAGCTACCCTTCCGAAACCGTCGTGTTCAGGCCGTGATGCTGCGAGAGCCACGTACTGAAGGAGTTTCTCGCCATCACCTGCAGCCAGAACCTCATGTAGGGGTGGTACGTCCCGCAGAACTGCGTGCATTCGCCGACGAACCGTTGTCCGGCCACGCTGGGGTCGATGTTGAAGTCGAAGGAGTTGTTGATGCCCTGGATGGCGTCCCTTTTGAAAAGGAACGCGGGCACGTAAAACGAATGGTTCACGTCGTCCGAGTAAAGGTTTATCTGTACGGTCTCACCGGCGGGCAGCGTCAGTATGGGCAGGCTGGTGCTGTTGATGTTGGGCTCGGTCGCCACGCTGCCGATGACCTCGTAGCCGTTGGGGTAGGTGAAGCGCCAGCCCCACTGGAAAGCGTCCACCCGCACCACCAGAGCGGGGCTGGGGGACACGCTGTCCTCCTTGTTCTCCGCCTGGTACGTGTAGACGAACAGGACCGCCACCAAAGCGATGGGGACGATCGTGTAAAACACCTCGAGCGGGATGTGGTACTGGACCTGGCGTGGGATGTGGTCCTCGTCCGGCCGCACCCGGTAGCGCACCGCGCACCACACGATCAGACCGATCACGATGGCGCCCAGGGGGATGGCGATGTAGTAGGTGACGTTCCAGAGCCGCTGGACATTCGAATCCTGCTGGGTCACGCCCGTAGGCGAGCCCCAGCGGAGGACGGAGGCTAGAAGCGTGTCGTGCACTGGCCATACATTAGAGCGGCTTCCGGGCCTCCAAACAAACCGGGCTAGGCAGCCCGAACAGCGACGGCCGCCGGGCCCGGGCCACCGGCCCCGCCGGACGGCCTCGCCAGCCCCGCCAAGGGGCCCCGCCAGCCCCGCCAGCCCAGTCGGACCAGCCCTGCAAGCCCCCTCCAGGCCACCGGCTGGCCAATCCGGCCCGGGCCCAGTAATGTAAGGGGCCCGTGCGTACCTACTCTCCCAAAGCTGCTGAAATCCATCGCGTCTGGTACGAGGTCGACGCTTCTGGCGCCGTTCTCGGCCGGCTGGCCACCGAGGTGGCGCGCGTCCTGCGTGGCAAGCATAAGGCTACGTTCACGCCCCATCTCGACATGGGCGACCACGTGATCGTCGTCAACGCCGCCCAGGTGGTGCTCACCGCGGCCAAGGCCGAGAAGAAGTTCCACTACACGCACTCCGGTTACCCGGGTGGGCTCCGGACGCGGTCCTACAGCGACCTGTTGGCCAAGCGGCCCGAAGAGGTCGTTCGCATGGCGGTGAGGGGCATGTTGCCCAAGGGCCCGCTGGGACGCCAGATGCTGCGCAAGCTCAAGGTCTACGCCGGGCCCGAGCACCGTCACGCGGCCCAGACCCCTAAGCCCTGGCCCCTCGACCACTCGGCTCACCGAGTAGCCTGAGCAGCCTGCCGGCAGCATCACGACAAGTCGTTACGACAGAACCGGTGCCAAGAGGAGAACACGGTCAGTGCCCAAGCCCCTAATCCAGTCCACAGGCAGGCGTAAAACTGCCATCGCCCGTGTCCGTCTGCGCCCTGGGGATGGGAAGATCACATGCAACGGCCGTGTCGTCGACGAGTACTTCCCCTCGGCAACTCACCGCATGGTGCTCACCGAGCCCCTGAGGGTCGTCGACAAGGCGACCGACTACGACGTGGATGCCACTCTTGACGGAGGTGGGATGTCGGGGCAGGCGGGTGCGTTGCGCCTCGGCATTGCTCGGGCCCTCTCCGTGCTCGAGCCCGAACTGCGCCAGCCGCTGAAGCGAGCCGGTTTCCTGACCCGTGACCCACGAGAGAAGGAACAAAAGAAGTACGGCTTGAAGAAAGCCCGCAAGGCGCCCCAGTACTCCAAGCGCTGAGGGCCCTTCCCACGCCGGCGCTCTTCCTCGGACGCCCCGAATGCTGCGTTTCGGCACCGACGGCCTAAGAGGCCAGGCTAACGCCGAGCTGAGCCCGGAGCTTGTCACTGCTCTGGGCCGGGCGGCAGCCCGGGCTCTGGGCGCGGTTCCCCTCGAGGGACGACGGCGCTTCATCGTCGGCCGTGACACGCGCTGGTCCGGGCCTCTCTTGCAGGCCGCCCTGTCGGCCGGGTTGGCCGGCGAAGGCGTCGACGTGGTCGACGTGGGCGTGCTGCCGACGCCGGCAGTGGCGTTCATCTCGGCCGAGCAGGGCGCTCCGGCCGCTGTCATCTCGGCTTCGCACAACCCGTACGGCGACAACGGCGTCAAGTTTTTCGCCGCCGGTGGCACCAAGCTTTCGGACGACGTCGAGGAAGGCCTCGAAACCGAGCTCGACGCTCTGTTGGCGACGCACGACCGGGCGGGAGCCCCAACCGGGAGAGGCGTCGGGCGTATCAGCCCGGACGCCGGGGCTTTGGCGCGCTACGAGCGGTACGTACTGAGCTGCCTGGAGGGCCGGCGCCTAGGGGGCATGAGGGTGGCGCTCGACTGTGCCAATGGTGCCGCGTCCGTGAGCGCCCCCCAGGTCTTCGAGGCCGCCGGCGCCCAGATAGTGAGCGTCCTTTCAGCCGAGCCGGACGGGGCCAACATCAACGACGGTTGCGGCTCGACCGACCCGCGTCGCCTGGCCGAGACCGTGGTGAGCAAACGGGCGGACCTTGGCCTGGCCTTCGACGGTGACGCTGACCGCGTGATCGCCGTCGATGCCTCGGGGAACGTCGTCGACGGGGACCGTCTGTTGGCGCTGTTTGCCACCGACTTCGCCCAACGGGGCCTGTTGGCAGGGGGGACCGTCGTGGTCACTGTGATGACCAACCTCGGGTTCCATGAAGCGATGGCCGCCGCCGGGGTAAACGTCCACACCGTCGGGGTGGGCGACCGCTACGTGCTCGAGGCTCTCGACGCCAAAGGTTGGGCACTGGGGGGGGAGCAGTCGGGGCATATCGTGTTCCGGACACTGGCCACGACCGGGGACGGCGTGCTGTCGGGCCTGCTCCTGGCCGACCTTGTGGCCCGCAGCAATACCAACCTGGCCGACATGGCCGCCGCCGCTCTGCGCCGATGGCCGCAAGTGTTGCGCAACGTGGCCGTGGCGGACCGGGACGGGCTGGCTGAAGCCTCGGCCGTGTGGGAGGAGGTCCAGGAGGCCGAGCGGGCCCTGGGCCAACACGGGCGGGTGCTCTTGCGGCCGAGCGGGACCGAGCCGCTTGTTCGCGTCATGGTCGAAGCACCGACCCAGGAGGCGGCCGAGGCGGCCGCTGAGCGCATCGTTTCCGCCTTGCACACCGCCCTGGGAGGCGTAACCAGTCCTTAGGCGGCCCTCGCCGCTACCCTTTGTCTACATGTGTGGGATCGTCGCCGTCCTGGCGCAACCTTCATCGCGGCGGCCCCCCGAGCCGCACGAGGTCGAAGATGCCGTCGCCATCGCTCTGTCCGAGCTGGAGGCCCTCAAGCGCAGCGCCAGTCCTGATGGCCAGCTGAGGTCTCTTCGAGCTGCCACCGGCACTCTGGCCGATTTGAGCGCCTCGCTACAAGGTGTGCCCGGCTTGACCTGCCTGATCGGCCACGGTGGCACGCTCGGGGCACTGGGAAGGGGCGCCAAGGAGCTGGACGAGGTTGTGGCCGGCTTCGAAATGACCCTGGAGGCCGGGGACGTGATCGTGAGCACGGAGCAGCTCGAGGAGATCAACGCCGCTCTGGTGCGTCTGCACGATGCCATCTGGGCACTCGGCCATGACCGGCTCAACGCGGCCCGGTCCGTGTCGTCACTGGCGGCCTCGCTCGGCTTGTTCAACGAGGGCGCCCGGCCCGGCCCCGCTGCTCTTGGCGCGCTGTGGGCCGTCCACGTCGCCTTCAGCTCGCTCGACCGCCTCGAGGTACGGGGTCGCGACTCTGCCGGCCTGCACCTCATGCTGAGCGGTCACGGCCTCGACCTGTCCGCCCCGGAAATACGGGCCCTGATCGGGGCCAGGGCGGACGACCCGCTTTTCACTTCTCTCGCCGTACGGGCAGCGGACGGTTGCCTGTCCCTCGTGTACAAAGCGGCGGCGGAGATCGGCGAGCTCGGCGACAACGTGGCCGTCCTGCGCCACGCGCTGGGCACCGACGCCCTTCTAGCCCGCGCCCTGGCTTCTCCGGGGGTCAGGGCCACAGTGGTGGCCCACACCCGGTGGGCCAGTGTCGGGCTCATATCCGAGGCCAACGCCCACCCGCTCAATGGCGAAGAAGCCGGTGCGAAGGCCCCGGGGCCCTACGTCGTGGGCGCGCTCAACGGCGACGTCGACAATTACCCCGAACTGCTGGTCCTCGAAGGCATCAAGGTGCCGCCGGAGGTCACCACGGATGCCAAGATCATCCCGGTCCTCGTTTCCAGGTACCTCGGTGCCGGCCTCGACATGACCGAGGCGTTCCGCCGCGCCGTTGAGCGATTGGACGGCTCGGTCGGCATCGTGGCCAATGCCGCGTATGATCCCGACGAGATCTTCCTGGCCCTGCGAGGCAGCGGCCAAAGCGTCAACATCGGCTTTGCGGAGGACGCCTTCGTCGTGGCCAGCGAGGCGTACGGGTTGGTCGAGGAAACGGGCCGTTACCTGCGTATGAACGACGAGGGCGGCGGGCAGGTGGTCCGGTGCTCGCGTCTTGGCGCCGGCACGCTGGGCGGGATATCCCGCTGGCGTTATGACGGGACCGAACTACCCGTCTCCGAGGACGAGATCAAGACCGCCGAGATCACGACCAGGGACGTGGACAGGCGGGGTTTCCGGCATTTCCTGTTGAAAGAGATTTCCGAATCGCCGCTCTCGGTGCGCAAGACCCTGCGCGGCAAGCTCGTCCGCGGAGAGGACGACCGGTTCGTTGCCCGCCTGGGCGACGACGTGATACCGCCCGCTTTGCGCCACGACCTCGCGTCCGGCCGGATCCACCTCGTCTTGGTGGTCGGTCAGGGGACGGCGGCGGTGGCTGGGCAGGCGGTGGCGGCCGCCATCGCCAAGGCTTTGCCCGACGTCGTGGTGAGGGCCATGCCCGGCACGGAACTCTCCGGCTGGGGCCTTTCCGGTGGTGGTCTTCCCGACGACATGTCCGGTGTCCTGGTGGTCGCCATAAGTCAATCGGGTACGACCACGGACACCAATCGGACGGTGGACCTCGTGCGTGCCCGTCAGGCCCACGTCATCTCGATCGTGAACCGTCGCAACAGCGACCTCGTGCAGAAGTCCCACGGCGTGCTCTATACCTCGGACGGCCGCGATATCGAGATGAGCGTGGCCTCCACCAAGGCGTTTTACTCCCAGGTCGCGGCGGGCCACCTCCTGGCCTGCGGGTTGGCGGCGGTGGCGGGGACGGCCGGCGCGGCGTGGTCCGACGAGATCCTCAGCGCCTGGCGGGAAATGCCCTCGTTGTTGGAAAAAGTCCTGGCGCAACGGGAGGAAATAGGCCGGATAGCGTCAGCTCGGGCGCCCGGCCGCCGTTCGTGGGCCGTGGTCGGCAGCGGTCCCGACCGTGTGGCCGCCGCCGAGGTGCGGATCAAGCTTTCGGAGCTGTGCTACAAGGCGATAGCTCTGGACGGTGTCGAGGACAAAAAACATATAGACCTTTCCGCCGAGCCCCTCGTCCTCGTGATGGCTCCGAGCGCGCGCGGGCCCAATGTCCGTGACATCGCCAAAGAAGTCGAGATTTTCCGCGCTCACAAAGCGGCTCCGGTCGTCATAGTGGCCGAAGCTGAAAAGGGCGCGATAAACCGCGATGTCGACATCATCGCCGTACCCGCTTGCCATCCCGAGCTCGCCTTCGTCCTGGCCGCCATGGCGGGCCATATTTTTGGCTACGAAGCCGCCCTGGCCATCGACGCCCAGGCCCGTCCCCTTCGGGAAGCCCGTTCTGTTGTCGAGAGCGCCACCCGGGGCGGTGGCGCCCCCGTTCTGGAACAGATGGCGCCCGCGCTCGAGGTCGCTGCCGCCCCGGCCCTGGCCGGCCTGCGGGAGGGTGCCTATGACGGCCAGCTCAACGCGTCGACCGCCTCCCGGCTCACGTCCTTGCTGCGCTACGCCACTGGGGCGCTGCCCGTGGAGAGCTACGAGGCCGAGATGGGCAAGGTTGGTACCCCGAGCGCGATCGCGGCAGACCTCGTTGTCGCCCTCGGTAGTGCCATCGACGAGCTCACCCGTCCCATAGACGCCATAAAACACCAGGCCAAGACTGTGACCGTGGGCATTTCGCGGAGCGAAGACGCCCTGTTGAGAGCCCCTTTGGTGTCCGAGACGCTGGCTGCCGGGCCCACCGTGGAGTCTCTTGGTTACCGCGCCCTGCGGACGCTGGCGGCCCTCGGCGCGGCCGTCGAGGAGGTGCAGGGCTATACGCGCTACCAGGTGCGGACGACGGGCCTGGTGACAGGGGGCGGGAGCCTCGACGGGGCGACCATAGACGTCGTGGACGTCGGCGGCATTTCCACCGGCATACCCTCCCGCACGGCGACCGACAACACCCTGCGGGGCACCAAGCACCGCGCCGCCGAAAAGAGGGCGGTCACCGTGTTCAAGGGCCTCCATGACGGCCGGACCGGTGTGATGGTCCCCGAGGTGAAGGACGGCCAGGTGACCGGGATGACCCTGTTGCACCTCCGGTTCGCGCCGGTGCTGGCCCCCGAGGCGGCCAAGGCCGTGCTCCAGGCCTACCAGGCGCGGTACACGGCGCTCGTGGACGCCGTCACCGAAGCCCAACCCCATTTCGACGACGCCGTCCTCGGAGGTGTACCCATGATCGACCTTTTGACCGAACCGGTCGCCGTCCTGGCCCGGTATTGGTCGGATTGAGCCGGGCCGCCTCGTGGCCCTGGACGAAAGCGGCCTCGCCGGCGGTGCCCCAATCAGGCGGTGCCCCAGTCGGCGGCGGCCCAGTCGGCGGCGGCCCAGTCGGCCTCGGCCTCGATCTCGTCGACGTTGCCCGGTTCGGGGCGGTGCTCGCCCGGCGTCCGTCCGCCTCCCAGCGTCTTTTCACCGAGGGAGAACGGGCGTATGC
>Ga0302320_10001762_pt1 | contig 51815 bp, 47 predicted proteins | sample Bog_T0_3_FD_202130 | JGI IMG/M metagenome (GOLD analysis project Ga0302320, IMG submission 202130) | Peat permafrost microbial communities from Stordalen Mire near Abisko, Sweden - Bog_T0_3 | ecosystem: Environmental > Terrestrial > Soil > Wetlands > Peat | place: Sweden: Abisko, Stordalen Mire...
TCAACCTCAAAGGAAAGTCGGTCGCCGAGCGCGCCCTTGCCCTCATCTCCATCGCCCATCCTGATTTCCGCGAGCAACTTGAGCGCCAGGCCTACGAACACCGCCTCATTCCCCACGGCGTTTCCTTCTAGCCAGCATTTCTCACAGGCGACGAAAAATTGTAGCGCCGGTCTCCAGACCGGCTGTTCTGGGGGCCTCCTGGCCCCCAGAGACTTCGCCAGACGCTGAATTCTGGGTTTTCGAGTCGTCTGTGAGAAACGCAGGCCGGGCGCCGGATGCCCCCATCCTCACCGCGTTCTTGTCTTTGCGGGCACGTGGCCCGCTCATCACGGCATTGGAAGCTGTGCCCCGTTCATCGCGGCACTCTCGCGATGAGCGGGCCGGTGCCCCATCCTTGCGCGTTCTTTGCGCAAGGGTGGGATAGCACGGCCTCCCCGCTGACTCGCTGACTCGCTGACTAGCTGACTCGCCAACCAGCTACACCTTCCCCAACTCCGCCAGGCTCTCTTCGCGGCTCGAATCGACCACCAGAAACGTATCCGTCTTCGTCATCTTCAGGAGCGACAAAACCCGCGGAGCCACTCCGAACAAACGAAGCGTGCCCTGCTTCTCATTGAGCGTCCCGTAGGCGTACACCAGCATCCCCAGACCCGCGCTATCCACGTAGTCCACGCCCGTCAGGTCGATCACCATTTTCGTGACCCCATCGGCAATGGTCCTGTAAATCTGCGAGTCGGCTAAACTCAACGAGGTTCCCAGCGTCACGCTTCCTTGCATCGTGACAACCGCGGTCCCTCCCGGCAGTTTTTCAATCTCGACGCTCACTGGCATGCGGACATTGTATACACCCGGCAGTTGAAATCCATTCATATAAACCCATATTTTTCCATTTTGAGCCGCAATTCCTGGCCCTCCGCCCCGCAATCGCCACCTTCATAGAAAGCGCCTCTCACATAGAAATCAAAGCGCCCGCATAGCGCAAACCCAAGTCGCAGGTCCCAGTCCCTGCGTCCCTTAGTCCCTATTCCCGTTCACTCATTCACTCGTTCACTTATTCACTTACTCACTTATTCACTCGTTTCCCTATTCCCTATTCCCTGACCACTGACCACTGACCACTGACCACTGATAACTGATAACTGACCACTGTCTTCCCTCCACCCTCCCCGCTTTTCCCCCGTGAAAATCCAATCCGGCCCAATACTTGCCCTATTGTGCCCTTGCAGGCCGGGTATATAATTGCGCAGTCCCCGGCCCCTCACGCCCAGATTGAGGCACTTCATCCCACCTTTGGAGTCGACCACCATGACCAACCAACAGGATTGCCTTCCCCGGCCGCAATCACAGTCCACGGCTCTCACCCTGATGGCCACATTGCTTGCCCTGTCCGCGCTGCTGCTGCTGCCCCTCGGGGCCGGCGCGCAGAGCGGCCCGCTCAGGATTGGCGTACTGCCATTCGCTGACAACACCGGGTCCGGCTCGGGAAATGTCGCCGGCTCCGTATCCCTCGCCGTGCAAGCTGAGATTGCTCACTCCACGCAACTGATGGGCGTGGTTCTCACCCTCGATGCCGGGTTGAACCCCAACAACCTCGATCCCACCAAAGCCATTGCCATGGGCCGCGCCCAGGGTGTTGACGTGGTAATGATCGGCACCATCCTTGAAGCCACTTCGCAATCGTCCTCCGGCTCCACCAATCTGCCTTCCTTCGGCGGCATCAGCCTCGGCGGCAGCAAGCAAACCACTAAAGCCACCGTCACCCTGCAGGCCGACCTTTACAGCACTTCCAATGGACAGAAAATCGACAGCATCCGCCAAACTGGAAACGCCTCGCAGAACCATGTCGGTACCGATGTCAGCACCAACCTGGGTAACATCAACACCGGCGGCGCCAGCTTTGACAACTCCGCCATGGGCAAGGCCTTTCACTCGGCAGTCAGCGCGCTGGTCAAGCGGATCAATAGCGAACAAGGGCAGATGACTCACTATTCGCCAAGCGAGACGGCGCCCGCGGCTCCTGCCCCGCCGGCTCCGGCGCCGGCTCCCGCAGCCGTTCCGGCGGCCGCCGTTGCGCCTGCCCCTGCATCCACCGCGCCGGCAGCCGCCTCAGTCCCCATCACCGCTTATCAGAATTATGACTTCACGCCCGGAGATACCATCCTCTTCGCCGACGATTTCTCAGCCGTGCAGGATGGCGAGTTCCCCGACCGCTGGGAATTGGTCAACGGCCAGGGCGTCGTCAACAACACCAAGGGCATCCCTGCCTTCCTCCTCACCGACGCCAGCAACGGCGGCTATGCCCGCGTTGCCCCGCGCCTCACCAACAAGAGCTACCTCAGCGCACCCTACACCATTGAATTCGATTTGTATCCCGTTTCCGGCGCTTACCCCACAATGCTTTTCTTCGAGTCGCCAAACGGCGAAGGCTATCTGAACTTCTCGCATGACGGCCTGGAATACCATAGCGCCGACGACAAAACTCTCGACGCCGATCTACCCGCCTCCATGGCCGGCTCCGCCATTTTCGACACCTGGCGTCATGTGGCCGTCGCCTTCAAGGGCACGCAGATGAAGGTATATATCGATCAGTTCCGTGTCTTCGTCGTTCCCGACATGCACATGACTCCCACTTCGGTGCAATGGGGCGGCATGGCCAGCTCGGATCATCCGCTCGCCTTCACCAACGTCCGCATCGCTTCTGGTGGCGGCATGAACATGATCGGCCAGACATTCACCGATGCCAAGATCGTCACCCACGGCATCAACTTCGACGTCGACAAGGCCATCATCCGCCCCGAGAGCATGGGCACCCTGAACCAGATCAAGCGCATCCTTACCCAGAATCCAGGCCTCAGGTTTGAGATCGACGGGCACACTGACAACTCGGGCACTCCCGCGCACAACCTCACCCTGTCTCAGCAGCGCGCGGATGCGGTCAAGGCGCAACTGGTCGAGATGGGCATCGACGGCTCGCGGCTCACAACCAAGGGCTTTGGCGACACCAAGCCGATTGCCCCGAACTCCACGCCCGACGGCAAAGCCAACAACCGCCGCGTAGAGTTTGTGCGCATCAAGTAAATTGGATCGAGGGCTTCACAGCCTGCGGAAAAACTCAATATGGGCGGGGTATTTAGAAGTTTTGTAACAGTCCCCCACCGGCTTCGCCGACCCACGGAGATGAAACTCCGGCCGCCCCACAAATGCTCCGTGCCCCATCCATCGAGCGTCTTTTGCTCGATGGGTGGGAGACCACAAAGGCCAACCGCCCGCCATCGGGTCTTTCCAGGTTCCATCCTGTATCTTTTCAGGGCACGACCTCAGTCGCGCCGCAAATATCCAAAAACGGCGGGCTTCAGCCCCTGAGGGATGTTCTCAGCCCAGCCGGATCCCTTGACCACCCGGCAACCGCCCGGCCCTGCCATTCCCGCATGAATCCTGCCCACCCCGCCGCACCAACCCTTACCCCCATCATTTAACCTGAAACCAGCAATCGACTTCGTCCCCATGCCCCTGACCCTCTTCCGAGCGCGACCCGGACTTCTGCACCATAACCGGTGGCTGGTCCTCATCGCGGCCTTCAAATTCGCCCAGGCCGCCCTGTTCATCGCCATCGGTGTCGGCGCGCATCGCCTGCTCCACAAGGATTTCGGCGATTGGCTCTTTGAGCTCGCCCATCATCTCCGTTTCAACCCCGAGTCGCGCATCGTCGACTTCATCCTGTTGAAAGGCAAACTCGTCAACGATTCCGTGCTCCGCCGCATCGGCCTCGTCGCCTTTTGCTACTCCGCAATCGGCATCGCCGAGGGCGTCGGCCTCTACCTCGAAAAAGCCTGGGGCGAATTCCTCACCATCGCCATCACCGCCTCGTTCCTGCCCTGGGAGATCTTTGAAGTCTTCCGCCGCGTCACCTGGATCCGCATCAGCCTCCTCACCATCAACATCCTCGTCTTCTGCTACCTCTTCCAGCTAATCACCGGCCGAGGCCGCCTCAAAAACCGCACCCCAAAAACCTGATCCACCACCAGGCGTATTCCCTGATCCCTGACCACTGACCACTGATCACTGACCACCGTCCATCAGCACCAGCGACCGCTGCGCAAACGGCGAATACACCAGCAGCGTCAAACAAGCCAGCGCCAATCCAAAATTGATATGGTGCAGCAGCAGAAACGGCGACAGCGCCCAAAGCTCATCGAACGGCATCAGAAACGGCCACATCTTCAAAAAATTTCCCCGCGCCCCCGGCGCATGAAACAGCACCGCGCACAGCACGAAGGCTCGAACGGGAATCAATATCGCCGCGGTCACGATCAATACATTCATTGCCAGCGCTGCTCTCGGCAGCGGCGAAAACAAATCTCCAATCTCCGCCAGGTTTGCCAGCGCCCCAACATAAAAACCCAGGTACATAAGCTGCAACAAAACAAACAGCGTCTGCACCACTCGATGCGAGGCCTTCGGAAGCTCCTCCGGCGAAGCCAGAATCCGGCCAAAAAGTTTAGCCCCCGGCTCCGCCCCAACTCCACCGTGCTCCTCTGCCGCTCCGGACGGCGATTCCGCAGCTATCTCGTCCTTACCGTCTCCGATCCGCTCCACCGGAGCCACAAATCGATAGCCGCGCCGCGCCCGCGTCACCACAAATCGCGGATTGCTCGCCGTATCTCCCAGCGCCTCGCGAATCCGATTCACCGCCGAGTTTACCCCGTGCTCATAGTCCACAAACGTCCCGTCGGGCCAAAGCTCCCGCGAGATTTCCTCCCTCGTCAGCAGCTCTCCCGGCCGCTCCAACAACAGCATCAGCACCTGGAACGGCTGCGCATTCAACTTGATCAGCACTCCCTGCCTCCGCAACTCTCCCGTCGTCGAGTCTGCTTCAAAGGCTCCAAAGCGATACCGCCGGCCTGGCCGCAAATCCGTCATCCGATTCGTCATCTCTTTTCTTTCTGCCCAGTGTATCCGATCGCCGCCTCCATCCCCACCCGTCGCCCCGGCGATAATTTCCCGCAACTCAAACAGCCGCAACCCCTTGCACCGTGAGAAACAATGGTCAACAAGTGAGATTCCATGCATTGCCTTCTGCGCCGATACAGTGCAACATCCAATTCATGAAACGCCGGCTCTCAGCTTCGCAAACTCTCTTCACCCTCTGCGGATTCCTCGTACTCGCCGCCGCTCCCGGCCGAGCGCCCGCCCAGCCCTCGCCCGCCGCCGTCGCCGCCTTCAACACCTATATTGATACCGTCGAGTCCCGACTCGCCCGGCAGCACAGCTCCCCAACCACCTTCCTCGACTCCAACCCGCAACTTGACGCCCGCCTCCGCCAGGGCGAATTCATCGTCGAGCAGCTCTCCCCATCCGCCGCCAATCTCCCCGGCGCGCTCCTCCACGATTGGCGCGGCTCCGCCTTCGTCCCCGGCGCCAAAGCCGCCGCCTTCGAGCGCCTCATGAAGGACTTCCCCGCCTACCCGCAACACTTCTCCCCGCAAGTCCTCCAGGCAAAAATCCTCTCCCAGCAGGGCAACCACTTTGAGGTGTCCATGCGCGTCCGCCAGCGCCACGTCATCACCGTGGTCATGGATACGGCCTACGACGTCACCTTCTCGACCCTCGATCCTCTCCGCGGTTACAGCATCTCCCGCAGCACGCAAATCTCTGAAATCGACTCTCCCGGCGCCCCCCGCGAGCGCGCCCTCACCCCCGCCCAGGATCACGGCTTTCTCTGGCGTCTCAACACCTATTGGACATACGAGGAACGCGACGGCGGCCTCTACATCCAGATCGAATCCGTCTCCCTCACCCGCTCCATTCCCACCGGCCTCGCCTGGGCCGTCGGACCCTTTGTTGAAAGCGTCCCCCGCGAATCCCTCGATTTCACCCTGCGCGCCACCAGCGCCGCCCTGCGAAAATGACCCGCCCTCGCCGCCGCACTCCAGCCCAAAAATCCACCGGAAAGGAAAACCCCATGCCCGCCACAATCGAAACCGCCCCCGCCCAGCCGGCCTTCCAATCCGCACGCCGCATCAACCAGTCCCTCACCGCCGCCATCGAAAAACGCGCCCTTCAATGGATGGCCCTTCGCGCCCCCACCTGGCTCACCTCTGACCAGCTCACCCTCCTCGGCCTCGCCTCACAAATCGCCGCCGGCCTCTGCTACGCACTCGCGCGCTATAACCGCCTCGCCCTGCTCCTCGTTATCCTCTGCATCGCCCTCAACTGGCTCGGGGACAGCCTCGACGGCACACTCGCCCGCGTCCGCAACCAGCAGCGTCCCCGCTACGGCTTCTACGTCGATCACATGGTCGACATCTTCGGCTCCCTCGCCCTCATGTCCGGCCTCGCCTGCTCCGGATTCCTCCACTGGCAAACCGCCATCGCCATGCTCATCGCCTTTCTCCTTCTCTCCAGCGAGAGCTACCTCGCCACTTACACCCTCTCTTGCTTCTCGCTCTCCCAGGGACCCTTCGGTCCCACTGAGATTCGCCTTCTCCTCATCGCCGGCAACCTCGCCCTGCTGCGCACTCCTTACGCCACCATCTTCGGCCACAAGCTTCTGCTCTTCGATGTAGGCGGAGCCATCGCCGCCGCCGCCATGTTCGCCATGGCCATCGCCGTCACCCTCCGCCACACCGCCCAACTCTACCGCCAAGAGCCGTTGCCGTGACCAGCCCCCTTGCCGTGAACCGAGGTGCAGCCGTGATCAGGCCCGCCGCCGTGAACCTCTTCATCCGCTGGGGCAAGTTCAATCTCGTCGGAGCCATCGGCATGGCCGTGCAGCTTGCCTCCCTCGCCCTCATCAACCGCTGTCTCCCCGGCCACTATCTCTTCTCCACCGCCGCGGCCATTGAACTCACCCTCCTCCACAACTTCGTCTGGCACCTCCACTACACCTGGCCCGACCGCCGCTGCCATTCCACGCTCCTCACCCAATGCCTCCGCTTCCATCTCTCCAACGGACTGGTCTCCATGATCGGTAATCTGGCCCTCATGCGCATTCTGGTCAGCACCGCGCACCTCCCCGTCCTGATCGCGAACTGCATAGCCATCCTCTGCTGTTCCATCATCAATTTCGGTTTAGGCAACAACTGGGCCTTCCCCGGCAAACCACCCCAAATCCAAAGCCAGCCAACCTAACCCGCCAACTTGCCAACCCGCAACTCGCTGACTTGCTGACTCGCTGACTCGCTGGTTTGCTGACTCGCTGACTCGCTAACTCGCCAACTCGCCAACTCGCCAACCCGCCAACCCGCCAACCCGCTAACTCGCCAACTCACTAACTCGCTAACTCGCTAAACCCGCCAACCCCGCTGAAGAATAGACTTGTCATCCTGAGCGAGCGCAGCGAGTCGAAAGCCTGCCCTGAGCGTAGCCGAAGGGGACCTACGGTTGTTCTTCGGGGCTTTGAACGGGAGACCTGCGGTTGCTTTTCGGAGCTTTGAACGGGGGGACCTGCGGTTTCCCGGCCAACTTGCTGACTCGCTGACTCGCTAACTCGCTGACTCGCTGTCAGGTGAGCGTAGTCGAAGGGGACCTGCGGTTGTTCTTCGGGACTTTGAACGGGGGGACCTGCGGTTGTTCTTCGGGACTTTGAACGGGGGGACCTGCGGTTGCCTTTCGGGCCTTTCAAGGTCGCACCCCTGTAGGCCGGGGTTTCAACCCCGGGCCGGAACAAACAACGGAGGGAGCAGGGGCCTTCAGGCCCCTGAATCCAGGCCTTCCATAAACGCGGGCTTCAGCCCCGGCCGTACACCTGAGCCCCTCCAAAAAGAGCCGTCCTCCTGAGCGACCGAAGCGCAGCGCAGCGAGTCGAAGGACCTGCGGTTGCCTTTCGGGCCCTTCAAGGTCGCACCCCTGTAGGCCGGGGTTTCAACCCCGGGCCGGAACAAACAACGGAGGGAGCAGGGGCCTTCAGGCCCCTGAACCCCGGCACAACCCACCCAACAAGAATCAGGAAGAACGTGTACGCGGCCCAAGCCGCGTACAAAACCTCGTGCTGCCCTTCACTCCGAAAACAGCGCCTTGCGCAGACTGGCCACGTTCTCTCGCACCCGCGTCTCCGCAAGCGTCCGCAACTCCTTCCGGCTGATCCCATAATCCGCCAAACTTCTCGCCGCGCTGTCCAGGCAGTCCGCCAAATTCTTCTCCGCGTCCAGCACCTTTCCGCCTAGCTCGCTGTCTTCAATCTCGACTGCCGTAAAAATGTGTCGTAACGAAAGCACGTCCATCTGGCGGGCGTCCTCCGGGATGTCGATCAGGCGGCGGGCGATCTTTCTCATGCGAATCCCCTCATGCGCCATCGACATCCCCTCAAGCCGAACACGGCCTTCGTTGGCGCGCAGCCGCAAGCGATCGTTGTCGTAGGTCTTGGCGACCTTCTTCAGCTTCGCCACCACCTCAATTGGGATGCTCACGCTGCCAATCTCGGCAGCCTCAATCGCAACCTCCACGCTCCTGCCCGTCACCACCACCGTAAGCGCCTCGCGCCCAGCCGTGAAGTCCACCACGTCCGGACCCTGCGCGCTTCTGCCCTGCAATATCACCCGCAGAGCCTTGTCAAGTTCCTTCCGATCCACCATCAAATCCATTCCAAACCCTCCCTTACGTTCACCATCGCGAAGCACGCCTCCGGCGTGACGGAACCGCAGGCAACAGCGGAGCGGCCAGCCTCTCATAGAGCGCGAAGAGAAATTCAGCCCGCGCGGAGTGTCTTCCCGGCTTCCGGCTCCCGTTTCCAATACTAAGCCGTCCCTCCCTGCGCTATCCTCCATACTGAGCAGCATTCATGTCCTCGTTCAACCTCAAACCGACTCATGCGCCGGTCAAGAAGTACTACGCGACCCTCCAGCGCTTCGCCCGCGGTCACTTTGACAAGGAGGGCAACATCCGCGGAGCCTTCGAGGACCTGCTCAAACACTGCGCCCGCCAATACGACTGGACCCTCGTCCCCGAATACTCTATCCCGCGCAAGGACCGCAATCCCCTCAGCGTTGACGGAGCCCTCCTCGACGCATTCAATCTCCCGCGCGGCTACTGGGAAGCCAAGGACACCAAAGATTCGCTCGAAGCCGAGATGAAGAAGAAGTTTGAGGCCGGCTATCCCCGCTCCAACATCCTCTTCCAGCGCCCCGACCGAGCCCTGCTCTTCCAGGACGGCCGCATCGCCGGGCGTGGCATGTCGCCCACGACTGTAGGCTCAAGTGGATTTCCATTTGCATTGTGAACACAAATAAATGCCGGCTCAAATCGGGAGGCAGTATCAAGTTGGTGCCCGGTTATCAACATTGCCCCTATAAGAAATGAGGATTTTCGTCGATTTTTCGCCTATACTGTCGTTGAGTTCTGACCATAATCGGTAGGTCAACGCATGAAAAAGCATCCGGCAAACCTGAGACTGGTCTACCCGCTAAATGAGAATCGGGAAGCTGCCGATTGTGGCCAGCCTTCGCTTTCGACCGTCGATTTGTTCTGCGGCGCAGGGGGCATTACTGAGGGCTTTCGTCAAGCGGGGTTCCGCTGCCTCTATGCCAATGACTGCATGCCGGAAGCCATCCAGACGTTTGAGGAGAATCATCCCGGTGTTTGGGCGGATTGCGAGAACATTGAGCGGGTGAAACCTGCGGAGATCCGCGCAAAGCTCAAGATAGCCAAAGGCGACTTGGACGTGCTCGTGGGCGGACCGCCGTGCCAGGGCTTTTCAATCAATGCGCCGGGGCGCTTCCTATCCGACCCGAGAAACAAGCTCTTCAAAGACCACGTCAGATTCCTTGTTCCCTTGGAGGGGCGGTAAATTCAGTGATCAGCGTCCGCAAGCAAAGCGCGAATCCCAACCATAATTGCCTACAGGGCAAGCGCTGCCCAGAATGCGGCTCCTATGGTCCGTTCGAGGTTTCGGTTTCCATGAGAGTTCTGTTACTCGACAGCGGGTCCGACGATGCGGAGGACGGAGCCATCGAATATCATGACGAATCGTGGACAGTATGCCGCGCATGTAGACACGAGGGGAAGTTCGGCGACTTCAGCGAGTGAGCATTCATGATTAATTGGATATATTTTCCAAAGTCCTCTCCGGTCCCCGACTTTGGTCTTTCCATCGTCACTCTTTTCGAAGAAAATGCCCGCGCCATCGACTCGACTTCAAATGTGAGGCAGCATAGCGATGCCGTGATGGAGCGCCTCAGACCGGGGCTCGAAGAGCTGGGGTTTCGAGTCGAGAAGGGCAAGACCAGCGAGGGTAAGATAGTGGTTCCCGTCCTTTTTGGACGCAAAGGGAAAATTCTGAAATGCTTCAATGCCGACGCCCATGCCGCAAGGGCTGGCTGGGTGCTTGAGGTCGAAGCGGGCCGCGCGGTTGACAACAACCAATTCCTTAAAGACGTCTTTCAGGCCTGCATGATGCACGACGTCCTCCATCTTGCTATAGCTGTGCGAAATTCCTATCGTGGCTCGGACGATTTTGCCAAAATTGAAAACTTCCTGGAGACGCTGTACGTCAGCGGACGGCTCCAGCTCCCTTTGAAGGGCATTCTCCTCATTGGATATTGACCGGTTGTTATTGTAGTCCGTCCTCTTATTGGGCTGAGCTGAGGCCGGTTCATACTCGTCGAACCATGATCGATTCATCTCTCCTGGAGTTGCAGGGGTCTTAAGGTGGTCTTGGGTACGCATGGCGGAGGGAGCAGGGGCCTTCAGGCCCCTGGATCAAGCTCAATGGGCGGCCTTTAGGCCCGGGCTTCATTGCCTTGTAGCAGGTTTAGCCTTGCAGGTGGAGGGGCATGGGATCCAACGAGGCGCGAGCGGCAGAACTGAAGGAGTGGGCTTGCGGCGTCGAAGCAAGTCCTCGGCGAACGGGGTTCTCTTCAATGTACCGTACACAGTTCATGAACTTCTCTTTGCTCATGATCTGGCTCTCGTTGAAGCTGCGCATCCACACCTCGGTCTTGCCCTTCAGGCGGAAAGAGAAACCTCCTTTGATGAACTGCATCGCCTTTTCAAGCGACACGTCGGGGGAGGGCGTGATCAAAGCGTGGAAATGGTCAGGCATGATGACGAATGCGTGCAAAAAGGAACCTTCCCTGGCTGCGATAGTCGAGGATGGTTTGCTGTAGCAGTTCCGCAGTGGCCGTGACCTGAAAAAGGCTGTGGCGTTGCGCTGTTACAGCGGTGACAAGATACGTTCGGGTTTCTTGCGGCGCGAGTCGCACATCGGAAGCATAAACGAAATGCCCGTGGCTAAAGCCAATTTTATTGAGGGCCCTCATTCAGGGGCCTGAAGGCCCCTGCTCCCTCCGCCGGGAGGAGCCAGAGCGTCCACCATGGATCAGGTGGCGCTCGCTTTCACCGCTCCTAGCAACTTTCCGCCAGCCCAGGTCTACGAGACGGCTATCCGAGCGTCGTTGACTCAGCCTTAATGGACCGCAGCGCCAACATGCGCGCTATCCGCAGCAAGGATATGCGACCCGAGTTGAAGGTGCGGAGCATTGTGCATCGCCTTGGCTACCGCTTTCGTTTGCACAGGAAAGATCTTCCAGGGAAGCCTGATCTTGTCTTCGCCTCGCGGCGGAAAGTCATTTTCGTCCATGGTTGCTTTTGGCACTCCCATGGCTGCAAGGTCTCCCACACGCCAAAGTCGAATTCCGGCTACTGGGGGCCGAAGCTGGAACGCAATGAGTTTCGCGATCGCCGGAACATTGAGGCGCTTAGCGCAGCCGGCTGGAATTCGCTCGTTATTTGGGAGTGTGAGACGACCGATGAAGACCGCATGCGAAAGCGTTTCGTGAAATTCCTGAGCTAGCGACGGGCCCTCACCGAATTCCACAGCCATTACGGCCAGAAATCCTTCACAAAGCGCGACATCTTCAGCTACACCTACGCCCTGCTTCATCACCCCGAATACCGCACCCGCTATGCCGCCAACCTAAAGCGGGAGCTGCCGCGCATCCCCTTCGCGCCGGACTTTGCCGAGTACGCCCGCATCGGCGCAGCGCTAATGAAGCTCCACCTCGAATACGAACAGCAGCGCGAATACCCGCTGGAACGAACTGAAACCGGCAAGCTCAGTTGGCGCGTCGAAAAAATGTCGCTCTCGAAAGACAAGACCCAACTGAAGTACAACGACTTTCTAACCCTGAGCGGCATCCCCCCCGAAGTCTACGAATACCGCCTAGGCAATCGCAGCGCCCTCGAATGGGTGATCGATCAGTATCGCGTCTCCACCGACAAGCGCTCCGGCATCGTTAACGACCCCAACCGCGACGACGATCCCGAGCACATCGTCCGCCTTATCGGCCAGGTCGTGACCGTCAGCCTCGAAACCGTCCGCCTCGTCCGCGAGCTTTCCGCCCTATCCCTGCTTCCCCCGGTCTCCCCGTAAACGCCGTTGCATCCACAAGCCAAACCAACTCCCAACCCGCCGGCCAACCGAACGCAAATCAATAGCCCCAGGCAAAGCCCCCACCCGCACGCCCGCACCCAACCAACCCGCCGTTTCTCTATCCCCAGTTCCCCGACCGCTGTTTCACCAATTCACTGATTCACTTTTTCACCACTTCACTACTTCACTGCTTTTCCGACCACTAATCTTGACCAAAACCACCCTATTCGCACACCAAATACAACCAAAAACATCCTATTCCGAACGCAAAAGTCCCCTTGCAGCCCGACGAATGCCACAAATAAGTCCTCTTATAACCCGACGTTTTCGAGAGAAAAACTCGACTTCCAAAATAAGTCCTGCTGAACCCCGACAAATCCGCCCCAAATGTACTCTTTTAAAAGCTGCGATTCCCGCTGCAACTGATCACTGACCACTGGCCGCTCGTATAACCCCGCCAGCTCGCTAACCCGCCGACCCCTGATCCCTGACACCTGACACCTGACACCTGACACCTGACACCTGACACCTGACACCTGAAAGCTGAAACCTGAAACCTGACACCTGACACCTGAAACCTGACCCCTGACCACTGACCACTGACCACTGACCACTGACCACTAGTTTTCGCCTTTTATTCCCCTACCACGCCCCGCCCGTCCTGTCCAGACCCAGAACCAAATTCGTAAACACAACATATTGGGGTGATTGCAATTCGATGATCTATTAGGGGGCATTCCCGGTTTCAGCCCTATTTTCCACCACTTTAACCCCATTTTCCTCTTGGCGGGAGCGCAGAACGGCGCTACTATCGACCGTGTGGTGGAGTTTTGTGGGACTAAGTGGAACTTTAGGGGCGACTCAAGAGCTTTTCAACAGTCCAAGTCTACTCCCATTCCCTCCCCGCGCAACACGGTTTCCGGTTGCCTTTCGCCAGGGGAATCAGACTGCTAACCGGACAGGGCCCCGTAAGAGTCAAGTTTTGAAGCACTTCGCATCGTGCCAGGGTTAGCCGTACCGGCCGCGAAGCGCAGAAGAGGCAAAAATGTTTCGCGGCAACCATACGGTCAAGGTCGATGAGAAAGGACGGCTCAAGCTGCCCGCGGCGTTCAAGCAATTGTTCGACGCCCAGCATGTCGCCCAGTTCTACATCACCTCGCCCGATGGAACCAGCGCCGAGATCTGGCCCCTGCCCGAGTGGGAGAAGCAGGAAGCGTTGCTGGCCGAATTCAGCACCATGGACACGGCCGTAGCCAAGTACCTCAACCTGACCAGCTATTACGGTCAGCAAGTCGAAATGGACTCTCAGACCAGGGTTCTCTTGCCCCAGATTCTCCGCGCCGCCGCAAAGCTCGACTCGGAAGTAGCCGTCATGGGCAAGATCAACCACCTTGAAGTCCACAACCTGGCCCAGTTTGAGCAGAATTTGCCGGCCAACGCCCTAACCCAGGAGGACCGCCGCTCCATAGCCGCGATCCTCAGCCGGAACCGTTGAAAGATACCCCTCAGGGGGTACACATGACGCAAAAACGTCGCCATGTACCAGTTCTTTTCGAAGAAGCGATCGATCTCCTCCACGTAATTCCCAACGGAACCTACGTGGACTCCACACTCGGACTTGCGGGCCACGCCGAAGGAATCCTGCGGCAATTAGGACCCGGAGGACGGCTGATTGGATTTGACCGGGACCCAGAAGCTATGGCTCTTGCAAAGGAACGGCTGGAGCAGGTCATGGCAGAGTTGGGCAGCAAGGCGCCCACGGTAACACTGCTGGACGAAGCATTCAGTTCCATCCTGCGGCACGTTGAGGCGCACACGGTGGATGGACTGCTGGCCGACTTCGGACCAAGCAGCCTGCAGTTTGATGAGGCGGGCAGAGGATTTAGTTTTCAGGCGGACGGGCCGTTGGATATGCGCATGAACACGCGCTCCGGGCCGACCGCCTATCAGGTGGTGAATGAGATGAACGAGCGCGAGCTTGCGAATCTCATTTACGAGAACGGTGAGGAAAGGAGGTCGCGGACAGTCGCCAGAGCCATTGTGCGGGGGCGGCCGGTTACAACCACGGGGCAGCTAGCCCGGATTGTAGCCTCAGCCGTCCCGCCAATGAAACATATTCACCCCGCAACCCGAACGTTCCAGGCACTTCGAATCTTTGTCAATCGCGAGTTGGAAGAAATCCGGGCGCTGCTTGAGGCCGCACCAAAACTGCTTAAGCCTTCCGCACGGCTCGTCGTTATCAGCTTTCATTCTCTTGAAGACCGTATCGCGAAGGACAGCATCCGGGAAGGCGCGCGGCAGGGAATCTGGAACATCCTGACCAGAAAGCCCATAACCGCAAACCAGGATGAGATCGATCGCAACCCCCGTTCAAGGAGCGCGAAGCTAAGAGCGGCGGAACGAAGGTGAACGGGGAACAGGGCCAAAGATCAGCGAATAGGGAGAACCAAAATGGCGGCATGCACTACAACTTATTTCGAGTCCGGTCGCGGCTGGAGCGCGCGGGTTGCCGAGCGCAACGCTGAGTTGCTGGCGCATCAGGGTCAGCGCAGGCGGCGCGTGCGGACGCCGGAGTTCTACTTCGACAAGAGCTTTGACAATTCCCGCCTGGTGAAGGCTTCCGATCCCGTCCGCGCGCGCCAGATGCGCAGCTTTGCCGCCGCTGTTGCCGTGCTTTTCTCTCTCATCATGATTTACGGCTTGCAGCATTTCTACGCCATCGAGAGCAGCTACCGCGTGGAGAGCGAGAAGCAGGCTCTGGAGCAATTGCGCGAGGACAATCGGCAATTGCGCCTGACCGAAGCGGAACTCAGCCAGCCGGGCCGCATTGACGTGATGGCTCGCCAGCTTGGACTCGCCGCGCCTCAGCCCGGACAGGTGGTACATCCCAACGTCCGGCCCGACTCCGGTGCTCCGGCACTTGCCCAGATCGCACCTCCCGCGACCGTCGCGCAGTAGTCCGCGGCGGCACAGGGTTCATTCGCTATGCAGGCAGCCGTCCGAGCTATTCGCAACCGCGTAGACACTCCGCGAGCCGTCCCTCTCAAGCGGACGCGGTTCTGGATCATCTGCCTCTTTTTTCTGCTCTGGGCCTGCGCCATCGCAGGCCGCCTCTTCTGGCTTCAGATTGTGCGGCACCAGGAGTACGTAGAGCGAGCTGAAAAACAGCAGCAGCGCACTTTTGAGGTTGCTCCACGCCGTGGCGTGCTTTATGACCGTAACCTCCGCGAGCTGGCCATGACGGTGCTCGTTGACTCCATTTACGCCGACCCTTCTGAGATCGCCGACAAGCAGTCCGCCGCGCAAACGCTCTCCGCGCTCACCCACACCGACCCTGAAGACACGCACACCACCGAGCAGGAGATTGTCGCGCGCCTCGCTGCGGGGCACAACTTTGCCTGGATCGCGCGCCGCGTCACGCCCGACGTGGCAACCCGCGTCCGGGCCCTCAATATGAAGGGCATTTATTTCCAGAAGGAGTTTCAGCGCTTCTATCCCAACAACGAGATTGCCGCGCAGGTGCTTGGCTACGTGGGCGCCGATGACGACGGCCTGGGCGGTCTTGAAGAAAAATTCGAATCCGATCTGCATGGCGTACCTGGGCGCATGTACACCGCCATGGACGCGCGCCGCAAGGTTCTCGGCTCGAGCGAGCACGATCCCGACCCCGGCCGCAACCTGGTGCTCACCATCGACGAAAACATTCAATTCATGGCCGAGAGCGCCCTCGATCACGCCATGGAAAAAACCCAGGCGGCCAACGGCACCGTGGTCGTGCAGGATTTACACACCGGCCAGATTCTTGCCCTTGCCATACGGCCCACGTTCAATCCCAACCAGTTTCGCCACACCACGCCCGCTCTGCTCCGCGATCACGCGGTCAGCGACGTCTACGAGCCGGGATCCGTGTTCAAGCTGGTCGCCTACTCCGCGGCGATGGACCAGCAGGTGGCCAAGCCCGACGACATGATCGACTGCCAGGGCGGCCAGATCACGATTGCCGGCCGCGTCATTCACGACAACCAGGGCGAACACTACGGAGTCATTCCAGTCCATCAGGCGCTTGAAGTGTCCAGTGATGTGGCAGCTATAAAACTGGCGCTCAAGGTCGGTCCCGACCGCTTCTATCAATATATTCGCGACTTCGGCTTCGGCTCTCGCTCGGGCGTCGAGTTGCCCGGCGAGACGCGCGGGCTGCTCCGGGCTCCGAACCGCTGGGGCTCCTCGTCGATCGGCTCCATTGCCATGGGCCAGGAGGTCGCCGTCACTCCTTTGCAATTGGTCACCATGGTCTCAACGATCGCCAACGGCGGCATCTATCTGCCCCCGCACATCCTCATGCAGGATGCGCCATTGCCCGCCCCAACTCCCGGCCAAAAGTCCGCTCCGCCGCAGCCGGCCGCGCAGCAGTCGCTGCAAGCGTCCCCGTTCAAGCTTGCAAGCGATGTGCCCAATCCCCTGCCACCCGGCGCGCATCGCGTCATCAGCACGTTGGCAGCGGCTGAGATGCGCAAGATGATGGAAGGAGTGGTCCTGTTCGGCACCGGCAGGCAGGCGCAGCTCGACGGCTACTCTTCTGGCGGCAAAACCGGTACGGCACAAAAGATCGACCCCGCCACGCACACCTACTCGAAGACCATGCACATCGCATCGTTTGCGGGTTTCGCGCCAGTCAATAATCCGGCTATTGCCGTTGCCGTCGTCATGGATTCGCCCAAAGGCGCGTACTACGGCGCCAGCGTCTCGGCTCCGGTCTTTACAGAGGTGGCGCAGCAGGTGCTCGAATACCTCAGAGTCGCACACGACATCGATCTGCGCCCGGCCAGCAAGACCGCAAAAAAAGACGCTTCCGTAAAGGAGGATGACTCCGCATCACAAGGCGAGAACATTCAGGCTCTTTACGACGCCGCCAACGACCTGCCCAGCGACGATCCGCAGAGCGCCGCGGCCGCACAATCCGGCACGGCAAGCCCTTCAGCCGCAGTTGCTCCCGGAAATCCCCCGGCGAACCCTCAAAACAGCAGCCCGCCGGCTCAGTCCTCTTCGACCGCCGCACCGTCTCCGGCTCAACCCCCGAAGCCTGATTCGCAGCCTGCATCGCAAGCCGTCGTGATCTCCGACGCCGCGCAACTGCGCGTGCCTTCGCTTATCGGCCTGCCCATCCGCAAGGTCATCGAGCAGGCAGGCGCGGCCGGCCTCGAAGTCGAGATCACTGGAAACGGAACGGCTCGCGAACAAGCTCCCGCCGCTGGCACCATGGTCGCTCCCGGAACGAAGATCGTCGTCCGCTGCGTGCGCTGACCGGCATGCAGCGATCTGCTTAGAACCCCTTTGGCCACTGGCGCGTCGCTTCGAGCGACTCCCCGGTCTCCAGCAGGCTCTTCAGGCTGGCAAGGATCATCGGCCACCCGCCGGATATTGCATTGATCAGCTTTGAATCGTCCTTGTCAATCTGATGGGGCACCGTCAACTTCACCACGTCCCCCGCTTGCTCGAGTTCGTACGTCATGCGGGAGAACCCCTCCGCGCGCGCCTCGGGGTGCAGTTGGTGCTGCCACGACAGAACCAGACGCTTTTGCGGCTCAATCTCAATCACCTCGCCTGCATCCGCCGTTCGTCCGTCGGGAGTTACAAGCCGCCAGGATGCTCGCGGCGCCCACTCCGATTCCTGTGTCGAATCGAACCAGAATTTCCGCGTGAATTCAGGATCGATCAAGGCACGCTACAGCTTCTCCACCGAGGTCCGGATATACGTTACATAGACAAATTGAGAATTAGCCATCGAATTCTCCTTCCAATTTGGCCTTGAGCTCGCCGAGGGCGCGTACGCGTCTCCGTTCGTACTTGCCGATCCAACGTACCGCGATCTCGTGGATCGGCATCGGGTTCAAAAAGTGCAGCTTTTCGCGGCCTCGCCAGATAATCACCATCAGCGTGGCCTCTTCCAGGACCCGCAGGTGCCTGGTTACCGCCTGCCGCGTCATATCCAGATGCGCGCAAAGCTGCCCCAGCGTTTGCCCGTTTTCAGCCTGCAGGCGGTCGAGCAACAAGCGGCGCTCCGGTGCTGCAAGCGCCTTGAAGACCCTGTCGGCATCCGTATCCATTGCCGTCATAATAGGCAACATATTTGTTGCATGTCAAGCCCGTAATCAAACCCGCTCTCTGCAAGCTCTAATTCGCGCCATCTACAATGGACCACGAGACTGACCTCGCTATGAACTGGAACGAACTTACACAGGAAGTGGCCGCAGTGGGCTCGGGTGGCAAGTCAATGGCGCCCATTGCCGGCATTGAATACGACTCCCGCCGGGTGCGCCCCGGCGCGGTCTTTGTCGCCATGAAAGGCGGCTCGACCGACGGCAACCGCTACGTCGACAAGGCTATTGCCGCCGGCGCGCTCGGCATTGTGACTGACTCTGCGCAGACCTTCGATCATCTGCTTGTCTTCGAGCCCGGTCTGCCGGTTCTCGAAGTCGAACACGGACGCCGCGCCCTCGCCCAGGCCTCTGCCGCGTTCTTCGCACATCCTGAGCGCAAGCTCGCAGCCACAGGCATCACCGGTACCAACGGCAAGACGACGACAGCATTTCTCGCCGAATCGCTGCTCAACGCGGCTGGCCGTACCACCGTCCTTATCGGCACCATCGAGTATCATTTGGCCGGCGAAACGCGCCCCTCCATCCACACCACCCCCGAATCTAAAGTCTTGTTTGAGCTGATGGCTGAGGGCGTCGGCCGCGGCGCCACTGAGCTGGTCACCGAAGTCTCAAGCCACGCGCTCGACCAGGGCCGCGCCCACGGAATCAACTTCGATGTCGCGGTGTTCACCAACCTCACCCGCGACCATCTCGACTATCACCAGACGATGGAGAATTATTTCGCAGCCAAACGCCTGCTTTTCGACGGCACGCTCTATCCCGCTCCGCGCGTCGCTGTCATTAACGCCGACGACCCGCGCGGCGAAGAACTGGCCGCCGTGGCACGCAAGGCAGGCGCGGAGATTCGCACCTATGGGATCGGCCACGGCGAATGGCGCGCCGCCGGCTACACGCTCACTCCCTCGGGCGCAATTCTCGAACTCGAAACTCCAGTCGGGTCGGCTCGCGTGGCCTCGCGCCTGGCCGGTGAAGTGAACATCCTCAACCTGCTCGCGGCTTTCACCGCCGCCCACTCGCGCGGCATTTCCTTTTCCGATCTCGTAACCGCCGTTCCCAGCCTCAAACCCGTTCCCGGCCGCTTCCAGACCGTCGATGCCGGCCAGCCCTTCACCGTGATTGTGGACTACGCGCACACCGACGATGCCCTCCGCAACCTCACTGCGCTCGCCCGCCAAATCACCACCCCAACCGGCAAGCGCGTGATCACTCTCTTCGGTTGCGGCGGCGACCGCGATCGCACCAAGCGCCCGAAGATGGGCCAGGCAGCCGGCCTCGGAAGCGACTTCGCTGTCGCCACCAGCGATAATCCCCGCTCTGAAGATCCACGCGCAATTCTGGCCGAGATTGAACCCGGGTTAAAGTCGACCGGCGTCCAATACACCATAGAGCCCAACCGGACCGCGGCCATTGGCCTCGCGCTTCAGGCAGCCTCGGCAGGCGATGTCGTTCTGCTGGCCGGCAAAGGCCACGAGAAAGAACAAATCCTCGCCGGCCGCACCATTCCATTCGACGACGCGCAGATTGCGCTATCCACCCTCGCCGCATTGGGCTGGAGCGGAAATGCAGCCGGTCAAGAGCAATAGCGCGGAGCAGTTGCCTGCGAAGGAACGTCGGCTTTTGGGGCCATATTCAGAGATTGCGCTATTTCAGAATTGGCCGTATCGTGAGGGGCAATGAATCTGACGCTTGCAGAGGCGGCGATTGGCGCGGGCACGGTGCTTGAGGCGCCGAGCAGCGTTACGAATGTCGGCGCTCTGATGGTCTGCGGCTACTCCATTGACTCGCGGACCGTCGCGGCCGGCGAGCTTTTCTTCGCCGTGCGCGGTGAGCGTCTCGATGGCCATGATTTTGTCACCGCCGCACTTGAGCGCGGAGCTATTGCCGCCGTCGTTTCGCGAGCCCGGGTTGCAACATTGCCCGATGCCGCCTTGTGCGCGCCTTTGTTGATTGCCGAGGACCCGTTGCTCGCGCTGCAGGCGCTGGCCGCCCACGTCCGCCGCCAGTGGGGCCGTCGCGTCGTCGCCATCACCGGCTCAGCCGGCAAAACCACCACCAAGGAAGCAGCCGCCGCGGCTCTTGGAGCGAAATTCAATGTGCTCAAGTCCCAGGGCAATCTGAACAACAACTTCGGCCTGCCGCTCGAACTGCTGCGCCTCGCACCCGAGCACGAAATCGCGGTGATTGAGATGGGCATGAACCACCTCGGCGAGATTGCAACGTTGGCGCGCATCGCCTCCCCCGACTGGGGCGTGGTCACCAATGTCGGCAACGCGCATATCGAAAACTTCGCTGAGGGCCAGGCCGGCATCGCACGCGCCAAGTACGAACTGGTTGCCGCGCTGCCCGCCAACGGCGTGGCATTTCTCAATTGCAGCGATCCTTATGTCTCGCAGTTCGGCCGCGATTTTCCCGGACGCGCGGTTTATTTTGGTGTCGGCCCCTGTGCCGATCCGCAGATCCTCTCCGCAACGGAGGATTCGAACGGCCTGCACGTGCAGTATCGCGCCGGCGAACGCGAAGGCACCTTCACATTGCGCCTGCTCGGCGCGCACAATGCAAACAACGCCATCGCCGGACTGGCGGTCGCGCTGGAAGCGGGAGTCGATCTCGACGCCGCCGTGAATGCGCTCACTTCTCTCACCGCTGGCGACAAGCGCGGCCAGTTGATCGAGATTGCCGGCGCGACCATCCTCAACGACTGCTACAACTCCAATCCGGAGGCGCTGCGCTCCATGATTCAGACGCTGGCTGCGCGTCCTGCCACTCGCCGCATTCTCGTCGCCGGAGAGATGCTTGAACTCGGCGAGCACGGCCCCGCGCTCCATGCCGCGTGCGGCCGCGCCGCCGCCGAAGCCGGCCTCGATCTCGTCGCCGGCGTCCGCGGAAACGCCGAATGTCTTGCCGCCGCTGCATGCGCCGGTGGCGTCGCCTCGCTCTTTCTGCCGGACGCAGAATCCGCCGGCCGATGGTTGGCGCAGAATCTGCGCTCTGGCGACCAGGTCCTCATCAAAGGCTCCCGTGGCGTACACCTGGAGCGGGCCATCGAGATCCTCAAAAATCTCCTCAATCCGGTTGAAACTTCATGACTCTTCGCAAACTCGCCGTCGGCCTTCTCGCGTTCTTCGCAGTCCCCATCTCGCTGGGCGCCGCACCCAATCCCGCTTGGACCAGGCTATTTCCGCCCTTCCGCATTGCCGGCAATCTCTACTACGTCGGCAGCGAAGATCTCGCTTCCTACCTCATCGTCACGCCCCAGGGCCTCATCCTCATCAACAGCAGTTATGAAACCAACGTGCCGATGATCAGGAAAAGTGTTGAAACCCTCGGCTTCCATTTCTCCGACGTCAAAATTCTGCTCATCAGCCACGCGCACGGCGACCACTGCGCCGGCAGCGCGCTGGTGAAGAAGCTTACCGGCGCAAAATACTTTGTGATGGATGCCGATGTGCAGGTAGTCGAATCCGGCGGCAAAGCTGACTTTCAATACGGCGCGGAACCGGACATGCTCTATCCGCCGGCGCATGTCGATCGCGTCCTGCACGATGGCGATACTGTGCGGCTGGGAGGTTCAGTCCTCACCGCGCATCTCACTGCCGGGCACACCCGGGGCACCACTACCTGGACGATGGACGAGACAGAAGGCGGCCGCATTCTCCACGTCGTCATCGTCGGCAGCCCCAACGTGAATCCCGGGTACAAGCTGGTTGGCAACAAGGCTTATCCGCAAATAGCTTCTGACTACAAGCGCGGTTTTGCGGTGCTTGAATCGCTGCCCTGCGACATTTTCCTCGGCGCGCACGGCGCCTACTTCGGTCTTATCGAGAAATATCCGCGCTGGAAAAACGCCGACAAAAACGCCTTCATCGATCCTGCAGGGTACAAGGCCTACATCGCTGAACGCGAGCAGGCATTTGAGGCCGAGTTGCAGCGCCAGTCGGCGGCGAAACACTAATTCAGCCCTTTGTGATCTTTACCAGGACGGCCTCAATCTGCGCCGATGAGACTCCGCGCAGCAGAAAAACCTTGCTCCGGGACAATTTACCCGACACGAGCTCGACCGCGCTTTTCGGCAATGAAAATGTCTCGGCGAGAAACAAAGCCAGCGCGGCATTGGCGCGGCCTTCAATCGGCGGAGCATGCACGGCGATTTTGAGCTGCGCGGCCTCGCCCTCGCCATAAAATCCCGTGATCGCGGTTTTCTTCGCGCCGGGCTCCGCGCGCACCGCCAGCGTGACTCCGCCTGCCACGCTCCGCAGTGTCATTCCCGCTCCTGCTGCTGCGGGCTGCGTTTGCCAAACAGCGAAGTCCCCACTCGAATCCGGGTCGCGCCCTCCGCGATGGCCAGCGCAAAATCCCCGCTCATCCCCATCGAGAGCACGTCGAGATTCAATCGCGGATGCGCCTTCGCCCAGCGGTCGCGCCACCCGCGCAAGTTGCGGAAGCACGCCCGCGTTTCATCCTCCGCCACGCCCCACGGCGCAATCGTCATCAGACCGCGGGTTTCAAGATGGCGAAAGTCCGGTAGAGCCTCCAGCAGCCGCGCCGCTTCCTCGCTCTCCGGTTCCAGCCCGGCCTTGGTCTCTTCGGGGCTCAGCTTCACTTCGATCAGAACCGGCAGGCGCTTTCCGCACTTGCCCGCCGCCTCATCTAACCGTTCTGCCAGGCGCAACGAATCCAGCGAGTCGATCCCGTCAAAAAGCTCCACGGCCAGCGCCGCCTTGTTTGACTGCAGGTGGCCGATCAGATGGCACTCCGTGCTCTTGCGCCACAGTCCGAGTGCCGCGGCCTTCAAGGCAAACTCCTGCACGCGATTCTCGCCAAACAGCGTAAGACCCAGCGCCGCGGCTTCGGCCAGCGTGGCCGCCGGATGGGTCTTCGACACCGCCATCAGCTCCACCTCGCTGCGCGCGCGCCCCGCCGCGCGGCAAGCCCGCGCAATCGCCTCCTCCAGCCGTGCGAGATTTTCTCCCAGCGCCGTCATTCCGTCCCCGCGCGAAAACTCGTGCAAGTCCACACTGATTTCGCAACTCCATCCATTACGGGCGCACCGAAGTCGCTTAAGTGGACAATCATTTTGCTCATCTGCTCCAACATTTTCATGACCGTTGCCTGGTATGGCCACTTGAAATTCGTGTCGCAGCCGCTGTGGAAGGTGATCGTCATCAGCTGGAGCATTGCCTTCTTCGAATACTGCTTCCAGGTTCCAGCCAACCGCCTGGGCTACGGCCGCTTCAGCGTGGTCCAGCTCAAGGTGATCCAGGAGATTTTCACGCTCACCGTCTTCGGCGTTTTCGCTGCCTTCTACTTCGGATCGCATCTGCGCTGGAATCACGGCGTCGCCGGCGCATTTCTGGTGGCCGCGGCCTTTTTCATGTTTCACAAATTCTGATCTGGATTCGTGCCTGTTATCCCGATCCGCGACCGCGCATTTTCAAGCCGTCCCGTGGCGCTCACATGCCGGGCCGCGGCTCCCAGGCCAAAGCTCCGGAAACACCTTCGCCATAGCGTCTCCTCTTATTGACGCCGCTCAGTGCCCGCGCTCCTCGAGAAATTTCTCCGCCTCCAGCGCTGCCATGCACCCTGAGCCCGCCGCGGTAATCGCCTGCCGGTAGCGCCTGTCCTGCACGTCCCCGCACGCAAACACGCCCGGAACCACCTGGCCCTCGTGCGTGGTCAACACGTTGCCTGTGGTCTTGATGTAGCCATCCTCGTCGAGGTCGACCTGTCCGGCAAACATCTTTGCGTTGGGTTCGTGTCCGATGCCCAGAAACAGCCCGCTGATGGCCAGCTCGCAGGTCACGCCGTTGATCACATCGCGCAGGCGCAATCCCTTCACTTCCTTCTCTTCGACGCCCAGCACCTCTTCGACCACGGTGTTGGTGCGCAGCTCGATGTTGGGATGCGCGATGGCGCGCTCCAGCATGATCTTCGAGGCGCGGAAGGCCTCGCGCCGGTGCAGCAGCGTCACCTTGGAGGCAAAGCGGGTGAGGAACAGCGCCTCTTCCATGGCCGAGTCGCCTCCGCCCACCACGGCAATCTCCTTGCCCCGGAAAAAGAAGCCGTCGCAGGTTGCGCAGCTCGAAACACCGTGCCCGATCAGAGCCTGCTCGCTGGGCAAGCCCAGCCAGCGCGCGCTGGCGCCCGAAGCCACAATCAACGTACGCGTCGAAACTTCGCCCAGCGACGTATACAGCCGGATGGGATGCCTGCCCACCTCCACGCCGCTCAGATGGGCCAGCTCAAAGGTCGCGCCAAAACGCTGCGCCTGCTTCTTCATGTTGTCGATCAGCTCCGGCCCCTGGATTCCATCGGGCCAGCCGGGAAAATTCTCCACCATGGTGGTAATGGAGAGCTGGCCGCCGGGCTCGTGGCCCTCCAGCACCAGCGGTTTCAGTCCCGCGCGGCCAGTGTAAATGGCCGCCGTAAGCCCGGCGCAGCCCGAGCCAAGAATGACGGTATCGCGTATCTCTGTCATGAAGGTTCCCGAGTCGATTGTAGACGGAAGGCCGCTGGTTTCGCCTTGAAGCCGGGACGAAACCATTGGATTTCTCTAACCCGCCGGCTTAAGTAATAAGATGATTCTCATGGCAAACCTGACTCTTATCTATGGCATGCGCCTGCTTCCCGAGGGCGAAGTCACCGGAATCGAAGACGCAACGCTCAAGCTGGCCAACGGACACCAGGCCCACGTCGCCATGCACACCATCGAGGGCTCCCGCGAAGAGATCGAGACCCAGCTGAAGCGCAGTCTCGACGCGTTTTTTGACTTCTATCCCGAGATCTGAGCGCAGTTTGCGCGGTCAGGCTGCGATTGCGGCCGGCTCCGGCATATCCGCGCAGGCTGCATTGCCCTCGATCCGCTTGTCAAGAAATCCCGCTTTCCGCGAATCAGAAATTCCCCATCCAGTTCAACGAATTAGAAACCCCTCATTTGAAAACACTTTCCACGGCCCCCCACTTGCCACTTTCCCTCCTGTTGGAGGGCCCCCGTGCTCCTCACTCTCTCCGCGTTCCGGCGCATCCCGGCAGCACTGTCCGTGGCGTTGCTCTTGATGGCTCTCGCGCCTGCGATGGCCTTCGCCGGCGGACCTAAATATGTTGCCGGCGTCAGCTTCTTCAATCCCTCCGTCCTCGGCCAGCCCCTGCATTGGTCCGGCGGCCGGGTGAGCTATTACGTCGACCAGGGCCCGCTGAACCGCACCGTCACCAACCAGCAGGCCACGGCCATGGTCGATGCCGCCGCGGCCTTGTGGAGCGCGATTCCCACCGCCGGCGTGACTCTCGTCGACCAGGGGCCGCTGCATGAAGATGTGAACGGCTCGAACATCGAAGTGAACGCGTCGGGCCAGATCACGGCGCCCGCCGACGTGACTCCCGGGGCCATTGGCTATCCGCTCGCGGTCATATACGATGCCGACGGCTCGGTCATCGACGACATTTTCGGCGCCACCTCCAGCGCACCGGAATCCTGCCAGAACAGCGGCGTCTTCGTGTGGATGGACAACCTCAATCCGGATGCGACCTTCGCCCACGGCGTGATCCTGCTGAACGGCCTCTGCGCCACCAGCGCCGGCCTGCTCGAGATGATGAGCTTTGAACTGGAGCGCGCCTTCGGCCGCATCCTCGGTCTCGACTACTCGCTGGTCAATCCCGGCGCTCTCACCAACGGCGAGGCCGGCGGCGCCGAGGGCTGGCCGGTGATGCAGCCGTTGAGCGGAGCCTGCGGCGCCAGCGGAGGCGACTGCATTCCCGATCCCGCGGTTCTCCGCTACGACGACATCGCCGCCCTCAACCGCATCTACCCCATCACCACGGCCAACCTCTCGAGCTTTCCCGGCAAGGAGCTCACCGCGGCCAACACCATTTCGATTCAGGGCGTGATCCAATTCCGCACCGGCTACGGCATGCAAGGCGTAAACGTGGTCGCGCGCCCGCTCGATGCCAACGGCAATCCCCTCTATCAATACACGGTCAGCTCCGTCTCCGGCGTCCCCTTCAGCGGCAACCACGGTAGCGCCGTCACCGGGTGGGACGACAGCAACGGCAATCCGCTCACCTTGTGGGGATCGAACGATCCGGCACTGCAGGGCGAGTTCGACCTTAGCGGGATTCCGCTTCCTCCGGGCGTGAACACAGCCGATTATCAGGTCACCTTCGAGGCCATCAACCCGCTTTACATCCTCACCGATTCGGTCGGCCCCTATGCTGCCGGCCAGGTCGACCCCTCCGGCACATTCGACGCGATCTCCGTTTCCGGCATGTCGGCCGGCAGCGCGCAGACGCTCACCGTGATTGCGGCCGGCTCGGCCGTGGCCGGCTACCAGGACGCGATCGGCGCCGAGTCTCAGCCGCGGCCAATGCCGGCCAGCGGACTGTGGTGCGGCCGGCTGAGCCAGGTGGGACAGACCGACTGGTTCACCTTCCCCGTCCGGGGCAACCGCACCTTCACCATAGTCACCCAGGCGGTCGATGAGAGCGGCGCGCCTTCCAATTCAAAAGCCATGCCCTCCATCGGCATCTGGGACGCCTTTGATCCCGTGGACGCATCATCTGTGGGCGCCGCACCCGGCCTCAACGGCCTGGCCGCAGGCGAAACGTGGCTGCGCGTGAGCGCGAGCGGAGCAGACATGGTCCGAGTGGGGATTGCCGACCTGCGCGGCGACGGCCGTCCCGACTACGCCTACAACGGCTGGGTGCTCTACGCCGACACAGTCGAGCCCCAGCGTCTGCCCGCCTCCGGAGGCCCCATCGTCATCCACGGCATGGGTTTCCGGCTGGCCGATACGCTGTTGGTCGGCGGCCACGCAGCTCTGATCACCAGTATCTCGCCCAACGAGATTACGGCCATTGCGCCGCCCGCCGCCCCGGGCGTCACCGGCTCGGTGGATGTCGAGGTCGACGACCAGCCCGCCTTTTATGCAGCCGCAATCCTCTCCGCCGGCATCAGCTACGATTCCGGCACGGGCGATGCGCTCACCCTGGTCACCGCGCCATCGGCAACGATTCCCATGGGCGTTCCCACGCCATTTACCGTTCTCGCGCTGGGGACCGATCTGACCCCGGCCGGCGGCGTCACCGTGATTTACACCGTAACCAGCGGCGCGGCCACGCTGGCCTGCGGGCTGCCTGTCTGCTCGGTCACTGCCACGGGCACGGGGCAAGCCACCATGAACCTGACCGCAAACGGCAGCGCGCTTTCCATCATCACCGCCTCGCTGACCAACGGTTCGAGCCTGCAGGCGCAATTCACGGGCGGAACACCGCCGGTGCTGGCCGCGCTGACCCCGCAGCTTTCGCTCGCTGCCGGCTCTGCGTTTCCATGGACCGTTCAGGCCTTGCTGCTCGCGAACGGCGCGCCCGCCAGCGGCCAATCGGTCCTATGGCAGAGCTCAGCCGGCATCACCGCGCCTTCGACCGCGGTGCTGACCAACGCGGGCGGCATCGCCACCCAGGCGCTCACCGCCGGCCCGCTCGCCGAGGGCCAGCTTGCCACCATCCACGCCTGCGTCAACGGCACCAGCCAGTGCGTCTCCTTCACTGTCCTCGGCGCGCGGCCCGAATACGCCACGCTCCAAGCGGTCTCCGGCACAACCCAGAGCATGGCCGCCTCTGGAACTCCCAGCCAGATCACGCTCCGCCTGCTCGACATGGACGGCAATCCTATGGCCGGCGGCACAGTCGAGTTTTATCAGGCGCTCTACGCCTGGTCGCCGCCCTGCTCGCCGCACGCCGTCTGCGCTCAGGGCGCGCTGCTCAGCGCGCAGGCCGCCACAGCTTCTTCGGCCCTCGACGGCACCGTAAACTTCGTGCCCGCGACGCTGCCTGGAGTTGCTACGAACCTGCTCGGCGAAGCCGCCACCGGAAACACGTCTGCGCTCAACGTAGCCATCGAGCAGCATCCCTAAGATCGTGGATCAGGATCCCGGAAACCGGATCAACGGCTCCGCGCTTTCGGCGGCGAAACAAGAATGGGCAACAACACCGACACTGCCATGATGCCGGCTATCAAGTGGAGGCCGTTGGCATACGATCCGCTGGTCTGGCGGAGTTGCGCGAAGAGCAGCGAGGCGAATGCACTCGCACAGCCCCATGAGGTCATCATCAGGCCATAAATGGGGCCGACATTCTTGGAACCAAAATAGTCGGCCGTAAAAGCAGGCATGGTGCCGAATCCGCCCCCGTAGCACATCAGGATGATGAACGACAAAACCGTAAGAGCGAACACGGAGGATGTGACTGGGAGAAACCAGAACAGAAATACCTGGATCACGTACATAGCCGTAAAAGTCCATCGCCGGGTGATTACATCGGAAATCGAAGCCCAGAAGATCCGGCCTACCGCGTTACCGATACTGGCAATGCCGACCATGCTCGCGGCGGCGATCGCACTCGCTTTTGAGAGTTCCTGAAATATAGGCGACTCCTGCGAGATCAGCGAGATGCCGGCCGAGGCATTCAGGAACAAGAGCGCCCACAGCGCCCACCACTGCCATGTCCTCAAGGCGCCGGCGAGAGTGTAGTCCTTCAGTGCACGCTGCCTGGTTTGCGTTGTGCTTGGCGCCCACCCCGCGGGCTTCCACCCGTCGGGCGGATTCTGCATGAAAAAGCCGGTGGCCATGGTGACAACCAGATACGCAACGCCCAGGTATGCAAATGTCTGCAGGACACCGACACTTTGAATAAGATAAGTAGCCACTGGAGCAGTTACGAGCGCACCGGCTCCAAAGCCGGCCACGGCAATGCCGGTGATAAGACCTCTTCGATCGGGAAACCACTTCACCAAAACGGCGATGGGGACGATGTATCCAAAGCCCAACCCTACTCCACCGATGAGTCCATAGCTCAAATACAGACACCATAGTTTGTCCGCGGAAAAGCTTGCCAGGAAGACACCGAGTCCATAGAGAAACCCACCTGTAAGCGCCACGACCCGTGGGCCTTTCCTGTTAAGCCACAGGCCGCCAAGAAAGGCGGAGATACCAAGGACAAAGACGCAGATGGTGAAAGTCAGCGTTACTTGCGAGATCGTCCAGTGAAACTGTTTGGCGAGGGGAATGCGAAAGACGCTCCAGGCGTAGACGGCGCCGAGAGCCATTTGCATCAAGAAGCCAGCTGCCGCAAGTCCCCAGCGATTCGTGCCTGACATAAACTTCCTCCAAAGCGATTTGTGAATTGTTCCCCTGCCTATTTGCAATTTCCCCGCGATCGCAGCTGGTTGCCGAGAGTTTCAAGGAACTTGTTGATCAGGGCCATGCTGCGGCGGAGTTCCTGATGGCGAAATTGGCTCAGGAGCGAGAAAAGTCTCGGCGGCTCAATAACCGGCTTCTGGCATCCCAGCGTTTCGCCCACCGCAACGGCTACGCCCTCGAGAACATCGGGGGCAATTTCACCCAGCATTTTGCCGAGAATGATCACGTTGCGAATCGCGCGCACCGATTGGTCCGATCTGGCGGTTTCAACAGCGCTTTCGACCAGTTTGTCACTTGCGCCCACCGCGCCGCGCAATAGTTGAAAAAACCGTGATCGTGTAACTGCTGCAGCAGTTCGTAGGAATCGAGCAGGGCTTCGGCGTGTTCGATGGGTGCTTCTTCGAGGCGTTTGCGCATCTTATGGGCGCGCTTGACGCGCGTAACCAATACCGGATGGCTCTCGGCGGTATTGCTGCCGATGATCAGCACCAGCCCGGCTTTCTCAATGTCGGAGATCGAGCCCGAGTCGCCACCGTAACCTACCGTGCGAAACAGTCCGGTGGTCGCCGGCGCCTGGCAGTATCTGGAGCAGTTATCCATGTTGTTGGTGCCGATCACCGCCCTGGCCAGCTTTTGTATCAGGTAGCTTTCTTCGTTGGTGCACCTTGAAGAAGAGATGAACGCCAGCGAGTCAGGGCCCGTAGCTGCCTTGATTTCCGCGAACCTGCGCGCCACGAATGCCAGCGCCTCGTCCCAGGAAGCCTCGCGGAACGTCTCGCCTTCGCGGATGAGCGGTTTGGTGAGCCGGTCGGGGCTGTTCACATAGTCCCAGCCAAACTTGCCCTTGATGCAGGTGGAAACGCCATTCGCCAGGCCCTGGGCAGGCTCCATTTTCAGGATGTGCCGGTCTTTGGTCCAGATATCGAAGCTGCAACCGACTCCGCAATACGTGCAGACGGTCTTGGTGCGCTTGATGTGCGATTCGCGCATGGCCGATTCGACCTCAGAGATCTGAAGAAACGCGCCATAACCAAGTTCCGGTTCAATGCCCTTGACCACGTCGATCATGCCGTCAATGGCGCCCTTGGGCAGGGAGGTGAAACAGCCGGCCTCGCCCAGCATCGACTTTTCCATCAACGCATTGCATGGGCAGACGGTGACGCAGTGGCCGCAGGAGACGCAGCTCGATTCGCCGATGGGAGCGCCACCATCCCAAAGCACGCGGGGATGGGCATCTTCCCAGTTGATGCTCAGGGTCTCATTCACCTGCAGGTTCTGGCAGGCCTCGACGCATCGTCCGCACAGGATGCATTGATCCGGATCGTAACGGTAAAAGGGATTGGAGATGTCCTCTTCATACGGCTTGGCTTTGAAGGGGGTTTCCTGGTGCTCGACGCGTAGCGTCCGGGTGGTGTTGTGCACCGTGCAGTTGCCTTTGCTGTTGTCGCATACCGTACAGTAGAGCAAATGATTGCCGAGGATGCGGTCAAAAGCTTCACGCTGCGCCGCATCCGCGCGTGCAGAGGATGTAAGCACGGTCATGCCATCCGCGGCCAGCGTGCCACAGGCTCTAACCAGCTTGCCATCCACCTCGACCATGCACGTGTCGCAGGTTTGGATGGGACCCAGCTGAGGGTGATAGCAAACTTGTGGAATCTCAATGCCGCACCGGTTCGTAACGTCAATCAGACGCTCCCCGGGCTGGATCGAGTGAGGCTTGCCGTTCACCGTGACTGATATGGAATTCGACCTTCCGCGACTGATTTTGGATGGTAGTATGCAATTCACACATTCGTAAACTGTTTTCGCCTGACGTCTTGAGTGTTTCAGGTTAATTTTTGGTTACAAAGATGGCCCCGGCGAAAGAGAGGGTCGTCTGGCCTCTCAGGCAAGCGCGCGCAAAATGACAATATTTAATTGTTGGGATTCTGATACCGGACACAAACTGACCCCTGATCCCTAACCCCTGATCCCTGTCTGTCGGCTACACCAACGCGGGCTCCGTCACGGCGGTGCGGGTTACGGAGATGACGCTGATGTCGTCTTCCTGGCCGAAGATCTGGGCTGCGTTCGCTACCTCCGCGGCGGACACGGCCGTATGCAGCAACTCCTGAACCCGTTCAAGGCCAAAGAGCCGGCCATCGGCGTCCCTGGCCTCTACGACGCCGTCCGATATCAACACCAGCCTGTCGCTCTCGTGGAGCCTGAAGTGGTTCACGGAAAACTCGGCTGCCGCGAGCATGCCCAGCGGCAGAGCGCCTTCCACCTGCATCGGTGCTCCGTTCAAATAGGGCGCCATGTGCCCGGCATTGGCCAGCGTGGCCTCGCCGTCGGCGTCAATGTAAAGCGCCAGGCAGGTGGCCTGGGCGTTGTTGCGGCCCAGCAACCGCAGGTTCAGTTGGTCCAGCACAGACCTGGGATCGGTGCTCAGGCTGGCCGCGGTACGGATGGCTCCCACCAGCAGCGCCACCAAGATGCCTGCCTGCAAACCCCTTCCGTCTACATCGCCGGCCACAATCAGCAGGCTGCCGTCAGACCGGTAGGGAATGACCTGGAAGAAATCGCCGCCCACTTCACGGGCCGGCCGGTACTCGCTCTCGATCATCATCCCGGAAATCGTGGTTCGCGATTCGGGCAGAATCATCTGCCGCATTTCCTGGGCCTGCTTCACGTCCAGAGCCATCTGCCGCTGACTGCGAATCGAGTTCAGCAGCCGGCGCTGCAAAAGAACCACGACCACCAGCACCAGGAGCAGATTCGAGATCTGGCCGAGCCGGATGCTCCAACCGAAGACCCCCCACCTGATAGGGATATGGAGACGGGCAAACTCCGTGGATAAGGTCCCCACCCCCCATAGGAGAACGGCGGGCAACACCATCCCGCCCTCCAGCCCCTGGCGGCGAATGCCAGCTCCTGGCCGGGCTGGACCTGGACATCGACGCGGATGCGATACCAGGCGTAACCCCAATAACCAGAGTGTCCGCGGACCGTCCATCCCGGAACGAAGCCGGTGAATCCAGCCAATGGGTCGATGGAGCCTGACGCGTGCGTGAGGTCCAAGTTCTCCCAATGGGAGTCGTCAAAGTTCGACTCGGCCCAAAGCGGCTGATCGGTCGTGAGGTCGATCGGCGAATCTCCGACGGAGAATTTCCACGGCCCGTAGAGCGGCAGAGAGGAGTGGCCGAGGTTGATCTGCAAGGAACTCTGAGCGATGGTAAGGGACTGAGCCTGCAAGGTTTCTGGCGCGAGTCCGATCTGGGACCAGGTCAGAGAGGCAAGTGTGCCGATCGCCAGGAGGACGAGGGAGGAGCGGAATCGTCGGGCTAAGGGCAGACCCCTCATGCAAAAAACCTATGCATGGAATATACCCACTCGGTCGCGCCAGCGGGAGTTTTTTCTGGCTGGCGTACCGAAAAGTGCACACCTGATTCAGGTTACGGACCGAGATGAAGAGCGGTGGTCAGTGGTCAGTGGTCAGTGGTCAGTGATCAGTGGTCGGCGGGTTAGCGGGGTGCGGTTGCGATTTGGCCGGAATCGCGGACTTTAAAAGAGTACATTTGGGGCGGATTTGTCGGGGTCCAGCAGGACATATTTTGGAAGTCAAGTTTTTCTCTCGAAAATGCCGGGTTATAAGAGGACCTATTTGTGGCATTCGTCGGGCTACAAGAGGACTTTTGCGTTCAAAATAGGGTGTTTTTGGTTGTTTTTGATGTGCGAATAGGGTGCTTTTGGTCAAGATTAGTGGTCATGTGTCAGTGGTCAGTGGTCAGGGCGGGGGGCAGGGCGCACCCCGCCGCAGTCAGGCGACCGTCTAGTAGAGATACTGCTGGAAGCCGGCGAACATCTGTGCGATCTCCTCGGCTGGCCCGAGATCGAGGATTGCGCCGGAGAGCGCGTCATAGCGGAGCTGGAGCAGCGGGTACAGCTTGTCCTGGTCCAGTTCCTCGAATCCCTCGGCCACATAATGCGAAAGCACAAAGTCGAGGAAGGCGCGCTGCTTTTCTCCAAAGCTGGATTGAATCGATGGTCTCGCCTTGTCCGCGCGCTCCTGGCGCGTGATGCGCGGCAGCGCAAAGGCGATGTAAGCCAGAACGTCGTACATGTCAGATTGTTCGGCCTCCAACGCGCGCTGAATCTCGCCCAGTTGCGTACGGTCGAAACCCTTGTCCTCAAGGTTGCGGAGCAACTTGCTACGCGTGTCGGGCTTGCTCCAGATGGCGCGCAATTCGTCTTCGTCCTTGAAGAACTCCGGCAATGCGCCGAAGAGCGATTCGAGGAACTGGTGCGCGGACATCATCCTGCCATCCACGCTCCAGAAGCTGGTGGAGGACATATGCTGAATCTGGCGTGCCTTGCCGTCCGCCAGCTTAATCACCAACCTCCGCGGCGGCTCCGGGCCGTCCGGTCCCGGTTCCGGCGCTGGCCCTGGCGGTTCCGGTCGCGGCCCCGGCTCTGGCTTTGGTTCAGGTTCTATCGGCTCACCATCCCACTCGGGATCGTTGAAGTTCTTATGAGCTCCCACGAAGTCGTAGATGGTGAAGAAGTCCTTGCCGTCATAGAGGCGCGTGCCGCGCCCGATGATCTGCTTGAACTCAATCATCGTGTTGATGGGCCGCAGCAGCACGATGTTGCGGATGTTTCGTGCGTCCACCCCTGTCGATAGCTTCTGCGATGTTGTGAGGATGGTGGGGATGGTTCGTTCGTTGTCCTGGAACTGACGCAGGTACTGGTCGCCTTGCAAGCCATCGTTCGCCGTTACCCGGCAGCAGTAGAATGGGTCCTTGTTTGTCGCCTTCTGGTTGATCAGATCGCGGATGGCAGCGGCGTGAGCCTGCGTGGCGCAGAAAACCAACGCCTTCTCGCGCTGATCGATGCGGTTCATCAGAATCTCTACCCGCTTCTCTTCCCGCTCCTTGATTTCGATGATGCGGTTGAAATCTTCTTCTACATAGCGTCGGCCCTCCTCCACTTCGCCTTCCACAACGTAGTCGTCCGGGGTGTAGACATATTCGTCCAGCGTCGTTGCGTACTGCACTACCTTGAACGGGGTGAGGAAGCCGTCGTTGATGCCCTCTTTAAGCGAGTAGATGTAGACCGGCTCGCCGAAGTAGGCGTAGGTGTCCACGTTATCGCGCCGCTTGGGCGTCGCGGTCAGCCCCAGTTGGACAGCGGGCTTGAAGTAATCGAGAATATCGCGCCAGTTGGACTCATCGTTGGCTCCGCCCCTGTGGCACTCGTCGATGATGATCAGGTCGAAGAAGTCCGGCGGATATTGGCCGAAGTAGGGCGCGGGGTTGTCCTCGGCATCGCGGCCGGTCATGAAGGTCTGGAAGATGGTGAAAAAGATGCTGGCGTTGGTGGGAACCTTGCCCGCCTTGCGAACCGAATCCGGCGCAATGCGAATGCGGGCGTCTTCGGCAAAGGACGAAAACGCATTGTAGGCCTGGTCGGCAAGAATGTTGCGGTCGGCGAGGAAGAGGATGCGCGGGCGGCGCGTGGGCTGGCCGCTCAGGTTCCATCGCGCCTGGAAAAGCTTCCAGGCAATCTGAAAGGCGATAGCCGTTTTCCCGGTGCCCGTGGCCAGCGTCAGCAGGATCCGCGAACGGCCTCCGCCCACGGCTTTCAGCGCGCGCTGGATGGCCGTGTCCTGGTAGTAGCGCACGTCCCATGAACCGGAGTGGTCTTCAAAGGGGACCTGCGCAAAGCGGTCGCGCCATGCGTCGGACTCGGCGAAGGTCAGCGCCCAAAGCTCCTCGGGGGTGGGAAAGCGGTCGACAGGGCCTTCGTCCGGGGCTAAAGCTCGCGTCGATTTTGTTGGCGTTGCGCGGGGGTTAAAACCCCCGCCTCCCTCCGTGTCGTGCTCAGTGACTAGAGCGCCCATATCGATGCGGTAAATCTTGTGGCCGTTGGTGGCGTAGGCAAAACGCACGGCCATCTTGGCCGCGTAATGCTTGGCCTGGGCCACGCCTTCCGATTCTGAAAGCTCTTCGCGCTTGGCCTCGATAACGGCCAGCTTGTGGTTCCGGTAGATGAGCACGTAATCGGCTGTATCCGGCTCGCTGCGCCTTCCCGCGCCAATCAGGCGGCCTTTGGTGATGTGGTATTCGCGGCTTATGCGCGAGCCCTCGACCACGCCCCAGCCAGCCGCCCGCAGGGCGGGATCGATGAGGTCGGCGCGGGTTTCGGCTTCATTCTTCAAGGCATCAGTCTCTTTGTGGATTTGGATGGCGGCAAGTAGTTCTCGCCGGTTACGACTTTCCGGCCCGTCTTGCTTTCGAGTTCAAGCCGGGCGCGTTTGGAGATGTTGCCGCCGGTTTTTGCGGCTTTCTTGTTGGCGGGCAGTCCCACGGCTTTTGTCGTCTCCGCGATCTGACGGGTTGAAAGCTCAGCAAGTGCGGTGAAGATCAATTCGGCCTCGCTCATGTGGTCGCGTAGATTCTGGGTTTCAAGGCCCTTCAGTTCCTTATGCGTCTTGACAGAGACGCCGGACCACTCCTCGTGGATGATGTTGGTGAGGATGGCGAACTCCTGCCCCTGCTTGACCTCGTGCTCGGCCCAGTAGTCGGTCAGCTTGTTGCGCGTCTCCTGCCCGGTCATGCGCTGCGTAATCCACTTTTCGCTGCGGCCCAGCCTGCGCCAGCCTTCCCTGGTCCGGGCCAGCCCGAGAGCGGGGTCGGCCATCTCCTGCAGGCGTTCGTGGCCCACCCTGGCCAGCCAGAGCTTGATGGGCTCCGCCTTGGGGCTGGGTACTGACTGCACCAGGCGCAACAGCGTTTCGGCGGTGGCAACGTCGGTCAGATAGTTCTTGCCGTCGGCGGCGGCCAATTTCAGTTGGTGACAATTTGTCACCAACTGACTGCCTTCTTTTTTCAGCCGCTCTTTCAACTTATTCCAGTATTTTCGGGCGGTTGTCGAATCCGGTTGCTGTGTAAGCACTTGAACAATGTCCACCACCGAGAACCACCAGGTATCGGTGGCCTCGTCATAGACGCGCCGGATGGCTTGATTTTCGAACTGCGCGGGCAGGTGTTGCATGAGTACTCCTTTACAGCTCGGCGCGGGTTTCGGACTCGTTGCGCATGGGTGCAGACAGTTTATAGCTTGCCGGTGAAGGCTTGGTGGAGGAGGGATTGTTTTAAGGCTTCAAGGGCAGCCAGCTTGCTCTGCTGGACTGATTCAAAATGCTGGATTTCGACTTTCAAGGTGGCAAGCGCGGCAATGAGTTCACGCTGTCTGGTAAGGGAAGGAAGCAACACCGGCAGTTCTTGAATTATCCCCATGTTCAAGCCTTCCATGATTGAGCCTTTGGCCCGCTTAGCCAAAAAATCATGGGCGACCGGATGGTGAAGGAAATATGCATGAAGATAGCCCGGAAGGCATCTCTTTCTGTCCAGAGTTATGCAACACAGATGCTTTGTATTGATCGCTGTTGGGATGTCTTCGGGTACAACTGCACAACGGCCACAAGTGCCCATTATCGAGATCAATACATCGCCGGGGTGTGCTCGGTAGCGTTCGAGCTGCCGGTACTTTTCAGGAGTAACGAAGCGACTCTTACCCCAGCGGAATTCGTTTGCGACTACATTGTCTATCCCTAAAACCGCAATACCTTCGTCTACGAATTCGCCATGCAAAAGTTGACTTCCGAACGGCCCCGTACGCATTGCTCCTTTGTGCTTCCCAGCTATATCTGCGACCGTTGTCCTTGCCCAGCTTGCCTGCTCTGCTTGGGGGGCTATTCCTCCAAGCGATGAATCAAAGAGGGCACTGGCGTTTTGCAGGTTCTTTTCGGTATTGGCTTTGGCTGTGGCGATTGCTTCGAAGGCTTCATCAAGGATGGCGACGATGCGCTCCTGCTCCTTGAGCGGTGGTGTAGGAATCCCGCTAGATTCAACATACGTCTTGGTCACCCGCTTCTGACCTGCGGTTCCGGTCATGTTCTTGGCGCCGGCTTCGCGGAATGAATCCTGCAAAAGGAAGTAGTAGAGGAAATCGGCGGTCAAGCAGGCCGACGGGCGCATCACAATGTATTCGCTCGAACCAAAACCGACGCCGTTGGTAAGCCCGGATGCGATACCAAGTTTCCCGTTTTCGAAGCAAGGGGTAATTTTTGCGAGCAGTACGTCGCCATTGGCAAAGTACGTATATGAGCCTTGTACTTCGGAAAGTGCTCGGTCAATCGTCGCGCCAACTTCCTTGCGCTGTATTCCAAGAGCTTCCATTGGAACGAAAGAGACCATTTCGTTTGGCTTCAAGAGCTGCCGCGCTTCGCTCTTGGGAGGCTGAACTTTACATACGTCGCCAAGCTGACGAATTTTCCACCCGGCCTTCACAGCAACCCCCGAATGCCCTGTAAGATTTCGGCGCTTTCGGCATCGAGCGCAGCGATCTCGTCAAGAATCTCATCGGGCGAGCGATGAATGGTTTCCTCATTCCCGTTGGGATTCTTTACCGACAGATCGAAGGTGTTTTTGTCGATGCTTGCCACCTTGACCGACCAGGACTGCGGCGAATCGGCAAAGGTCTTCTGCTGCTGGACGAAGTCGGCGAGATCGTCGTCATTGAGCGGGTTGGTCTTGCCGAGGTTGCGGCCGGGGTTGAGCTGGTAATACCAGACCTTGCGGGTGGGCGAGCCCTTGACAAAAAACAGCACCACGGTCTTTACGCCCGCGCCCTGGAAGGTGCCTCCGGGGCAATCGAGGACGGTGTGCAGGTTGCAGGACTCAAGCAGCAGCTTGCGCAGCGAGACGCTGGCGTTGTCGGTGTTGGAGAGGAAGGTGTTCTTGATGACGATGCCGGCGCGCCCGCCCGCCTTGAGCTTGCGGATGAAGTGCTGGAGAAAGAGGAAGGCGGTCTCGGAGGTCTTGATGGGGAAGTTCTGCTGCACCTCGACGCGCTCTCTTCCCCCAAAAGGTGGATTGGCCACGATGACGTCGTGCCGGTCGCGCTCCTGAATGTCGTTGAGGTTCTGCTCCAGCGAGTTGGTGTGGAGAATGCTGGGGGCCTCAATGCCGTGCAGGATCATGTTCATGAGGCCGATGATGTAGGCGAGGGGCTTTTTCTCCTGCCCATAGAACGTGCCGGCCTGGAGCTTCTCGCGCTGGGCCACGGTGGTGGCCGCGGGGTTCATATGCGCGAAGGCTTCGCAGAGGAAGCCCGCCGAGCCGAGCGCGCCGTCGTAGACCGTTTCGCCGATGCGCGGCTGGACGACTGCGAGAATGGCCCGGATGAGCGGGCGCGGGGTGTAATACTCGCCGCCGTTGCGGCCGGCATTGCCCATGTTGCGGATGCGCGCTTCATAAAGATCAGACAGCTCGTGCTTCTCTGTCTGCGAGTTGAAGCGCAGGGTGTCAACCAGCTCGACCACCTCGCGCAGGTTGTAGCCGGACTGGAGCTTGTTGCGCAGCTCGCTGAAGATTTCGCCGATCTTGTACTCAATGGTGTTGGGGCTGTCGGCGCGCTGCTTGAATCCCTTGAGGTAGGGGAAGAGCTTGAGGTCAACAAAACTGCGCAGGTCGTCGCCTACGAGCGCCCGGTTGTGGTCCAGCGTCCCGGCGGCGTTGAGCGGCATGGCCCAGGCGTTCCAGCGGAAGGCTTCGTCCAGCAAAAAGGCGTGGGGTTTGCCATGGAGAATGGCGATCTGGGCGCGGTCCTGCTCCAGGGCGTCAAGGTACTTGAGGAAAAGAACCCATGAGGTCTGCTCGATGTAGTCGAGCTCCGAGGAGACCCCGGCGTCTTTGCGGAGAATATCGTCGATGCGCTTGAATGCCTGCTCAAACATGATGGCGGGGTGACCTTGCTATCTGAAATCACTCCCAATCATAGCCGAGCCGGTCGGCAGCTCGCCGCCCTTCTGTTCCCTGTTCTCCGCTCAGCGCTGGTAGATTATTTTGCCGTCGAAGATGGTGATATCTACTTTGGTGTTCTCGATGGCCTCGGGCTTGATGGTGAAGATGTCGTCGGAGAGCACTACTAAATCTGCCAGCTTGCCGGGCTCGATGGATCCTTTGATTTTTTCCTGATGCTCGGCGTAGGCCGATCCCATGGTGTAGGCGTGCACGGCCTGGGCAACGGTGATGCGCTCGGCGGGAACCCAACCGTTGGGGTTTTTGCCGTCGAGGGTGCGGCGCGTGGCGGCGGCATAGATGCCCATCACGGGATCGAGCGGCGCGACGGGCCAGTCGGAACCAAAGGCCAGCGTTGCGCCGGCATCGAGCAGGGACCGCCACGCATAGCTCGACTGGATGCGCTGGGGGCCAATGATGGACTCGGCCCAGCGGCCGTCGTCGATGGCGTGGTAGGGCTGCATGGAAACGACGACGCCCAGACTGGCGAAGCGCGCGATGTCCTGAGGATGAAGGTGCTGCGCGTGTTCGATGCGGAGGCGGCGGTCGGCGGGGCCATTGTCTTTTTCAAGGCGCGCGTAGAGATCGAGGATGGTGCGGTTGGCGCGGTCGCCGATGGCGTGGATGGTGATCTGAAGTCCGGCCTTGTCTGCCTGGCGCAGCTCGCCGTAGAAATGCCCGGCGTCGAGGAGATCGGGGCTGGCGAGGCCGCTGTTGGCGGGGTTGTTGGTGTAGGGCTCGTCCATCCACGCGGTTTCAGAACCAAGCGAGCCATCGGCGAAGGCTTTGAGGTTGCCGATGCGCAGATAAGGGCTGCCAAACGGCGCGACGATGCCGGCGTCAGCCAGAGTGTTGAAATCGCGGACGGGAAGAGCCTCGTAGATGCGGACCGTCAGCTTGCCGGCGCGCTCGAACTTCTGAAATTCGCGAAAGGTGGCTGGCTGGCTGCGGTCTTCAGAGCTCTTGGCCATGTTTTGCACGCTGGTGACGCCGTGCGCGGCTGCCTCATGCATGGCTGCCTGCATGGCCCGGTCGTCCTCATCGGGAGTGGGCGGAGGAATGACGCGCGCGACCAGAGCGGTGGCCGCGTCTTTGAAGATGCCGGTGGGGTTGCCGTCCTGGTCGCGCACGATTTCGCCGCCGGGCACGTCTTTGGTGTTGCGGTCGATGCCGGCGAGCTTCATAGCCAGCGCATTGGCAAGGGCCATGTGGCCGTCAAGCCGCCACAGGAAGGCGGGATGATCGCCGCAGACATCGTCAATGAGCTGGTGGTTGGGCAGAAGGGGCGGACTCCAGCGCTGATGGTCCCAAAGGCCGTCGCGCAGCCACGCGCCCTGGGGCAGGGCTTGGGCGTATTCGGCGATGCGCTGCCTGAACTCGGCCTGGCTGCCGGCGGCGCCAAGGTGCAGCGCGGTCAGGGAGGCTCCGCCGATGAGAAAATGCACATGCGCGTCGTTGAAACCGGGGAGGAGCAGGCGTCCGCCGAGATCGATGATGCGCGTATGGGGGCCGGCGAGCTTGCGAATCGCCGCGTTATCGCCGACGGCGAGGATGGTGGGGCCGTCGAGCGCCACTGCCTCGGCGGCGGGCTGGGCGGGATTTTCGGTGAATACTTTGGCGTTGACGAGGATCAGGCCGGCCTCAGTTGCCGAGGCGGTCGAACAGCAGGCGGCGAACGCAACCAGAACCGGGCATAGGAGCGGGCAGAGGAGCGAGGATGACGGGGAAAACTTCATTTGAACTCCCTTGAAACTGTTGACTGATTACTGACCACTGATCGCTGACCACTGCATTTAGTCGAACACAACTGTCTTGTTGCCGTAGCAGAGGATGCGGCGGTCGAGGTGCCAGCGGACCGCACGCGACAGGACCATGCGCTCGAGGTCGCGGCCGCGGGCTACCAGGTCTTCAACCTGATCGCGGTGGGAGATGCGGGCTACGTCCTGCTCGATGATGGGACCGTCGTCAAGCGCCTCGGTGACGTAATGGCTGGTGGCTCCGATGAGCTTGACGCCGCGGGCGTGGGCGGCGTGGTAGGGGCGCGCCCCGGTGAAGGCGGGCAGGAAGGAATGGTGCACGTTGATGATGGCTGCCGGGTAGCGGGCGACGAAGACGGGCGAGAGGATTTGCATGTAACGGGCGAGGACGACCAGTTCAACGCGGTGCGCGTCGAGGAGTTCCAGTTGCCGGGCCTCGGCCTGAACGCGGGTGGCCGCGGTGACCGGCACGTGTTCGAAGGGAATGGCGTAGAAGGCGGCCAGATTCTCGACCGCGCGGTGGTTGGAGACGATAAGCGGAATCTCGCAGTCGAGCTCGCCGGTGCTGAATCGGTAGAGGAGGTCGGTCATGCAGTGCAGATGCTGGGAGCAGAAGAGCGCCATGCGCGGCCGAGGCGCAGTTGCGGTCAGCTTCCAGCGCATGCCGAGCTCGGCGGCGAGGGGCGCAAAGGCAGCCTTGAAGGCTTCCAGATCGAAGGGCGCCGGTGGTGCGCAGGGCGGAGTTTCGGATGAAGCCTGCGGTGGCGAGGCAGCGTGGATGGCTTGTTCCGCGCCGGCACGGGGCACGTCCGAAGGGCTGCCGTCCGCGGGACCAAGACCCCACTCCACGCGCATGAAGAAGAGGCCGAGTTGGTGGTCCTGATGCTGGTCGGCGTGGAGAATGTTGGCGCCGCACTCGTAGAGCAAGCCGGAGACGCGCGCGACCAGGCCCTTTTGGTCGGGGCAATCGATGAGCAAAACCGCCGAATTCTTCATTCTGAATCAAGATTACAGAATTTCCCAGGGTATGCTCCGATTCTCCCTGGCTGGTCACGTCTTGTCCCCCGGAGGGTGCGGTTGCCGATCAACCCGGAGGATTTTTTGCTTAGGAGGCCGTGTTGCGCCCGGTTTCGAGGGGAGCGCTCAACTGCTGGCGGAGGCTGCCGGCCAGGTCGGCGACCACGCGCAGCTTATCGGCCACCAGCGCGGGCACTTCGCTGCCGTTCAGCGCCAGTTGGGAGTTGAGCAGCAGGCCCGCAACCGTGGTCTTCAGCTCGGCTTCAATAGCCGCCGTGGCAGCCCGCCGGGCCAGCATCTGCTCCCGCTCGCGGCGGTGCAGGGCGGCGCGAATCTCGCGGATGAGCCGCGCGGCTCCGGAGAGCGCGAAGTTGATCTGCAGAGGAATGGCCAGGCCGGCGTGCTCCCAGATGGCCTCGGCCGCGGCCGGATCGCATTCGGCCATGGTCTCGTCCACCACCACCGCGGCAAACTCGCGGCGGCGCAGCGCGGCGAGCGCTACCCGGCGGCCCTCCGCCACTTCAACTTCCATGCCCAGTTGCGCGCCGACCACGGCGGCGCAGTTCGAAGCTCCTTCAAATCCGGTCACCATCAGAATGCTCATTGTCTTGCTCCTCGTTGCAGGGATCAGAGATCAGTTGTCGGTTGTCAGCTTTCGGTTGTTCATTCACGCTTGGCAGTTGATGGGGTCCGGGTCTAAAGATCCGTGCTTCCGGTGGCCGCTTCGAAATGAGGCTAGTCGTCAAAGGCCGGCAGCGGGAAACTGACCACTGACCACTGACTGCTGTTATTTCAGTCTTCGCGCAGCGGATCGGCGATGCCGTATTCCTTCAGCTTGCGGTAAAGCGTGGTCTTGCCGATCCCCAGCAGCCGGGCGGCCTGCAGCTTATCGCCGCTCAGCGTGCGGATGGCCCCCAGAATCGCGTCCCGCTCGAGGTCGGCAAGGGTCTTCAACTCGGGAACTCCACCGGGTGCGGCGGTTTCGCCAGTGGCTGCCGCCACGCGCCGCGCCTCAAGCCCCTGCTGCTGCAGCTGCGTGGGCAGGTCGCCCAGGTGCAGCACCGGCCCGGAAGAGAGAGCGCAGGCCCGCTCCACGGAGTTTTCAAGCTCGCGCACGTTGCCCGGCCAGTCGTAGCGCATCATGGTGCGCAGCGCCTCGTCACTGAGCGTGAACTTGCGGTTGTGCTCGTGGCTGATGCGGTCAAGGAAATGCGCGGCCAGGAGCGGAATGTCCTCGCGCCGGTCGCGCAGCGAGGGCAGCCGCAGGTTGACCACGTTGAGCCGGTAAAAGAGGTCCTTGCGAAAGGTGCCGTTCTCAACCATCGCGGCCAGATCGCGGTTGGTGGCGGCCACGATCCGCGCCTTGATCGGCACCCGGTGCGTGGCGCCCACCGGGCGCACTTCCTTTTCCTGCAGCGAACGCAGCAGCTTGGCCTGCAGATCGATCGAGAGCTCGCCGATCTCGTCCAGAAAAACGGTGCCCCCCTCGGCAGAAACCAGCAGGCCGTCTTTGGAGTGGTTGGCCCCGGTAAATGCGCCCTTCACGTAGCCGAACAGCTCGCTCTCGATCAGTGTAGGCACCAGCGATCCGCAGTCCACGGGCAGAAACGGCTTTTGGGAGTTGGGACCGTAGGCGTGGATGGTCCGGGCGACCAGTTCCTTGCCGGTGCCGCTCTCGCCGAGCACCAGCACCGGGTGCGAGCTCTGCGCGACTTTGGAAAGGATGCGGTAGAGCTTTTCCATCTCTCCCGAGCGGCCGATCATCGCGCCCAGGCCCTGGGAGAGCCGGAGCCGCTCGCGCAACTGCCGGGTCCTGGTGTCGGTCATGTGGCACTGCGCGGCGCGGTCGAGCACCGTGGAGAGCTCGTCGATGGCGAAGGGCTTGGTCAGGTAATCCGACGCCCCGCAGCGCATGGCCTCCACCGCCGCGTTCACCGATCCCGACGCGGTCATGGCGATCACCGAGATGTCGGGATAGAGCAGCTTGACCTCGGAGACCAGCTCCAGGCCCTGGCTCGATCCGGGCGGCAGGTTGACCAGCAGAATGTCGGCCGCCATGCCGCGCAGCAGGATGCGCGCCTGGCCCAGGTCGCCGGTGCTTTCCGCCGCGTATCCCAGACTGACGGCGATCTCGGCGCAGGCCGAGCGCACCGCCGCATCCGCATCCACTACCAGCAGGTGCAGCCGCACCACGGGCTCGGCGAGTTGAGGGATAAACTCCATGGCTCTGGTGTTGAAGACTGTATTCAGCATTGTATGCGCCTCATGGTTGATTCGGTGAAATTGCCATTTCCGCGGCCTGCGGCGCGACCTTGAGATCGCCGCCGGCCGCCGATGTCCGGCGTCCGTGCCCTGGCCCCCCTTCGGCAGCCTTCAGAGCCGGAGCCGGAAGACGGTTCAGCGCACCCGCACCGGCAGCTCGATCTCGAACCGCGCTCCGCCCTGGGCGCGATTGGAGGCCACCAGGCGTCCGCCGGCTCCCTCGACCAGGGAGCGGCAAATGGCCAGACCCAACCCACGATGCGACACCGGCCAGGATCCGATCACTGCGGTATTCGCCGCGCGGGTGGTGTAGCCGGACTCGAAGATCTTCTCGAGCGCATCCCCGGGAATGCCGGGACCGTTGTCTTCGACGGTCACAGCCAGCCACCCGGCGGCTCCCTCGCCGGCCGGCAGCTCACCAAGCCCGATCTGGATGCGTCCGCCGCCCGGCATCGCCTCGGCGGCGTTTTTCACCAGATTCACCAGCACCCGGGTCAGATCTTCGGCCGCGAGCCGAACTCCCTGGGCGCCGCCTTCGGCGTCCACCGTCAAGGCGATTCCCGGCCCGGCAAGGGCGGAGAGCAGATTGCGGTTCGCCAGCAGTTCCGCAGCCAGGTTGCTGACCGGCTCGGCGGGCATCCTCTCCCACAGCCGGCCACGGTCGAAGCTGCGCAGAAGACGGCGATCGAAGCCGATGTCGAAATTCGTGCCGGAACTCGGGGCGGGAGTCAGGTCCTGGGTCGCGCCGAGGCTCGTGGCGGGACTCATATGAGGCAGCGCAAGGGCCCGTGTCGACGCGGTCCAACCCTCCGCCGGAGAGGTCTCAATGCCGGGCAAATCCGCCTCCGGATTTGCCTGGACATCGAGAGCCACCAGCTTCTCCACCAGCCTGCGGCTGGCCGCGGCTACCAGCCGCAGCTCGTTCGCGTAGTGCGCAAAGGGGGCAGCCACCACCCCCGGCTCCTCGAGCAGGTCGCAGTAGAGCCCCAGGGCCGTAACCATATTCCGGGCGTCGTGCGCGACCCCCGCCAAACTCTCACCGGGGCCGCGCAGAGCCGCCAGCGTTTCGACCACCGCTTCTACCCTTTTGCGCTCCGCAGTGCCCATTCCCGCGTTTGCTTGTGTCTGTTGCATGGTTCTCTTCCTTTCAGGTGCAGTGGTGTGTGTCCAGTGGTCAGTGGTCAGTGATCAGTGATCAGTGATCAGTGATCAGAGATCAGGGATCAGGGATCAGAGATCGGCGATTGATGGCCGCAAGGTTGTTTCCCGTTCTCTATTCCCTATTCCCTCTTCCCTCTTCCCTCTTCCGAGCCCTTTTTTTGCTTGCTCAACTGCCTTCTTCTAGTACACGCCGCGTGCCAAACCAGAACAGATTCCCTAAGTTCCTGATAAGGGAAAAGATGACCATTGAATTGAGGGAGAGAGCCGGGGGAACGGATGGACGCCGTTTGTTCCGAAACGGGACAAAGCAGCTTATCTTTTGCCGAATATCTTTATTAGTTTCATTGATTTACGGAGTCTTTCCCGTTTTGGTCTGCGAACATTGCCATTTTCCCATCCTGGGAACAGCCCCAACCTCCGTCCCATCCCCGGCCTGCGCGACGGAATCGGGGTCCAACCCGGCACTCGGCCCGGCACAAATCCGGTCCAAAGGGGGAAACGGCGGAGTCGCAAAGGGGGAAACGGCGGAGCCGCGGAGCCGCGTACAATCCCCCTATGCAATCTTCTTCGGCATTTTTCCGGCCCGGCGGCAGAAACTCGGGCCAACTCCGCCCTCTGACGCTCACTCCCGGCTTTGTTCAAACCGCTGAAGGCTCGGTTCTGGTCTCCTGCGGCAACACGCGCGTGCTGACCAACGCCACCATCGAGCCGGGGGTTCCAGGCTGGCTGCGCAATTCGGGGCGCGGCTGGGTCACGGCCGAGTACGCCATGCTGCCCCGCTCCACCGTCACGCGGACGCCGCGGGAGAGCGAGCGCGGCAAGATCGGCGGCCGGACGCACGAGATTCAGCGCCTCATCGGGCGGAGCTTACGCTCGGTGGTGGACATGCGGGCCCTGGGCGAGCGAACGGTGATTCTCGATTGCGATGTGATTCAGGCCGACGGGGGCACGCGCACCGCGGCCATCACCGGCGCGGCGGTGGCGCTGGCGCTGGCCCTGAACGCGCTGGTCAAGGCGGGAACGCTGAAGCAGTCGCCGCTCAAGCAACTGGTGGCCGCCACCTCGGTGGGCATCGTGGCCGGCACGCCGCTGCTCGATCTCTGCTACGAAGAGGACTCGCAGGCCGAGGTGGACATGAACGTGGTGATGACCGCGGACGGAGGGTTGATCGAGACGCAGGCGACGGCGGAAAAGGGGAGCTTCTCACGGGCGCAGTTGGATGAATTGATCGATCTGGCGGAAGCGGGGCTCAGGGAGATTTTCGCGGCGCAGCGGGCGGTGCTGGAGCTGTAGCTTGACCAGTGCCGCATCGGAATAAAGGCGCATCTTTTCGCCGCCTCGGCGAATCACTCCAAAGGGGCGGCAGCAGATCTGGATCGCCGCTCCGCTGGAGAGCCTTCATGCCCAAGAAAAGGTCAGCCGCGTCCATCGATCGCGACGCATCGCTGCGCCAGCATCTGCTCAGCCTGCTCACCGGCTCGAACGCTCACGCCGATTTCGAGGCCGCCATCAAGGGCCTTCCCGCCGAGGTGCGCGGCAAGCGCCCCAAAGGCGCTGAACACTCGCCGTGGGAACTGGTAGAGCACCTGCGCATCGCGCAGTGGGACATTGTCGAATTTTCGCGCGACGCGGCGCACCAATCGCCGCAGTGGCCGCGCGGCTACTGGCCCACATCGCCCGCGCCCCCCGATGAAAAAGCATGGGACAAGAGCGTGCGCGGTTTTCGCAAAGATCTGAAGGCTTTTTGCGGCCTCATCGCCGATGAATCGACCGACCTCTACGCACGAATTCCGCACGGCGACGGCCAGACGGTTCTGCGCGAGGCATTGCTCATCGCGGACCACAACGCCTACCACACGGGGCAGTTGATTCTGGTGCGGCGGCTGCTGGGACAGTGGAAGTGAGAGGGAACAGAGAAAACGAGTGAAAAAGTGAAAAAGTGAATAAGCGAACGGAGAACAGGGAATAGAAAAACGTTGATTGGATTTTTTGCGTAGCTGCGCTTTTTCGGGGACTCTGTCTCTTCAAATATCTCTTAGTCCCTGCGCCCCTTAGTTCCCTATTCCCTGTTCCCTGCTTTTTCACTTCAGGAACGCGGCTGCGAGCAGCGTGAACCCGAGGCCGCCGATGCTGAGCACCGTCTCCAGAACCGACCAGGTGGCCAGGGTTTCTTTGACTTCGAGCTTGAAGAGCGATTGCACCAGCCAGAACCCGGAATCGTTGACGTGCGAGAGCAGCAGCGAGCCGCAGCCGGTGGCCATGACCAGCATCTCGGGGCGCACGCCCATCTGCCCGGCCATGGGCGCGAGAACGCCCGAGGCCACGGCCATGGCGACGGTGGAAGAGCCCATGGAGACGCGCACCACGGCGGCCAGCACCCAGGCCAGCACCAGCGGCGGCATGTGCGCTCCCATGGCCAGGCCCACGGTGGCCTGCGCGGCGCCCGAGTCGCGCAGAATGCCGCTCAGCCCGCCCGCGGCCGACAGAATGACCAGCACGCCGGCGATGGGGGCGAAGGACTCCGCCGTAAGCCGGCGCAGGCCGCCGCGCGCGCGGTACGCTTCATTCTGAATCCTGCCGCCGAGCAGGACGAGGGCCACCAGAACCGCGATGAGCATGGCGACGTCAGGGTAGCCGGCCAGGCGCAGGATCTGGTTGGCCGCGCTGCCCGGCACTGAAACCGAGTCGGCCCAACTGCCGGCAAAGATCAGTACCACCGGCAGCAGGATGGCGACCATCGCGCGCACGGCTCCGGCAGGCGCGGGCCCGGAATGTTGAACTGCCTCGGAATTTGCCGGGACGGCGCTCATCGGGTCGAGGCTGGGAAGTTTGGCGCCAAGCGCGGGAGCGGCCATCTCCGCATCGGCGCTTCCGGTCATGGCCTTGCGCCGTTCCCAGCGGCCGATCAGCACCCATCCCAGCACCGGCCCGGCCAGCGCGGCGGCCGGCACTCCAATCACCAGCCCCCAGAGGATGACGCGGCCCAGGTCGGCGTGGAATACGGTGGCCGCGAGCATGGTGGCGGGATGCGGAGGAACCAGCCCGTGCATGATGGAGAGCCCGGCCAGAACGGGAAGTCCCACCAGAACGGGAGGGCGGCCGCTGCGCCGCGCGGAGTCCGCAATAATCGGCATCAGCAGCACCAGGCCGACCTCAAAGAACACCGGCATTCCCACCAGGATGCCGAGGCCGAGCAGAGCCCAGGGCAGGCCCCTTGTTCCACAACCCTCAACCAGAAGCTTGCCCAGAGCAGTTGCACCGCCGGAGCTGGCCAGAAGCTGGCCGAGGATCGCGCCCATGCCCAGGATGATGGCGATGTGTCCCATCATATTTCCCACGCCGGCGGTGAAGGAGAGCGGAACCTGTCTGATCGGCATTCCCGAGCCAATGCCGAGGCTCAAAGCGGCAATCGCCAACCCCAGCGCGGGATGCAGGCGCAGCTTTGCCACCAGGAGCAACAGCAGCAGCACGGTAGCGGCCACGCAGGCCAGCAGATACCAGTCGTGAGCATTCGCAGGAGTCACCGGGGAGATTATTCCATAGTGTGTATGGATTGCGCAGCGGTGTCTTTGCGTCTTATTGGGAATGCGCCGGATTGGGACGCCGGCCTGACAGTGCGGCGCCCAACACATTTTTCTCTTGCGCATGTCTGCTACCATGGGAATGATTGCGGCTCCCGCAACCGGGCAGATCACTCGCCCCCTCTCAGGGCCCGAGCGTACAGGCGGCCGGAGCCACCCGAAAAGGAGAATTCTCTATGCCTCTTGTATCGATGCGGCAGCTCCTCGATGAGGCTGCCAAGGGCGGTTACGGCGTGGGCGCTTTCAACGTCAACGACATGGAACAGATTCAGGCCATCATGGCCGCAGCCAAAGACACCAACTCACCGGTCATTATCCAGGCCAGCCGCGGCGCGCGCCAGTTTGCGCAGGACCGCTTCCTGTTTCACCTCATTCTGGCGGCCAGCGAGCTTTATCCGGAAATTCCCATCGCCATGCACCAGGACCACGGCAACAGCTTTGAGACCTGTAAGAGCGCCATCGAGCTGGGCTACACCAGCGTGATGATGGATGGCTCGCTCAAGGCGGACGGCAAGACTCCGGCGAGCTTTGATGAGAATGTTGAAGTCACGCGGCGCGTGGTGGAGTTTGCGCACCCGCTGGGCGTGACGGTGGAGGGCGAGATCGGCGTGCTGGGCGGCGTGGAAGACGGTCACGGAGCCGGCGGGTCGGGCCTGGACCACATCACAGACCCCGACCAGGCAGTCGAATTTGCGGAGCGCACGGGCGTGGACGCGCTGGCCATCGCCATCGGCACCAGTCACGGAGCTTACAAGTTCAACAAGAAGCCGGACGGCTCGGTGCTCAAGATGGACGTGCTGATCGCGATTCACAAGCGCCTGCCGCACACCCACCTGGTGATGCACGGCAGCTCTTCGGTGCCCAAGGACCTGCAGGACATCATCAACCAGTACGGCGGCAAGCTGAAGCAGACCTGGGGAGTGCCGGTCGAGGAGATTCAGCTCGGCATCCGCAACGGCGTGCGCAAGGTCAATGTGGACACCGACAACCGGCTGGCCATTACCGGCGCCATCCGCAAGGTTCTGTGGGAGACTCCGGAGAAGTTTGACCCGCGCGACTACATGAAGCCGGCCCGCGAAGCCATGCAGAAGGTTGTGGCCCAGCGCATGACCCAGTTCGGGCAGGCCGGACACGCCGGCGACTACAAGCCCGTGCCGATCACCGAGATCGCCAAGGGTTACGCCAACGGAACGCTGGACACGCGGCCTTCGCTGGCTGCGAAGTAAGATCGCCGCTGCATGGGCGTCGCATAAATGAGGGGCCGCTCCGCACTTGCGGAGCGGCCCTTTGGTTTGCGCGTCGTTCTTCTGTCCTTTGATGCAGGCACAACATCCTGGACGGCGAATCGCGTGGATTTTTCCAGTCGGACATGTCTCGCGGGCCTTGCAATTGCGTCTAACGGGAATAGAATTTCGGCATATCTGCTTTCCAAGTTGGATTCCTGCCAGAAGCAGAGACTGAATGTCTTTGATCAACCAGACGCGGTGCAATCCACCGCGGCGAAAGGACTCCGCAATGCAAGGAAATCGCCTTTTTTCATTCATCAAATTGCTTTTGACTGCCGGTTGCGCGCTCTCGGGTGTTTCCGCGCTGGCGGCTACACCGTTTGCCATTACCGCGGCCAACGTAACCATGCCGACGGCCGGCCCGACAACAAATTCGAGCGGCGTCACATCGACTCCTCTCGGTTCAAGCCAATTCACGGTGACGGGGATTCCCGGCGCCGGGACTTTGATCATCGGCTGCCAATACTCGGGGCCTGTGACGACGGCGAAGATACCCCAGGAATGCGGGCCGGCGGGAGACCCGGGGATACCTGTGGAGGCCGGTGAGACGACACTCAACGGAATCGTCTACTTCGCTCCATATGGCCTCATAACTCCGAGTCTTGGGAAACTGCACAGTGCGCCGAGCCCCGCGGGCGGTTTGCCCGCAGCGGGCATGGCGCTGGCCGGCGCGCTGATGCTTGGATTCGGATTCCGGCGCTGGGCGCGGCGCTGGCTGGTTCTGGGTGTTTTCGCCGTGTGCGGTCTGGCGGGCGCGGCAGGAATCAGCGGCTGCGGAGCAAACAACAACGCGATGACGCCGGGGACCTATGCCTACACAATTTCGGCGCAGCTAGCCAGCGCAGACGGAAGCACCCTGATTGGGGCGCCGATCACCACGACCGTCATGGTGACGGTGCTGTAGGGCAGGCCGCCGCAAATAGGGTCATTTATCGATAACCGCGATTGGGATGAGTTCGTAGAAGAGGCTTCCCTCAGGGGCTAAAGCCCAGCTCATTTTGGGCCGTTTACGGCACGACTGAAGTCGTGCCCTTTCAACAACGCCGACCCGTAACTGCTGCAAATCAACGCGCGAAGCGAATGCTTCAAGATTTCTGTGCTGATTCTGTGCTACGCCTCACCAGCAAGATAGTGAGTAGGGGATGCCTGCAATCGAAACTTCCGAATAGCCGGTGATTCAGGAGTAATATGG
>Ga0302320_10001765_pt1 | contig 51768 bp, 45 predicted proteins | sample Bog_T0_3_FD_202130 | JGI IMG/M metagenome (GOLD analysis project Ga0302320, IMG submission 202130) | Peat permafrost microbial communities from Stordalen Mire near Abisko, Sweden - Bog_T0_3 | ecosystem: Environmental > Terrestrial > Soil > Wetlands > Peat | place: Sweden: Abisko, Stordalen Mire...
TTAACCGATGTGTCGTATATTGCACAGACAATTTTCTGGCATGGTTCTACTGTTCGAGTAGGCGTTCCGGCTTCCGTCGCATAACGCCAGGAAACGGCCGCCGTCTCGCTCCGGTGGCCAATCTTTATTTAGGGGATGAAACACCCGTCAGACGGAGGAAATATCGCAGCGCCCGCAACACCGTTATTTCATTGGAAGGGCAGCACGGAAAACAGAGACATCAACATGGCGCCGAAAGGCATTCTCATGAGCTTTCACCTGTTCGGCGATTTTGCGATAAGAGAAGGGCAAATGCCGAATAGCGGCCTCTACGCCAACTCACCTCCGTCGCCGTGTACCTTGCGCAACTCGTTTGGCGGGCGGGCGGGAGTGTCCTGGTTCGCGGGAGGTTCTGACGCTTCGGGCCGGGCCGCAACGGAAGCTTTCTCCGGCTCGCCAGTTCCTGCCAGCAGGTCGTCCAGCGACTCCAGCCACAGCATCTGCGACTGAAAGACGCGCCCGAAATTACGCGAAGCGGAAGTCACCACTGCGTCTACGGTCAAGGGTTTCTGCAACTCTCGTTCCATGGAGGTCACCGGCTTGTTGGCGATGCCGCAGGGCACGATCAGGGTGAAGAAATCCAGGTCAGTGCTGACATTCAGGGCGAAACCGTGAGTAGTAACGCCGCGCGAGATGTGTACTCCGATGGCCGCAATCTTGGCTTCTGGTTTGTTGCGCAGTGCATACGTCCACACGCCGGTCAGGCCTTTAATGCGCTGCGTGCCGATCCCGAAGTCGCCGCAGGTGCGGATCAGGACTTCTTCCAGACGGCGCACAAATTCCACCGCGCCAACTTTCGGCTCAAAACTGCGCAAGTCGAAGATGGGATAGGCGACCAGCTGTCCCGGCCCGTGGAAGGTGACGTCGCCTCCGCGATCGATTTCGAACAGCGCGACTCCACGCTGTGCCAGGAATTCGGGCGACGCGAGAACATTATCCAAACGCGCATTGCGACCCAGAGTGATGACCGGAGGATGCTCCAGCAGCAGCAGCGTGTTTCCGATGCGGCCTGCCTTGCGCAACTGTAGCAGCGTCCGCTGCAGTTGTAGCGCCGTTTCGTACGACACCCGCCCGAGATTGAGGACCTGGATGACCATGGGAAAGGCAGCAAATAGCAATTAGCCGTTAGCAATTAGCCTAAAGCTCCTAGCTTACGGCAACTCAGTATTCGCTATCACCATTCGCTTGAGGGTCTGGCGAAAAGCGAACCGCGACTTCACCGTTTTGGATGAGCGCAGGGCGCCTCTGGAATCAAGATATCCCTGGCGCCTGCTGCGGTGTCCCTGAGTCTTTTCCCCCCTCCGCCTCGTATACCCGTTAGTATGGTCGCTACCGCTTTCAGCTTGCTGGCTCCGATGGAAACCGAAGAGGCCCAAATCGCACGTGGGCTCCGGCGCCGCGATCCTGACCTGCTCGATGCCCTGATCGCGCAATATCAGCACCGGCTGCTGCGCTACCTGCTGCACCTCACCGGCAATCGCGCGGTCGCCGAAGACCTCTTCCAGGAAACCTGGCTGCGGGTGCTGGAAAAGGGCCATCTTTATGACGGCCGCAACCGCTTCGTCACCTGGCTGATGTCCATCGCCCACAACGTTGCCATTGACCACCTTCGCAAACGCAGTCTTAGCAGTCTGGATGAAATGAAAGACCCGGAGGACGGCACGCCGTTCGAGCCGCCGGCGTCGGGGCCGTCGCCATTCGACCTGGCGGCAGCCCAGCAGCAACAAGAGAAGTTTCACGAAGCCTTGGCTCAGGTAGCTCCCATCTTTCGTGAAGTTCTGGTGCTGCGCTTCCAGGAACAAATGAAGCTTGAGGAGATCGCACAATTGATTCGCATTCCCGTGTCCACAGTCAAGACCAGAATCTATCGCGGCGTGCAGGCCTTGCGACCCGCGCTTAAGGGAGGCTTGCAATGACCAATCGCGAGCACGAGCGCGCCATCGACCTCATCACCCGCAGCGGGGTCGAAGACGTTTCCGCCCCCGACGCAGTCTGGCTGGAGTCGCACCTGGCGCGGTGCGCCGAATGCGCGGACTACGCGGATGGCTGCGCGAGTACCGGCCAATTGCTGCGAGCAGTTGCCGTCACTGCCAGCCCCGCGTTGGTAGCAGCGACCCAGTCGCGGCTGCGGGCGCGAGCGGTTGAACTGGACGAGCAGCGCTCGCGGTCCATCCTCATCGCCGTTTCCTTCTGCATTGGCACGCTCTCTTCCACGATGTCGGCATGGCTGTGGTGGAGATTCGGCGGCTGGGTGGCGCAAAAACTGGCCCTGCCCGCATCCATCGTTGAGCCGGGAGTCTTTGTGGCGTGGATGCTGCCCGCCGTCATCGTTGCCGTGGCCATACTGGCCTCGTCACATCCCGTCATCGATCGTACGGTGACCATGGCATGGCTGGGCGAAGATCAGGAAGGAGCCCGCCAGTGAGCCAGCGCAAGTCAAGACTTCAGCAGGAACTGAGCATTATCCCTCTCGGCTGGACCGTGGCCGCCGCCGTCGGCCTGGTTGGGGTCGAAATCCTGTTCACCTTTTTTATCCCGCGATGGGCGCATGGCGAGCTGCCGCCAAAACCCTGGCTGGACTTGCTGGGAATGCTGGGCGCCCTGCTTCTGGCCGCGACCATTCTGTTGACCGGCTACGTCTATGGCGACGCCAAGCGCCGTGCCATGAATGCGGTACTGTGGACGTTGCTGGTGCTCCTGATTCCCAAGCCGATCGGCTTCATTGCTTACTTTCTGCTACGCAAACCGATGCTGGTGGCCTGTCCCAGCTGCGGTTCACCGGTCGGATCGGATTTCGCCTACTGCCCCAAGTGCGGCCACGCACTCGCGCCGAGCTGTAGCAACTGTGGCCGAGCCATCCAGCGTGATTTTGTCTGCTGCCCCTATTGCGGAAAGGCAGTGGTCAGTGGCTAGTGGATAGTGGCCGGTAAGTCACCGCTAGAATTGCGCGTCGATAGCATGCCCACAAGCTTTTTGAGCCGGCCACGAAATACCGACGCGCCGGTTGCATTAGAATCGCCATGAGGATGGTGGGAAATTCATGGCAGCAGTCACTTATCTGGAAGCAATTCGCCAGGGGATATGGGAAGAGATGGAACGCGATCCCGCGGTTTTCTGTATTGGCGAAGACATCGGTATTTATGGCGGCGCATTCAAAGTCACTGACGGGCTGATTGATCGCTTCGGCCCGGAGCGCGTGGTGGACACGCCCATCTCGGAGATGGCCATCATCAACGCCAGCTTTGGCGCGGCGCTCACCGGCATGAGACCGGTGGCTGAATTCCAGTTCATGGACTTCATCAGTTGCGCCTTCAACCAGATCAACAACATGCTGGCGAAAGCGCACTATCGCTGGGGCGCGCCGGTGCCGGTCGTAGTGCGCGGTCCATCCGGCGGCGGCGTGCACGGCGGCCCGTTTCACTCGCAGAATCCCGAGACCTATTTTGCTCATACTCCCGGCCTGAAGGTGATCTGCCCGGCCAGCGCTTACGACGCTAAGGGACTGATCAAGTCGGCGATTCGCGACAACAATCCCGTGCTGTTCTTCGAACACAAATTTCTTTACCGCCGCATCAAGGAAGAGCTGCCCACTGAAGACTACACGGTGCCAATTGGCAAGGCGCGGGTGGTGCGCGAAGGGGCCGACGTAAGCGTTATCACCTATGCGGCGATGGTCTATGTCGCGCTGGAGGCGGCCGACATTCTGGCGAAGGAAGGCCTCGAGCTGGAGGTGATCGACTTACGGACCGTGCTGCCACTCGACCGCGATGCCATCCGCGAAACCGTGGTAAAGACGAGTCGGGTGATCGTGCTGCATGAAGACACCAAAACCGGCGGCATTGCCGGCGAGGTAGCGGCCATCATCAACGAAGAGTGCTTCGACTCGTTGGACGCTCCGATCACGCGTATCGCCTCAGCGGACAGCCCGGTGCCATTCTCGCCGCCGCTGGAGGAAGCTTTTCTGCCCAAGGTGGAAGACGTGGTCCGCGAAGCTCGCAGGTTGAAACACTACTGATTGAGCCGACGCTCGTAGTAGGATGATGAATTCTCCGGCCCTGCAATCCATTTAGGCTTTGAGAGGAGTGAAATGCGCGGATTCGTTCTGGGAGTGATTCTCACGCTGCTAGTGGTTTTTGGCGGAGCTTATTTTTACACCACGACAGGGCACTTCGATACCCGCGCGGTGGGCAACACTCCCAGCACCGTCGAACGCCGCACCGCCAACCAGTCGGTTGACGCCTGGGTTGACGGCCACGCTCCCAAGCAGGCAAATCCCTTCCAGCCGACGAGGGACAACGTCATGGACGGCTCCATGACGTATGACAAGAACTGCGCCTTCTGCCATGGCAGCCTGAAACAACCGGTATCGCCCATGCGCAGCAAGTTTTATCCCCCGGTACCGCAGCTGATGAGCCGCATTCCTGACGATCCCGACGGCAATCTCTTTTACGTCATCAAGTATGGCATCCGCTTTAGCGCAATGCCCGGATGGGAAGGCGTGCTGACCGACGATGACATCTGGAAGACAGTGGTTTTCCTCAAGAACTCGGGACAGATGAAGGACAACTCACAGGAGCAAAATCCCCAGAACCTGCAGCACATGGACAATTCCAAACCGTCCGCGAACCCGACGTCCAAGTAGCCGGGGCTTGTTTCAAGAATGAGAACTCTGTGTGAGAAGCGCGGACCTTTAGAGACTCTGTCGCAACCGGGAAAGAAGTTCTGAGGTGGAACAAAGCCCCATTAATAGATCAAACCAGCCGCGCAGCGGCGGCTATGAAGTTAGCCCGGGACGTAAGCCCGTCCGTCGGGTTTCATCCGTTGGGCTTGACCACTTTGGTGTGTCCCGTGGTCTTCAACTTGAAAACGTCGCTGGAAATCTTGCGGTTGATTTCAATGTTGCTGAACTTCGTAAGTTTGTAGTCACCCGACGGCTCGTCGTAACGCTGCTGTACGCTAACGCCGCGCGCCGCATCGATCCACAGGGTAATGGTGGAAAACATGTTTCGCACCCGCTGCGACTTGGGTGTCAGTTCCAGTTTGGCGGCGTTCACGCCTTGCACTTGCTCAGTGCCCGAGTACTTGACGTCAAACGATTTGGAAAGATCGCGGCCACTCCCGCCAAAACCCAACACCAAAAAGCTCTCAAAGTCCGACTTATTCTTGCCCGGATTGTATTCAGTAACCTGGTCGATGGATGGTTGATAGACACTGAGCAGGTTGCCGGTAAACAAGACGTACCGCTTGTCGGGAGAGGCGAAGTCGGCGGCCATCTCGACATCGGTACCCTGGCGGCGGAAATACATCGTGCCCTTCTGCAGATCGTGATCGTCGACCACTTTCTGATACTGGTCGGAGACGAAATCGCACTGTGCCGAGCGGAAGCTGGCGGCTGCCCGGTCCATGGAAGCGAGCACCGACTGCAGGTCCTGGGCGTGAGAGACCGCGACGCCGCACAAAACGACCCATCCCACTACGGCAATGATTGCGTTTCTCATGGTTTTCTTGAAGCCGATTCGCGTCGCAATTTGTTCTGGCTTAGCGATGTCCCCAAACTTTGTAGGCGACCAGGTTGTGTTTGCTGTCGCGCACCGGTTCATAGCGATCAACCGTAATTTCGCCGGCCACCGGTTCGATGATGCGCAGCAGCGATTCCCGAATTTCGGCGTCGTTCCCGGTTCTGACGGCCGACGCGTCAACCTTGTAGACAAACCCATCGCCTTCTTGTTGCACGATGACTTCGGTTTGATGCGGCGGGCGCTCCTGTGGTTTGTCCCGAAAGTTGATCCAGAGCGGCGTCAGGAAGATGAAGGCGAGAATAACGGTGACCATTACGTCGTAATGGACGCTGCCCCGCGGATAGGTCCACCATACGTAGCCCTTTACGGTCTGTCCAAACTTACTCACTGCTGTCAAGTCTAGAGAGGCGCACGGCGAAGTGCAACAAAGCCGGCGGAAAGCCGCTGTTCGCTACTCGCGTGGCAATCCTCGCGGAATCCCGACCGGCAGTTCGCCTCGGAGGCTTGGTCCCTCGACGGAGCAACGGTCACCACCTCTGCGAATAGCGAAAAGCGCAAGGCGAAGAGCGATTCTCACGTCCTCAGATCCACCACGGTTGCTCCCCCCCCGCCTTCGTTCTGCGGAGGCTCGCTGACGTTGGCCACGTGGGGATGGCTTTGCAGGTATTGCCGCAGCGCTTTGCGCAGAATACCCATCCCGCTGCCATGCACCACGCGCAGACGGACCGCGCCCGCTAGAAACGCGCGATCCACAAACTTCTCCACCGCGCGCGTAGCCTCATCCACAGTTTGGCCGATGACGTTGATTTCCGTGGCCACGCTTTCGTCTTCGTGAGCCAGCGAAACATTAATACCCCGCGAACGAGCCGCTTCGACAGGATTGCTGCCAGCGTGCGCCACCACGCTGGCGAAGTCGTCGCGCGCTACCTTCATCTTCATGGGACCGACTGCGACTTCAAAAGTATCGTCGTCGAAGGAGCGAAGCACGCGCCCGTCGCGGCCCAGCGACTTGAGGCGCACGGTGTCGCCCACGGACACCTGCTTCACCACATGCTGCTGGGCATGAGGGTCTCCGGTGTCGGCTCCGGTGCTGTGCGCCACTACGGTAGAGTCGAACTGCTCGCGAAATTCGCGGCGCATTTTGGCGATGCGGCGGTCGGCGTCCTTGGTCAGCTTGAGCGCCTGCGCGCGGTCCTGCACAGCATTCACGGTTTCGCGGATGCGATACTCAAAGTCGCGTAGCACGCTCTCCAGCTTCTTTTCCAGCTCACGAATTTTCTCGCGCTGCTCTTTTCGGCCTTCGAGATTGAGGCGATCGCGCTCCTGGGCTATTTCCTGCTCCCGCGTCCGGAGTTGGGTGCGCTCGGAGTCGAGCCGACGCAGTTCATTGTGCAACCGGTCCAGGAAACGCGCGACGTCTTGCGCCTGCGAGGTCATGCGCTGGCGGGCCTCGCCGACAATTTCGGGATTCAGTCCGAGCTTCTGCGCGATATTGATGCCCGCCGACGCTCCGGGCACGCCAATGCGAAGCTCGAACGTCGGCGCAAACGTGTTCTCGTCGAATCCGACGGCGGCGTTGAGCACGCCCGGCGTGTTCGCCGCATAGACTTTCAAGGCCGTATGGTGTGTCGAAACGATGCTGATGCAACCGGCACGGCGGAAGTACTCCGCGATAGCAACTGCCAGCGCAGCCCCCTCTTCCGGATCGGTGGCCGAACCCAGCTCGTCGAGTAACACCAACGAATGCCTTGTGGTGTGATGGGAGATGAAATCGATGTTGGTGACGTGCGCGGAAAAGGTCGACAGGTTCTGCTCGATCGACTGGTAATCGCCGATGTCGGCAAAGATCGCGTCGAAGATCGGCAACTGGGCGCGCTCGGCCGGTACGGGGATTCCCGCCTGTGCCATCAATGCCAGCAGGCCCATGGTCTTCAGCCCTACCGTCTTGCCGCCGGTGTTTGGTCCACTGATAATGATCTGACGATGCCGGCTGTCGAGCTCGACTGTGAGTGGAACCACCTGGACACCGCGGGCTTTCAGCGTGCGTTCGAGCAGCGGATGGCGGGCATTTCGCAATACCAGCGCATCACATGGGGCCGTGTCCGATGGACCATTGACCGGTGATTCGGTGATCGCCGATACGCCCGGTGGTGACGCCCCAGGTTCGGCTATTGCTGTCCCTTCGGCCACTAGCTTCGCCGCGACGCAGTCGTACTCCTGGGCAAATCGCGCCTTGGCAAACTGCACTTCCAATTCCGCCAGCACGTCCACGGCATGGACCAGCGCGTCGGCATGCTCACCCAGCCGAGCGGTCATGTCGAGGAGAATGCGATGGATTTCGGCTTGCTCGTCTTCCAGCAACCGTACCAGGTCGTTGTTCTGTTCGATGGTCTCTAGCGGCTCGATGAAGACCGTCTGTCCGCTGGACGAGGCTCCGTGGGCCACACCCTGCACCCGCCGTCGCTGCTCGATCTTGACCGGGATCACGAAGCGCTCGCCACGAATGGTGACCAGTTCCTCCTGAACGGCGCCGCCTTCGGAAAGCCGCCGCAGATAGGAGCGCAGCGATTCCTGGATGGAGCGTTTCTGTTTTTCAATGTCGCGACGGATGTGCGCCAGCTCGGGTGAGGCGCGGTCGTCCAGCGTGCCGTCGGGCAAAATCTTGTGGCGAAAATGGCGTAACAGTAACGTGAAATCAGCGAGGTTCTGCGAAAGCTCGCGCACTGTCTCCCACTTGTCCTCGAGGGCGACCGCCGGATGCAGGGCAATCTCGCGCCATTCGGCGGCACGATCGGCGACCAGCAAAAGATCGCGGATCTCGGTGATCTCCAGTGCGGCGCCGCTGATCCGCGATTTGTTCACCAGAGCGGTGGGGTCGAGCAGCCCATGAAAATCAAAGTGCCCACCGGTGCGGAGATATCCCCGCAATTCTTCCGTAAGCTGCTGCTGGCGCTCGATCCACTGGGGGTCACGCGAGGGGGTGAGCTGCATCACCCGCTCATGTCCGAGCGGCGAACTGGTGTAAATCGCGAGCAGTTGGCGCAGTTGATCGAACTCAAGAACGCGCTCACTGGAGTTTTCTATGGGGCGGGGAGAGCTCATCGGCTTGGCTTCCATGTTACAGGAGGGGCAGACGCTGATCGGCTTATTCCGGACAGATGTTGTCTTGAGCTGACCCGCTCAAGAAACAACCTTGATGGGCACGCAAGTTCATATTCACAAGTTATTCACTGCCCGCAAACGCCTGCTACTATCGCTTGCGGCTGTAACCTTGTAATATCTCGCTTCATCCTGATCTGGCTATCCGCGCGAAGAGGGGTTCATGCTACAGCATTCAGACGCATTCGTTTTTTTTGGTGCAACCGGCGACCTGGCCCACAAGAAGATCTTTCCCGCCCTGCAGAGCATGGTGAAGCATGGCACGCTAAATGTGCCGGTCATCGGCGTGGCCAAGTCAGGCTGGACCATTGAGCAGTTGCGCGAGCGCGCGCGCGACAGCATAACCAAGTTCGGTGGAGGAGTGGACGACGGGGCGTTCACCAGGCTTTGCGAGTTGCTCAGCTACCTGGATGGCGATTACAAAGACGACAAAACCTATGCGGCGCTCCGCGCCTTGCTGGGTGATGCGCAAGGTCCCACGCACTATCTGGCCATTCCTCCCAGCATGTTTCCCGTGGTGGTGCAGGGACTGGCGAAGTCCAGTTGCGCGAAAAATGCCCGCGTCATCCTGGAGAAGCCTTTTGGGCGCGACCTGGTATCGGCGCGCAAACTGAATGACACGCTGCACCAGGCTTTTCCCGAGGAAAACATTTTTCGTATCGATCATTATCTGGGCAAGGAGGCGGTGGAAAACCTTCTGATCTTCCGCTTCGCCAACAGCTTTCTGGAACCCATCTGGAACCGCAATTACGTACATAGCGTGCAGATCACGATGGCAGAGTCTTTCGGGGTCGAGGGCCGCGGCAAGTTTTACGAAGAAGCGGGTGCCATTCGGGATGTGGTGCAGAACCACATGTTGCAGGTTGTAGCATTCTTGGCGATGGAGCCGCCCACAACCATGTACGTGGATTCGGTGCGAGATGAGCAAGTGAAGATTTTTCGTACCATTCCGCCACTGAGCCCGGCGAATATCGTCCGAGGGCAGTTCGAGGGTTACCGCAAGGAGGCGGGAGTGTCACCTCATTCGGACGTCGAGACCTTTGCTGCGCTGCGGCTGGAGATCGACTCCTGGCGATGGGCCGGCGTTCCGTTCCTGATCCGCGCGGGCAAGCGCTTGCCGGTCACGGCGACCGAGGTTTATGTGAAGCTGCGCAAGCCTCCGTTGAGCAAGATGGGTGGGGATGGACGGAACTATTTCCGCTTCCGACTGGGGCCGGACATTGAGTTGAGCCTGGGTGCCCGCGTGAAGCGTCCCGGACCACTCATGGTCCCCATGCCGGTAGAACTTTCGGCGGTCAAGTACACCGCCGACGATGAGATGGACGCCTATGAGCGTCTGCTCACCGACGCAATGAAGGGCGATCAGTTGCTCTTCGTGCGGCAAGATGCCGTGGAAGCAGCCTGGAGTATCGTCGATCCAATCCTGGGTGATTGCTGTCCGACGGAGGCGTACGATCCGGGAACGTGGGGTCCGCCAGACTCCCGCGAACTGGCGGCCGACATCGGCGGCTGGCACGATCCGATCTAGGATTCGCAAGTTCATGGGCGAGATGCTTGTCTCTTTTGACCCCGGCGGATCATTGCACGCGCTTCGCCGAGACGTAGGGATTGCCTAGGATCACGAATCGCAAGGGTTGGTCGACCGCCTTGGTGATGCCGATGCGCGCGGTGGCGGCGATGCGATCGGGACGAGAGCCGTCATCCGCAAACCACAAATCGGAATCACGCGACGTCAGGTCTTTGTTATTATCTCGCAGACGAGTGATGCCGAGCGCTTCCGACATGCGTCCGGGACCGCTGGAGATAAGGCGTAATTGCGTAGGACGAGGCGACGGCGGTAGGTGGATACCACGCGCGCGAACCATGGCATCCGTCCCAAACACCGGTTCCATGGCGCGGAAGAGCACACCTTCGCCTTGACCCTCAGGCATGCACGAGACATTCAGGCAATAGTGGTTGCCATAGATGAAATACACGTACGCATGACCCGGCGGGCCGAACAGCACGAAGTTGCGAGCCGTCATGCCGGCGAATGCGTGGGCCGCGGGATCTTGCCGGCCAAGGTAGGCTTCATCTTCGACGATGCGGCCGGCCAGTAATTTGCGTCCTTCACGCCGGATCAGCAGCTTACCCAATAACTCGCGTCCCACGGTTACCGGATCGCGATTGAAGAACTCGCGCGCAAGAATCGGCGCCTCGCGCAGCATCGCGGCCGTGGGCCGCCCCGAAGCCCGGGCGGCCAGACTCACAGTTTCACCGCGACCAGTCGCAGCCGCTTGTAGTCGATGGTCCACACCCCATTGTGAAACAGCGCGGGCGCGGCAAACTTGTCCGCCAGGCTAAAGAACTCCTTGCGCTGCTCGGGCGCAATCGCCTCGACGGCGAACCTGCCGAACATCTCGAGCCATAATTTCAGCCCACGCTCGCCGCCTTCCAAAATGGTCGCTCGATCGAACAGCACCGCAAAATCCACTTCAAGTCCCTGCGATTCCAGCAGGGGCGCATATTCGCCGATGGAGGGAAAGGACCACGGCGACAACTGTTCGGGGTTCGCAATGCCCAACGCGCGCAACGCCTGATACACCGCCTCAAGCAAGTGGCGGAGATTTCCGCGACCGCCCATCTCCAAGACGAGGCGTCCGCCGGGCTTCAGGGCGCGCGCAATCGAAGCAATCGCGCCTCGTTGGTCCCGCACCCAATGCAGCGCGGCATTCGAGATCACCAAATCGAACTCACGGGAGTAGGGCATGGCGGCTGCATCAGCCACTTCGAAAACCACCTGCGGGAAATTGCCCTGCGCGGTTTGAATCATCTCGGGCGAAGAGTCGACGCCAACCACCTCGGCGCCGAATTGCGCGATCTCGGCGGTGAGCTGGCCGGTCCCGCAACCCACATCGAGAATGCGCTCGCCCGGCTTGGCATTCAGCAACACCAGCAGGTCGCGTCCGTATTGCCACACGAACGAATGGCTGGACTGGTAGAGTTCGGAATTCCAGGAATCAGGTTTCGATTTCATGGCGCGATTGTAATTATCCCTTGCATCAGTTTTCTGTGATCCCAGCTTCGCGAGCGCGAAACTTCCAGTAATCGCCCGCGGTTTCGCTGAGGTCGCCCGAAGGCTTCTCGCCACGAAAGACGCGCGACACTCCGCGGACGACGCGGCGCATGGGCAACTCGCCGCTGCTCTCGGTCAGGAATATCTCTCCCGCTTTAGCGGTGCGGTAGTACCAGCGCTTGAGCAACGCGAGGTGTTCCATTCGCTCCAGAGCGCTGCGCAGCTGGGGGGGACCAACCGTCGCCAGCGCGTGGGTAATGCGCGCCTCCATCGATTGCGGCCGCGTCGCCAGATGTGACGCTTCAGCTTGCTGGCCGACGTTGAGCGTAACCGGATCGCAGATGCGTCCTCCGACAATCTTAAACATCGCAACACACTCGCGCTCCGCCGAGGGCTGCACCATCAGGCCGTTTAGCTCATCGAGGCGGCGCACGATCTCCGGCAATTGCGCGCCCGCGGCTTTCACTTTTTCCAGGCGTGCATGAAGGGCCGCAGCGCCTTCAAAGTCGAGATTGGTGGATGCCTCGTCTCGCCGCCGCTCGATCTCACGCACCAGCGACTGGCCGCCGCTCTCCAAATACTGTTGCACGCGGCCAACCTCCGCCTCGTATTCCTCATCGCTGCAGCCCTTGAAGCATGGCGCCAGGCACATTTTCATCTCGGAATAAATACAGCCCGGAAACGCGGGGTCGGGGTGAAGTTCGTCAACGCAGCGCCGCATCTTGAAGAGATCCAGCGAATCGTTGGCGAACTTCTCGGCGGCGACCCGGGTGACGAACGGCCCAAAATACTGCGCCTTGCTTTTCGCACCGCTGATACGGACCGTGATCGTCGCACGCGGATACGGATTGTCGAGGATGAGCTTCACCAGCGGCGCAAAACGCAGCCGCAGGCGCTTGTCGTAGGTCTTGGGGAACTCGCGGCGAAGCATCTGGTACAGCAGGAATCCCGCTTCGAAATCGGAGCCAGTCGAGTTCCACTCCACCCAACGCACGCGATCGCGGAGGTTCAGCTTGCGGGATTGCCCCACGCTAGGACCGAGCAAGCGCTGTAGTCGGCGGCGCAAGTTCGAGCTCTTGCCGACGTACGGCTCGCTGGCTTCGTCGCCACGCAGCACGAACACCGCCGCGCTCGCCGGAGCAGCGGCGAACAACTCGGAGTCGCGATCAGGGAGGAACTCCATGCGCTGCGAAGGCACCTACCCATTTTATCTACCCCGGAGGCGTGGAGGCACAAAGCAGAGACGGTGGGAGCGTGTGTTCGGGTAGAGCGGACGGTCAAGTCCGCTTCCGAAAGTCAGACACCTTTCGCGAAAGAGACCGAGGCCTGGTCCTGGACTACCGATCTCCTACCCCGCCGCTTCGTCCGCCTGCACTGGCTCTTCTTTCGGCGAGTCGGCGGCGGGAACTTTGGCCGCCTCCGCTTCTTCTTCCGGCTTGGGTGGTGGAGGAACGAAGTACAGGATGCGATTGCAATAGAAGCAGGTGACGATCTGCTGGTTGCTCATCACGTCTTGAAACACCTGGGGACGGAGCCGGACGCGGCAGACCGAGCAGCTCTCGTCTTCATACACCGGAGCCATGACCGAGCCACGTAGTTTCAGCACGCGGTCATAGTGGGTCACGGTCTCTTCGCCGACACCCGAGCGTAGCTGCTTGCGTTGAGCATTGAGCTCGTCGAGCTGCTGCTCGTCTTCGGCGGTTTGCTGGCGGGCGTGCTCTTTCTCTTTCTCGTTGGCGGTGGTGTCGGCCTTAAGCGCCGCCTCAGCCTGCTTCAGGCCATCTTTGCGCGTGTCGGCTGCGACCATGATCTCCAGGATCTTGTCTTCCAGCTTGCGGATTTCGGCTTCGGCGTGTTCTAGCTCGCTCATCAGCGCCTTGTATTCCTGATTAGTTTTGACTTTCAGCGACTGATCGCGATACTTGCTGATCTTCTCCTGCTGGTCCTTGATGTCGGATTCATGCTTGCGGCGTGCGCTCTCATCGGCCTTCATCGCCGCGTTCGCCGCTTCCACCGCGGCTTTGGAGCCGGCAAGCTTGGCTTCGATCCGCGCGACTTCTTTGGGCAAAGCGGCAACTTCGGCGCGGACCGCGGCTATTCGCGCGTCCACCTGTTGCAAGTCAATAAGATTTTGTAGCTCAGAATTCATCAGACCCCGGGGAAGCCTGCTTGATTCTAGCACGCACAAAACACGCGACTGGAGACCGCGTAACCTTTCGGATGAAGGTTTTTGGTCTATCGAGGGGCACCGGCAGCGCGGCCTACGATTCTCCTCGGACGCCCCGCTACCGGCCCAGCTTGAGCCGCGTGGCCAGCCGCTCGGGAAGGTTAGCGGCCAGGATTTTCGATTGGGCCTGCTGAACATCGTAGGGAACGCGGTAATAGGTCACCCTGGCGGAACCGTCTTCGTTGTTTTCGTACAAGGCGAAAGCGGCGCGCCAGTCATTGTCGCGCGGCTGTCCCACCGATCCCGGATTGATGAGATATCGTTCGCCGGCGGCCAGGATGATCCCGCAGCGCTCGACCTGATCTCCGGTTGCGTACTGCGGGGTGATAGGTTGCGTCTTATTATTCCGGCAAACGAATCCGCCCTGCAGGTGGGTGTGGCCAAAGAAAATCTTGTCCGCGTGACCGGGGAGATGAAAGTCAACCCCGGCGGTGGTGTTGTTCAGCACGTACTCGTCTTCGTCGCGCGGCGAGCCATGTACGAACTCCAAGCCAGGGAATTCCTCCGGACGCAGCGGCCCCTGGGGCAGATTGCGCAGCCAGTCAAGATGATCGGTTGACAGCATGGTCTGGGTCCATCGGGCCGACATGGCTGCCACCAGGTTGAACTCCGCCAAACTCGATAGCCCGGAGCAGGCCCGATCGTGATTGCCCCGCACCACCGGATATCCCATGGCGCGCACGCGTTCGCAAACTTCGTTCGGCGACGCGTTATAACCCACGACGTCACCGAGATTCACCACGCGATCATAAGCGGGAGCCGCAGCCAGGCAGGCCTCCAGCGCTTCCAGATTGGCATGAATGTCGCTCAGCAGCAGCAGACGCATGAATCAGTGGACCTCCGTCGCGACCACGGGACAGCGCGCCAGATGACCGGGCGCTACTTCAATCAGCGGCGGCAGCGCGGCCGCACAGCTGGCAATGCGCGACGCGCAGCGCGGCTCGAAGGCGCAGCCCGGCGGCAACGCAACGATCGAAGGCACGGTCCCTTCGATGGTCTGCAGCGGCCGGCCGCGATCGGTGCGCAGCGTTGGCACCGAGTTTAGCAGGCCGCGCGTGTAGGGATGCGCCGGATGATGGAAAACGTCGCTCGCCGAACCCATCTCCACCAGGTTGCCGGCATACATCACGCCGATGCGGCGCGACACCAGCGAGACCACGGCGAGATCGTGCGAGATGAACAGCATGGCCAGGGAGAATTTTTCGCGCAGCTCGGCAAGTAGGTCAAGCACCTGCGCCTGGATAGTGACATCGAGCGCGGTGGTGGGCTCGTCGGCAATGAGCAATGACGGCCGATTGACCACCGCCATGGCAATCATCACCCGCTGGCGCTGGCCGCCGGAAAGCTGGTGAGGATAATCGCGCGCGCGCCGATCGGCGTCGGCGATGGAGACGGTGCGGAGCGATTCGACAGCCAGCCGCCAGGCGTCCTGCTTGGTGATCTTGATTGCCGGCGAACTCTTGCCGTCTTCGAAGGGGCGGACCTTTAGGTCCGCCGTACCAGCCTCTCTCTCGTCTGGGGCTTTAGCCCCGGCATGCGCCGCGCCACCCTCTTCATTCTTGTCATCACGAGCGGGCTTCAGCCCGCGAGGGATCTGTTTTTCGCCTTGTTCTAACAGTCCAATCGGCTGCGCCACATCGGTTGCATCTTGCTCGAAGGAGGGCGGCTTGTGCAGCGCCGATACACCGCCATCGGCTTTGAAGGGGCGCAGCTTTAGCTGCGCCGCATCCGCTTCCCTATGACTCGGGGCTTCAGCCCCGGAATGCGCCAGCACCGCTTCGGCAATCTGGTCACCCACGCGCATCACTGGATTCAGCGCCGTCATGGGCTCCTGAAAGATCATGCTGATACCGGCGCCGCGAATGTGGCGCATCGCTGGTTCCGACAGCGCCAGCAACTCTTCGCCGCGAAACTGGATGCTGCCGCGAATCCGCGCCTGCGGCGGAAGCAATCGCAACAGGGCCAGCGCGCTGACGGATTTTCCCGAACCCGACTCGCCCACCAGTCCCAGGACTTCCCCTGCGTCAATGTGGAAGCTCACATCGCGGACGGCAGTCACAGTTCCTTGTGCCGTGGCAAACTCAATACGGAGGTTGCAGACATCGAGCAGCGGGGCCACAAAGCTATGCTAGCAGGGATGAGCCCTGCCGAAGCTGTCTCGATTTTCCGGCGGTCTACAGATCGCTGGGGCGCAATCCGGTGTGCTTGGCGATCCTTGCCAGCATACGAAGTCCAATTTCTTCGTTATCGTGGAAAGCCCAAACGTAGTCTGGGTATTTGGAGTCCCTGTGGTGAAGTTTGATGTGGGAGCCGTGCATAGAAACGGGTTGCCATCCGACTCTTAACGAGTGCCTTGTAAACTTGGCGAGCCCGAGTGCTGGGCCAGAGACTCATGCCGACGTGGCAACCTTAAATAGTCTTGGGAGGGTTCTTGCCGGTCTCAACGCCATCCGCTATGACGCGAAGAGCCAGCGCATACGCATTGGCCTTGGCGGCGTCTTTAGTCGCGCCATAGGCCAAAACGCCGGGCATATTGATGACTTCGGCGATCCAGCGGCCGTCCGTCTCGCGTTCAGTTTCGATATTGAAGGTCACTTGCTCACCCTCTGCGCTGCGTGATGATTTTCGATTCGGCATGACAGATTGGATGCTCTACGCGCCCTTATGCTGCACGCTGGCATTCTGCGAAAAGCATATCTGATCCGCGAGAGCCTTGCCACGCTTTTTGGTAGCGTTTGCTTCTCGTTAATACTCGAATTCGGCCTAATGGTCGAACTGAGACGTTTGCGATTGGGCGGTCAACAGGCTTCATTTCGTTCGCCTCCGTTTGACCTACCCGCCTCAAACACGCTACACTTTTAGAGTTTGCCTGTACTACCAGCTCCCGTCAGGGGCACCCCGCCTTTAGCGAAGGTTTCCTTCCGCGCTCGGGGAAGTGCAAGCGCACAAAGAGTTTAGCCATTCGCGCCGCAGGGTGCGCGAGCTGGTCGATGGAGGATTTGCCATGTACGCGGTGATCCGCGCCGGGGGAAAGCAGTATCGCGTCGCACCCGGAGACGTGATTGAGATCGAGAAGCTGTCGCAGGCAGGCGGCGAAAACGTGCAGTTCGACGAGGTGCTGGCGGTCAGCGGCTCCGAAGGCGAACTGGGCAAGCCGTCGTCCAAGGCTTTCGTCACCGGACAGGTGGTCGAGCATGGCCGTGGCGACAAAATCCTGGTCTTCCACTTCAAGCGCAAGAAGCAATACAAGAAGCTGAACGGGCACCGCCAGCCGTACACGGCCGTGAAGATCCTCGGCATCAATGTCGACGGCCAGGACCTGAAGGCTTAACCGGGGATGCTGCTCCACCAGTTGATCCCGGCATTGGTCACGTTAGCCAAGCGCTTCGATTCGGTGTTGCTGGGCCTTCCCGCAGCCATCCGGCGGAAGGTGTCGCGGGCGCGGGTGGCCGACTCGGACTTGCAGGAAACGTAAGACGGTAGAGCTGGCCTTTAGGGCTGGCGTGGCTGGTAGAGCTGGCCTTCAGGCCAGCGTTCGGCGCTCATATTTATCGCGAGCCGGCTTTAGCCGGCGGCAGACTCAAGGACACTGCAATGGCACATAAAAAAGGTTTAGGCAGCTCCCGGAACGGCCGCGACTCCAACGCGCAGCGGCTGGGCGTGAAATCGTTCGGAGGCCAGCTCGTACCGGGTGGCTCCATCATCGTGCGGCAGCGCGGCACCCGCATCAAACCCGGGATCAACGTTGGCCGCGGCAAAGACGACACTCTGTTCGCCAAGATTACCGGCAAGGTCGAGTTCAAGGACCGTGGCACTCTGGGCAAGTTTGTGTCGGTGGTCGCGCAGGAAGAAACGGCAATTAACAGTTAGCGCCTGGCATTCGGTGTTTGGCAGCTAGGCAACTTGTGCAGGACGCCGTATCGCAAGAAATCGCCACGGAAGTTCGTGTAGCGGGTGAAAAGGGCATTTTGAGTATCAGGCCTCGTCGCGGCGAGGTCTTTTTCGTTGGAGCCGCTTTTCGCTCATGACTTTGCTAGCCAAGAATTTCGCAGCAGATGGAAACTTATGGCCGAGCTAGTTGCAAGATCGAAACCGAGATCGAGATAATGTTGCGTTGTGAGAGCTAAGAGCTAAGGAGACTCTGATTAAGTCACAGCAATTCCCTCAGCGGCTGAAGCCGAAGTGATTTTAGGGTGCTTACGGACGGCCTGAAGGCCGTCCCCTTCGAGAAGCCGGACTTAATCAGAGTTTCCCTAAAGGCTAACGGCCAAGAGCGAAGAGCGGCCTTTCCATGTTCGTTGACGAAGCCAAAATTCGAGTCAAGGCCGGCGGCGGCGGCAACGGTTGCATGGCCTTCCGGCGCGAGAAGTTTGTGCCCCGCGGCGGTCCCTCCGGCGGCGACGGCGGACACGGTGGCGACGTCATCATGGAATCCAGCGAGCGTCACAACACGCTGGTGCATTTCCGCTTCAATCCCGAGTACAGGGCCGAGCGCGGGCGTCACGGCGAAGGTTCCAACAAGACTGGTCGCGAGGGCGAGAACGTCGTGCTCAAAGTTCCCGTCGGCACCATCGTTTATGACGAGCTCACCGGCGAGCTGGTGCACGACTTCTCCCATCCCGACGAGCGTGTCGTGATAGCGCGCGGCGGTCGCGGCGGTCGCGGCAACGCGCGCTTTGCCACTTCGGTGCATCAGGCTCCGCGCGAGCATGAAGAAGGACATCCCGGCGAGGAGCGCGCGCTTCGCCTGGAACTCAAGCTGCTGGCCGATGTTGGGCTGGTTGGCTATCCCAATGCCGGCAAGAGCACGCTGATCTCGCGCATCTCGGCGGCGCGTCCCAAAATCGCCGACTATCCCTTCACCACGTTGCAGCCCAATCTCGGCGTCGTGGTCGCGGGCAATCCGCCCGACGACAGCAGCTTCGTGGTCGCCGACATTCCCGGACTCATCGAGGGTGCCAGCGAAGGCGCCGGGCTGGGCACGCAGTTCTTGCGGCACATCGAACGCACCCGCGTCCTGGCTCATCTGGTGGATGTGTCCGATTCAAGCGGGCGTCCCGACCCGGTTCAGGATTACGAAGTCATCACTCGCGAGCTGGCAAACTTTGGCAGCGGCCTGGCTTCTAAGCCGACGATGGTTGTCGCATCAAAGATGGACGCCGTGAACAAAGACAAGCTCGCCAAGCTGAAGCGCTATTGCAAGCGCAAGAAGCTGGAGCTGTTTCCCATCTCCGCCGTTACCGGCGAAGGCATCGACGAGCTGAAGTGGGCCATGGCTGAGCGCGTGGCCAAACCGGCGGTTAGCTGAAGACTTGTTTCGCGTTGAAGGCTTCCTAAGCGCGCTCCGCAATCACCACCACGCGCCCCGCGGCCTTCGGCACGGTCACCGGCTTTGCCCACGTCCACGACTCGCCGATGAGATCCTGAGCCGCGTTCACCTGGCCGGATCCAATCAGCAGGCACAGCCTTCCGCCGGGCGCGACCAACTTCGCCGCTACCGGCAACGCGCGCTCGAATTTCTCCACCGCACGCAGCGTGACGACGTCCGCGGTTTTCCCCCACTCCTCCGCGCGTCCGCCAAAAACCTGCGCGCCCTCGAGATGTAACGCTCGCCCGACTTCCCGCAGAAACGTAGCTTTCTTGCTATGCGACTCGATCAGCGTGAGCCCAATCTCGGGCGCGAAGAGCTTGACGGGAATTCCGGGAAAGCCTGCGCCGGAGCCAACGTCGGCAAGGTTTGCGGAACGCGCCGAAACTTCGGCCGTGAGCACTCGTGCCGCAAATAGCGATTCGCCAAAGTGACGCGTCACCACCTGTTCGGGATCGCGTACCGCGGTCAAGTTTATGCGCGCGTTCCAGCGCAACAGCAAATCAAGATAACGCTGCAGTTGTTGCAGCAGGAGAGCCGGCAACTCTGCTTCGGCGGTATAAGGCTGCAGCAGTTCGGCGATACGGGTGGTTTCCATCGCGATTTCATTATGAATTAGTGCGTCCCATCACATACCGTGCGCCTTCCGATGTTTCTCTTCGAATTTCGCTTTGCTGACGATCGCGCGGCCGATGGTTCCATGTCCAATAACTTCTCCGCCATTGTGCGCGCTCACGCGGAAGGTAAGAAAGCGGCCATTCATCGACTCCAGCACCGCTGCACACTTCACCGCTACTCCGACGCCGGTGGGCGCGCCGTGAACAATGTTGATCGCCGTGCCCGCGCTGACCTCGTCGCCCTCGCAGAACGGCAGTAGCGCCTCGAAACCGGCGGCCTCCATCCAGCCAATCATGTGCGGGGTAGAGAGCACGGGGGGAAGTTCGGGTTTCCACGCGCTCAACGTATGCTTAAACTCGACGCGCCTTTCCACTTCAGCGCGCGTGCCAATGGGAACTGTCTTTGCCATGTACGGAAGAGTAATTCGGCGGGAGTTAGTCTGTCACCTGAATGGCTGCGGCACTCGGAACACTCAGTGCGAGCGGTTCGTGGCGTAGACAAGATTAGGACTGGAAGAGAGGCTTCGGTGTCCGCGGCAAGGTGGGAAGGGCAGGGCGCTGCTCTAAGCGCAAATGCCACGCCGGCAATCGCTGGTTGGCGGTCGCCGGGCGGGGTGGACCAATCCGATCACGAGGCTTCTGTCTTACTGCACGTCACTCACGGTACCGTTCTTGAAAGTGACCTTCATATCTTGGTACACGTAGATCTTCTTCGTCCCCAGATTGACAACGCTCTTGGGCTGTCCCAAAGCCGTAGTCACTTGATCGACCGTCTGTCCCTGTGACACCGTCACCGGCCCCGACGATGGAGCGGCCGTAGCAGCGCCTCCCATGGCGGGATTCGGCGGAGGAACTTCCTTGGCTACCTCCTGCTCAGCCTGGTCGGCTTGCTGCGACTCTTGCTTGAGGGTGCCGGATACGTCCTGCTCCGGGGCCGGAGCGGCCGCTACGTAAGGCGGTTGTACCGGCGGCGTTTTGGCCGACGGCGGCGCGGCAGGCAGTCCACCTTGTCCCTGTTTCGATTGCAGATCGCCCAGACCCTGGTCGATGGTCTCGCGCATGTGGTTTTGCATTTCCTGCAAATCGGTGAAGGCCACCTGTACCTGGGCGTTCTTGCCGCACTCATTTCCTCCCTTGCTGCACAGCACAGTGGCCGTCGCGGCGGTGGCGTTGGCTGGAGGCGCTGCGGTCACTTCCAGCACATCTCCCTGGCTGATCCCGCACTCTGCCTGGTTAGCGGCCTGCACCACATCCAGACTACTTCCCGCTATGAAGACGTGCGTCTGGTTGTCGCTCAGCATTCGGGCAATCCCGCTGGAGGCAGGATCGACATCCTGGTTTTGCACAGTCGCCTGGGCTTCCGAATTTTCCAGCGCGATCTGCCGCTTTACCTCTTCTGAGATCATGTCCTTGGTTTGCTGATCGAGGACCGGCGATCCTCCAGGCGGGACCCTGGCAGCCGCTTGAGCGTCTGCTTGTTGCTCTTGATACGCTGCCGCCAGCGATTGCGAAACCAGATAGTCGGTCAACCAATATGCGGCGCTCGGGTATACCGGATACGGAGCAAAGTAACCGCCGTAGTATCCATACCAGGGATTCCCTGCCCATCCCCACGAATAAACGATCGGCGCCGCCCATGGGTTATACGCCCATCCATAGAAAGCGGGTCCATAGTAAAAAGCTGGGGCGTACGCGTTCATGTAATAGCCACCGTAATAGTATCCGCGGTAATAACCATTGTAGTAACGTCCGCCATAGTAGTAACTGCGACGGCCGTACTCATGTCCGCGGTAGCTATATCCGCGCTCGACATAGCCGTGCCCGCCACGCGTGGCGACCACGCGGGAACCGTCGGCCCGTTTTACAGAGACGCTGCGGCTTCCGTTGAGGTTGTTATGAATATCCATGTTCTTATTGGCAACGTGCACGTCACTGACTTTACCGTTGGAGCGCGTGCTGAGTGAGCTGCCGCTCGCGGTGGTGCGCGTTACGGCCCCCTTAGGAGTGGGCGTACCTTTCGACGCAGCCAAAGTCGTGCCCGACTTCTGCGAAGGCGTGGGCGTCCTGCCAATATTGCTGGTGGTCGGATTGCGGGATGTAGTCGTCGTCGTCTTTCCCCCAGAGTTGCTGGTAGTCGGACTATGCGATCCCGTGGTCGTGGTCGTTTTGCCGCCTCCAGGATTGCTGGTGGTTGGACCGTGGCTCGCTCCGCCGGTAGTCGGACCATGCGACGCGCCGCTGGTAGTAGGCCCATGGGAAGCGCTCGCGCCTCCGGCGCCTGCTGGATGGCCGGCAGCCGCGCCGCCTCCAGGTTTCGCCGGCGCCGCCGCAGGCTTGGCCGGGGCCGAAGCAGCCTTCTTAGTATTGTCGGCGCCTGCCGTCAGGCATACCGATCCCAGAATTACAAAGACCATGGCCAGATAACTGAAACACTTAACCGCGCGAACCAATGAGCTGTACACTGCGATCTCCTGTTCTCGTTCCTTCCGCGACTTCTGCAGAATCAAATTTGCCGAGAGGCTATTGCACGTCTGTGACCTTGTTATTGACAAACGTAACTTTCATGTCAGGGTAGACATCGATCTCCTTCGTGCCTAGCTTGACCACCTTGGAAGGTTGTCCGAATATCGCCACCACCACCTCCTTCGTCTGTCCCTTTTCAATGGTCTTGGGGGCTGCCGGCGGCGCATCCGGCGGCGGCGGCGGGGGCGCGATCGGCGCCATCGGACCCGGCGCTGGGGCGGCCGTGGCTTGTGTCCCCGAAGCGGGCGCGGACGCGGCTGCCTGTTTCTTGTCATCGCCCGAACTTGCGGAATCGTCCGACGGCGCAACCTTCAGAACTTCGGCAACTGTACTCATCATCGTGTCCGCCGACGGAACCGAGCCTTTCGAGTACGGGAATTTGAGCGTCGAGTAGTAGCGCACGTCGGAATAAGGATCGCTGAACAGATCGAAAACGATTCCGTCGTCGTGTGCTTCGATCCCCGTCACCCAGAACTTCTCTCCCGAGACGAATTTTCGTTGGTCCACAGTAGGTACGGCGGCTGCTACCGATGACAGCCCAGGCACACGCCCCAACCATGAACTCTTATTCGTTGCATCGAAGACGCCATGGGAAATCTTCCCGTTCTTGTAGGTGTTCTGCGGCGGGACGGTTGTCGTCACCGTGTACATCAGCAAGTTGTCTTTCTCAAGTACCAGAACGGCGCCCGCAGTTACAATGTCGGTCCTGTCCGCCGTCGCTTTTGTGAGAGGGAACTGTTCTACCAGCTTCTTCTGAATGCTAGCTGCGTCCTGGGCATTTGCTGCCACGCACGAAACTAAAACTGCCGCGGCGATGCTTGATGTGACGATTGCTCGCAAAGAGTTCATGAGGGTTCCCCCCTATCAAAAGCAGCTCTGGAGACTGCACACGGAAAGTGGGCGAAGCAAGTTGCTACAGCGTGCCCTTTGGAAGCGGCCTCAAGTCCGACCGTAGCGCTGGCCGGTTCAGCAGGGACAATCTGCGTCCCATGCCGTGAACCAGGGTTACCAAGGTATGGAACGGCTGTCGATTGTGCCCTGCTCCACCGACGGGGCGCAAGCTTTTTCTTCTCGTACTTTCGTTCAGGGCGAGTGCTTGGGGCTTCGTATTGCGCCAACGTTCCCACTTCTCCTTACCCTTAATCCACAATGAGCCGAATTTCCGGGCCGACGCCCCATGGCAGAGGGTCCCATTTTGGATATTCCGATGCCCCTCAAATGTCGCAAAAGAAAACTTACGGCTGTTTCCCCTTAGGGCACAGAATTAACCACATACAAACTGTCGGCAAGTAAAGAGTCGAACGTAAGCGGCCAGAATCAGGCTTCGCGAACCCTAGGTGAGGTTTTCGACGATGAAGTTGGTTGCATCTTGTACCCGAAACCCCTCCATGTAAATAGCATTTAGGTGCTGGCGCTAAGGTGTAGTACGCCGGAACGCGGCCAAAGCGAGCATCGCAACCTAAGCCACTATTGACCGGTATCGCAACCACGGCTAACATTCGCGCAACGGATCTACGCATGACGGGCGAAACCATCTCGCACTACCGCCTACTGGAAAAGTTGGGCTCCGGCGGGATGGGTGTGGTTTACGCCGCCGAGGACCTGCGGCTTGGCCGCAAAGTAGCGCTTAAGTTCCTGGCGATTGAATACTCCCGCGATCCAGCTGCGCTTCATCGGTTTGAACGCGAAGCCCGTTCAGCCTCCGCCCTCAATCATCCCAATATCTGCACTATCTATGAGATCGACGACTACGACGGCCATCGCTTCATGGCGATGGAGCTGCTGAAGGGCAAAACGCTAAGAGATCGGATCGCTCACCATGCCATGCCGCTTGACCAGTTCCTGGACTTCGCAATCCAAATCGCCACCGGGCTCGATGCCGCCCACTCGGAAGGAATTATCCATCGCGACATCAAGCCGGCCAACATATTCGTCACGGTGCACGGTTTTGTGAAGTTGCTTGACTTCGGTTTAGCCAAGCTGAGTGCGTCTCGCAGGGGAACATTGGAAACTGCCGCGGGGGAAACAATGTCTCAGGAGGCGATGGCGAGAGAAGATCTCACCCTGCCAGGCGTGGCCTTGGGCACAGTAGCCTACATGTCGCCGGAACAGGCGTTGGGAGAGCCGTTGGACGCACGCACCGATCTGTTCTCCTTTGGCGCAGTGCTATACCAAATGGCGACCGGCAGGCAGCCTTTCGCCGGAAATACCTCGGCCGGAACGGTCGATGCGATTCTCCACAAGGTTCCTTCGCCGCTAATTACATTCAATCCAAACGTACCGCCGGACCTGCAATCCATCATCAGTAAGGCGCTGGAAAAGGACCGAACTCTCCGCTATCAGACTGCGTCAGACCTAAAGTGTGACTTACAGCGGGTTAGGCGCGACTTGCACCTTTCACCTTCGGTAATAACCGGTAATGAGCCCACCCAAACTTTATCTGAAATTGCGCCCAATCCAGTGGAATCGGCTCCCCCACCAGAGAACAAACCTCCGGTCCCGCATATTCCGAAGAAGAAGAGAGGCTTGGCGTTCGGCGCGGCAGCCCTGGCAATCATTGTGATGGCGACCCTGGCGGTGTGGTGGCGTGTTAGTGCCCGGGCGCCAGCCGAGGCTTACTTGAGAATCCAATCCAATCCCGGAGCGCAAGTCCTAATCGACGAGAAGGTATCGAGTACCGTAGGAGCGGATGGGACAGTCACCGTCAAAGTTCCACCGGGCGAGCATTCGCTACATTTGAGTTTGAATGCGTACCAACCTTATTCCACCAGCATTAGTGTGAACCCCGGCGAGCGGGAGAGTCTGGTTGCGGCAATGAACCTCGTACCGCCGCCTCCACCGCCTGCCGTCAAGATCGGGGACCTGTTGGTGCAGAGCAATGTCCCCGGAGCCGACATCCTGGTCGATGGACAATTGAAGGGCTTTACGGGACACGACAACCAAGCGAAGATGCAGTTGAACGAAGGAAGCTACAAGATTGAGATCCATAAGGCAGGCTATAAAGATTCGCCGGGACAGCCAATTGAAATTGTGGCCAACACGGAGAAAGAGGTTAGCTTCAAACTCGTGACGTCCTCCGCTCCCGCGTCACCGGCCGACACCTACCTCGTTATCAAGTCCAATCCAGGAGCGGAAGTCCAGATAGACGGAAAGATGTCGGGTATTGCGGATGGTGAAGGAGTTTTCCCGGTGAAAGTCACGCCTGGCGAGCATTTGGTGCAGGCTAGTTTGAGTGGACACGAACCGTACTCTTCCAGCGTACAAGTAAAAGCAAATGGGAAGACCTACCTGGTTGCCAGCCTCAAACCAGCGGCTCCCGTTATTACCTCGTTCGGTGCCAGTCTGCCGCAAATTACTCCAGGGCAGACCGCCAGCCTCAAATGGACAACCCAAAATGCGACAGAAGTTCGAATTGATCCCGGCATAGGTACAGTTTCGGCAAGCGGTGAGCACGATGTTTCGCCGGCAAGAGTAACTACTTACGTGCTGACAGCAAAAGGAAGCGGCGGCAGCACCAATGCCAAAATTTCTATCGGGGTAGAGCCCAATCCCGCGGACGTGCAAGCCATTAAAGAAACCATGGCTAGATTTAAAGGTGCTTACGACTCCATGGATATCAATGCAATACGGCAGGAATGGCCGTCCCTAACCCAGACGCAGGCTGACGCAATTAAGACGACTTTTGTAGGATTAACCTCGATCAGATTGAATGATGATTGCGAAGGTTCGCCGGCGCTTTCCGGCGACACGGCGGAATGGACGTGCAAAGAGGCTATAACCTACGTCATCAAGGGGCAGCACCAAATTCCCCCTGTGCGCCATACCGTCACCTTTCATTTCAAGAGAGCTAGCGGAAAATGGCGTTTGGATCGTCGAGAGGGAACTGGCGCCGTCGCGTCTGCCAGTAACTGACTCCTCACACAATGGATAAATCGCAATCTTAATTCTGACGGAGAACGTATGCCACCATCACGCCGATGAGGGCGAAGAGCACGTATTTCGGCCGCAACCAAGAGACACGCTGCAGTGCGGCGGGCGCAGTTGACATCCAGAACACTTCTTAGCTTGGTGGGATCGGCCAATGATACCGAGGGGCGGGACTGGCTTTGCGCAAGCACGTTCTTTCGTTCCGCGCAAAGCCAGTTGTCGCCGGGCTACATCTTCGCCGGCGCACTTCCGCTAGCGATGCATTGCCATTTTCCACTCGGCATCTTCATCCAGGTGTCCACCCAGCGTTCGTGGGCATCCACTGCCTTGCCACTGCCGGCCGTACCTTTGCCTTGCCACGCACCGGTGGCGATCGCCGTGTTCCCAAACGTAGTTACCTTTACGTCGGTGATCTCGTTGATTTCCCACTTACCTCCCTTGAGCGCGGCCAGGGTCTGGGCCTTATCCTGGGTAGTTCCATCGCTGTTCAGGTTAATGAAGTTGTCGGCCAGCAGCGGAGCGACCGAGTCCGGGTTGCCTATCTTCGCGCCTGCCACCCACTGCTGCTCCAGGTTGGCGACTGCCTTCTCGATACTGCCACCCATCTGCGCCTGAGCCGCCAACGCCATCAGAACCAGGGTGAAACACATTAGCAATCTCTTCATTTAGTTGTCCTTTCCAATAGGTTGTGATTTCAAGATTGAGTTTAGCTGGCTAGCCAATTACTTCCACTCCCAAATCTTCGTCCGCGTCTTTCCCTCCACATCAACCTCATATTCGAAGACGCCGGGCGATGCGTTCAACCGCGCCAGCTTTTGCGATGTCGTCCGGAAATACAGAATCCCGCGGTAACTGACCGAGCCGTCTGTTCCGAGTTTTCCCTGTCCTGATACCTTCCACGAGATCATCTCGCCATCGGCGGTAAAGTCCGCGCCTTGTCCTTCTCCAAAGACGCTTCCGTCAGCCCTCACAACCGAGGTGTACGTCCCGAGTCCGTTGGTGTTGACTCCCAGCATCTGGCCACTCGCCTCAAAAGATACCTCCACCGTCAGCGGGTCCGTTCCCAGCACCCTTCTCACGGTTCGCCTGCCCGCGTTTTCTCCGAGCAATTCTCCTAGCATGGTATTTCCTCCGTTTGAACATGAAGTGTCGATCCCCAATTGCACTATGCCCATCTCAGTTGACGCTGGCGGCCCCAACCAGCGGCGCAGAAAAGCCGCCGAAACCCAATGGCTACCGGTACGATGCAACCTGGGGCCCTTTGTGAACGGTGAAATGGCGCGAATACTACACAACTAGCCCGGCCCGCAGATACGCCCCCTCGGTGGCACAGCGTGGGTACTGCTTACTTGCCACGGAGTAGCCGGTACTCAAACCATCCCCATAACTGGGACCAGGTCATCCTGCTTGTCGGGGACGGATATCGTACTGCCTGATCTTATAGAGCAGCGCTTTGTAGCTGATGTTGAGTTTGGTGGCGGCGCGTTTGCGGTTCCAGGCGGTTTCTTCCAGCACCTCGGCGATCACTTCCATCTCCGCGCCATTCTTGAGATTGCGGACCATCTCTTTCAGATCGGGTCGCGGCTGGGCCGGTTTCTCTCCCATGGAAATGACGGTCCCCTCTTGGGCGCCGCGGGAGGTGCCCTTCTGAAGCTCAGATATCGCAACCGTCTCGTCGCCCAGAACCAGATAGCGCTTCACGAAGTTTTCCATTTCGCGAATGTTTCCGGGCCAAGGGTAATTCTCGCAAGCCTCCACCAAGCGCTGGGAAACGTTGAGCGGCGCGCAGGCGTAGCGATCGGCGAGGTGAATCATGAAATGCCGCAGCATCATGGGAACCTCTTCGCGGCGCTCGCGCAACGACGGCATGCGCAGCACGAAGCTGTTCAATCGGTAATAGAGATCCTCACGGAAGGTCTTCTGGGCAATGGCCTGCGGCATGTTGATGTTGGTCGCCGCTAGAACGCGGACATCGACCTTCACGGTGTTACGGCCGCCCAAGCGGGAGAACTGACCGTCCTGCAAAACCTGCAGCAGCTTGGCTTGCAGGGCAGGAGACATCTCGCCAATTTCGTCGAGCAGCAGCGTGCCCTTGTTGCATAGCTCAAACTTGCCGGGCTTAGCTTTGTTGGCGCCGGTGAAGGCCCCGGGCTCGTAGCCGAACAGTTCGCTCTCCAGCAGCTCGCTGGGGACGGCAGCACAATTTACCTTGAGGAATGTTCGGTGGGCGCGATCGGAATACTTGTGGATGAGATGGGCCAACACCTCTTTGCCAGTGCCGCTTTCGCCCAACAGCAGCACGGGGAAATCGAAGCGCGCCACTTGCATGGCATGAGCGCGCAGTTGACGCATCTGCTGGGTGGCGGAAAAGAAATACACGCCCTCGCTGACTTCGATGGCCTCGCCTGCGCCGGGACCACCGGGCTCAGTGTTCTCCAGACAGAAGCGCAGCACCTCGTCCATCTCTTCCTTCTGCACGGGCTTGGAAAGATAGTCCTGAGCGCCGAGGCGCATGGCTTGGGCGACTTTGCGGGTGTCGCGCACGCAGGACAACATGACCACCTTGGTCGAGGGCTTCGTTTCGCGGATGCGTTGCAAAGTTTCCAGCCCGTCAGCGCCGGGCATCACCATGTCCAGCAGCACCAAGTCGGGAGTTTCGCGCTGCACCTTCTCGACGGCTTCCAGACCGTTGGAAGCGGTTGAGACGCGATAAGAATCCAGCTCCAGGACGGTCTGGAGGTACTTCAGCATGCTAGGTTCATCGTCCACCACCAGAATGTGGCCGGCGCTCATTGATCCTCCGCGAGGCGCTTGGGTGAGGGGTTTAGCAACACCAGAAAAGAGAACTTGCTGCCCGCGCCAGGCTCACTCTCAACCCAGATTTTTCCGCCTGCAGACTGCACCAGGCGACGTGCAATGGCCAGGCCCAGTCCGTAGCCTTCCGCTCGCGTCCCCTGGGGAGTGAGGCGGAAGTATTCGTCAAAGATCTCTTGTTGAAACTCCGGCGCGATACCGGGGCCGGTGTCGGCAACCGAGATCCGACAGCAGTTAGGGGCGTGCACTCGCTGCCGGCGGCGCTCTACCGTCGGTTGCCGCTGCACCGTTCTCCGCTCCCAAAAGTAGGGTTCCACGTGCAGCCACACGGTCCCTGAAGCGGGAGTGTACTTCATCGCATTGTCCAGCAGGTTCGAAACCACGTGCTGGATCTTGTAATAGTCGAAGGGGAAGGACTCCAGCTTCCCACTGGGCAGGAAATAAAAGGCGACCGCTTTGTCCTGAAACCGTTGTGCCCAAACTTCAGCGATCTCACGGATACAGCCATCCACATCGCCCACTTCATAATGCATCTCGAAGCGGTCAACCTTGAGGGCGGTATAAGTCAAGAGGTTCTGGATGAAGTTTGAGAGCCGCACGCCGTTGGCCTGCATCTCGGTGAGCACTTCGATCTGGCGAGGGTTAAGCGGGCCCAGTTTTTCCGCCAGCAACAAGTGAAGATAGCCCCCCATGATCGCGAGCGGGGTTTTCAGCTCGTGGGCTGCGGAAGCCAAAGCATCGCGACAGCAACTGCAATGCTCGTCACCCACAAGCTCAAGCTTGTGCCTTACCGGCGACATCTTCGCGGGTTGCATGGGAACGGCTCCATTCCTTTTCCTGGAGCGGTAACGTAACCACTGCTTCGGGCTCTCAGGAAAGATCCCTAATCTTTGTTCCACAGGCATATTCTCGACAAAAGTCAGCCTTTGGTTTAGCAGTTGCCAGTTCCTCGGGAAATAGAGCGGAAACACTCTACAGGGGGAGAACTGATCTTACCGCAACCTGGTGCATTGTCAACGCTAAATTGATTAATTCTTGGGAGAAAGTCGCAAACTAGTTTCCCTTTCAGGAACTCGTTTTCACTTTTTGCGGGTATTCCTCTTCTCCTCAGCCGCAATACATTGCGATGTGGCCCATAGTAGAGGGGGGGTGCAGTATCGTACATGCCAAACAAAAATAAGCGGTTAGCCAAATTTCTGGTTTGGTTACCGATGTGCGTTACAGACTTGTAACGTAGGAGATCGCAGTGCGTCGAACCGTATCCGTCGCCGAGCGCCGCGGCTGGGACCGGCTACCCATCTCCATTCCATTCTTTGTCCGCGGAACCAGCGCCAGTGGGGAGGAGTTCTTGGAGTTCGCCACCGCCTTGAATCTCTCGGCGGGAGGACTGCTCCTAGCTACCCGCCGCTACCTCGATCCTGGCACCCAAATCTCGCTGGAGATTCCTGTCGCCTTGGTCAACAAGGCGCAACTCCCTCGCTCGGTTTCTCTCCTCCATGCCACCGTGCTGCGATGTACGGCGGATCGGCAGTATTTTCTGCTGGGACTGCAGTTTCAGGAGCCACTGCTGAACCATCAATCGGGGTTGGAGACCGGCAAGCTCCGGCCAGCAGGGAAAGTCACTTCCTCCGAGTGAAAACATTTTCACATATGCAAGCGCAAAACGCTTCTCTTTAGCCCATCATTAGAGCTATCTTAGAGTCTAGTTATCTGATATAAATATAATTATATTAATAGCTTATAGCCAACGTGCGCACCAGTTTGCAATGTGCAGGAACTTGGCGCAAGAAATGCAATTCATTGGTACGGTCAACGTTCAGGGCAAGACAGAGGGTGAGATGCCACTGCTGGCGGGCTCGAATAACGAAAGTGCCATTACGGTCCAACAGCTTCCTCCCGAGCCGGTGATTTTTGGCCAGACACCGGCCATGCGCGACGTGCGCCAAAAGCTGGAGCGGGTCGCGGGGGCCAATCTTTCCGTCTTGGTCTCCGGGGAAAGTGGTACCGGAAAAGACATCGTTGCTCGGCTGTTACATCTCTACTCCCCTTGGGCAAACGGACCATTCGTAAAGGTCAACTGTCCGGCGATTCCCGGTACCTTGTTGGAAAGTGAATTGTTCGGCTACGAGCGAGGAGCATTTACCGGAGCCTTCAACCCCAAGCCGGGGCGAGTAGAGATGGCGCACCGTGGCACGCTGTTTCTCGACGAGATTGCCGAGCTTGACCCCATGCTGCAGGCTAAGCTCTTGCAATTATTGCAAGATGGCCAATTTAGCCGGATTGGAGCGCAGGAGGACAAGAAAGTCGAAGTCCGGGTGGTGTGCGCGACCAACCGCGAGTTGCACGAGGAAATCGAGCAGGGCAACTTTCGTCCTGACCTGTTTTATCGCATCGCGACCATGACCATTCACCTGCCGCCGCTGCGCGAGCGGGCAGTGGATCTGCCCATCATTTCCGACTACCTGCTGCAGTATTACAACGAAAAGCTTAACGGCCGGGCGCTGATGGTGCGGCCGGCGTTGATGGCCAAAATGCAGCGTTACTCGTGGCCAGGCAATATAAGGCAGTTGGAGAACTTGATCAAGCGGTACGTGGTGATGGGGACCGAAGATGTCATTTTGAGCGAACTGCTGGAGCCCAACGAACGCGACGCGGTCGATGGACGCATGACGGACGGTCCGATTTCCCTGAAGAAACTGACCCGGCAGACGGTCCGCAAACTGGAAGCACGTATTATTCTTAATGCACTACACGCAAATAATTGGAACCGGAAGAAGGCGGCGCGTTCGCTCGATATCAGCTACCGTGCGTTGCTGTATAAACTCAAAGAGGTTGGCATTCCGCAGCGGCGCGCCAGTTCCACGACCAAGAATGAGGCAGATAAGGCCGAGTAATCTAGATCGAGGTGCAAGGATGTATTCGCAAGGACCCAGCGGGGAAAGACGTGCAGTCTTAAAGGCAATAGTTCTGATGGTGGTGCTGGTGGCGGCGCTGCCCTTTGTATATGCGCAGGAGTCGACCGATTCTACGACTAACGCCAAGCCGGTGTTGCCGGGCGCAAGCGATGCGGCCAAGGATTCGGGGAATAGTGTTGCCAAGGCGACGCCACTTCCGCCCACCGACACTCCCGCTTCGCGCGTGGCCGGCATTCGCGCCGACAACTATATCATCGGGATCGACGATGTTTTGGCGATCAATGTCTGGAAAGAGAACGAGCTTTCCCGGGCTGTTTCCGTCCGCCCCGACGGCATGATCACTCTCCCCTTAATCGGCGAGATCAAAGCGGTGGGATTGACTCCGGTCCAATTGCAAGATCAGATCGTGACTGCCCTGCAGAAAGTCATTTCGGACCCGCAAGTGACGGTCATTGTCACGGCGGTAAACAGCATGAGCTATAACATTGTGGGCCAGGTGGCGAAGCCGGGATACTACTCGCTCACTCGCCCCATGACCGTGCTTGATGGCATCGCGCTCTGCGGCGGGTTTAGGGATTTCGCCAAGCAGAAGAAAATCTACGTGCTGCGGACGGGCCCGGATGGCAACCAGGAGAGACTGAAGTTTAACTACAAACAGGTCATCAAGGGCAAGAACATGGCCCAGAACATCCAGTTGCAGCCCCACGACACCCTCGTGGTCCCATAAGAGCAGGCTTCTCGCACAAGAGCAAGAGGAGGATGCGATGAAACGACAACTCGGACCGATCCTGATCGTACTGGCGCTGTGGTACGGGCCAGCCGCGTGGTCGCAAAGCGGCTCAACGGATTCGTCACAGAACGGCTCCCAAGCCGGCTCGATGGATCCGTCGCAGAACGGCCCAGTTGACTCATCCCCGAGCGGTTCTACGCCGAGTAGTTCTAGCGACTCGGCGCAGGGCAGTTCGAGCAACTTGTCGCAGAACGGTACTACGCAGAACAACTCCAGCAACTCGCCGCAGAACGGTTCGGGCAACTCGTCGCCCAGCGATTCCAGCGACTCATCCCAGCAGACCACGACTGGCCCGCAGCCGGCTTTCAGCCATCCTGAACAGTTGCCGCCGCTGTCGATGCTCAATGAAGTTACCGCCAACACGGGCGTGCGGTTTTCGTTGTCCACTGGACTTTCTTCAGACAGCAACGCGGGTGGCGGCGCTCAAAGCGACTGGCTGGGATTGGCTACCGTATCCGGGACCTTCGGCATAACGCAGATACGCCCCAAGCTGAACTGGAGCCTGAACTATGGTGGGGGTACAATGCAGTATCTCGGGGGGCCGGGGAACTATTCCAGCTACCTGACTCAGGCAGCTGGCGCCAGCGTGCTTTGGCAGTTTGCCAAGCGCTGGCAGATGACGCTGCAGGACAGTTATATCTATAGTTCAGACCCTTTCCAGCCTTACTTGACCATCAACTCCCTCCCGACATTTAACGATCCCAATCCTACGATTTATATACCGCAAACTACTTTCCAGACGAATACGGGTACTGCGGACATTACATACATGCTAGGTGCGCATGACACCCTCGATTTTTCCGGATTCGAGAATTTCATACGCTACCAACAATCGGCATTCCTGGAGCTACAGAACTCCTATATGTGGGCTGGCTCGGCGTTTTATGAGCACCGGTTCTCGGCCCGGTACGCCGGTGGCGGGGGATACGAATTCAGTGCGCTCGACTTTGGTCACGGTCAGGAGCGCGCGGGAATTCAGACCTTCCAGGGGTTTCTCAGCTACCAAATCAATCCCGGGATGAGCATTTCCGGCTGGGTCGGTCCGGAGTTGACCAACAGCAAAGACATCGTCCCGGTCTTTTGTATTCCAGGCTATGGTTGCTACTATCAGGCGGTGCATACCTCGGATTTTGACATCGCCGAGGGAGCAACCTTCACCTGGGCGGCACCGCATAACGCATTTCACGCCAGGTTCAGCCATCGAGTCACCAACGGTGGCGGCCTGCTGGGGGTGGTACGCCTCTATATGTTCAGTGCCGACTACCGGCGCCCCCTGAACGCGCGCTGGGCTTTCCTGGCTGGGGTAATGTACGGTAATAACGTTTCCATCTCGGCTTTTCAAGCCAACGAGTATCTCAATTCACTTATGGCGCAGGTGGGTGTTTCGCGGACCATCAATCAGGCGTGGAGCGCCAACATGTATTATGCGGTGATTGACCAGCGACAGAACAACATTCCAGGTTACTCGACACCGCACTGGATCGACAACCGCATCGCAATCACGCTTCAGTACAGCTGGGGCCACTCTCTTGGACGGTGATTCATGATGGAAGAATTCGATGATCAGAGATCAGTACAAGGTATTGATGACTATTGGAAAATAGTGGTCCGCCGCAAGTGGTGGCTCTTGGGTCCGCTGTTTTTCGGTTGGTTGATAGTATTTGCATCGGCGTGGATCATTCCCGCCAAGTACAAGTCGGAAAGCTTGGTGCTGGTCGAACCTCCCAAGGTCCCGAGCAATCTGGTGACACCTAACGTGCAAGTCGACCTCGCCGACCGGGTACAGAGCATGGAGGCCCAGGTGTTGAGCCGCACCCGGCTGCTCAATCTCATCGAGAAGTTTCACTTGTATCCCAACGATGCCAATTCGCAAGATGACCAAGTGAAGCAAATGCGCGACGATACCAAGCTGGAGCTGGTCGAGACTCCTACCAACACCGGCAAGCAGTCGGAACTGGTCGCCTTTAGGATTTCCTATGCGGCCAAGGATCCGGCCATCGCCCAGAAGGTGACCATCGCCCTCACCTCGTTCTTTGTCGATGAGAACGTGCGGGCCAGCCAGGAGCAGTCGGAAGCGACTACGCTGTTCCTGGATTCACAAGTGAGGTCCCTGGGACAGGCGCTGGAGGACAATGAGGCCAAAGTGCGAGCTTTCGAAGCGCAGCACGAAGGCTCGTTGCCCCAACAATTGCAAAGCAATATCCAAATCCTCCAGGGAATCCAGTCGCAAATGCAGGCAGCTTCGGCCGCTCGCGAACGGGCCATCCAGCAACAAACCTATCTGAGTTCGCTGCAGAGCCAATATCAAACCGTGAGCGATGCGGCCGGTGTGCCGGTCGCCATCGACAAAGATCTGGAAAACGCGCGTACCTCGCTGGCCGACATGGAATCCAGATACACCGATGATCATCCCGACGTTAAGAAACTAAAGGAAACCATCGCCAGTCTGGAAAAGCTGAAGAAGGACATGGCTGCGGAAGCGAAGGAGAAAATTGAGTCCAATGACGCTACGCCTTCCCAACTGCAGGCCATGGCGCCCTTGGTGCAGTTGAAGAGTCAGATGAAGATCAACGGAATAGAAATTCAGCAGACCACGCAGGAAATGCAGCGGCTGCAGCAGTCTGCTCAGGTTTACCAGGCGCGCCTGAATGCCACCCCGGCGGTGGAAGCTGAGATGGGCGACATGGTGCGCGATTTCGGCAATATGAAGAAGGAATACGTCGAACTGCTCGCCAAGAAGGAACAATCCCAGCTGGCGACCAGCTTGGAAAGACAGCAACAGGGAGCGCAGTTCCGGGTCGTCGATCCGCCCAGTTTGCCGGACAAGCCTTCGTTCCCCGATCGCTTCAAGTTTTCCCTGGGTGCGATCGCTGTAGGATTGGCCCTGGCAGTCCTCTTCGGGTTCGGATCGGAAGTTCTGGATGATCGTATCCGTAGCGAACAAGCGCTCACCGAAGCTGTGAGTCTGCCGGTACTCTGCGAGATTCCTCCGCTGCCGACGCCGCGGGAAATTCGTCTTGCCCGCTGGAAACCATGGCTGGCCGCAGCGGCGGCTTTGGCGGTGGCCATCCTGCTTCCGTCGGCGGTAGCCTACGCCTATTTGTGGGGATAGTGCATGTATAAACAATTTTTTGGGTTGACGCGCAATCCATTCGAGATTAGCCCTGACCCATTTTTCTATCATCCTACGCCGCGCCACAACGAGGCCCTGGCAAACCTGCACTATGGGGTTGGTCGCCGCAAGGGGTTTATCGTGATCACCGGCGAGGTGGGCACGGGAAAGACCCTGTTAGTGCGTTGCTTGCTGTCGGAGCTGCGCAAGAACAATGTCGCTTTCGGCTACGTTTTCAATCCCTTATTGCCGGTGGTGGAGTTTTTCCAGTACATCATGGCCGACTTGGGACTTCCCCACGCGGGACGAACCAAGACCGAAATGCTGCTGGACTTGAATCGCTTCCTCATCCAGCGTCATGCCCGCGGCTTGATCACCGCGCTGGTGGTCGATGAGGCCCAGGCTCTCCGGGCTGAGTTGTTGGAGGAGATTCGGCTGCTCACCAATCTTGAAACCTCGCAACAGAAGCTGCTGCAGATCGTTCTCATGGGGCAGCCGGAGCTGGATATCGTGCTAGACTCCCCCGAATTACGGCAGCTGAAGCAGCGCGTTTCCCTGCGTTGTCAGTTGCAGCCGCTGGATGGCCCGCAGACCCATGCCTACATACTGGCGCGGCTGGAACGTGCTGGAGCGGCTCCCGAGCCAGCCATCTTTTCCCCTGAGGCACTGGACAAGATCCACGAATATTCGCGGGGCATTCCGCGCATTATCAATAACCTTTGCGAGAACTCCATGGTGAACGCTTTTTCCAACCAGCAGCGGCCGGTCACCGGCGATATGATCACGGAAGTTGCGTCGGACTTCCGTTTGATAAGTCCGGCCCTGCCGGAGGAAGTTCCGCTGCCTTTGGCCGCACGCGAGGAAAGCAGCGAAGGCATGCTGCGTTCGCTGTTCCGCTTACTGCGTACCATGGATAACCAGGAATTGGAAAACGACAAACCGATGCAAACTACTGCCGTGAGGAGAGTCTAACCATGAGTCGAGTGTACGAAGCATTACAGCGGTCCCAAGGTGATAGTCCAAGTGCCTCGCCCTTGGTTCCCGATCAGCCAGAAACTGCAGCAGCCGGGGCCTCGGGGGTGGGTATCGCCGCCGCCGAACCGGTTGAGGCGAATTGGCTGAGAGTGCCAGCCGATCGGGTCCTTCATCCCACTCCCACGCCGGAGCAGCGCCTGGTGTCATTGGCCGATCCGGACAGCAAGGGAGCCGAGATGTTCCGGGTACTAAGTACCCGGCTGGCCCACATGCAGAATAAGCGTCGCCTGCAGAAACTGCTCATCACCAGCTCGGTTTGTGACGAAGGCAAGTCGGTGGTGGCCGTCAATCTGGCATTGTCGATGGCCCGTCGCCCCAACGAACGCATTCTGCTGATTGAAGCCGATCTCCGCCGCCCCACCGCTAGCACGTTGTTGACCTCGGCGCCCCTGCTTGGGATCTCGGAGTGGAGCGCAGGCAAGTTAGCGCTGGAAGACGCGCTATACCAGGTGAGTGGTCTGCCGCTATGGTTTCTGGCCGCCGGCCAACCCATGGCTGAGCCAATGCCTCTGCTGGAATCGGCCCGTTTCGCCAAGATGCTGGAAGCGATCTCGTCCAGCTTCGATTGGGTGATACTCGATGCGACCCCCATGTTGCCTATGGCCGACTCTGCCTCGCTCGCCCGTCTATGTGACGGTGTGCTAGTGGTCGTCCGCGAAGGCTATACTCGGCGCAAAGTGCTCAACAAGGCGCTCGACTCCATCGAGAAGTCCAAGCTTCTGGGCACGGTGCTGAATCAAGCGTCCATGTTGAACATTGATTACGATCGTTACTACGGCAGTAACAATTCTTCAGGTAAGGCAAAGAAGGAAGCCAAGAAACAAGCGAAGAAGGAAGCGGAGAGCGCAAAAGCGGCTTCGGCATGATTCGTTTGTTCAACGCCTATTTCCCTACCCGTACGCTGTTGCTTACGGTGACCGAGGCCATACTCGTCACCTTCGGCTTTGTACTGGCGGTAGTGCTTTGGGCAGGAACAACCGCAGACGCCAACATCTATCTTCTGTACGACAACGGCTTGGGACGAATTGGCCTGATCGTTGGGGTCTTCGTTCTGTTGATGTACTACTTCGATCTCTACGACTCCATTGTGCTGTCCAATCGCCGCGAGGTGGTGACCCGGCTGGTAGGCGTATTGGGCTGCTCGTTCGTCACCTTGGCAGTGCTCTACTATGCTTTTCCCGAAGTCCGGCTGAGCGGCAGTACATTGTGGGTCGGAGTGGCGATTGTCGGCATCGCAGTTCCGGCCTGGCGCAAACTCTTCTTTGTGCTGAACCGCTCTCCCCGTTTTTCGGAACGCGCTATTTTCTATGGGGATGGTCCTTTGGCGGGACCGCTGATGGAGGAGGTTGGCAATCGCTCCGAGCTCGGGGTGCGCATTATTGGGTTCGTCGGCCAGAGCACTTCCCTGGCGCCCAAAGTTCCCCGATTCGATGACAGCGATCTGGAGCAGGTAGCGCTGCAGCATAACGTGCAGCGCATCGTCATCACCATGGGTGATCGTCGCGGCAAACTGCAAGTGGACAAGCTGCTGAAGCTGAAAACCTGCGGGGTCTACATTCAGGACGGTCCCGAATACTACGAAAGTATCACCGGCAAGATCCCCTTGGACTCCCTGCGCCTGAGTTGGTTGCTATTCTCGCCCGGATTCCACGTGCGCACGGCTCTCCGTTTGTACAAGCGGCTGGTCTCGCTGGTTTTGGGAGGTCTCGCCATCGTGGTGACGTCACCGCTGATGCTGCTGGCCGCCGTTGCCATCCGCTTGGACTCACCGGGGCCGGCCATTTTCCATCAACAACGGGTTGGTGAACGTGGGAAGCTGTTTACCGTGTTCAAGTTCAGGTCCATGTACGCCGGCTCGGACAAGAAGAAACTGACGCCGGTTGAAGATGGAGATCCACGCGTCACGCGGGTCGGTAAATGGCTGCGGCGGACGCGGGTCGACGAATTGCCGCAGTTGTTCAACATCGTGAAGGGCGATATGGCTTTTGTCGGTCCACGCCCTTTTGTTCCGGAGCAGGAAGAGGAATGCGCCGCCAATATTCCGTTCTATAAGGAACGCTGGCTGGTGAAGCCGGGCGCTACCGGCTGGGCACAAATCAACCGCGGCTATAATGCCACCCTGGAAGACAACCGCGAGAAGCTGGCTTACGATCTGTTTTATATAAAGAACGTCTCCTTCGGGCTCGACCTTTTCATTATGTTTTCAACCGTGAAAATCCTTCTTCTGGGAAGAGGAGGTCGCTGATCCAGTAGCGCGAACTCCCGCCGAAGGCGGCAAGCGGTTCTGCTCCGTATACGGTATTCTTGAATGGCAAGAATGTTGTAACTAACACGCTTCGTCACGGATGTGAGGTTCTAGCAGGCTGCTGAAAAAGTCCTCAAAGCAGATTCCTCGCGGGCTGAAGTCCGCTCGGAATGACAAGAATAAAGGGCTTAGGACGGCGCAGCTGAAGGTGCGCTCCTTCGAAACATGTCGAAATCCGACTTTTTCAGTAACCTGCTAGCAAGCTAACCCGGACGGGAAGCGAAGGAGAAACTTGATTATGAAGAAGGCCTTGATCACCGGCATTTCCGGGCAAGACGGCAGCTATCTTGCCGAATACCTCTTGGATCTCGGATATCGCGTCTACGGCTTGGTGCGTCGTGAGTCCGGAACCATGCGCTGGCTCAATCATATCCAGGACAAGGTTGAAATCCTGTATGGTGACATGCGCGACACGGTCTCGTTGGAAGTCGCTTTTGCCAAAGCTTCGCCGGATGAGGTTTATAACCTTGCCGGACAAGTCTTCGTGCCCACCAGTTGGCATATCCCCGCCGAGACTTTCGACATTAACGTGGGAGGGCTGGCGCGGCTGTTGAACATCATTGACCGTCAAAAACCCGATACCCGCGTTTATCAGGCGTCGAGCTCTGAAATGTACGGCAACTTGGACGGACTGCGCAGCGAGGAAACGGTGCTGGCTCCGACATCGCCCTACGGAGTCTCTAAGACCGCCGCTCACGGTTTGTGCGGAGTCTATCGCGCGCGTGGGGTTTTTGCTGTCGGCGGCGTTCTTTTTAATCATGAGTCCCCGCGGCGCGGACCGGAGATGGTGACCCGCAAAATTACCCTGGTGGCGGCCGACTGGGCACAGGGTAAGAAGAACAAGCTGAAGCTGGGCAACATGCAGGCGCGGCGCGACTGGGGATTCGCCGGCGACTACATTCGTGCGATGCATGCCATGCTGCAGCAAGAGAAGCCCAACGACTACGTGATCGCCACCGGGGAGTCGCACAGCGTGTACGAATTCGTGGTGGAAGTCTTGCGCTGCCTCGATCTCATTCCTGCTGGAGCCAATGTCGCCGACGTGGTAAACGAATACGTCGAGGTCGATCCCAAGCTGTTCCGCACCGGAGAAATTCACGATCTGCGCGGCGATGCGAGCCTGGCGCGGCGGGCCTTGAATTGGCAACCTGAGGTGGATTTCAAGGCCCTGGTTCGCATGATGGTGGATTCGGACACGGCATCCGCGAAGCAAGGCCAGGCCCCTAAGCTCCAGTTTGCCCCGACTAGTGTGTAAGCCGTGCCTCGTGGGACGACTGTTTAAGTTTCCGGTGAGTTAGCCGCCTTGCCTGAACCGGCACTTGGAATTCCATTGGCGGCCCTTGACAGATAATGGCCTACGCCACGAATCGCCGGCCGCCCTGATCCTTCCAGAGTCGCCGCCAGTTCTGCCAGCACGGGTGGTTTTCGCCACAGCATCAATGTCGTGTACAACGCTGCTCCAACGACTGCGGTAGTCAGAAGTTGAACCACGGCATTCTGAACGCCGAGGCGCCGTAAGCCGTAGAGCCAACTGCCCGCCACTGCCGCCATCATCAAGCCGTAGGACAGTGAAGGCCACACCGCGCGGAAAAAGGTCTTCAGAGACAAACCCACTAGGCGAAATGGAATTGCCAACGAAGGAAGCAGCAGGGCCGTCCAGACAATTGCATACGAGGTGGCAACTCCCATGATTCCCCACCGCAAGCCGACCACAAAGGACAGCACATAACATAGGCTGGCGAAAATCTGCCAGCGAAAGAGAAGGTCGGTCCGGCCTTGGGTGTTGTAGATCAGACTGGTCGGGTCATACAACGTCTGCAAGGCGCCCAGCGGTCCGAAAACCAGCAGGAGGCCGGCAACCGGCAGCCATCGCGGCCCCAGAAAGACGCGAACGAAGGGCTGGGCGGTTACTGCCAGGCCGAACATGACGGGAATCGTTATCAGCCCGATCAATCGGCTGGTCCGCAAGTAAGCCGCCCGGAAGCGCTCATGGTCGTCGGGGAATTTGGCCATTGCCGGGTAGACCACTTGGCCCAGCATCTGGCCGAAGCCGGTAAGCGGATAGGTCATCAGCATGTATCCCATCTGGTAAAAGCCGAGAGGCGTGCTACCCAGGAAGCGACCGACAAGCACGTTGTCAGCGTTCCTGGAAAAGTAGTTCAGCACGTAATATCCGCTCAGATGCGAGCCAAATGACAGGATGCGCCGCGCGTCCGGAACTCGGAAGACCGCCAGTACCCGGATAGGAGCCAGCTTCCACACCGCAACCATGATGGTAAAGCTGGCCACCAGGTTGGCAGCAACCAGGGCGGACACCTGCCCCCCAGCCAGTGCAATCGCAATTGCGGCCACGGTTGCGCAGACGGCGCCGAGCGTCTGGGCAAAGGCGAGCTTCCGGAACTCCATCGCCCGGCTCAACAGGGCCATGGGCACGACACTGAGCGCGCCCATGAAGAACGAGAGGGCAAGAAACTGCAGGATGGTGGCGACGCGCGGCTCATGAAAGAACCGCGCCGCCGGCCACGAGATCAGGACCAGAAGCAGGGTCACCGCCCCGCCCGTCATCGAACTGAGCCAGAACCCGGTGGAGGCGAGCTCGTCGGGCATCTCGCGCTCCCGCACCAAAGCCGTTCCGGTTCCCATATCCCGGATGGTCTCGAGCAGGTTGGTTACCAAGACGGCCATGCCGACCAATCCGTAGGCCGACGGCGGAATCCGGCGTGCCAGCACCGAAACGGAGGCGATCTGCAGCACCTGGCGGGCGATCTGGAAGGAAGTGATCCAGGCGACGCCGGTGGCCGTTTTCTGCGTTAACGAAGGGGGGGGAGTGGTCATACCTGGTTCAGTGGGCCATCCTCTGCAGCGCGGCACGAACTTGTCCACACGCGGTCGGTTATCGATCGCGTAATTCAAGGAAGTGGATGGTGGCCCGCGCCAGCCGTGGAGCGCTGGCGCCCAGTCGATTCTACCAGCCGGCGTAAAATAGCTTGTTCATGTGCTCGAAGGCGCTGCTTGCCAGCCCTCCGCATGATCGGCTATAAGCAGAGTGGGCCTGCTCAACGTAGATCGCCGACAGGAATGTTCCCGCAAGCTGTTTTAGACTTGGAGACAGTGATGCTTAGAAGAAGGAGGGCGTTCCGCTGCCCGCATCGCTAAGTTTTCTGTGGGTGGTTGACTTTGACTACCCCACCCGGCTACATCACGGCGGGGTGATACGCTTTGTCAATTATTCCCGTGAATTATTACTGCGTGGACATCGAGTTTACCTGGCAACACATTTCGACCCAGCCTATCGGGAGGAGAGCCTACTCTGGTTCGCGTCCTTAAGAGAACAGGGCATAATTACTGAGTTTTTCGAGCTGTCCTATTTTCCGCAGCGTTGGCAATTCTGGTTGGCCGCGCGGGTGATGCATCCCGGAGTAGGAAATTGGGTCCTCCGTAAGTATCAGAATGCGACGACACAATCTGTAAAAGAAACTATTTCGAAGCTCAACATTGATATTCTTATAGTGTCCAGCCGGCGCTTGCTCTTTCTGGTCGATACTTTATCGTTGTACAGGCCATGCCTGATTGATTTCTGCGACTGTGCCTCTCTCTACCTGGCGCGCGAAATCCAGCATTCCCTTAATACAAACAAATATAAGCAACTACTGCGAACGTTACCATACTTTCTGTCCGTACTTAGCGAGGACCGATACTATGCGCGACGAAGTACAGCGAACCTTGTGGTATCGCCGGTCGATCGGCGCGCTTTGGCCCGAGTCGCTGGTAGTAGTTCAAAGATTTACACGATCCTAAATGGAGTGAAATTGCCGGCGCAACTCGACGCTACGAAGAAGGTTCCAAACCGGCTGATATTTTCCGGTAATATGAATTTCCCCCCGAACTGCACCGCTGCGTTGTGGTTTCTCGACAATGTTTTCCCACTCGTCGTGGAGCAAATTTCCGGTGCCCATCTAGTTCTCGCGGGGGCCAATCCTCCCGCGGTCCTTAAGGAGCGTGCGAGCCACAATGTAGCGATTACCGGCTATGTGGAGGACCTCAATTATGAGATAGCCTGTAGTGCGTTGTATCTTGCGCCGCTAAAGACTGGCAGCGGATTCAAGAACAAAGTGGTGGAAGCGGTTGCCAACCATACTTATCTGGTAGCTACTTCGGTCGCGGTCGAGTTCCTAGACGAATACACCCGCGATCTGATTGCCGTCGCCGACGCTCCCCGCGACATGGCAGATGCGATTATTCGCCTATTGCGTGATCCGGCAGCCTGCGAGTCTCAACTGGCAAGGCTGTACGACCATATACGGTCGAATTTTACGTGGTCAAAGCGGACGGATGAGCTGTTGGAAATTATCGATGCCTGTGTTAGCGAGTCGCGTCCGTAGCGTGAGTGGCACCGGATGCCGCTGTTGACCCGGCCCACGGGTCTTTCGGTTTCTCACAAACTATACGGTATCCGGAAGCGCCGCTCCCTCGCCTCTAATGACACGAGCCGGGCTGCCCACCGCGACCGAGTCCGCTGGAATTGGACGGGTAACGACCGACGCCGCGCCTATGGTGGTACGCGGACCCACATCGGCCATTACGATAGCTCCCGCGCCCAGCCAGCAATCCGCACCGACGCTGACGTTCTTGAAGTCGCCTGCTTCATAGAACGCGCCGGACGCATCCCTTATGTGCTGATGCTGACCACTGAGAATCTGCACGGCAGAGGCGACCTGGGTACCTTCTCCGATAGTCGCCTTTCCCATAATGCAATAGCTGCCGATATAAACTCTGGCGCCCACTCGCGCCTCCGGATGAGCAAAAAAAGTACCGAAGGAAATCCGGCTGGACATGTGGCACTCAGCCAGAGTCAAGCGATAATAGGCAACGCGAAAGTAGTCGCCAATGCCACCCGGAACGGTGGCGCAAGACTGCGCGAAAAATGCGTAGATTGGCTTCACCCGGCCAAAGCCAGACAGCGCGGCGATAGGCGCCGCAGCTACCAGAAATACGCCGTATAAGGAGTTCTTTAGAAGTTTTCGAATCACGGTGCCATCGTAACCATCAGCAATGCCCGAGGGCTGATCTCTCAAACACGAATTCGTTACAACCTGGCGTCCCGGCGCTGGTTAGCAGCCGTGTGAGAATGAAGCCACGCTTCCGGTAAAAGTCGAAAATCTGCTCCGGTTTCGCAACCTCGAAGGGATAACCTCCGACCCAGTCGATTAGATCCTGCCAGAAGGACATGCCGCGTTGGTTCTTGCCATAATCCCTGATAGTTTGAAACGGTCTACCGCGAAGGAAGTCTTTCACCAGCCGTCGCCAATAGAGGACCCAAAAGGAAGGCCAAACCGCCAGGAACCGCAAACCTCGGGGCGCTTCATTGTAAAACTTCTTTACTTTGGTCCAGCGGCGGCTGGCCGTACCTTGATCATTGTAAATTGCGATGAAAAGCTTTCCACCGGAGGCCACCAGAGGCGCGGTATTGGCCAGCGCCGTCCACATCTGGCCGGTATGATGCAGCACGCCCCATGAATAAACAACGTCGAACTGCCCAAGAGATTCGAGATAATCAACGTCGAGAGCCGAGCCAGCTTCGACCCTCCACGACTGGTCGTCGGGATAGTAACGTCGCCTTAACTCGGCAGTACAGTTGACGGAATTGGGATCATAGTCGAAAGAGTGGACCCGGGCCCCCAGGCGCCTCGCCGCCAGGCTGAACAAGCCGCTGCCGGACCCGATGTCGAGAAAGCTGCGGCCGGCAAGGCTTTCCGTCTGCAGCATGTTCTGGAGCGAGGTGACCGCTTCGGCGATCTTATCGTCATCGAGGGTCTGCAGAAACCACGCCCAGTTCTTACCGAACTCGAAACGCTGGCCGGCAGCAACTTCTGTTGCGTGTTGAGTCATGCCCGAAGGGCCCCCATGATGTACTCGACCATGCCCAGGCGTCAGGCGCCGAGGCGTGGCTTTGATTGTCGCATACCATTTCATGGAATTGGAACGGAGGTGAAAGCAGAGATTCCAGATTGACTCACATTCCGCGGCATCGCGGCGCTCGGTTTCGGTTAGCTCCGATGCGGCAGGAGTGATAGCATTTCTAAATACCATGTGTGGGATTGCTGGATTTCTCCTCCGGGACAACAGCGCGCAAATTGCGGACGTGCGGGCCATGTGCGACCTCATCCGGCACCGTGGGCCGGACGACGAAGGCATCTTTATCGATGGCCCATGCGGCATTGGAATGCGCCGACTTAGCATCATTGACCTCAGTACCGGTCATCAGCCGATCGCGAACGAAGACGGTACGGTCTGGGTGGTCTTTAATGGAGAGATTTACAACTACCAGGAACTACGCGACGATCTGATCCGCAAAGGCCATCGCTTTCGCACCAACAGCGACACCGAAACCCTGGTCCACCTCTACGAGGAAGAGGGCACCGACGGGCTGCATCGGCTACGGGGGATGTTCGCCTATTGCATTTGGGACTCGCGGAAGCGCAAGGTCCTGCTGGTTCGCGACCGTTTCGGCAAGAAGCCGCTCTACTACGCCCAGACGCCCAACGGCTTCTATTTCGCCAGCGAATTGAAATGCCTGCGGATGGCCGGCGTTCCGCTCGATCTCGACACCGACGCGCTGCGTCTCTATTTCCAGTTCACCTACATTGCCGAGCCCTACAGCCCCTTCAAGGCGATTCGCAAACTGATGCCGGGATGCTGGCTCGAGTGTTCGGTCGATGGCGCGATCAAGCAGGGCCGCTACTGGAAACTGCCTCCTTTTTCGGAAGAAAACCAGAATGGGTGCAACGAAGCCCAGACCTGCGAACAGATACGCGAGTTGTTCGATGAAGCAGTACGCATCCGCATGATCGCCGACGTGCCCCTGGGAGCGTTTCTGAGCGGCGGCATCGATTCGAGCTTAGTGGTGGCCTCGATGGCCCTGCAGTCGCGCGAGCCGGTCAAGACATTTTCCATCGGCTTCGAGGAGGCCGCTTACAACGAGCTGAAGTATGCGGCGCTGGTGGCGAAGAAATATAAAACCGAGCATCACGAAATTGTGGTGCGGCCCGATTCACTCTCGCTGATCCACAAGTTGGTGCGCCATTACGATGAACCCTTTGCCGATTCGTCGGCGATTCCCACCTACATCGTCTCAGAGTTTACGGCCCGATACGTCAAGGTGGCTCTCAGCGGCGACGGCGGCGATGAATTCTTTGCCGGCTATCCGATCTTAGGACTGGTGGAGAAGTACGCCTTCCTCGATCGCGTGCCGCGACCGCTGCGCAAGCTGATGCGCTTGACGGCGGATGCGCTACCCTACTCCGCGTATGGCAAGAATTTTCTGCATGCCATCGGCTCTCCCACGGCGCTGGAGCGATATTTCAATCTGAATTACGTTCCTTATTTTCTGCGCAAGAGAATGTTGACCCCGAAGTATATGCTGCCGGCCGATGCCGCATTCCTGCAGAAGATGCTACCTGACAATTTCCTGCCTGAGGGTACCGACATCCGCTCCCAACTGATGTACTTTGAGGCGACCAATCTGCTTACTGGTGACTTTTTGGCAAAGGTGGATCGCGCCTCCATGGCCGCTTCGCTGGAGGTCCGCTGTCCGCTGCTGGACCACCGCTTCGCCGAATTCGCTACTCGCATTCCCACCAGTTGGAAGTGGCAAAACGGCAAGGGCAAACGGATTTTGCTGGAAGCGCTTGGCGATCGCCTGCCTCCGGAGCTGTTGACGCGGCCGAAAATGGGCTTTGGTGTCCCCATCGATCACTGGTTTCGCGGACCGCTGCGCCAGCTGGTGCACGACAGTTTGCTGGGCAAGAGCTTCCTCGACCGCGGAATTGTTTCTCCAGACTTCGTGCGCTATCTGCTGCAGGAACATGACAGCGGACGCCGCAGCAATCATCACCAGATTTACGCGTTGCTCATGCTGGAGCTGTGGTTCAAGAACCTGGAGGAGCCGCTCGTGGCCGAGAGCCAGATGGTCCCTTGCGCAGCTCCTGCGATTGGCTGACTTGAGTTGGGAAGCTGCACAAGGATTTCGGCCGAACCCAAGAACTGCAGACTCCGTCTAATGGACCGTCGGGCCGGGCGGAGTCTTGCCATCTGACTTCTTGTCACCGGCGACCGGTGTAGTACCCGCGATTGCCGCTTCCAAAGCAGCCATATCAACTCCCGCCAGCGCGCCGTCGCTCGTCTGCGTCCATTTTGGCGTAGCCAGTTGATAGTTTCTGGTTGCACCATCTGCGAAAGTGACCTTCGCCTGGACTGAGTTCTTGGGAGGGAAGGATTGCACCCGGTCGCTGCTCGACGCATACATCACGTTACCGTAAAAGCGAGGGGCCAGAGGCGAAGGATCGCCCATGTAATATTCTAGTCCCTTTATCCCGCCATAAATGGTCACCAAGCCACAATCGCCGTTGAGCTGTCGCATCATGACGTTGTCCAGAATCCAGACATTGTGGGTCGCGGAAAATCTTGCCGGCGGGGTACAGTTCCACGGCGTCTGGGGAAGCTGGAAATAAATTGAGTTCCAGAGGGTCGATAGATCGCTCATCAGCACCGTGTTGTGCTGAAAGACGAAGTCCATTTCTCCGGGATGGGTAGTGTTGCCACCGTCGAATTTCAAACCGACGTGCTGATAAGTGTCTGGGTTGGGGCTTAGCAGCATAAGGTTATTGTCGATCCAAACGCGCTTGCTTTCACCCGGATTGGTACAAGCGGGGTAGTATGGTGCCCGACACATGTCATCCTGTTCCAGCGTGCCAATGCCCGCATCAACGTTAGTCAGAATATTGCTCTGGAGCAGGATGTCATTGACAACCGAGATGTTTCCGCTTTGGCTGGGACGGACCGTAAATGCGATAGAGCCGCCCATCTGTCCGCTTACCCAGGTGTTTTCAAAGACATTTCCGGTAACGACGACGCGACGCGCGCTCTTGAACTCCAGGTTGTTTTTTTCCACCCATTGGTTGCTGGGACTACTGGGACAATGCGCGCCATTCCGCAACAGCGACCCTGGCGGGACCGTACCGTGAACCCCGCAGGATTCCCAAGCCAGCGGCTTGAAGAAATGGTTTCTGCGAATCTCAATGTCGGAGGGGACGTATGGATTGCCAGAGTCTCCAGCTCCGCCGAACATGACATCTTCCGAGGTGGCCGACAGAAAGTTGTTGACGATCTTCATCGGACCAGGCGTGCGATAGGAAAGGATGGCTTGCGAATCCATGGTGGAGTCGTGAATCTCCGAAATATAGCTGTCGATGATTGCGACAGATATACCGTTGGCAGCCACGCCTTCCCGGACATCCTGCGTGTCAGAACCGTGTATGTAGCACCGGTCTATGGTTATGTTCTTGGGAAACTCGTCCGTCGGCGCCAGTGCAGGGGCCACACGCTTGGCAAGGCTGCGAATCTTGGCCTCGACTTTGGAGGTAATGAAGTCTATGTTCACCAAGCTATAAGCGCGAACCGCACCCGCCGCCGGGGTGATCTCAAGACCTACGAGTCGATAGTTGCTGGCTCCAGGTAGCACCTCAATGGCTGAGTCGCTGTTGGCTGTTTGAATCTTGGGCATGGAGCTTGCGTCGGCGGGCGAAGCTCTCTGGCCAGGATGGACCCTGCTCTCGATGGCGGAGCTTTCAATGTAGATCCAACCCTCGCCTGCCTTTGGCCGCAACACAAAATTGCCGGTGAAAGTCGCGCCCGCCTCTATTAGGACCGTGTCGCCGGCGTGCGCCGCATCCAGGACAGCCTGCAAGTCTTCGCCGTTCCGAACATGGAGTGTGGACTTACCCGGACGGTGGTAGGAAGTATCAAGGTAAGTTCGAGGCGGCTCCGGGACAGGCGGTTGCGGAGCTTGGGCCATGGCAATACCAACTAGTACAAAACCGAGAATTAATTCTTTGCGCATAAGTAATCAGAGTCCGTGAGTGTAGGAGGCCGAACCATTTCAGCTGAACTTAATTTTTTTCGGTCGAGGCGCAACAGGGAATCGCCGCCGCCGGCAGATTCTAGTGTTCTCCGGGTTTCACCGTCGCGCGAAAATGGTGTAAGTATCATTCTCAAAAACCGGCCGATATTCCGACTGGAGGCGAGTAGTGATATAGCGAGCGATTTCGGGACTGTCGTGACCAAACTTCTCGATGAGTCCGCGGTAATTGTCCCCCATGACAATAAAGCGTGGGTCCACGTGGGAATAATATCCTAGCCGGCAGTCGTCGAGAAACGCGCTGTCAAAGCCCAGCGCAAAAGCGAGTTCCGGTTCGCCCACTACCAGGTCCGCGGGCCCCGCGTGCGCTTTCAGGAAGGCCACTGCCGGGAGGTAACTGCGATGGTACTTATCGCGCACTACTACGCTGGCAACAGCGGCCAGTTGCAGTGCAATGAAAGCGGCCACCGCCAGGGCAACGGCCTTGGAAGGGAGCGCAGGATTACTCCAGCACCAGAAGATCCAGACGGCCAGCAGCGCACTGAAAAAAGGGACAGTATAGATCAGGTATACCGGATGTTTGACCGATTGCGAAGTCAGAAACAGCACATGAATTGCGGCCAGAATGAGCAACACTCGGATGCCCGGGCGACGCCGCAGTGCGCTAACCGAGAGCGTGCCCACCACGCCCGCCAGATAACCGAGCAACAGTAATACCTTGATCTTGGCAATCGGCGGCGCCCCCGCCTGAAAGCCGAAAGCCAGCAGATAGCGGTTGATTTCATTCCGCAGTACGAGCCAGGGTGTCTGAATATTACTCAGGCGGCCGGAGGCGTTGCTACCGAACTGCACCAGGAAGAGTTTAGGGTCTTCGGAAATATACAGTCCCCAGCCGACAAGGCCCACTAAGTAAGGAACTGTCGCGAGAACTAGCTGCCGCCACCGGATCGAATGGCGGTCATAGTAGAACATCAGGAACAACACACCGCACAGGCTGAGCACGCCTCCATTAGGGTGGGTGAGGCCGCTCAAGACCACCAGGCTGTGAGCGCAAATCATTGCGAGATTGAGGTTACGCTTTCGTAAGACCAGATAGGAGGCGAGCGCGCCATAGCCTAGTGCGGCGCTCATCATGTCCATGCGTCCATCCGCCGCCCTCATAATGAAGACAAAATCAGTCGCCAGCAGCCCAACCGTGAGTATCGCAATGTCCACATCTTCGGTTAGGGCGCGCATAATCAGGAACCACGACCACAGCGCCGCCAGTCCCCATAGCATCGAAATACTACGCATTGCCAACAGGCTGAAGCCGAAAAGCTTATACCAGCCGGCCTGCAACACCAGGTGCAGAGGCATGATCCAGTATGTGTGTTGGTTCAAACCGAACGTTTTTGGGTCATCGGGCGCGAAGGCGAGCACCGGCGTGATAAGTTTGCCATGTACTGCTAGATTGAATCCAGGAGAAGCGATCCAGGCCTCGTCACACCAGGGAATGCGGGTAAGCGCCACCGAAACTGTGGCCGCCAGAAACAAGGCCGCGATCGCGAGCAGCAACACGGTTTGCCGTTGTGTCAAACTCGTAGAGGTCAATCCCTCACTGTACCATAGCGCTTAGATGTCTCTTGGCGGCTGGTAGCAGTCATTATGGACCGCGTAAGAGCTTGAGTACGGAGCTTACAGTTCCGAGTCCAGCTTGGCGGTGAAGATGGCAGCCCCCGCAGGGGCGAGATGAAATCCGTCCCTGAACTCGGATTTGTCCATGCGTCCGGCTCCCACCGGAACCAGCACGCGGATACCGATCTCACGTCCCAATGCGGCTAGATCCTCAGCGTGATCTTCGGTCAGTGTCGGCGGAATCAGTATCGTGCAGCGGCTGCCGTACCTATCGCAGAGCGCCTTGAGTTCCTTCAAGCGCGGCCCGCTTCTGAGTAGCACCTCGGAAACGGGAATGTTCGAAGCGGGACGGGCGCCGAGAACAACGGTCATGTTGACGACGTCGGGCATAATTTGTCCCAGCAACCACTTTCTGAGTTCGACCCGGGTCCCGAACCATGCGCTCCAGTGAGCAAAGAAATAGTTAGTGGTAGTAGTGGCGTCGAAGTGCTCGCGCCGGGCCAAACTAGGGACGACGGCACTGTCCAGATATCGAGCGGTGAACTCCCCTCGCATATCATCGGCGATGACCTGACCAACGGAAAGGCATAGCACCACATCGTGAGGCCGGCTGCCCTGCCGAAACACCGTCTGCAAGATGTAATACAGGTCCACATAGTTGGTTTGTTCGATTACGAGACGATGCACGTCATACCTTGGCGCCAGCGCACTTCGAAGCGAGTCAAAATCGACGCCCTCTAGTAGAAGTGAGTTTCCCAGAAGTAGCATGGTTGGCTTTCCCGCGGGCGTATTAGGCGGGAGCGCGAGGGAACTGCGATACTCCTGGTCGATGC
>Ga0302320_10001767_pt1 | contig 51758 bp, 42 predicted proteins | sample Bog_T0_3_FD_202130 | JGI IMG/M metagenome (GOLD analysis project Ga0302320, IMG submission 202130) | Peat permafrost microbial communities from Stordalen Mire near Abisko, Sweden - Bog_T0_3 | ecosystem: Environmental > Terrestrial > Soil > Wetlands > Peat | place: Sweden: Abisko, Stordalen Mire...
TCGTCGACGTGCTCGATGAAGACAACACTCTCGGCGAAATCGAGCTGAACACACGCCCCACCCTCCGCTTCCACGGTTCCATCCCCGCCCTCACCGAGCAGTTGCGCACCCTCATCGCCGCTGAAACTCGCATCGTCCTCGCCGCGCCCAACCAGGGCGACGTCGAGCGCCTCGCCACCGTGCTCCGCGAATATCAGATCCCCTACCGCCTCGGCAGCCGCATCGCCCATCCCGGCGGTGAAACCGTACTCGACGAAGGCAGCTACATGGCCGGTGATCTCCGCGTCCCCGTCATCGTGCGTACGCCTTTCTCCGCCGGTGTCAGCTTCCTCGACTCCAACCTCATCCTCTTTGGCGCCAACGATCTCTCTGACGATGCCGATGTCGCCGCCCGCCCCGAGCCCAAACGCTCCAAGACCGCGGCCTTTGTCTCTGACTTCCGCGATCTCACCGTCGGCGATTACGTCGTCCATGTCGAGCACGGCATCGCCCAATACCAGGGCCTCAAAGAAATCGTTCAAGACGGCCTCTCCGTCGAGTTCATGATTCTCGAATTCGCTGAGGCCGCCAAGCTCTACGTCCCGCTCACCCGCCTCGATCTGATTCAGAAATACCGCTCCACCGATGCCGGCCCCGCCCCGGTCCTCAACAAGCTCGGCTCCCAGCAGTGGGCCAAAACCAAGGCCCGCGTTCGCAAGGCCATGCAAGACATGACCGCCGAGCTGCTCAAGCTCTACGCCGAGCGCGAAACAGTGCAGGGAACTGCCTTCTCCAAAGACAACGAATTCCAAAAGGAGTTCGAAGGCTCCTTCGACTACAACGAGACTGAAGACCAGCTCTCCGCCATTCGCGCCATCAAGTACGACATGGAATCCACCCAGCCCATGGACCGCCTCCTCTGCGGCGACGTCGGCTACGGAAAAACTGAAGTCGCCATGCGCGCCGCCTTCAAGGCCGTGCAAGACGGCAAGCAGGTCGCCGTCCTCACCCCCACCACGATTCTCAGCTTCCAGCACTTTGAAACCTTCAAGAAGCGCTTCTCCCAATTCCCCATCAACGTTGAAATGATCTCCCGCTTCCGCTCCGCCAAAGAACAGAAAGACATCGTTGCCCGCGTTGAAACCGGCAAGATCGACATCCTCATCGGCACCCACCGCCTCCTGTCGAAAGACATCAAGTTCCAGGATCTCGGCCTCCTCGTCGTCGATGAAGAGCAGCGCTTCGGCGTCCGCCACAAAGAGCGCCTCAAGCAGATGCGCAAGGAAATCGATGTCCTCGCCATGAGCGCCACGCCCATCCCCCGCACCCTCCACATGTCGCTCGTCGGCCTCCGCGACATGAGCGTCATCGAGACCCCGCCCAAAGACCGCATGGCCATCCAAACCGTCGTCGCCAAATTCGATGAAAAAATCGTCCGCTCCGCCATCGAGGTCGAACTCGAGCGCGGCGGCCAGGTTTACTTCGTCCACAACCGCGTCGAGTCCATCTTCGAAATCGCCTCGCGCATTCAGGAGCTAGTCCCCGGCGCGCGCGTAGCCGTAGGCCACGGCCAGATGGGCGAAGCCGAACTCGAGCGCGTCATGCTCGCCTTCATGCGCCACGAGTACGATGTGCTCGTCGCAACCACCATCATTGAGAACGGCCTCGACATTCCCCTCGCCAACACCATCCTCATCAACCGCGCCGATCGCCACGGCCTCAGCGAGCTCTATCAGCTCCGCGGCCGCGTCGGCCGCTCCAACCGCCGCGCCTACGCCTACCTCCTCATCCCGCCAGAGAACGAACTCACTGAGATCGCCCGCCGTCGCCTCGCCGCCCTCAAGGAGTTCAGCGACCTCGGCGCGGGCTTCAAAATCGCCGCTCTCGACCTCGAACTCCGCGGCGCAGGCAACATGCTCGGCGGCGAGCAAAGCGGCCACATCGAAGCAGTCGGCTTCGAGCTCTACACCTCCATGCTCGAAGCCGCTGTCAAGGAAATGAAGGGCGAGTCCAGCGAAGAGCGCCCCGCCACGCAACTCAGCCTCGGCATCGCCCTGCGCATCGACGAGAGCTACGTGCCGGAAGAAAACCAGCGTCTCCGTCTCTACAAGAAAATTGCCGGCGCAACCAGCGAAGCCGCCGTCGCCGAAATTCGCGCCGAGATGGAAGACCGCTATGGCGTGCCGCCTGACGCCACTGTCTATCTTCTTGAAGCCGCGCTCGTCCGCCTCGAATGCGAACGCATGGGCATCGCCCAGATCGATCGCAAGCGCTCCGAAGTCCAGATTCGCTTCATGGAAAACGCCGTCGTCGATCCCCAGCAGTTGATGCGCCTGGTCGCCCGCAACGCCAAGCGCGGCGCCCAGTTCACCCCGCAGGGCCTGTTGAAGTATCCTTTGGCTGCCACGCGCAGCGACGAAGTTCTGCTTGAGATTCACGAGTTGCTCGCCAACCTGGCGCCAGAGTCGGTCGGCGCATAAGACACCAACCTCGAACAAGAGAGGCACAATGAAAAGATCGATTACGCTGCTTGCAATGGGAGCCTTTATGTCTTCTGCCATCACCGCCTATGCCGCCGGCCCCGACTGGAAACAGCAGTTCCAGAAAGCCTCCGACGAGTACTTCGACCAAGTCATGTTTCCCTACGGCCCCACAGCCGGAACCCAGGTCGGCTATCACCAGTACGACGCGCAACTTGAAAACTACTCGCGCAAAAGCATCGACGCCGAGATTGCCGCGCTCAAGACTTTTGAGAAGCGAATCGCCGCCATCCATCCTGATCTGAGCTCCGCGAACTTTGTCCCCCGCAGCGACCGCGAGATCGTGCTCGGCAGCATCCGCTCCACGCTCCTCACCCTTGAGACCATCCGCCCCTGGGAGAAGAACGCCGACAACTACTCCAGCACCTGCGCCAACGCCGCCTTCGTCCTGATGGAGCGCAAGTTTGCCCCGCCCGACGACCGCCTGCGCTCGCTCATCGCGCGCGAAAAGCAGATGCCAGCGCTCCTCAATGAAGCGCGCGTCAACCTCAAGAACCCGCCCCACATCTACACTGAAATCGCCATCGAGCAGTTACCCGGCATCGTCAGCTTCTTTCAGCACGATGTCCCTCTCGCCTTTGCCGACGCCAAAGATCCCGCCCTCAACTCTGAATTCGCCCAAACCAACGCGGCCGTGATCGCCGCCCTCAACAGCTATCTCGCCTGGCTCAAGACTGACCTCCTGCCCCGCTCCAACGGCGACTTCCGCATCGGCACTGAAACATTCCAGAAGAAGCTGGCCTACGACGAAATGGTCGATATCCCCCTCGACAAGCTCCTCGAAATCGGCTGGGCCGACCTGCGCAAAAATCAAGAGCACTTCAAGCAAGTCGCCAAAGAACTGGAACCCAACAAGGAACCCGCCGCGGTCCTCGAAGAGCTAGGCGAGAATCATCCCGCCCCCGGCCAACTGCTTGACGCCTTCCGCGCCACCTTCGACGGCCTCGCCGGCTTCATCCGCTCCCATCACATCGTCACCATCCCCTCTGACATTCGCCCCATCGTCGAAGAGACGCCGCCCTTCATGCGCGCCACCACCTTTGCCTCCATGGACACGCCCGGCCCCTTCGAAACCCACGCCACGGAGGCCTACTTCAACGTCACCCTGCCTGACCCTTCCATGAAGCCTGAAGAAGTCGAAGGCTTCATGCACTCGTTCAACATCGGCACAGTCATCTCCACCGCCGTCCACGAGGCCTACCCCGGCCACTACATCCAGTTCCTCTGGCTGCCCCAGGCTCCCAGCCGCGTGCGCAAACTCCTCGGCGCGAACACTGACGTTGAAGGCTGGGCCCACTACACTGAGCAGATGATGCTCGACCAGGGCTACGGCCAACCCGGTGCCGGCGCAAAGGACGAGCGCGAATCCAAATTCCTTCGCCTCGGCCAACTCCAGGACGCCCTGCTCCGCAACGCTCGCTTCATCGTCGGCATTCAAATGCACAGCGGCAAAATGAGCTTTGATGAAGCCCTGGCCTTCTTCCAGAAAGAAGGCTATCAATCAAAGGAGACCGCAGTCGTTGAAACCAAGCGCGGCACAAGCGACGCAACCTATCTCTACTACACCCTGGGCAAGTTGGAGATCATGAAGCTCCGTGCCGACATGCAGAAGAAACAGGGTGCCGCCTTCTCGCTCGAGCAATTCCACAACGACTTCCTCCGCCAGGGATTCCCGCCCATAAAAATCGTCCGCGAGGCAATGCTAGGCGACGACTCGCCCACGCTTTAGGAAGCTTCTGATCAAGTGCATGTTTTGAAAGGGCGCGGTTTTAACCGCGACACGCACGCAACAAAATGAACGCGGGAGTTAGCCCCCGAGGGAATGCTGAAACGTCAACGCGACTTCTTCAGATGTTTCCCTAGACAGACGCCCAACCAACCACCTCGCTTTCAATTCGCGATGAGGATCAAGCTATGAGCAACCGGGTTCGCAAAGCAGTCTTTCCCGCCGGCGGCATGGGCACGCGCTTTCTGCCGGCCACCAAAGTCATCCCCAAAGAAATGCTGGCGCTCGTCGACAAGCCCATCATCCAGTACGGCGTTGAAGAAGCCATCGCCTCCGGCATCGAGCACATCATCTTCGTCACCGGCCGCGGCAAAGGCGCCATGGAAGATCACTTCGACATCAGCTTCGAGCTCGATGCAACGCTCGAGAAGAAAGGCAAGACTGAACTGCTCGCCCTCTCGCGCCACATCTCATCCATCGCCCGCATCAGCTACGTCCGGCAAAAAGAGCCGCTTGGTCTCGGCCACGCCGTCCTCTGCGCCAAAGACCTCGTCGGCGATGAGCCCTTCGCCGTCATCCTGCCCGACGATGTCATCGACGCCGAGGTCCCCTGCCTCAAGCAGATGATCGCGGTCTTCAACGAGCGCGGCGGCTCCGTCCTCGCCACGCAAACCGTCGAAGGCCCCGGCATCAGCGCCTACGGCGTCCTCGCCGGCTCCCAGGACCCGGTCAACAACCGCATCTATAACTGCACCGGCATGATTGAAAAGCCAAAATTCGAAGAGGCCCCGTCTACCCAGGCCATCATCGGCCGTTACGTGCTCACCCCGCGCGTCTTCGAGCTGCTTGAGAAAACCAAACCCGGCGCCGTCGGCGAGATCCAGCTCACTGACGGCATCAAGGCCCTGGTCAAGGAAGAAAAGGTCTTCGGCTACACCTTCGAAGGCAAGCGTTTCGACGCCGGCGACAAGTCCGGCATGCTGGAAGCCACCGTAGAATTCGCCCTCAAACGCAAAGACCTCGGCCCGAAGTTCCGCGAGTTCTTGAAAGGTTTAACGCTTTAGAGCGGTGTGAGCGGTGTTGCGCCAAAGCGCCTTGGCTAACCCCGCGAACTCCGCTAACACGCCCGCCGCAGCAGGCGGCTAACTCCGCCTCGTCACGCCTTCCACTTGATATTGCACCCGATTGACGGCCGCTGATCGTCAAGCGGCGGCCTGCCGGCAAGTGCCGCGTCAATCGCCGCGCGCAGATCTTCGCCGCTGATCGCGACGCCATTCCCCGGCCGGCTGCGATCGAACTCGCCGCGATACACCAGCTTGAAATCGCCGTCAAACAGAAAAAAGTCCGGCGTGCAGGCAGCCTTGTAGGCGCGTGCCACAGCCTGCGTCTCGTCATATAAATACGGAAACGTGAATCCAACCGCCTGCGCCTGCCGCTTCAGGTTTAGAGGACCGTCATCTGGATGCGTACTCACATCGTTGCTGCTGATCGCCACAATGGCCACAGGCTTGCCGGCATAATCCTTTGCCAACACCGCAAGCCCCTTCTCAATGTGCTTCACATAAGGGCAGTGCGCGCAGATAAACATCACCAGCAGCGCCTTCCTCCCGCTGAAGTCGTCGCGGCTCACTGTCTTGCCTGTCACTACATCCGTAAGCGCAAAATCCGGTGCTGTCGTTCCCAGCGCCAACATGGTCGATTCAGTCAGTGCCATTGAAGTCCTCCCAATCCCCAAGCCAACTTGCTAACTGGCTAACGCGCAGCGCCAACTTGCCAATTCCAAACCCTAGGTCGCCTTCAGAACAGCGGCGCCTGCCGCCCCGGCATCGTCAGCCCAAAATGTTCATACGCCAAACGCGTCGCCACGCGCCCGCGCGGCGTGCGGTCCAAAAATCCAATCTGAATAAGGAACGGTTCATAGACCTCTTCCAGCGCGTCCTGTTCCTCGGCCAGCGTTGCCGCCAGCGTGCTCAGCCCCACCGGCCCCCCGTCGTACTTCTGAATGATCGCCAGCAGCAACTTGCGGTCGATCTCGTCGAACCCATGCGCGTCCACTTCCAGCATGGTCAGTGCCGCGTTCGCCGTCGGCCTGTCGATCACGCCACTGCCGCGCACCTGCGCGTAGTCCCTCACCCGGCGCAGCAGACGGTTGGCAATGCGCGGCGTCCCCCGGCTGCGCAGCGCAATCTCCGCCGCCCCATCCTCATCAATCGGAATCTGCATCACTTCAGCCGAGCGAGTGACAATAAACCGCAGCTCCTCCTCGGTATAAAACTCCAGCCGCAGCAGAATCCCAAACCGCGACCGCAGCGGTGAGCTCAGCAGCCCCGGCCGCGTCGTCGCCCCAATAAACGTGAACGGCCTGATCTCCATCACGTGCGTCCGCGCCGCCGGTCCCTGCCCAATGATGATGTCCAGCTTGTAGTCCTCAAGCGCCGTGTAAAGCTTCTCTTCCAGCACCGGCTGCATCCTGTGAATCTCGTCCAGGAACAGCACCTGCCGCTCCCGCAGGTTGGTCAAAATCGCCGTCAGGTCACCTTGAATCTGCAGCGCCGGCCCGGAGGTCTGCTGAAAGCCCACATCCAGTTCATTCGCAATAATCGTCGCCAGCGTCGTCTTGCCCAGCCCCGGCGGCCCAAACAGCAGCACGTGGTCCAGCGCCTCGCCCCGCGACTTGGCCGCCTCCAGCGCAATCGCCAGCTGCTCCTTTGCCTTCGACTGCCCAATGAACTCGCCCAGCCACCGCGGCCGCAGTTTCAGCTCAAAGCCCTGCTCTTCGTCAGCGCGCGATGCGCTCACCAGCCGTTCCGGAGTGTTGTCGTGCGCAATCGCCATGCTGATCAGAAGTGTAGCGGCCCCGGGTTGCCCCTGCAACCGCCCCGAGAGCAAGCCCTGTCTCCATCTAGAGATGCCGAACCGTCACATCGTCCCATTTCTTCTGCAAATACTCCAGGGCCAACCGCCGGTGGCAGTGCTCGGCCGTTGCTTCGCTGCATAGGAGCACTGTTCTCTTCTTCTTGAAGCTTTCCTTTGAAAGCACGCCATCCACCTTTCGAGAGCGGATCAGCGCAAGGTACGATTTGCTGAAACTCTCCCAGTCCGGCTTCTGCTTCCTAACCAGGTCAATGATCTCCTGCGTCGGAGCCAGTAGAGGCTCGTGGTCATAGTCCGCATCGCATATCTCGCGCAGAAAATAGGCGAGGTCACCTTGCTTGGCAAACGCAGCCAGCTGTGACGTATTGTTCAGCCGCACGTCCACCAGGCGCTCAATCCCATTTGCCTTCAGAATCCCAAAAAACTCACTCGCGCTTTTCTGGGTAAATCCGATGCTGAAAATCTCCATGGTTCCTCGCCTCATCCCTCACATCCGCGAATCCCCAGCCGGAGTAAACCGCTTGTCCAGCGCATGCCCAAACGCCAGCAGATTCCCATCCGGCGCCAGCAGCACCAGCTCCCGCTGTCCATACGGCTTGTCCGCCGGCCCATGCACATCGCCCTCGGGAAGCAGGTCCAGCTTCGGCTTCAGTTCTGCATACAGCCGGTCCACATCCTGCACGTCAATGTAATACGCAAACCGCCGCGTCCCCGCCGGCGCTGCATTTTTGCCGCTCTGTTCCCAGATCCTGAACCCAGCCGTCTCGCGCTGCACATACGCGTAATCCGCCACGCGCAGTTGCACCTCAAAATCAAGCAGCTCCACAAAGAAGGCAAGCGCCTTTTCCAAGTCCTCGACAATCAGGAACGGCGTCACCTGGATGAAGTTCGGCGTGAAATGGGGCGTGGGTTTCGCCATGCTCTACCTCCCTGGGGGGGGCACTCCGTGCAAGCCGCGTTGCGTCAGGTTAGCACAGCCCATCGTCTGAGAGCCTCCAGCCGCGCAAGCCGCGCCACGCCTCCGCGCAAAGTCATACCCGCCCCCAACCGTTTAAACTGGTAATGTCCCGTTCACCAGAATGACCCTCCGTTTCGGTATCCTTCGCCGCTTTCGCTTCAACCTCCCGCAGCGCATCGCGGCGGGCCTTCTGGCGCTGTTTCTCCTCCAGGGCTTGTGGCTCACCAGCCGCCAGACACTCTCCGATCGTGACTACCAATACGCCCGCTGCGGCCGCGAAATGTGGGAGCGGCCCTCGCTGCTGGCCGGCTACTTCACCACCTGCGGAAATATCCACGACGGCATCCTCGCCTATCGCCTCGCCGGCCTTCCCCTCACGCTCAACCTCCTCGCCCAGCGCGGCCTCGACCACTTCCGCAAACCCGAAGACCGCGTTGTCCAGACCCCCGGCGAACTCAGCCCCTGGGAGCTGCGCCACCAGCTCACCCACATCCTGCTGCTGTTACGGCTGCCGTTCCTGCTCGCCGGTTGCCTGCTCGGCGGATGCCTCTGGTGGGTCACGCGCCGCCTCTACGGCAACCTCGGCGGCTATACCGCTCTGGCGCTCTACTGCTTCTCCCCCGCAATCCTCAAGGCCTGCGTCGCCCCCGGTCCTGAACTCCTCGCCAGCCTCGGCGTCTACGGCGGCATCTATACCTGCATCGGCGTCGCCCACGCCATGCAGGGGCCAGCCGCCCGCTGGAGGCCGCGTATCCTTCTCCTCGTAGCCGCCTTCGGCCTCGCCGCCGCCTCCCACATCGCGGCGTTGCCCGTCACGGCGCTTCTCGGTCTTGCCCTCATGCTCTGGATCGCCGAAGGCCGCAGAACCCAGATCCTGCCCGTCATCCTGTTGGCCGTCGCCGGAGCGCTGGTCCTTGTCTTCGCCTGCTACGGCTTCTCCCCAGACGCATTCAGCTATCTCTTCCGTTCCGCTGCCGGATTCCTTTCTGTCTCTCTCGACCCCTCCCACCGCTTCTTCATGGCCCTGCCCAACGCCGGCATCACTCTGGCCTCAGCCGCCGCCGCAGTCCTCTTCCTCGGCCTCCGCAAGTCCTGGTACTTCGGCAACACAACTCCGTTGCTCTGCGCTCTGGTATTGTTCCTGCTCGTAACAACCGGCGCTCCCGGCTCCCCCTGGCTATGGGCGCTGCCGTTCCTCTTCACCTTCATCGGCGGCGTCTTCGCCGACGCCTACGAAGGCCCCCGCGGCCGACTCGCTCTTGCCGCCGCCGCGGCCATCCTGTTGCTGCAGGCAGTCTTCTGTGTCCTGAGCCTGCCGGGGCTGCTCTAGGCGCAACGGTTCGCGCCCCAGCTTCCAGCGTCCCCCTTCGAAAGAGTGAAAAACCGGCAGCAAAGAACATCGAAAAATCAGCCAATCTCAGCGCCAAAACCAGCCGCGCCGCCCGGCCGTTCCTGAACCATTCTCCAGGGATTCCACAAAGACCATAAAATCAACCAAAATAAGGACTTATTTCTACACGGCAGCCTTGCCCCAACCCCTCCGCAAAGAGTAAAATAGAGCCATAGCCCGCGGACCCCGGCCCCGCTTTTTCCGGACATTTCTGCCGCCTTCCGCAGGGCCTCTGAAAACCCTTATGGCAGACGACCAGAATCCCAAGCTCCCTCTCGATGGCGGCACACCGCCCAATAGCGGCACCAACCTCATCCCTATCAACATCGAAGAGGAGATGCGCCGCTCTTATCTTGACTACTCCATGAGCGTCATCATCGGCCGCGCCCTGCCCGACGCCCGCGACGGCCTCAAGCCCGTCCATCGCCGCGTGCTTTACACCCTCAGCGAGATGGGCCTGGAGTACAACAAGAAATACACCAAGTGCGCCAAGGTCGTCGGTCAGGCCATGGGTGTCTATCATCCCCACGGCGACTCCGCCATCTACGACACCCTCGTCCGCATGGCCCAGCCCTTCTCGCTGCGCTACCCCCTCGTCGACGGCCAGGGCAACTTCGGCTCCGTCGACGGCGACCCGCCCGCCGCCATGCGTTACACCGAGTGCCGCATGATGCGCATCGCCGGCGAAATGCTCGCCGACATCGAAATGGAGACCGTCGATTTCACGCCCAACTACGACGAGTCCACCTTCGAGCCCACCGTCCTGCCCACCCGCATCCCCAACCTCATCGTCAACGGCTCCAGCGGCATCGCGGTCGGCATGGCCACCAACATCCCGCCCCACAACCTCACTGAAGTCGTCAACGCCGCCATTGCCCTCGTCAAAGATCCCCACGCCGGCCTCGCCGAGGTCCTCAAGCACGTGCAGGGCCCTGACTTCCCCACCGGCGGCTTCCTCTACGGCAAATCCGGCATCCCCCAGGCCTACAAAACCGGCCGCGGCCGCTTCATGATGCGTGCCCGCGTCGCCACTGAAAACCTGACCAAGGAAAAACAGGCCATCATCGTCACTGAAATTCCTTACCAGGTCAACAAGTCCAAACTCATTGAGCGCATCGCCGAGCTGGTCAACGAAAAAATCGTCGACGACATCGGCGACGTCCGCGACGAGAGCGACCGCGACGGCATGCGCATCGTCATCGAGCTCAAGCGCGGCTCCCAGCCTGAGATCGTGCTCAACCAGCTCTACAAGCACACCCAGATGCAAGAGAGCTTCTCCATGATCTTCCTCGCGGTGCTCAACGGCCAGCCGCGCGAGCTGCCCCTCGATCAGGCCATCCGCTGCTTCATCGATCACCGCATTGACGTCGTCCAGCGCCGCACCGTCTTCCTTCTCCGCAAGGCCCGCGAGCGCGAGCACATCCTCGAAGGCTACAAAATTGCCCTCGACAATCTCGACACCGTCATCAAGATCATCCGCGCCTCCGGCTCCCGCGTTGAAGCCCGCGAGAACCTCTACGCCTGGGGCAAGGGAACTGAGATCATTCTCAACCTTGACCGCGAGCGCCTCCCCCACGAGGAAAAGGGCCTCACCCTCCGCCAGATCGACGCCATCCTCGAACTCCAGCTCTACCGCCTCACCCAGCTCTCCATTGACGAGTTGCTCAACGAGCTCAAGCAGGTCCGCGAGCGCATCGCCGAGTACGAGGCCATCCTCGCCAGCGAGACCAAGCTCCGCTCCGTCATCGTCAAGGAGCTCGAAGAAGTCCGCGACAAGTACGGCGACGCCCGCCGCACCCAGATCATCGACGAGTCCGCCGAACTCCAGCTTGAAGACCTTATCGCCGACGAGCAGGTCGCCGTCACCGTCAGCCATCAGGGCTACCTCAAGCGCACCCCCATCAGCATCTATCGCCAGCAGCGCCGCGGCGGCACTGGCCGCACCGGCATGAAGACCCGCGAAGAAGACTTCGTCTCCCAGCTCATCGTCAACTCCACCCACGCCTTCCTGCTCTGCTTCACCAACACCGGCCGCGTCTACTGGCTCAAGGTCTATGAAATCCCCGACGTCAGCGCCGCCGGCAAGGGCAAGTCCATGCAGAGCCTGCTCGACCTCCAGCCCGGCGAAAACGTCCGCGCCATCCTTCCCGTCCGCGACCTTGAAGAAGAAGGCAAGTTCATCTTCTTCACCACCCAGAAGGGAACCGTCAAAAAAACCCCGCTCAAGGACTTCTCCAACGTCATGGCCCGCGGCATCATCGCCATCGGCATTGACAAGGACGACGAACTCGTCAAAGCCTGCATCACCGACGGCTCCCAGATCGTCTTCCTCGCCACCCATCTCGGCCAGGCCATCCGCTTCGACGAAAACGATGTCCGCTCCATGGGCCGCCCCGCTTACGGCGTCCGCGGCATCGATCTCGCCAAAAACGACTTTGTCGTCGGCGTCGCCATCACCCCCAAGGAGCACGCCCCCGGCGAGTACCGCATTCTCGCCATCACTGAAAACGGCTTTGGCAAGCGCACCGATGTCGAGGCCTACCGCCTCCAGACCCGCGGCGGCAAGGGCGTCAAAAACATGGCCGTCACCCCCCGCATCGGCCGCGTCAACTGCATCGAACTGGTCGACGACACCTCGGAGTTGATGGTCATCAGCCAATTCGGCAAGATGATCCGCATTGACACCAAGACCATCCGCGCCGCCGGCCGCGCCACGCAAGGCGTCCGCCTGTTGACCCTCGAACCCGACGACAAAGTAGCCGCTGCCGTCATCATCCCCCCCGAAGAACTGAAAGACGACGAGCCCACTCTTCTGTAGTGTGAGGTGCGCGCTCACCTGAGTGCCCTTCGATCTAGATTTCAGAACTCAGGTGAAAGGGCACCACAGAAAGGCCAGGGCATGAACGAACAGACAAAGCCGACATACCCGCCAGGGGCTTGGGTCTTCGTTTCACATTCTCACAAGGACCTGCCGGAGGTTACGAAGGTTCGAAATGATCTTGAATCGCAGGGATTCAAGCCACTACTATTCTTTCTAAAGTGTCTGGAAGACGACGCGGCCGAACTGCCAGGTCTCCTGTGTCGCGAAATCAAGGCGCGACGATTTTTCGTTCTATGCGAAAGCGAGAATTCCAGATCCTCCGTCTGGGTCCAAAAAGAGGTGGAGATTGTTCGCTCCCTTGGGAGAACTTATGAAGTGGTTAACTTGGATAAGGAAGAGCATCAATCACAGGAGATAATCAAGCGGCTCGCTCGCAGATCTAAAGTGTTCGTTTCCTCATCGCACTCAGATAGCGAGATTGCCAGTCGTATAGCACTTCGGCTTCGCCAGGAAGAGTATGAGGTATTCGATGCGGATTCGATCCCTAGCGGCAGTTCATGGGCGGATGAAATTCACTCTGGTATTAGCAAAGCGGCGAAAGAGGGCTTTGTCCTCCTGCTCTTAAGTAAACGTGCTGCGGAATCGAAGTGGGTGGCGACGGACCTTCAGGAGGCGTTGGCCCTAAAAGGCCCAGTTGTTCCGGTCATGATCGAGGATGTGCATATAGTGTTCAGGTCCCTGCCGGACCACTTACGGTTCATGCTGCAAGGTCTTCAGTTCTTTAACTTCACTGGGCGTCCGTTCGATGTGGCCATGAATGAAATGCTAAGCATGCTGAGGAAGAGGTTTATAGAGTAAGGCCGGGTGCCCTAGGTCTCGCCTTTGAGACCTGGGATAAGCGGCAAAGTAAGGTGGGTGTGAACAATGAGTACCGACAAGACAATCCGCAGGGTAACCGATCTCAAGGCGCAGCGCCTCGAGACCTACCGCTATTGGAGGAGCCGCCCCTGCGCTGAACGCATGGACGCCGTAGCCGAGATCGTTCGCGACGCTTACCTCGCCAAAGGGATTGACCTCGACCACCGGCCATCGGACAAGACGTTAGTCCGCGTAGAACGTCCGAATTGGAAGGCAATCTGAAACGCAAAGCAGAAGGGTGATGTGACCGATGCTTAAGGATCAGAGAGACATCATCGCAGCTTTCAATGCCCACGGGGTGAAGTATCTCGTCATCGGCGGTCACGCAGTCAGCATTCACGCTGACCCGCGAGGCACCAAGGATCTCGACCTCTTCATCAAGGCTGATGAAGAGAACAGCAAGGCCGTCTACGCCGCACTTGCTGATTTTGGCGCTCCTCTTGATGGGGTGACCCCGGCCGACTTCAACGACAAGGCAACGTCGGTCTTTCAGTTGGGCGTTGAACCCGGCCGCGTGGATATTCTGCAGGGAATTGCCGGTGTGCGCTTCGATGAGGCGTGGGAGAGCCGCGCCGAAAAACTCGTCGATGGACAAACTCCAGCGCACGTCATCTCACGCGAACATCTGATTCAAAACAAGCTCGCCGTGGGCCGGCACCAGGACCTGGCCGACGTGGAGAAACTCCGCGAATCTGCTCCCGAAGAATAAGCTGCCGGGCAACCCAGGGCTGGATATTCAAACCGGGAAGCGCGCCGGGATCACAATCAATCAGCTTCAGAGCAGGTCACCCGCCGAATCGTCTTATCCATCGGCTTGCTCGGATCGCGGACCACGCCAATCTTCGCCCACGCCGCCTCGCTCAACGCACTCACCAGAATAAGCCGCTCGCCAACAGAAAGACTCCTCCAAGCGCGGACCCTCTCCGCCAGGTGCTCCGGCACATAACCATACGGAAACTTCGATTCATCCACCTCGTTCATACTGTCCAGTCCTCGACCCTCAGCCCCTTCACCCTTGCGAACTCGCGTGTGTTGGCCGTGACCAGAATCAGGTTTCTGCTGAACGCCTGTCCGGCGATCAACGTGTCATAATCGCCGATGCGCTGGCCCTGGCGCTCAAGCTCCGCGCGAATCTCTCCGGCGGCCTGCGCATCCTTCGCGGAATAATCGAGAACTTCAACAGCGCGTTCCAGAAAAGCTGCAAGCCGATTCGCATTCTGCGCCACGCGGCCACTCTTGGCAATGCCATACCAAAGCTCATGGGCCACAATCGAAGAGGTTGCAAGGGCTGCTTCTCGTTGAGCCGCCTGTGCGGACCGCGAACGGACCTTGGCTGAGCTTCCATTGATCAGCGCGATGCAAACGTTGGTGTCGAGCAGGTAGCTCACTTGAAATACTCACGAATCGGAGCAAGATTCTGTTTGCGGCCCTCGGGGAAAATCGGGTCCCCTCCCATCGCATCCATCCGTGCAAACAACTCTTCCATCGATTCCTTCTTCGCGTCCGGCATAGGCTCAAGCAGCACGCCCGCCCCCATCCGGGTCACACGCACGCGGTCGCCCTCAAAGCGGAACTCCTTCGGCAAGCGCACCGCCTGGCTGCGCCCGTTCCAGAACAGCTTGGCATCCGTCGGTTTTCGATCTGCACCTGCACCCGTGGCCATTGCGCCCTCCAATAGGTATCCATCAAAAGTATATATCATATTGAAGTTATCCGGCCTAACGCTCCACCCGCGGTTCGCCCCGCCAACAGCAATTGAAGGCGAAATGCTACCGGCTCGCCTCCACCTCGCCCTTCACCAGCCCGCTATCCCACTCCCCCCGCTCCCGCAACGCCGCAATCGCCTGCCGCGCCATCTCCTGCGCCCGAAGGTAATCCGGCTTCACCACCCGGTTCAACGGCATCTGCCCCGCCTCGAGCAGAATCCAATGCCGCGGCCGCATATAGGGCGCCAGCGTGCGCGCATGCCGATCCAGTTCCTGCACCGTCAGTTCAACGCCGGCCTTCTTCTCCACCAGCGCAACCGGCGCCTCATATACCACCGCATGAGCCACCCCCACCACCACGCAGTTCGCCACCTTCTCTGACAGCGCAAGAATGTGCTGCTCCACATCCCCCGGGAAGATCTGGTACCCGAACGACTTGATCACCCACTTCTCCCGCCCCGTCAAATGCAGCCCCGCGCCGTCCCAGAACCCCAGATCGCCGGTGTACAAAAACCCATCCTGCGAGATAGCCTTCGCCGTCGCCTCCGCATCGTTCACATAACCCAAAAACGTCTGCGGCCCCTTGAAGCAAACATGCCCAATCTCGCCATTAGCCAGCTCGTCGCCCGCCTGCCCATCCCCCCGCATCGGCTGCCGAATCGTGCACCGGTACACCGGCATATCCACGCCCAGCCCCGCCAGCACCGTCTCCCGCTCAGCCGACTTCCCCTGCACATACGTGCACCAGCCCGAAGCCTCCGTCAGTCCCAGCCCGGTCCCGATGATCGGCGCCATCGCCGCCATCTGGTCCATGAAGGTTCGCGAAACCGCATTCCCTCCATAAGCAACAAACTTCAAGCTGCTCAGGTCATAGCTCGCATAGTCCTTCAGCATCCATTCCAAACTGAACATCACCGGAATCTGCCCCAGGATCTCCACCTTGTGCTCGGCAATCGCCCGCAGCGACCGCCCCGCGTCGAAGAATTCCAGCAGAATCGCCGTCCCTCCGCCAAACAGCGCGCTCATCAGCTCTTCCGTCTGCCCGCCCACGTGCGAAGCCGGCAGATTCACCAGCGTGCGCGTCCCTCGATCGCCGCCAAAGAACGTCCCGCACAGGCACATGTTCTGTACCGTGATGTTCCGGTGCGAAAGCAGCGCCGGCTTCGGCGATCCGGTCGAGCCGGTCGTAAAAATCACCAGCGCCCCATCCTCTTCGCTTATCTCCGGCAACGCAACCTCCTCGTCACCCCGCCCCGCCGCCTCCACTAGGTCCGCCAGCGGCCGCGTTCCCTCAATCGCCTCCGCCGAGTCCACCGCAATCGCATGCTCAATCCAACTGCATTGCGCCAGCACAGTCCGCCACAACTCGCGAAAATCAAACGGCGCCTTCACGCCAAGGCAGGCAAACCCGCGCGGCCTCAAGATCTCCAGCGCCCGCAGCACCTCCGCCGCTGACAACCGCAAATCCAGCGGCGCCGCAATCACGCCAATCTTGAAGCAGCTGTACTCCAGCAATACGTGATCCACCGACATCGGCAGCATCGTCACCACAAAATCGCCCTTGCCGAACCCCATCCTCGACAGTTCCTTCGCCAGCGCCGTCGTCATGCCATCGAACTCGCTCCACGTTACGCTGCGGCTGCCATCCGCGCTCACCAGCGCAGCAGCCTGCGGCCTCACCTCGGCCCACTTCGCCACCACGCCATGCAGCAGATGCCGGTCGGCAAACTCATTTCCGTAATCGTCGAGGGTAAATTGGCGCTCGTTCATCGGCTCTCTCAGTCAACTTCCTGACCCAGTCGAACATTCACAGCCACCCGCGTCAAGCATCCAAAAATCTTCAGCTGCTTTGCCAGCAGCCAGCCCCTTCGCCTCGCCCAGCCAGTTATCAGACCCATCCGCACCTCACCGGATACTCTGTGCAATCCCCCGCTCGTTCTACACTGAAGTTGCTCAGGATTCTCCGCGCACTCCTCCATGTGCCGGAACAATTTCATCGCTCTGGTGCTGGCTGCACTCTGCGTCCACTCAGCCAACGGCTCGCCGGCTCGCCCTGCGACGGCACACAAGGCAGCCTCGGCTGCGTCCGCCCCTCATCGCTCCACAAAGCAAACCCACTCCGCGCCAACCCATGCGTCGCAGCCGCACTCCAGCCCTTCGATAACCCGCGCCCAAAAGCCGTCTTCTGTTCGCAATCGATTGGCCCGCACCAGGCAGCATCCCGCAACCTCCGCCCGGCACTCCGCTTCGCTTCGCGCCAGCCTTCGCCGGGCATCCGTGAGCCAGTCGCTCAAGCGGCCTGTCTCTCTCACCCGCATACGCGCGGCCATGCCGCCGCCGCTTCGCGGCTCCTTCGACTCGCTCCAGCGCCAGAATGACCGCAGCGAAGCCGACGGCCTGGAGCGCATCCTGGACGATCACGACCTCCAGCAGCGCATCGCATACGGGCTTCTCGTCCCCCTGCCGGTCTCGCCAAACCTCGCCGTAAGTGATAATCTACCCGCCGACCGCCGCTATTGCCGCTCCTGGACGGCCACCTTCCTCGCCGACCTGGCCCGCGCCCACGCCGCCGTCTTCCACTCACCGCTTGAGGTCAGCTCCGCCGTCCGCACCGTCGAGTTCCAGAAGAGTCTGATGCAAACCAACGGCAATGCCGCCCCCGCCCAAGGCGACATCGTCAGCCCCCATGTCACCGGAGCCACCATCGATCTTGCCAAGCAGGGCCTGAGCCGGCAGCAGTTGGGCTGGCTCAGGCTCTGGCTTCTGCCCCTCCAGCAGGCAGGCAAGCTCGACGTCGAAGAGGAGTTCCACCAGGCCTGCTTTCACATCACCGTCTACAAAAGCTACCTGTCCCCCAGTACATTGCCCAACCAAGCCCCCGCCTCCTCCAAAATCGCCGCACGCGCCCGCTGACCCGATGGATCGTGCGCTACCCCCAGCCCAACATAATTTCACTGTCCCTCCCCGGTCGTTCAGGGGTACAATCGCGGGCAAAGCCGAAAGAGGCTTGGCGAGGATAACTCATGAGCGACTTAGAAGTTCAACCCGCGGCCGAGGCAACCCCCGGCCTCTCCGAGTGGCAGCGCGTAACCAACACCTTCACGGCGCCGTCGAAGACATTTAACGACATCAAGCGCGGCAATCGGAGCTGGTGGCTGCCCTTCGTCATCATGTCCCTGGTCGGCTACATCCTGTTTGCAGCCGTCTCCTTCAAGATCGGTATGCAGACCGTTGTGGATAACCAGATCAAGCTCGATCCCAAAACCGAAGAGCGCCTGGCCCAGGTGCCCGCGGAACAACGCGAAATGCAGATGAAGATCTCAACGTACGTAACTGAAGGCATCTTTATTGCCAATCCGGTGGTCCTGCTGATCGGCCTCGGCCTCGGCTCGCTGGGCCTCTGGGCCACCATCAACTTTGTCTTCGGCGGCAAGGCCACCTTCGGCGACATCTTTTCCGTTTGGATGTTTGCCGGCTTGCCCGGCATCATCAAAGTGCTTTTGGGGACCATCGTCATCTTCGCGGGTGTGGTGCCGGAATCGTTCAACATCAAGAATTATGCCCCTACAAATATCGGCGCCTTTCTCAATCCCGTTGAGACCAACAAGGCGCTCTACGCCCTGGCAACCTCGCTGGATCTAATCACCATCTGGACCCTCGTGCTGCTGGCAATCGGCACGGCGACCGTTGCCGGAGTCAAGCGCAACTCGGGCTACATCGCGGTCTTTAGCTGGTGGGCAATCTTCGTGCTCATCGGCGTCGGCATCGCAGCCGCCACCAGCTAGAACTTCGCCATAACTGAAAACAGAACGGCGCGAATCCCAATCGGATTCGCGCCGTTCTGTTCTAGAACCTTCCCCGCTAAAAGCTGCCCTACTCCGTCCACCGCCGCATAATCAGCGTCGCGTTGATCCCGCCAAACCCGAACGAGTTCGACAGCGCCACATCGAAGCTGTGCGCCACCGCTTGGTTCGGCACGTAATCCAGCCTGCATTCGGGGTCGACATTCTCCAAATTGATCGTCGGCGGAAGCATCTGGTGCTGCAGCGCCAGCACAGTAATGCCAGCCTCTAACCCGCCCGCTCCGCCCAGCAAGTGCCCGGTCATCGACTTGGTGCCGCTGATCTTCAGCTTGTGGCTCAGTGCGTGCTCGCCAAATACCAATTCAATGGCTCGCGACTCGTTGCCGTCGCCCGCCGGCGTCGAGGTGGCGTGAGCATTCACATAACCCACCGCCTCCGGCGCTATGCCCGCGTCCTTCAGGGCTGCCCGCATGCTCCGCTGCGCGCCCGCGCCTTCCGGCGCAATGCCCGTCATGTGATAGGCGTCCGCACTCATCCCATAGCCGATCACTTCGGCCAGAATCTTTGCCCCCCGCGCCTTGGCAAACTCCAGCTCTTCCAGAATCAGAATGCCGGCGCCCTCGCCAATCACAAATCCGTCGCGATCTTTATCGAATGGCCGGCTGGCCCTTGTTGGCTCGTCGTTGCGCGTTGAGAGTGCCCGCATGGCCGCAAAGCCGCCCACAGAAAGCGCTGTCACTGAGGCTTCCGCGCCGCCGGCAATCATCGCATCTGCATCCCCGTGCATGATCATGCGCACCGAGTCGCCAATCGAATTGGCCGATGTAGCGCAGGCCGTGGCCGTGGCCGAGATCGGTCCCTGCGCCCCATACCGGATGCTGATCTGCCCCGCCGCCATGTTCACAATCACTGCGGGAATGAAGAAGGGGGAAATCTTGCGCGGACCGCCCGCAAGCAGGTTCGAGTGCTCGCGCTCAATAATCTCAAAACCGCCGATGCCGGACCCGATAAAAACGCCCACCCGGTCCGCAATCTCCGGAGTGATCGTCAAGCCCGACTGCGCCATGGCTTCCTCGACCGCGGCAAATGCAAAATGAATGAAGCGCCCCATCTTGCGCGCTTCCTTCTTGTCCACAAATTGCAGCGGGTCAAAATTCTTCACCTCGGCTGCAAACGTCACCGGAAAGCCCGTGGTATCGAACCCCTGAATCGGGGCCATACCACTGGCGCCGGCCAACAACTGCCGCCACACCTCAGGAGCGGTGTTGCCCACACCGCAAACCAGCCCCAGGCCGGTGATAACCACTCTGCGCGTCACAGGCTACTTGGCGCCTTTCTTTTCGTTTTTCTCGATGTAGTCAATGGCGTCCTTCACCGTCTTGATCTTCTCGGCATCTTCGTCGGGAATCTCCAGGTCAAACGCCTCTTCAAACTGCATCACAAGCTCGACCACGTCCAGCGAGTCCGCGCCCAGATCCTCCTGGAAGCTCGCCCCAGGGGTCACCTCGGCCTCGTCCACCTGTAACTGCTCGACAATGATCTGCTTAACTTTCTCTTCAACGGCCATGCGTAATTCTCCTCATAGTGTGTCGGAACATTTGGATTCGCTCCGGGGGTTACGGAACCAGCACTCCCGCTTGCCACAATACCGGTTCGTAGCAGGGAAACACAACCACCACGCCCAAAAAGAAGCGCATGTCCCCGAAACTTCAAGTCTACCGGGCGCATCGGGGTGTGTAAAGCCTCAGCGAGCAGGAACATGCGACGGCTAACCCGGTCCAGCAAAATGGAACTACACAACCGCCTCCAACTCACAGAGAATACACTGGTACTGGGCGTACATTAGGCGAAGGAGGATCAATAGCTCAATGCAGGATGTCATTCTTGGAGTTGCCGCGGCTTTCGTGGGGGTTTTGGTGGGTTTCTGGCTGCGAGCGGCTGCTGCCCGCGCTGAGAAGGCCCTGCTCGAACGCCGCAACACTGAACTGGCCGCAGAACTCCTCACCGTGCGGGAACGGGCCCATGTCGATCTCCAGGGCCGGGCAGAGGCAGAGCGCACCCAGGCCGCTCGCATTAGCCGCCTTGAGGCCGAACTTGAAAATGAACGCAAAAATCTGGCTGAAAAACTAACCCTCCTCGATGCCGCCCGGCAAACCCTCGCCCACCAGTTTGAAGCCCTCGCCGGCGACATCCTCGAAAGAAAGTCGAAAAGCTTTGCCGAAGGCAGCCAGAAAGACCTTGCCACGCTGCTCACCCCCTTGCGCGACCAGATCAAGGAATTCCGCGACAAGGTTGAGCAGGCCCAGAGCGACTCCAAGACCGGCGTCACCCGCCTCGAAACGCTCATCGGCGCCCTCGGCGGCCTCAATCAGCAACTAAGCCAGGAAGCCAAAAACCTCACCACCGCACTCCGCGGCTCCTCCAAAGCCCAAGGCGACTGGGGCGAATTCATCCTTCGCGACTTGCTTGAAAAGTCCGGCCTGCGCGAGGGCGAGGGGTATAGCTTCCAGCAGACCTTCCCCAGCATCGAGGTGGACGGAGAGAGAGTCAGATCGCCGCGCACCGATGTGATCGTCTCGCTGCCCGGCGGCCGCCACTTGGTGATCGATTCCAAGGTCTCTCTCAACGCTTACACTGACGCGGTCAATGCGGTCACTGAAGATGAGCGCAAGGCCGCGCTGATTGAACACCTGAAGAGTGTCCGCAAGCACATTGGCACGCTGGCAAATGCCGGTTACCACGCCCTGCCCGGAATCGAATCCCCTGATTTTGTGGTGATGTTCGTTCCCATCGAGCCGGCCTTTCTGATGGCGCTCCAAGCCGATGCGGAGTTATGGGCCGATGCCTACAAACAGGGGATTCTCCTTGTCGGCCCCACCACTCTGCTCTACGTAATCCGCATCGTCAGCGTCCTCTGGCAGCAGGACGTACAGGCACGCAGCGTGCAAGACGTCATGGACCGCGGCGCTGAGTTATACGACAAGTTTGTCGGCTTTGTCAGCGACCTCGAAGCCGTAGGCAAAAGCCTGCGCGGAGCCGACCAGAGCTACACCAACGCCATGAAGAAACTCACCGAAGGCCGAGGCAACCTCATCCGCCAGGTAGAACTGCTCAAGCAACTGGGAATCAGAACCAGCAAGCAGATCCCCCGCGCCCTCCTCGACGACGCGGAGCCAGAAGAACCCGGCCTAGCCCTCGCGGCCGAAGCGGAACAGAGCAACGAAGCGGACTAGCGACGAGCGGATGATTGAAGTGGCGCTGCGAAAGGATTAGCGCGATAATCGGCCTATGGCGACACTGCCCAACTCGGAAGAACTCTGGACCGTGCGAGAATACCTGCGCACGAGTTGGAGCCCCGACCGCGAGTTTGTCGATGGGCGAATCGAGGAGCGCAACTTGGGCGAGAAAGACCATTCCATCATTCAGCGGTACCTGACCTTTCTTTTCATGCTGAAGCGAGCCGAATGGGCCGTCGAAGTCTTTCCCGAGCTTCGCACGCAGACCCAGACCCGAAGATTCCGTGTGCCGGACGTACTTGTGACACGGGCGGAAGATCAGTTTGAACGGTACGTGAAGACGCCTCCGCTGATCGCGGTCGAAATCCTTTCACCGGAAGACACATTGCGGGCCATGCAGGAGAAGGCCGCGGAGTATCGCTTCTTCGGAGTCGAACATGTCTGGATCATCGATCCCGAGCCGCGCATCGCCTACACTTACAACGCAGCAGGCCTCCAGGAGGTCGATTCAGGCGAACTCACCGTGCCGGGGACTCTGATCCGTGTTGTGCTCAGCGAGATGTTTGCCGAACTCGACCGGGTCTAGCTAGCTCTTTAACGCCACCCGAATATGCAGTTCCTTCAACTGCTGGTCCGTCACCGTTGTCGGCGCGTCGGCCATCAAATCAATCGCCTTCGCCGTCTTCGGGAACGCGATCACCTCGCGCAAACTCGGCGCGCCCGTCAGCAGCATCACAATCCGATCCAGCCCCAGCGCAATCCCGCCATGCGGCGGCGTGCCATACTCCAGCGCATCCAGAAAAAATCCAAACCGCGCCCTCGCTTCCTCGTCGCTGATGCCCAGCGATTGAAAAATCTGCTGCTGCACGTCCTTGCGGTGAATCCTGATCGACCCCGAGCCCAGCTCAAGCCCGTTCATCGCCAGGTCGTAGCAGTTAGCCCGCACACTGGCAGGATCGGTCAGCAGGCTCGCCATGTCCGCCTCGTGTGGCGAGGTGAACGGATGGTGCGCCGGCATCCACTTCCCCAGCCCCAGGTCGAACTCGAACATCGGAAAATCCACAATCCAGATGGGATTGAATGCCGCCGCGCCGTCAATTGTATTTCCGCAGCGCGGGTCGGCCTCCGCCACAGCCTTTTCCGTCACCCCAAACGCCCCGTGCCGGTCCGCATACTTCTTCGCCAGCTCGGTGCGAAAGTTCCCCGCCGCCGAGTATACATTGATCTCGCGCTCTGAGAGCCGCCCTTCGAACTTCGTGTCGCTGGCCTTCACCGGGTGCGCCGGATCGCCGGCCACAATAATCACAAAGTCCGCCTCGTCCGCGCCGCAGAGCTCGCGCACTTTGACGGCGGCCTCAGGGAAGCTCTTGGCGAGACGCTTGAAATCGTCAATGAACTTGGCGCCCTTCTTTTGATCAAACTGCGGATGATTGTCTTCGCGTTCTTTGCGGCTCAGCTCGCCCACCTTGGGAATCCGCAGCGCCACTACCGGCAGCGCCGGATCGATTTGCAGCGTAGCCAGTGCCGCATCGGTAAACGCAGCCCGTACGTCCGTCAACCCCGGTAACCGCAGGTCCGGCTTGTCGCTGCCAAACTGCCGCATCGAGTCGTCATACGTAATCCGCGGAAACGGCGTCGGCAGCGTAACCCCCGCCGCCGCAAACCCCGCAGCAAGAAACTGCTCCACCACCCCAAACACCGTCTCCTGGCGCGGGAAGCTCATCTCCAAATCCACTTGCGTAAACTCAAGCTGCCGGTCGGCCCTCAAGTCCTCGTCGCGGAAGCAGCGCGCAATCTGGAAGTACCGATCGAACCCCGAAATCATCAGAATCTGTTTGAAGATCTGCGGCGACTGCGGCAGCGCATAAAATTCGCCCGGATGCACCCTGCTCGGCACCAGGAAATCCCGCGCCCCCTCCGGCGTTGACTTGGTCAGAATCGGCGTCTCAATCTCAAGAAATCCCTGCTTGCTCAGGCTCTCCCGAATCGCCAGCGTAATCTCATGCCGCAACCAGAAATTCCGCTGCATCTCCGGCCGCCGCAGATCCACGTAGCGGTACTTGAGCCGGACTTCCTCGTTTTGAATCGCCTCTTCTGAAGGCGAAAACGGCGCCAGCCGCGTATCGTTCAGCACCCGCAGTTCGGTCGCCTCAATCTCAATCTCGCCCGTCGGCATCTTCGGATTGATCGCGTCCTTGTCGCGCAGCCGCACTTTGCCCACCGCCGCCACCACGTACTCCGGCCGCACCTGCTCGCCCTTCACGTGGCCGTCCGGCGTCAGTTCCTTGTCCAGCACAATCTGCGCAATGCCGCTGCGGTCGCGCAGATCGAGGAAGATCAGGTTGCCGTGGTCGCGGCGCCGGTTCACCCAGCCCATCACCACCACTTGCTGCCCGGCGTTGGCGGCGCGCAACTCGCCGCAGTGATGTGTCCGTTCGAGATTACCTAGAAAATCAAGCACAACTTTTTGTCCTTTACCTGCAAATCATCTTGCATCTCGAAAACTTCCTAAAAATTACACTGTCATCCTGAGCGAAGCGCAGCGCAGTCGAAGGATCTGCGGTTGTTCTTCGTGGCCAAACAAGCTGGGTGCCCCTGGTCTCGCTTGTGAGACCAGGGATACCACATACCCATGACCGGCATCTCAACCGGCCACACATGCCGTGTGCCCCATCCATTAGCCGCTTTTGGCGAATGGGCGGGAAACCAAAAATCTCAAACCGGCGGGCGTTCAAGCCTCCTGGTTACTGAGACAGAAACACCGCCAGCTCCGCGCGAGCAACCTTGGTCTGTATTCCTGTAGAGAAGTTCTTCACTGTCAGGATACCGGATTCAAGCTCGTCCTCGCCCAGAATCACAATCTGCCGCGCCGTCTTGTCCGCCGCCTCAAACGACTTCTTCAGCCGGAACCCGCCCTCGCCCAGCTCAATCCAAAGCCCCTGGTGCCGCAGCTCCCGCGCCAGGTTCAGCGCCGCCGCATTCATCCCCTCGCCCAGCGGCGCAATAAACGCGTCCGCCTTGGTCGCAACAGCCTGCTGATCCAGTTGCGCCAGCAGCGTCAGCACCAGCCGGTCCTCCCCCATCGCAAACCCAATCCCCGGCGCCTTCGGTCCGCCCAGCATCTCGCTCAGCCCGTCGTACCGCCCGCCGCCCAGCAGTGCATTCTGCGCGCCCAACCCGCCATGCGTAAACTCAAATGTCGTCCGCGTATAGTAGTCCAGCCCACGCACCAGCCTGTGGTTGCGCGTATACGGCACAGCCGCCGCATCCAGCGCCGCAGTCACCGCCGCAAAGTGCGCCTTCGAGGCCTCGTCCAGCGAGTCCGCAATCACCGGCAGCGCATCGATAATCGGCTGATCTGCCGCCACCTTGCAGTCCAGCACCCGCAGCGGATTCGTCACCGCCCGCCGCTTGCAGTCCTCGCACATCTGCCCCACCACCGGAACCAGTGCCGCCCGCAGCGCTTCGTTATACCTGGCCCGGTCCGCCGCCGACCCCACCGAATTCAGGTGCAGCGTCCACCCCGTAATCCCCAGTTCGTCCAGCAGCGTCGCCAGCATCTCCAGCACTTCCGCATCCCGCAGCGGCGACTCGCTGCCCGCCGAGGGCGGCCCAATCACCTCCGCCCCAATCTGCGAGAACTGCCGGTACCGCCCCTTTTGTGGCCGCTCCCGCCTGAACTGCGGCCCCATGTAATACAGCTTCTGCAGCTGCCCGCTCTCGCCTAGCCCGTGCTCAATATAGGCCCGCACCACCCCCGCCGTATTCTCCGGCCGCAGCGTCAGCATCTGCGTCTTCTCTGACTGCGCCCGTGCCCGGTCCTCCCACGTATACATCTCCTTCGACACAATGTCGGTCTCTTCCCCCACGCCGCGCGCAAACAGCGCCGTGTCCTCAAACACCGGGGTCCGAATCTCGCCAAAGTTGTACCGCGCAAACACCGACCGGGCCGTAGCCTCAATCCGGTTCCAAAGCGCCGTCTCCGGCGGCAACAAATCACGAGTGCCGCGAACGGCTTTCAGTGTAGTCATAGCCTCTTTAGTTTAAATGGCGGCTGGTGGCAGGCAGGCATGCGACGCGGGTTGATTGCACAACCGTTTTGCGCTCAACCCGCGCGCCCCGCCCATTATTCATCCCAATGCCTGCTGTGTTTGCGGAAAACATACCGCCCCACTAGCCACCCTACCGCGGAACCCACCAGAACATCGGAAGGGAAATGCTGGCGGCCCAGCACGCGCGTCATGCTCACCCCGGTGGCCAGCCCGTAAACCGTGACCTGGGTCAAGACGCCAGGGTATTCAGAAGCAATCACAGCCGCCGAAGACCAAGCAATGACGCTGTGCGTCGAGGGGAACGAAGAACCGAACCCGGGCCCGGTCTGGAAGAACTTCCCCTTGGCGCCATCCACGGTGGGCCGCTCGCGCATCGACACCAGTTTCATCGCCTCTTCGATCACCAGGCCGTCCACCATCGCTTCGCCGCCCAGCATCCCGGTCTCCATTGCGTCGTCGTCGTGTCGGATGTGCCCCCAACCGTAGAGAACCGCGGGCGCAGCCACAAAGCCGCCCATCAGGCCATTCGAGGCCGTCACCGCGTGATTGTTCAGCGAGGTGTCGTTCAGCTTCGCCGACGACATGATCTGGTGGTCGGCGGTCACTGTGACCGTGGTGGCCAACCCGAGCCCAACCAACACTGCGTAGTCGCTTCCGTGCAGGCGTGCCGGGCTCGTCCACATGCCGGCCTGGTCCTTCAGGATGCGCATCGGCGTGCCGCGCAGGGTGATCCCGTTTTTGTCGCCGGAGCTGGCAGCGGCCGGGGCGTCGGATTGGGGCTGCGGCGCATCGGGAAGGGCGACGGCGTCCGCTGTGGGCTGCGCGCTGCTGCCTGCTGGCGATTCGGCGCGGGCAGCAGGCAAGAGGGCCAGCAGCAACAGCGCAGCCGCTCCCGCCAACAGGCAGCCCCGCCCTTTGCCGTTGCCTGAAAAGGTGTGGAGCTTGCGACTTCTGGACATCAACGTCATCCGGCTGACCGGTTCCAGAGTAGCTGTACCCCGGAGCCAATACCCTAAATGGGCATTCCTGAGAGGGCACGAGAATTCTGGACCAGGTCTGCCCAGGTTGCTGCATGCGTTACCCATACGATCAGGTTAACAAGCAAGGGTCAACTTTGCGGAAACAGTCCTTCCGGCCACCGCGGACAGGGACCGAATTGGTTCAGTCCAGCCCCTCCCGTACAGCAGCCCGCTCCTTCACACCCCCGGCTCCTTCAAATAAATCTCCACATAATCCAAATAGTTCTTCGCGTACTCCAGAATCAGCTCCCGGTCCTTCTCGCCCAGTTCCCGCCGCATCTTTGCCGGAACCCCGGCCCACAGTGTTCGCGGCGGCACAACCGTATTCTCCGGCACCACTGCCCCCGCGGCAATAATGCACCCCGTCCCAATCCGCGCATTGTTCAGCACCCGCGCTCCCAGACCAATCACCACCTCGTCCTCCACCACGCAGCCATGCACGGTGGCGTTGTGCCCGATCGTCACCCAGTCGCCCACAATCACCGGGTACTTGTTCCGCTGCCCGTGCAGCACCGCGCAATCCTGCACATTCGAGTTCGCGCCCACCCTGATCGAGTGCACATCCCCCCGCAGCACTGCATTCATCCATACGGACGTGCGCTCGCCCAGCGTCACATCGCCAATCAACTGTGCCGAGCTGTCCACATAACAGCTTGCGGGGAACTGGGGCATGTGCCCCTGGTAGCTGCGGATCATCGCGTCAATGCCTCCATGACGGCCTGGCCGAATGAGGAGCGTGGCTCCCCACCCATTTGGGAGCAAAAGCAGGTCCTTCGTCTTATCAACGCAGCCGCCCACCCTCAGAGTCTCGGAACAGTGGCCCCAGACCTCGTGGGATGGCAGCCCCGCCGCAACTTGCCGCTCTTGGAGAAGTTTATTGCATGCAACCAGCCTGGACGCCATCCGGGCAAAACTCCCCGCCCCCGTCCAGACCCCCTCAACCCGTTCGAATTCTCAAGACTTGCAGGAAAGCAGCTTTCCGCGGGAATCCCGCTCCATCCTGCACCGAATCCGGTGCATTTCCGCCCAAATCAGCCCCAACCTTCCCCCAAAAATCAATGTTTCCAGTATCATAGAAGAAGCCATTTGGCAGGTTTGGAGGTGGGACTCTTTGGCAGAGGTTCGTGTACAAGAAGGCGAGCCGCTCGAAAATGCGCTGCGCCGCTTCAAGCGGAAGGTTCAGCAGGAAGACATCATCAAGGAAGTAAAGCGTCACTCCTACTACCTGAAACCCGGCGAAAAGAAGCGCGTGAAAGCAGCGTTGGCGCGCAAGCGGAATCGCAAAAAGGCTCGCAAAGAGCAAGACTAACTCCAAACCTATCGTGACATGCGCCGCCCCAGTGACTCTCTTATAAACAAAAAAGAGTCACATCCAACACCAGACCACGCGGGGCGGCCGGTCACGATTCTTTTTTGCCTTTCTAGCCATCTGCAAACCGTGGTAGTGTTAACCAAGTCTTCCGATGTATCAGGGAGACGAAGCATTAGCCGCAGTATCCAGTGCGGCCCGGGCCCTTGTTGTGGATTCATAAACAGTAAGACAGGGAAACGGGAACGGCAAGCCTCTCAGCTTCACGGCCGATATCATCCTAACTCCCTGCTTCAGGGAAGCCGGCCATGGAGTTCACCGACAGAGTTTTGAAGTGCAATGACTGCGGCGTCGCGTTTGTCTTCACCGCCGGCGAGCAGTTGTTCTTTCACGACAAGCAATTCAAAAATGATCCCAGGCACTGCAAGCAGTGCAAGGCCAAGCGCGCCAAAGGTGCCCCCAGGGTGCGCCCGGAGACCCGCACCACCTGCTCCCAGTGCGGCGAAGAAACCACCGTCCCGTTCAAGCCGACCCAGGGCCGGCCCGTGCTCTGCCGCGTCTGCTTCAAACAGCAAAGAACCCCCGCTGAACAGACCCAGGAAAACGATGCCAGGCGCGGAGCCGAATCAGCAGTGACCGGGCCGCCCTTTATCCCAGAGCCGAGCTGAAAATCAGGTCGCCCAAAAATCCTGTAGCAAATCCTGCCGCGCGCGTCAGCGTCGCCAGTTGAGCCCAGTGCCGCTGGCTGTGGATCAGCGCATGCCCCACAATCTTGCGCCGCGAAACCGTCAAGCCCTCCGGCGGCAGCCACGGCGCATTCAGCGTCTGCGTCTCGCTCCAGTCTTGCCCCAGGTCGCTCAGCAGCCCCCGGTAGATCTCCACGGCCTTCACGTGCAGATCAAACAGCACGTCTAGCGGCCCGTCAGGAATCTCTTTCCGGTCGATCACCGGCTGCCCGCTCACGCGTTGGCCCCAAACCAGTTCCACGCCCCAGATATGGCGCACAAACTCCTGCACCGTCTTGGTCCCGCCAATGTCGCAAGGCAGTTCCAATAGCCCCGGATTGGCCTCCAGGTGACCCTTCCAGAAGGCAGACGATTCCTCATTCCAGGCCAGAAGTTCTTCTAAAGTAATCGCAGCTGTCATGGCTTCTCCTTCAATGCGCGATGCCCGATGTCCCGCCGGTAATACATGCCCTCAAAATGAATCTCCGCCAATGCCTGGTAAGCCCGGTCCAGCGCCTCCTTCAGCGAGGCCGCCGCAGCCGTCACCCCCAGCACGCGCCCTCCCGCCGTAACCAGTTGCCCATCCCTGAGCGCCGACCCCGAGTGAAAAACCTCCACTCCCGGAACCCGCGCGGCCTCGTCCAACCCGGTCATCGGCAATCCCGTCTTATAGCTCCCCGGGTACCCGGCCGAACTGGCAACCACGCACGCGGCCGCGCCAGGGCTCCATCGGAAATTAATCTTGTCCAGGGTCCCGTCGATACATGCCTCCAGCGCCTCCACCAGGTCGCTCTCCAGCCTCAGCAAAATTGCCTGCGTCTCCGGATCGCCAAACCGTGCGTTGAACTCCAACACCTGCGGCCCCCGCGCCGTCATCATCAAACCCACATACAGCACCCCTGCGAAAGGCGCGCCCTCCTCCGCCATCCCGCGTATTGTCGGCTGGGCAATGTGGTGCAGAATCCACTCCTTCATCCCTGGCTCAAGCATCTCGTCGGTCGAGTAGACGCCCATCCCTCCCGTGTTCAGCCCGGTGTCGCCCTCGCCAATCCGCTTGTGATCCTGCGCCGGCGCCAGCGGCGCAACCGTCTTCCCGTCGCTCAGGCACAGGAAACTGATCTCGTCGCCCTCCAGGAACTCCTCAACCACTACCTCCTGCCCGCCATCGCCCAGCAGCTTGCCGCTGAACAACCCCAGCGCCGCCTCCAGCGCCGCCGCCCGCGACTCGCAGATCAGCACCCCCTTGCCCGAGGCCAGCCCATCCGCCTTCACCACAATCGGCGCATGAAAAAAATCCAGCGCCTTCTCCACTTCGGCCACATTCACGCACACCGCATAATTGCCGGTCGGAATTTTGTGCCGTTGCAGGAACCGCTTCGCAAACCCCTTGCTCGACTCCAGCATCGCCGCTGCCCGCGTCGGTCCAAACACCCTGAACCCGCGCTCCTGCAAAGCATCCACAATCCCCAGAGACAGCGGCAGCTCCGGCCCCACAATCGTCAGCCCCGGCTGCTCAGCCTCTGCCAGCCGCACCATCGCGTCCACATCTTTCAGGTCCACCGGCACGCAGCGCGCAATCTGGCCTATGCCTCCGTTCCCCGGCGCGCACACCACCTCCGTCACCCGCTCGCTCCGCTTTACCGCCCAGGCCAGCGCATGTTCCCGGCCTCCCGAACCCAAAATCAATACCTTCATATTCCGTTCCTGCACTTCCTGGTCTTGCCCAATCCTGAAAGGTTATCTGAGCAAACCGGGGTAGGGAAGTCAAACCGGGGGCGCACGGCAGAGCAATCGCATTTGAACCTTGACGGATGATGAACGTCTCAGAAAGCGGGAAAATGCCATCGAACCATGCCTTGTTGTCCAGCCGGGCACTTGCTTGTAACAGGGCACGAATCCGGGTACCGGGGTCGGGGTCGCGTGCCGCAGAACCCGCATGAAAATCGTTGCGCTTCATACTACAGTTGCAGATAGCTTTCCAGGAGGGAGCAGTGGCGGGGTACCCACAACGTGGGTCGAGCCCACTGAAAAGAGCACATAAATGCGAGGCCTTCAGGCCCGGGCCTTCGCCTCTCCCTCCCGAAAAGCAGCAAATACAACTGTAGAATTTACAGCCTGCGGAAAAACTCAATTCGCAAGGTGCTCGCCGCGGCGAGTAACCGGGTACGACTTCAGTCGTGCCGAAAACGGTACAAACGTGGGCTTCAGTGTCTGCGTGAGAACTGGTTCGTAGGGCTGACTTGCTACGCCCGCCGCGGCGGGCGCTAACTCGCTGCTTTTCAATAAAACCGCCCTCCACTCAACGTCTAAAGCTTCGTTCGATCACGATGAAAGCCTGGTTCTCACGCACGCACTTCAGCCCCTGGGAAGGCTTTTTCCAGCATTCTGCTCGGATTCAGGCCCTTTTCCGCAAGCTGTTCAGTCGTGCAGAAAACGCGACAACACCATGTGGGCTTTAGCTTCTGAGGGAGTGCTGAATCGCCACCGTTACTTATTCGCAGTTTCTCTGGGCAACCTTGAGTTGAATGCGGCGCTGCAATCAATGCGCCCCGGCTGTCCCGCTCAAGCAGGAATCTTGTTCGAGCGAGTAGCGGGCGTCTGCCGCACCGCAGGTGCCTCCAGGCTCAAGCACGAATCTCCTGCGAGCGACTACAGCATTTTCGGAATTGGTGCAGACCGAAAGCACACACTCAAGCGGCTTATTCCTCAAGAAAAAGCCACCTTTCACTGCCCTAAAAAAGTCTATGTGTATTCCGAAAATGCTCTAGCGAGCGTCTGCTCCATGCAATGGCGGAAGAGGAGGGATTCGAACCCCCGATACCCTTTCAGGTACGTCGGTTTTCAAGACCGATGCCATCAACCACTCGGCCACTCTTCCGCTCTATCCAAAATACCACCACCACGGAATCTCCGGCACATCGCAACCCCTTCGGAAAACCATCTGGCCCCCGTCACCTCCACCCCCCAAAAAACTGCTCCCGGCAATCCTGAAGCGCACGTAAACTCGGTTGCCCCCTGCCTGGAGCGATCCAGGCTGATCCAGTGGGTCGTTGCCGTCCGCAGACGGGGTCGCAACTTCGCCAATTGGAGGTGTACTCTTGATAGGCGGGAAAACCAGAACCGATTCTCCCGCTCAACATGTCCGGCGCCTACAGCGGTTCCCGAATTGGTGTAAACCGAAGCTGTCACTGTGGAGTGGCATTTTCCTCAAGAAAATGCCACCTTCCGCTGCATCGAAGAGGCCACGTGAATTCGGGAACCGCTCTAAACCCCGCAGGATGGGCCAAAGCATCGCTCTCCCACCTGCCCCGGTGGACGGCGCGCAACTGCCTTGGGCAACTACGTCAAAGCCGCAAAGTGAGGACTCGATGAAAGCTTCCGGCGTTCCTTCTCGCAGAGATTTTCTCCGCAACTCAACCCTCTCCCTGGCCGCTGGCCTGCTTGCGGCGCCCTCCGCGCAGCAAGCCTTCGCCGCAGGTCTCTTCCAGTTCAAAGCCAAGCTCAGCGCCCACATGTGGGTCTACGCCAGCAAGTATCCGCCCAACTGGGATGCAACCGCCGACCTGGAGAAGGTCTTCAGCGACCTGCACACTGCCGGCTTCGACGGCGTTGAAATCATGGATGTGCTGCTCGGCCACGACGATGCCGTCCAGCACCTCAAGCGCCTCGTCGAGCAATATGAGCTCCCCGTCAGCGGCGCGTCCTACATGGGCGCCATGTGGGACGCAACCAAACACGACGAGATCCTCGCCGACGCTACCAAGGTCATCACCCGGCTCGGCCAACTCCAGGGCAAGACCTTCGGCATCTCGGTGGGCGATGCCGGTCATTTAAAGTCCGAAGCCGAGTTCGATGCCCAGGCCAGGATCCTCACCAGCATTCGCAAGCTCTGTGCTGACCACGGCATCGTCGCCAATCTCCATAACCACACCTATGAAGTCCGCGACGACCTGCACGATCTCAAGGGAACCCTGGCCCGCATTCCCGACTTCAAACTGGGTCCTGACCTCAACTGGCTCATCCGCGGCGGTGTCGATCCCGTCTCGTTCATCAAGACCTACGGCCACCAGATGGTCTACATGCACATTCGCGATCAGTACAAAGACGGCACATGGACCGAATACGTCGGCCAGGGCGTAACCGACTTTCCCGCCATTGCGGCCGCGCTGCGCAGTGTCAACTTCCGTGGCCGTGCCGCCGTTGAACTGGCCTATGAACGAGGCTTCGTGCCCAAAAACACGCTGGCCGACGACTGGAAGCGCAGCCACGACTACGTCATCAAAACATTCGGCTGGTGATCTTCTTGAACCTGGCCGGCTTGCGCACTTTTACCCGCGCAAGCCGGTCAGTTCCATCAGCCGTGCGGTCTCGCGATACGCCTCTTCCACCCAATCCACAATCCGCGCCGGGTCGGGCGAGTACTCCAGCTCAATTGACACCACTCCGTCGATCTCCAACTCCTTGATCGCCTGCAAGTAAGGGCAGAACTTCACCACGCCCCTGCCCGGCGGCAGATCCCCATGCACCTTCCCGTCGCAGTCGCTGATGTGCACATGGATCGCCCGGCCCTTCAGCCGCGCCAGCGTCTCCGGTCCGCTGTCGCTCAGCGCGCAGTGGCTCACGTCGATATTGGCCCGCACCCGCGGATGCGCGCACTCGTCCACAAACCGCACCATGTTGTCCACGTTATTCAGCAGGCTCATCCTGAACGGTTCCAGCTCCAGCGCGATATCCAGATTCTTCTTGCCGGCGTAATCGCCCAGCACCCGGCAGGTCTCCAGCGCCCAGTTCCACTGGTCCGCCGCCGCAATCACCTCGCGCTGCCACAGGTACTCGCCCAGAACCACCAGCACGTTCTTCGCCCCGAACTCTGACGCAAGATCGATGAACGCCTTGCAGCGCTGAACGTGAAAATCGCGCACCGGCTCGTTGAAATCGATCAGCCCCGTCGCCACCACCGGCAACGACATGATCGGCAATCCCCGCTTCTCGCAGGTCGTGCCGATAATCCGCTTCTCCTCCGCCGTAATCGTCATCGCCTCGGTAAAAATGTCCACGCTGTCAAAGCCGATGCGGGCAATATGATTCAGCCCGGTCTCCGTATCCATGCCCACCTGCGCAAACGCGCTATTGATAATGCCAAGTTTCATCTCTCACCTCGTCTCGAATTCAAATCGATAATCTCCTGCGGAGTCGCCATCCGGTGTTCCTCGGCGCTCAACGCCGCCGCCTCCACCAGCGCAATGCTCTTCAGGTTGTCCCGGCCGGTCAGCGCCGGCGCCTCGCCCGTCTCCAGCGCAACCAGCAACTGGCTCATCGTTCCGCCAAACGCATCCGGAAACCAGCTCTGTGTCGGATTGAAGTGTGTGAACTCCGCGTCGCCCTTGCGCGCATAACGCATCGTCGAAGGCGTCGTAAAAGGATCCTGGCACCAGCCCACATTCCCAATCGCCAGGCCCTCCACGCCCTCAATCCGCCACACAATGCCAATGTCGCCCGGGCATCCTTCGCGCACCGGCCCCGTCCACGGGTCGTCGATCATCACTGCCCGCAGCCCGTTGTCATACTCCAGAATCGTCGTGCAGATTCCATCCGTATGCTCGAACTTCGTCCGCGGGTCGGGACACGTGCTCGTGAACACCCGCGCCGGATCGCCAAACCACCCGCGCATGCAATCCAGGTGATGAATCGACATGATCCGCAGTGTCGCCGAGCCTACATCCGCCTGCCAAGGCTGCCAATGCAGCACCGCCCGCATATCGATCGTGGCAAAAACCGGCCTGCCGAAAAAACCCTCCTTCAGCAGAGCGCTCGCCCCATAAACCGAAGGGTCGTAGCGCATGTTCTGGTTCACTGACAGCACAATCCCCGCCTGCTCGCAGCAGCGCACCGCTTCTTCGGCCTCGCCATAGCTCAGCGCCAGCGGCTTCTGCGCCAGGATGCCCTTCACCGTCCCCCGCGCGCACGCCGCGCGAATCAGGTCCAGTTGATACATTGGCGGAACCGCGATGTCCAGCACCTCGATGCTCGGATCGTCGAGAATCTCCTGGTAGTTCGCGCACACCCGCGCAATCGAGTGCCGCGCCGCCGCCTGGGCCGCTTTCTCCCGGGTCCGCGATGCAATCGCCACCGGGTTCAAACCCAGCCGCCGGTAGCTCACCAGGTGGCAATCGTTCACAATAAATCCGCTACCCAGAACTGCGATGCGGAAATCTTTCCTCTTGGGCGTTGGCGGTGCATAGCTCAGTTCAATCGTAGGCATAGGCATTCTCACGCCTCCGCATTATAGGCCGCTCCGGCAATCGGCCACCAGACCCAATCTAAAACTCGTCGTAAGCAATCTGGTGCATCGGCACCTCAAGCGCCGACAGCATCCGCGTGCACGCCTTGATCATGGCCGGCGGCCCGCACAGGTAATACTCCACACCCTGCGGATGCGGATGCTGGCGCAGATACTCCTCCAGCACCACCTCGTGAATGAATCCCGCCTTGCCCGCCCAGTTATCCTCCGGCAGCGGCGAAGACAGCGCCAGATGAAAGCTGAAGTTGTGGTGCTCCTTCTCCAGCGCCTCAAAATAGTCCTCGTAGAAAATCTCCTGCCGCGACCGCGCCCCATACCAGAAGCTGATCCTCCGCGCCGTCTTCTCGGTCTCCAGCAGGTGCGCCAGGTGCGCGCGCAGCGGAGCCATCCCCGCCCCCCCCGCCGATATACACCATCTCCCGCTTGGTCGGCTTCACGTGGAAATCCCCAAACGGCCCGATCGCTGAAACCACGTCCCCCGGCTTCAGGCTGAACACATAGCTCGATCCCACCCCCGGCGCGCAATCCTGTCCCGCCGGCGGCGTCGCAATCCGCACATTAAATCGGAACACCTGCTCCGTCGCCTGGTTGCTGGCCATCGAATAGTTGTTTCTCCGCCCCGCCGTAGGATTCGTCGCCACCAGGTCAAAGACGTGCTGGTTTCTCCACACCGTCGCATACGGTTCCGGAATCTCAAAATCGCTGAAGCGAATCGCTTCGTACGCCGGAATATCCAGTTGCAGATAGTCCCCCGGAGTGAACGCCATCTGCGCCCCATCCAGCGGCTCCAGCACCAGCTCCTTGATAAACGTAGCCACGCTGCGGTTGCTCACCACGCGGAACCGGCAGGTCGCGTGCGTTCGCGCCCCCACGCCTCCCGCTCGCAGAATGTTCACATGGATTCGCGTCCCGCGCACCTCCACCGGGTACGTCGCCAGCCCCCTGCAAATCGGCGCGCGCGCGGGCGAGCCGTCCACCAGGTTAAAGCGCCCGTTGTGCTTTGCACACTCAATCACATTCCCAAAAATCAGCCCCTCGGATAAGTGCGTATTCCCGTGTGTGCAAACGCCATCGGTCGCAAACAGCTTGTCCTCGTCATTGCGATAGAGCGCAAACGTCTTCTGCCCGTGATCGAACCTCACCACATCCGCGCGTCCCAGTTGCGCGCTCTCGCAAACCGCCGCCCAGCCCTCCGCGTCCGGATCGGCGCACGTCAAAATCGGCCGGTCCGTCGTCCGCGCCTTTGCCTCGGGCAGCTTCCGCTTCACGCAATAGGCGGGGGCCTTCACCTGCCTGAACAGCGCCGGAATTATCTCCCGCCACGCCGAATAAAGTCCCGGATACGGTTCCGGGCAATCCGCCTTCACCGCCTCGTGCAGTTTGTCCAGCGCGTGATACGGCACCAGCGGAAACATGTGATGCTCCACGTGGTAGCCCATGTTCCAGTAGAGATATTTGTTGATCGGGTTCAGGTAAACCGTCCTGCAGTTAAGCCGGTGATCCAGCACATTCTCGGCCAGCGCTGTGTGTTGCGTATAGCCATAGATCCCCTGCAGCCACGCGCCAAACAATCCCGGTAATCCAATAAACAGCAGCGGCAAAATGCTGCGCCGCTCAATCGCCAGCAGAATCACTGCCGCGTAGATCGCCACATAAATCCGCGCCCTGAGAAATACCTTGGGGAACTCCGTCTCCGGAACAAACGTCTTCTCCGCCTCAAGCATCCGCCCGCAGGCATGCACCACAATCTGCTTGAAGTACCTCGGATACACCGTCAGCGAGAAAAAACTCATCGCCAGCCGTCTCAAGTTCGGCGGCCGCGGCGCCGCAATCTCCGGATCGCGCCCAACAATAATCGTGTCGCTGTGATGCCGGTTGTGGCTCCAGCGCCAGAGCGTTGACTCGCGCATGATCATGAACGACGCAATCTCGTAGAGAAAGTCGTTCATCCACCCGGACCTGAACGCGGTCCCATGGCTGCTCTCGTGCCAGCGCGAATCCGAGGTCGACGCGTACAACACCGCGTACAGCGCATAAGGCAGAATGCACCACGCTGAAGGCCACAGCGCATACGTCGCATAGCCGCTGCCAAAGATCAGTGCAAACCACAAGATCGTGTCGCGGATCGCCGGCCCATTCCGCCGCTCCAGCAGCTTGCGCATCGTCTCGCGCGGCACCGGGCACTGGTACCACTCAGCCTCCGCCAGCCCCTTCTCCACGGCCAGTGAAGAGTTCATGCCCGTCAGGCTGTAATCGAATTCAACAGGGTGTGAAACCACGTTCGCATCCACGCTCATAACCGATCTCGCTCCTATGAGATGTTCCAGAACTTTAACGGCGCAATCCATCCGCAATCCAGACTCTGCTTCGGTGCCGAAACCGGCTGCCGCGAGTCCCTCCGCGGGTGGGGGGAATCTGTGTACAGGCATTGTAAGGCGAGAAGGTCTCGTTTGGCAGGTGTCGCCAACCCACCCAGCCGCGAAAAAGGGGAGCCTCGCCGGCTCCCCCTCGTCATCGGTTCATTAGATGAAATGCTCTACTTCTTGCCCTGCAGTTCATCGGCCAGCGCATCCGCGCCATACAGCTTCCGAAGACCTTCAATCATGCCCGACGAGTGCACCGCAACCGCCCGGTTTCTGGCGCCCTCATACACAAAATCCCCGGCCAGCGACTCGATGTTCCCGTCGAAGATCAGCCCCACCAGCTCGCCATCCCGGTTCACCACCGGCGAGCCTGAGTTGCCGCCGATAATGTCGCCCGTCGTCACAAAATCCAGCGGAGTCGTCAGGTCCAGTTTCTCCCGTGCCGCCACCTGTCGCGGCGTCAGGTTGAACGGCGCCTTGTTGCTGAAGCTCGCCGCCCGGTCATAGAGCCCATAGAACGTCGTAAACGGCGGGGCAATCGTCCCGTTATACGGGTAGCCATCCACCGTTCCATAGGTCAGCCGCAGCGTAAACGTGGCGTCGGGATACGCGTCCTTCCCATAGGCCAGGAACCGCGCCTTGCCCAGCTTTTCTCCCGCCGGTGTCAGCACGCTGTTGATCGTGTCGCGCACCCGCCGCGTTGTCTCCCGCACCACCGGGTCCACCCGCCGCGCCGCCACAATCATCGGATCGGTCGATGCCGCCACCGCTGCCTCGCCGCCATCCAGCAGCGACTTGCGGAATCCCGCATCGGCCAGCTTCGTTCCGTCCACCAGCGAGTTCACCGTCTGCTCCACATCTCCGCCTTGCAAGATGGCCTCGAGATATGCGTCGTCCTTGCCCAGCTTTTCTTCGGCCAGCTTCAGCGTCGCCGTCATGAACGCTTTTTCCGTTGAAGGATAGATTGGCGCCGGCGAAAGCATCTGGTACTTCAGCGATCCCAGGCCCGCCTCGTGGAACTGCGACAGCCGCTCGCCATCCGGCTTCTTCACTTCCGCCGCATACTGCACAATCTGAAGCGCCAGCGTAAACAGCCGGCTGTCGGCCCGCCGGAACGTCTGCAGCTTGATCTCCGGCTTCGCCTTCTCCAGCGTGCGCGCAATCGTCTCCCACGCGTCCCCATAGGCCTTCTGCCACTCGGCATTGGCCGCCACCCGGCTGCGGAAATCGCTCTCCTCCGCCTGCTTCTTGGCCACAATCGCCGGGTCCGCCAGTGCCTCCGCGCGCCCCTGGTAGGCCTTCAGGCTGTTCTGCAATCCAAAAATCGTGCTCCCCACCAGCCGTGCCTGCTCCGGCCCCTGCGCGCCAAACGCCTGTGCCGCGGCAATGCGCCGTTCCAGGTACTCAATCGTTGCCGGCTCCCGCACATCCCGCTCCACCAGCAGTTGCGCCATCGTGTTCTGCCGCAGCGTCGTTCCCGGATGCCCCGAGATAAACGTCAGCTCCCCCGGCGCCGCGCCCTTCGCGCTCCACTTCAAAAAGTTCTCCGTGTGCAGCGGCTTCCCGTTCTCATACACGCGAAAAATCGCCATGTCCAGGTCATACCGAGGATACGTAAAGTTGTCCGGATCGCCGCCAAAAAAGGCCGCCTGCTGCTCCGGCGCAAACACCAGCCGAACATCCGTGTACGCCTTGTACTGGTAAAGCCAGTACTCGCCCCCGTTATAGAAGCTCACCACGTCCGACCGCAGCCCCGTCTTGTCCTTGCTCTCCCTCTCGATGGCTGCAACCGCCGCGTCCCGCGCCTTCAGCGCCTTGGCCTCATCGGCAATCCCCTTGGCCGCGCCCTGCACCCGCGCCGTCACATCTTCCATCCCCACCAGCACATTCACTTCCAGGTCGGGCGACTTCATCTCCTGATCCAGCGTGGCGGCATAAAAACCGTCGCGCAGATAGTCGTGCTCGGCCGTCGAGTTCTTCTGCAGTTGCCCGCGCGCCACGTGGTGATTGGTCAGCAGCAGCCCGTTCGGGCTCACAAACGAGCCCGACCCGCCGTCGTTAAGCCGCACGCTCGACAGCCTCAGATGATCGAGCCACGCCTGCGTCGGCGTAAAGTTATACTTCGCCTTCAGCAATTTCACAGGCGGGTTGTCAAAGGTCCACATGCCTTCTTCGGCGTGAATCACAGTCGCCGCGGCCACCAACAGCGCCGCCGCCACCACCAAAATAGAGCGAATATTACGAATCAACATAAAACTCCTCAAGTACCAAAAAGTCCAGAAACTAACCCCTAGCTCATCGGTCTCCCATCGCCTGTTCTTGTATGAAGCTGGGTGCCCCCCGTCCCGATCTTGGGACCGGGGATACCACGAACCGAATCGTAAGCAAGAAAAGCTAAAAGCTAAAAGCTGAAAGCTGAGAGCTGCCAACTGACCACTAACCACTAACCACTGCCCTTACGGCATCACCAGCACTTCCACCCCGCTCGCCGCATCCTTCTGGTGGAACACCTGCTCCGTCGCCTTCTGAAAATCCTCCGGCTTCGCATTCGGAATATCTGTAAACACCTGCGGATTCCTGTCTGTCAGCGGGAACCACGAACTCTCGACCTGCACCATGATCCTGTGCCCCCGCCGGAACGTATGGAACAAATCCGGCATGGTGAAATTCAACTCCGCTTCCTTGCCCGGCACGAGCGGCTCCGGCTTCTCCCAGTTGTTCCTGAACTTTGCCCGGAACGGCTCCCCGCGCAACAGTTGTTCATACCCGCCCATGTGCAGCGGAGGCGTATCCAATATCCGCTTGTTCCCGTCCAGCGCGGGGTCCGGGTCCGGGTAGTTATCCGGGTATACGTCGATCAGCTTCACATCGAAGTCCGAGTCCGTTCCCGAGCTCGCAATCTTCAGCTTCGGCGAAATCGGCCCCGCAATCGTCACATCCTCTTCCAGCGGCTCGGTCTGGTATGTCAACACGTCGGTCCGCGTCGCCGCAAACCGCTGGTCGTCCACCATGTACCGCTGCGGAACCGTATCTGTCGTGTAGCCCACAAACGGCACCGGATGGTTGGGATCGCTCACATACTCGTCTTTGCTCGCCGCTTCCGTCGGCGGCTCAAAACTCAGCTTGCCCCCCGCGTGAAAATACAGCGTCTTCGCCGCAGCCGCCTTCGGCGGCCACGCATCAAACCGCCGCCACACATTCGTCCCCGTCTCAAACACCACTGCCTTCGGTTGCGCCGCGCCCTTGCCCTTCAAATAATGCTCGAAAAACGGAAACTGAATATTCGCCCTGAAATACTCGCTCGTGTTCGAGTTGAACTGCACATCCCCCAGGTGGTTGCCTTCCCCGCGCGACCATCCGCCATGCACCCACGGCCCCTCAACCAGCGTCGTCGGCGTCTCCGGATTGAACTTGCTCGTTGCATAGAACGTCCTGTAAGGCCCGCTCAAATCTTCCGCGTCAAACCATCCGCCCACCACCATCACCGCGCACTTCACGTTCTTCATGTGCCGCGACAGATCCCGCGCCTGCCAATAGGCGTCATAGCTCCAGTGCTTCGCCTGGTCGTTGAACAGCCAGTTCGAGCCCTTCAAATAGAGCTTGTCCAGGTTCGCAATGTTCCCCGCCTGCAAATAGAACTTGTAGCCGTCCGTCGTGCCAAAGTCGAATCGCGGCCCCGGCTTCGGCAGCTCCGGATTCTGGTTCGGCCTGAAAAATACATAGAACCCAAAGTTGGCCGAAAGCATGAACGCCCCGCCGTGGTAAGCGTCATCGCCCAGAAACAAATCCGTCATCGGCGCCTGCGGGCTCGCCGCCACCAGCGCCGGGTGCGAGTCAATCATCGATGCCGAAGTGTAAAACCCCGGGTACGAAATCCCCCAGATGCCCACCTTGCCGTTGTTGTTCGCCACATTCTTCAGCAGAAACTCGATCGTGTCGTACGTGTCCGACGCGTCGTCCACATCCGCCGTCGATTTCTTCTCGTCCACATGCGGCCGCATCTCGGCAAAATCGCCCTCGCTCATCCACCGCCCGCGCACATCCTGGTAAACAAAAATGTATCCGCCCTTTTCAAACTCCTCTGACGGCCCAAGATGCTTCGGATACTGGTCTTCCCCGTAAGGTCCAACGCTATACGGCGTCCGGTCCATCAAAAACGGATAAGGCCCCCCCGCCGCGTCCTTCGGCACATACACCGCCGTGAACAGCCGCTTCCCATCCCGCATCGCAATGCGGAACTCATACTTCGTGTAGTGGGCCTTGACATAGTCTTCCTTGGGCGCGTCCGGCGCCGCCTGCTGGGCCTGGGCGGCGGTGAACATAAGGGCAAAGAACGCCAGAACGGCAAAAGGGACACGGCACAGTTTGAGCATTGGGCAGCAGATTCTCCTGAACATAAAGATTACTCCTCGAAAACCCGGTTGGGCAGGCCCTCCAAGCCGCCCCGCGCCGGCCCGGCCGCATCTCCGGCTCCAGCCCACGATCACTGAATTGCCCAGGATTGAACGCTGCCCCTCCGCCCATCAAGTACGCTTGAACTTTCACCCTGAGGACCATTGCTCCGCGCCGTGCAGACCCTGGTTTCCCCGGTTTTCCTCATCTGCCCGAGCCTGAATCCCCGAATTTTCCCGTGCGCACACCGCCCCGCGGCGTTACCCTATCTGTACAAGCCCATAAAGCAGCCGCCCGCGTCGTCGAACGCCGGGACTGTACCATTTCCGCCAAGCGAGGAGAAATATGTCTAGCGAATACCGCAACTTCCTGGCCCTCTCATACGAGGAGCTTGAAGAGAAAAACCTTGAAGCCAAGGCAGACCGTGCCAGCCGCACGGCCGCCGCCGAAATCCGCGAAAAACGGTTAAAGTACCTGACCGACGAGAAGCGCATCAAGGCCGTCACCGTGCTCTTCACTGACCTCGAAGGCCGCCTCCACCTGCTCGACTACGACAAGAAGTTCCTCCTGGGTTCCTATGAGAACCTCACCTTCGACGGATCTTCCATTCGCGGCTTCACCGCCCAGAAAGAGAGCGACCTCCGCCTTGGCATCGACTGGAGCGCCTTCTACTGGGTTCCCGCCGACGTCTTCGGCAACGGAAAGGTCCTTGTCTTCGGCAACGTCATTGACAAGGATGGAACCACCTACTCCGGCGACCTCCGCGGCGTCCTCAAGGCCTACAGCGAAGAGCAGTTCAAAAAGAATACCTACACCCTCAACGCCGCCACTGAGATCGAGGGCTTCCTCTTCGCCGGCAAGGATGCCGAGCGCACCTACCACCAGACCGGCAAGTTCGAGTTCATCAACACCGGCGGCTACTACCACTCGCTCCCCCTTGACCCGCTCCGCCAGTTCATTGACACCGCCGCTGAAGTTCAGCGCGCCATGGGTTTCCAGAACGAGAAGGACCACCCCGAGGTAGCCCCCAGCCAGTTTGAAATCAACTACAGCTACAGTGAGGTTGTTGCCGCCGCTGACCAGATCCAGCTCTACAAGCTGCTCTGCCGCCAGATCGCCAACAACCAGGGCTTCACCGCCAGCTTCCTGCCCAAGCCCGTCGTCGGCGTCAACGGCAGCGGCATGCACACCAACGTCTCCGTCTCCAAGGGCAAAACCAACACCTTCTGGGACGAAAAAGGCGAGGAGCAGCTCTCTACCTTCGGCTGGAACTTCCTCGATCGCATCCTCACCAGCGCTCTCGACCTCTGCCTGGTCTTCAACTCCAGCGTCAACGCCTATCGCCGCCTCGATCCTCACTTCGAGGCCCCCAACCAGATCCGCGCCTCCGCCGTCGATCGCGGCGCCATGGTGCGCGTGCCCATCGGCAACCATCGCTCCATGCGTACAGAAGTGCGCGCCGTCGCCCCCGATGCCAACCCCTATCTCTCGCTCTACGGCATCTTCAAGACCGGCTTGGACGGCGAAATCTCCAACGCTGAAAACCTCCGCGCCGGAGGCCGTTACCTGCCTGACAACATCCAGAAGGCGATTAGCGATTTCGAGTCGTCCGCCTGGATTGCCAAAATCCTCGGCGCTGACGTCCAGGGCCGCTATGCCGAACTCAAGCAGGCTGCCGCCAACCGCAGCCCCCGCGAACTCGGCGCCGTCGTCAAGGGCTCTGAAGTTCAGTTCCACCACGAGGTCTACAACCAGTCCCTCTGGAACCTCTTTTAGACCCGGCCGAACAACCCCAGCCGCGGCGAACAGTCTCCCTGTGCGCCGCCTTCACCCCCCAAAGCGGCGTCGCCTTCCACGGCGGCGCCGCTTTTTTCCTGCTCACCCTCCATCTCCGCCCGGCCCAAACTTTAGTTACTGCACCGCAGCTTTTTGCCGATGTACCATCAGACGGTCGAGGCTTCTTTCGATGCGCTTGAAATCCTCCCCCACTCTTCGCCCGCAGGCCGCCCTGTCCCTGCTCGCCGCCACTCTGCTGCTCCTCCTGTTCCCCGGCCCGGCCCGCGCCCAAAGCGCAGATTCCCTTCAGGTCGCCCCTTCGCCCCGGGCCTCCGCCACCCCGGTCACCGTCACCGTCAACCTCCTCGCCGATCGCCACCCCATCAGCCCTTACATCTACGGCGCAAACTTCCCACCCTCCACCGCTTACATCGCCAACGCCGGCGTCACCCTCAGCCGCTGGGGCGGCAACAACGCCTCCCGCTACAACTGGAAGCTCAACGTCACCAACCTCGACGACGACTGGTACTTCGAAAACTACGCATGGAGCGCCGGAGGCCCGGCCACCAGCTCCGCTGCCTTTCTCACCAACGTCTCCAAGGCCGGCGGATCCCCCATCATGACCATCCCCATGCTCCCCTGGGTGGCAAAAGACGGTTCCAGCAACAGCTTCTCCGTCGCCAAATACGGAAAGCAGTGCTCCACTGATCCCTGGCGTCCCGACGCCGGCGACGGCATCCTCCGCAACTGCTCCGCCGACCTCACCGGCAACGATCCCAAAGACGCCAACGTCCCCCTCAATGACGCGCCCGCTTCCGGCGATCCCTCCGGCACCGTCTACCGCAGCCAGTGGATCACCGCCATCGCCCCCAACTTCGGCTCCCAGCCCCACTTCTACGACCTCGACAACGAACCTGACATCTGGAGCGGCACCCATCGCGACGTTCACCCCAGCCCCACCGGTTACGACGAGCTGGCCGAGGCCATCGTCAAAGAAGGCCACGCCCTCAAATCCTATGACCCCTTGGCCGTCCGCCTCGGCCCCGTCTTCTGCTGCTGGTGGTACTACTGGAACGGCGCAAACAACAACGACAAGGCAGCCCACGGCGGCCTCGACTTTCTCCCCTGGCTCCTGAACGAAATCCTCTACAACGATGTCGTTGCCGGCTCCCGCTCCCTTGACGTCTTTGACCTCCACGCCTACTTCAACGGCCCCTCGACCAACGGCATGACCACGGCTCAGGTGCGCGCCGCCGCCCTGCGCGAAACCCGCGATTGGTGGGACCCCACCTACGTCAGCGAGGCCGGCGTCGTCAACCAGCAGTGGACCACCTCCATCCAGCCCGATTGGTCCATCGCCTTCGTCCTGCCCCGTATGCGTGCCCTCGCCAACTCCATCTATCCTGGTACTCCGCTCAGCATCACTGAGTGGAACGGCGCGCTCGTCGGCGAATCCGACTTCTCCACCGCCCTGGTCGACGCTGACGCCTACGGCATCCTCGGTCAGCAGCGTGTCTGGGGCGCATCCCGCTGGGTCGCCGCCGACCCCTCCACCCCCGCCTACCAATCCCTGCTCCTCTATCGCAACCCCGATGGAAAATACAACGGCTTCCAGTCTGTCTCCATCTACGCCGCCAGCAACGCCGATCCCGATCTCTTCTCCGCCTTCGCCGCCGCCGACGAAGCCGGTGACACTCTCACCCTCCTCGTCGTAAACAAAGACCCCACCCACCCCGCCGCCGTCTCCTTCAACATCGCCGGCTTCAACCCCGCCACCATGCGCGCCTACACCCTCTCCTCGGCCAAGCCCACCTCCATCGTGGCCTCATCCAGTCAGTCCTGGTCCTCCAGCCAGACCTTCGCGCCTTACTCCGCAACCCTCATCGTCGCCTCCGGCAAAGCCCCTCAACCCGTCGCTGCCGAGTGGGACCTCAACCCCGACACCCTCCTCGCCAACACCTCCTCCACCGTCACCCTCGCGCCCATCATCACCTTCGGTACGGCTTCCGTCACGCTCACCGCCGCATCCGGCTCCGGCGGCCTCACCCTGGCCCTCACCCAGCCCAAACTCATGCCCCCCTCCTCGGCCAACGCAGCCGCCGCCGTCGTCACCATCAAAACCCCCGCCAACCCCGGCATCTACTCCTTCACCGTCACCGGCAAAGACTCCGGCGGCACAATCCAAACCCAGCAGGGATGGGTCTTCGCGACCGTCCCCGCCACCAAACTCACCAAATCCGGCGACAACCAGTCCGCCCCCCGCGGCTCCAAAATCAACCTCACCGCCACCTTCGTCCCCGGCGCCTCCGGCGCCTCCGCCGCCGGCGTCGACCTCCTCTTCACCACCACCGCCGGCTCCCTCAACGCCCGCATCCTCCGCACCAGTTCCAACGGCAACGCCACCGTCACCCTCACCCTCCCCAACACCCCCGGCAAAGTCACCGTAACCGCCGTCGGCCCCGTCTTCTGGGGCACCCCAATGGCCACCTTCACCGCCACCGCGCAATAGGCAACTGCTCACGCGGGCGCTAGGAGAATTGGGACTTTGGAAAGGGCGCACACCCCCTTTGGAACCAGGTGTACACAGGCGCAAAAATGTGTATAATGAAGCTACTATTTGGTGCCCGAATGGCACCGCTACTAGGGGAGGGGGCGCTTCGGCGCCCCTTCCTCATTATGAGGTCCGAATGGCACGTTTTGCTGTCTTCGTGGACGCTGGTTATTGTTGGGTTCAAACCATCTCAGCAGTGATCGGTACACCCAAAGGGGTTCGCGCGGATGTCGTGGTCGATTTCCCTAAACTCCATGATGACCTGCTTGATCAGGCCAGCACGTTCAGCAAGTCGGCGGATCTCCTTCGGGTCTATTGGTACGATGGGCCTGGACTTCAGGGCAAGAGCACTGATCACCTTTCAATTGACGAACTCGATGATTTCAAATTGCGCCTGGGAACACGAAACAGCCAAGGCCAACAGAAGGCCGTGGACGGGACAATCCTCGCGGACATGCTGAGTCTTGCCCAGTCGAAAGCAATCGACACCGCGTTCCTCCTTAGCGGAGATGCAGATTTGGCCCCAGGCGTTATTGCCGCTCAGGCACTTGGCTTACGGGTCCACCTCGGCGTCATGGCGCCCAAGTCTTCCACATCTCTCTATCTGGCAGCCGAAGCCGACAAGAAATCCTATTTTCCGCATGATTGGGCACTTGGATTCGCGAGACCAGCTAACTCCGTTGCCGCTCCTGCAACGCCGCCAGTCGTTAGCCCCGGAGCGATAGCTGCAGATTCACCCCTGCCCGCCGGTTCGCCTGCCCCACCCTCCAACTGGATCAGTGCTGTAGCAACAAAAGTTCTTGAAAGCGTTCAATCCTCCCCACAGGCAATCCTGCTTTCAGGTATAGCGAAGGGCAAAGGGCCAATCCCGCAGCCAATTGACAGCCAGCTGCTCTTCACGGGGAAGAATCATGTTGGCAGAGCACTCTCGGAAGATGAGAAGCGAGCTCTCCGAGCGACGTTCAAAGGTATCCTTCCGTAAGGGGCGGCCACGCCCCACAATCCCCGTTCCTCACGGCTCCCTTATATCCGGTGTGATACAAGCTAAAGAACAGGGTTCACGCGCTTTAGGCTCTCAAGCTGACCCGGGAAAGCCTCCACCCAGCCTTCCCCCGCAGCCTCGGCTCCTTTTCCGCGCCGCCCCTGAATTTAATTGCCAAGAAAGCCCTCAGGCCCACCCATGAACGCCGGCCATCCAGCAGAATTGGATACCCTCTTCGGCGATTACCCGCTCGACCACGCATTCGATGAGATGCGCGAGCCCGGCGGCGGCGTGCGCCCCCAATACCAGGCCCTGGCCGAGACCCTCGCCCGCCTGCCACAGGAGGAACTCCAGCGCCGCAAGCAGTCCGCCGACCTCTCCTTCCTCACCCAGGGCATCACCTTCACCGTCTACGGCCGCGACGAAGGCACTGAGCGCATCTTCCCCTACGATTTACTCCCCCGCCTCATCACCGCCCAGGAGTGGGATCGCATCGAGCGCGGGCTCACCCAGCGCATCACCGCCCTTAACCTCTTCCTCCGCGACGTCTACTCCGACGCCAAAATCCTCGCCGACAAAGTCATTCCCCGCGAGCTCGTCTACAGTTGCAAGCACTATCGCCGCCAGATGCGCGGCCTCCAGGTCCCGCGCAACGTCTACATCGCCGTCGTAGGCTCCGATCTGCTCCGTCTCAATACCGGCGAGTTCGTCGTCCTTGAAGACAACCTCCGCGTCCCCTCCGGCGTCAGCTACATGCTCACCAACCGCCGCGTCATGAAGCGCACCTTCCCTCAGCTCTTTTCCAGCTACGGCGTCCGTCCCATCGAGCGTTATCCCCAGCTCCTTCTCGCCACCCTCCGCTCACTCGCCCCCGAGGGCCGACCCGAGCCCAACATTGTTCTGCTCACCCCCGGCGTCTTCAACTCCGCCTACTTCGAACACACTTATCTCGCCCGCCAGATGGGCATTGACCTCGTCGAAGGCCGCGACCTGGTCACCCACGACAACGTCGTTTACATGCGCACCACCGACGGCCTCAAGCGCGTCGATGTCATCTATCGCCGCGTTGACGACGACTTCAGCGATCCCCTTATCTTCCGCGGCGACTCCTCCCTCGGCTGCTCCGGCCTCTTCAATGCTTATCGCGCCGGCAACGTCACCGTCAGCAACGCCTTCGGCACCGGCCTCGCCGACGACAAGGCCGTCTACGCCTACGTCCCCCGCATGATCAAGTACTACCTCGACGAAGAAGCCATCCTCCCCAACGTCGAAACCTATCTCCTCGGCGAAGAAAAACAGCGCAGCCACGTCCTCGCCAACCTCGACAAGCTGGTCGTAAAGGCTGTCGGCGAAAGCGGCGGCTACGGCATGTTGATCGGTCCCCACTCCACCGCCCAGCAGCGCGAGGAGTTTGCCCGCGCCATCCAGGCCAATCCCCGCAACTACATCGCCCAGCCCACCCTCGACTTCTCCCGCGCTCCCTGCCTCATCGGCAATCAGCTCGAGCCGCGCCACGTCGATCTCCGCCCTTACATCCTCTTCGGTGACAAGGTCAACATCGTCCCCGGTGGCCTAACCCGCGTAGCTCTCGAAAAAGGCTCCCTCGTCGTCAACTCCTCCCAGGGCGGCGGCAGCAAAGACACCTGGGTCCTCGACAAATAATCCATTTCCGGCTTCAGGAGCAACCATGCTATCGCGCGTCGCCGACAGTCTCTACTGGATGAGCCGCTACCTCGAGCGAGCCGAGAACACCGTGCGCCAGTTGGACGTCACCATGAGCCTCATGCTCGACCCCGGCGGCGCATCCGCCGAGACCCGCTGGCGCCGCCTCATGGCCTCCCTCGGCAAGCCCCCCGGCATGGAGTGGAACGGCGATCTCGAAGCCATGGCCGGCAAGCTCGTCTTTGACCCGGTCAGCCACGCCTCTGTCACCTTCTGCCTCAACGGAGCCCGCGAAAACGCCCGCCAGGTCCGCGAAGAAATCTCCAGCGAACAGTGGCAGCGCGTCAACCGCCTCTTTCATCACATCCACGCGCCCAATGCGCAAAGCCAGTTCGCCGCCAACATCAATGACTCGTTGGCCTCGATCATCGATGGCATCCATCTCTTCAAGGGCGTCAGTGACACCACCATGATCCACGGCCAGGGCTGGCAGTTCATCCGCCTCGGCCGTTACCTTGAGCGCGCCTACGCCACCGCCACCCTGCTTGAGGTCTACCAGCCCGACCTCTTTCAGGTTGAAGAAGACGACCACGCCGGCTATCAGTACCTCGAACTCGTCGGCCTCCTCCGCTGTTGCACATCCTTTGAGGCCTACTGCCAGGTCTACACCGCCGACCTCTCCCCCGGCCGCATCCTCGAGTTCCTCCTCCTCAACCAGGACTTCCCCCACGCCATCCGTTACTGCGTTGACGGCATCCGTGAAGTCATCGACTCCATCCAGCGCTCCGGTGGCCGCCGCCCTCCTGAAGAACTCACCGCCGTCATCGGCCGCCTCCACGCCATGCTCGGCTTCACCACCATCGGCGAAATCCTCTCCGGCGACGCCGGCGGCTTTCTCCACTCCATCCGAGAGCAGGGCATGCGCATCCACGAACTCATCTACCGCTATTACGTCCACTACTCCATCCAATCCGCATTGGCAGTCTAGTTCTGGATTCATCAACCAGGTTTTGAAAGGGCACGGATTGAGCCGTGCCGAAAGACTGGAAACCGGCAGCAACAGAGGCCCCCCATGAACTTCTACTCCATCCGCCACCTCACCCGCTTCCGCTACTCCCGCCCCATCAGCGAAAGCATCATGGAAACGCGCATGAACCCGCGCTCTGACTCCAACCAGCACTGCCTCAACTTCTCGCTCTCCGTCAGCCCCCGCTGCCGCGTCTTCTCCTATCGCGATCACCTCGGCAACAACGTCCACCACTTCGATATTCCCGGCGAACACAACCAGCTCGTCATCGTCGCCGAGTCCGTCGTCGAGCAGCAGGTCCTCCCCGACGTGCCCAACTTCCTCTCCCCCGATGCCTGGGGCGCCCTCGACCAGCTCATCGAGTCCGGCGACTACTGGGAGATGCTCCTGCCCTCCACCTTCGCCGTCGAAACCCCAGCCCTCGTCCTCCTCGCCAAACAGATGGGCGTCTCCCGCCGCGACGATCCCCTCATGCTCGTGCAGGAGCTCAATCAGCGCCTCTTTGACTACTTTGACTACGAGCCCCGCTCCACCCGCGTCGACTCGCCCATTGACGAGGCCATCGTCAGCGGCAAAGGCGTCTGCCAGGACTTTGCCCACACCATGATCGCCCTGCTCCGCCATGTCGGCATTCCCGCCCGCTATGTCTCCGGATACCTCTACCGCAGCCGCGAAGACCACGACCGCTCAACCCCTGACGCCACCCACGCCTGGGTCGATGTCCTTCTGCCCCATCTCGGCTGGGTCGGCTTCGATCCCACCAACAACCTCGTCGCTCACCACCGCCACATCCGCACCGCCGTCGGCCGCGACTACGCCGATGTCCCGCCCACCCACGGCATCTTCCGCGGTGCCGCCGACAGCGAACTCTACGTCGCCGTCCACGTTGAAGCCGGCAACCAGCCCCCAGCCCTCGACCGCAAGCTCCCCATCCCCGACGACTGGAGCGTATTAGTCGAGCGCGCCCAACAACCCCCAGCCCCGCCCATCCCCTTCATCGATCTACAGCAGATGCAGCAGCAACAGCAGCAATAGCAAGCAGGGAAGAGGGAACAAGGAACAACGAACAAGCAACAAGCAACAAGGAACAAGGAACAAGGAACAAGGAACAAGGAACAAGGAACAAAAACACCACTCCGAGCCGTCAGCTTTTCCGCTCACGCAAACAAGCCGGGTGCCCCCGGTCTGGATCTTCAGACCGGGGATACCACAAACTCCACCCCAGGAACGGAGCGGTTCAGCGATCAAGCCTCGTGCCGGGTGCCCCCGGTCTCGATCTTGAGACCGGGGATACCACAAACTCCACCCCAGGAACGGAGCGGTTCAGCGATCAAGCCTCGTGCCCCATCCATTCGCAGTTTCATCGCGAATGGGTGGGATACCACAACCCAAAATACAGGAACGTCCAAAACCCAGCGGTCGCGCCAGCGACCGTGCTCCAACTCAACTCAACAAAACCTCAATCTTCACCACCGACCCCGCCGGAAACGTAAACTGCCGGGTGCCCCCGGTCTCGATCTTCAGACCGGGGATACCACAAACTCCACCCCAGGAACCGAGCGGTTCAGCGATCAAGCCTCGTGCCCCATCCATTCGCAGTTTCATCGCGAATGGGTGGGATACCACAACCCAAAATACAGGAACGTCC
>Ga0302320_10001768_pt1 | contig 51736 bp, 30 predicted proteins | sample Bog_T0_3_FD_202130 | JGI IMG/M metagenome (GOLD analysis project Ga0302320, IMG submission 202130) | Peat permafrost microbial communities from Stordalen Mire near Abisko, Sweden - Bog_T0_3 | ecosystem: Environmental > Terrestrial > Soil > Wetlands > Peat | place: Sweden: Abisko, Stordalen Mire...
TCACATCCGATTTCGTAAGCTCAGGATGTTTCTTACCATTCATGGAAGTATTTTCCATGACGAGGTAGGACATTGGCTGGGTAACCCCCGCACAAAAGTCAAAATTTGCGTTATCTACATACTCCCGCTGTTTGGCGTTAGAGTTTCCCCCGGCAATGGATTCTCGACCTTCTCTCACTGCCCAAGCCTGTCGGCTATAACGGTGGATCCAAACAATTCAGCATTTAGCAGTATGGCTGGCGTTTTGTTCAACAAAAGCCAGACCATGCTCATCTGTTGTCCAATGGGTAAAGCCGGAAGCTACACGATTCCCAACAGCGTCACCAATATCAGTCAGTATGCGTGTGCATTATGCATCAGCCTGAGTAGCATCTATTTCACAGATAACGCCCCTATCCTCAGCCCAGGGGTATTCTCCGGTGACACTGCCACCGTCTATTATTTGCCGTGGACTACGGGCTGGACCACGCCATTTGGCGGTCTTACAGCGGTGCCATGGCTGCCACAGGCACAGACCAGCGATGCCACCTTCGGCGTGCAGACGAATCAATTCGGATTCAATATCAATTGGGTCAGCGGCCAGACCGTTGTGGTGGAAGCCAGCACGGATTTGATCAGCTGGCAATCGGTGGGAACCAACACCCTCACCGGCGGCTCGTCCTATTTCAGTGATTCGCAATGGACGAAATATCCCGGTCGTTATTACCGCCTCCGCTCGCCGTAAGATGTAAGGTCGGACGCCACCACGAATAATTTCTGGCGCATCCGCTCCGTGCCCTGAAACGCAAGTAGCAGCGGACGTGAGTCCGCTCATTTTTCTCCGACGGAATGATTGGAGCCGACTCACGTCGGCTGCTACAAGATTTTATTGCCCTGAATAAAAGGCTTCCACCTTGGCGGAGACGTCCTTGTAGCCGGCGTCCATTTCGTAAATCTGTTTGAACTGCTCGATGGCCTCCTCTTTTTTGCCCATGCTTTCTAGCACGATGCCGAGGTTGTAGATGAGGTCTTTTTTCTCCTCGTCGAACGAGGGTTTTTCCTTGATGGCGTTCTGGAGGGTGCGTGCAGCCAGGTCGAACATCTTGCGTTTGGCGAAGCACTGGGCGAGGTAGCTCATGGAGGCGAGGCGCTTGTAGGGGTTGCCCTGCGACTTCTGGAATTCCTGGATGGCCTCGCCGATTTTGCCAAGTTGAAAATAAAGCACTCCCATCTCGTAGCGGATGGCGAGGTCGGTGGGGTATTTCTCCACGCGCTTCTGGCATTCGTCCACCTGAAAGGCGAGCTTCTCGGCCTTGATTTTCTCCACCTGCGCGGCGTGCTCGGGGTCGAAGGGGTTGAGCTGTTCGAGCTGGGTGTCAAACCGCTTGACGATGGTGCTGGCGATGGCTTGATCAAGCGATGGGTCATTGCCCATGTCGGATTGTTTGACGCGCTCGTAAAGTTCGAGGGCGCGGTCGAACTGCTTTTTCTGGGTGTAAAGCTCGGCGAGCGAGCGGGTGACTTTGAAGTTGTTCGGCTCGGTCTGGATGCGCGCCTCATATTCGCCGATGAGCCGCTCGGTGACGTCCTCGGATTTCTGGACGCGCTTTTCCTGTTCAAGCGAGACGGCCTCCTTCTTGTCCTTCAGGATGTCGCGGAAGGAGCCGCCGCCGCCTTCGAGCGCGCCGTAGCCGCCCTCGTTCAATGTTTTGCGCGCGGATAAATCCTTGAGCGCGTCCCGCAATTCGCCGTCGCCGGGCATCTCGCGCATCAAGTCTACCAGAATCTTTTCCGCGCGGGAGCCTTCGCCGATGGCGGAGACGGCGTGGGCGAACTCGATGGCCAGCGACTTGTCCTTGGGCGAGTTTTTGGCGAGCGTTTCGTAGGACATCGCCACGGTGCGCGGCAGCTCCAGCGCGGTGCCGGCGTCCACGATGATGCGGTGAGCGGCGGAGCTGTTCGGGTCGCCGTTCAAAATCTGCTCTGCAATCGCCATGGCCTCGGCGGGATTTTTGTTCAACGCCATTTTGGCCTTGGCGACCTGCGGCGAGTTGCCGGCGCCGCTCAACATTTTCTTGAAGAAGCCCGTGCCGCCGCCGCCGGCCTTTCGGAATTGGGCGTCGCGCAGCGCCTTGCGGCAGTCGAAAAAGCCCGGCTCCGTTGCCAACACCTGGTTCAGCAGCGCGATGGCGTAATCAAAGTTGTCCCGCTCAAGCGCCTCCATGCCGCGGGTGAACAGGGAACGCGCGTCGCGCGCAATTTCATTCAGATTTTTTTCAGCCATAAATCGCCTCAAATGTAGCAGCAGACGTGAGTCGGCTCAAATATTTCAGAGCGAACTGGCGTTCGCTGCTACGAAATTTCAACCGCACTGCGCCTTTTGCCGCAAGGCGTGGTCAACCAAAACCAGCGCGGTCATCGCCTCCACCATCGGCACGGCGCGCGGCAGCACGCAGGGGTCATGGCGGCCGCGTCCCTTGAGCGTGGTGTTGTGAAGCTTCACGTCCACCGTGTCCTGCTCGTGCATGACCGTGGCGACGGGCTTGAATGCCACGCGAAAGAAAATCGTCTGGCCGTTCGAGATGCCGCCCTGGATGCCGCCGGAACGGTTCGTGGTGGTGAAAACCCTGCCTCCATGCGACCGGAATGGGTCGTTGTGCTCAAGACCCGTCAGCAAAATGCCCCCAAATCCGGAGCCGATTTCAAAAGCCTTTGATGCGGGCAGGCTCAACATCGCCTTGGCCAAATCCGCTTCGAGTTTGTCGAAGACCGGTTCGCCCCAGCCCGCCGGAACGCCGCGCGCGATGCCCTCGACAATGCCGCCAACGGTGTTGCCGTCACGCCGCATTTTCTCAATGAGCCGGATCATCTTCTCCGCCGTCTTCGTGTCGGGACAGCGGACGATGTTGGACTCAACGTCCCTCAATTTGACTTTGTCCGGGTTCACGTCCGCGATAAGCCGCTGGACTTGCTTGACGTAAGCCAGGGTTTCAACGCCGAATTTCTCGCGCAGTATCTTCTTGGCAATGGCGCCGGCTGCGACACGACCGACGGTTTCGCGTGCGCTGGCGCGACCGCCGCCCTGCCATGCGCGGATGCCGTATTTGGCGAAGTAGGTGAAGTCCGCGTGCGACGGGCGGAACTTGGTCTTCATTTCCGAATAAGCATCGGACCGGGCGTCCTCGTTTTTGACCAAGAGACAAATCGGCGTGCCGAGCGTTCTGCCGCCGGACGTGCCGGAAAGAATTTGTACCGTGTCCGATTCCTTGCGGGGCGTCACAATTTTGGACTGGCCTGGACGGCGGCGGTCCAAATCCGGCTGGATGTCCGCTTCGGTAAGTTTTAGGCGCGGCGGACAGCCATCCACGACCACACCGACACCGCCGCCGTGAGATTCGCCCCACGTCGTGATGCGGAATAGTTGCCCGAAGCTGCTTGCCATGTTTTGATTGTAGGAGCCGAGGTGACGAGGCTCAAACATAAAAAATTCAGAGCCTCCTTACGTCGTCTCCTACAATCCGCTTGAAAGTTGAATCATCAAACCGGAAACTGCGGCGAATGAACCGCATCGTTGAAAAGTTCGCTGCGCTGAAACGCGACCGCAAGAAGGGTTTCATAGTTTATATCGGCGCTGGCGATCCGAATCTGGACGCCACGCGCGAACTGGCTTTGACCTTCGACAAGGCCGGTGTGGACATTCTGGAACTCGGAGTGCCGTTCAGCGACCCGCTCGCCGACGGTCTGGTCAATCAGCTTGCGGCGCAGCGTGGCTTGGAATCTGGCACCACGCCGCCAAAACTTTTGAAAACGATTGCCGCCATCCGCAAGCAATCGCAGATTCCCATCGTCCTCTACATTTATTTCAACCTCATCCACCGCGTCGGAATGGAAAAATTCATTGTCGCCGCCGCGAAGGCCGGCGTGGACGGCTTGCTGGTTTTGGATTTGCCGCCGGAAGAATCCGACAATTACGAGGCACTGATGAAGAAAGCCGGGCTTTGCCACATCTACCTTGTCGCGCCGACGACGCCGGAAGACCGCATGGAACTCATCGTCAAGCGTGGCAGCGGATTCATTTATTACATCTCCCGCGAAGGCGTGACGGGAATGCAGGAAAACGTTGCATCGAATCTCGCGTCGCAGATCGCCAAAATCCGCGCTCACACGAATCTGCCCATCGCCGTCGGCTTCGGCATCTCGAATCCGGCACAGGCCATGACCGTTGCGTCGGAAGCAGACGGTTGCGTGGTCGGCAGCGCTATAGTGAATCAAATTGCCGAACACGGTAAATCGCCGGAACTAGTCGCCAAAGTCAGCGCGTTCGTGAAATCGCTGACCGATGCTGTAAAGACCATTTGAATCCGCGAATTTGCCTGATCAAAAAATAGAAAGTAATTCGTGATGATTAGCGAAATTCGCGGATTAAAAATTATGAAAACAAAAACTGACACCAAAGACCGGTTCGTCATCATCATGGCCGGCGGACGCGGCGAACGTTTCTGGCCGTTGAGCCGCGAGAAGATGCCCAAGCAACTGCTCACGCTGCTCGGTAATAAATCCTTTTTGCAGGAAGCTGTCGAGCGCGTGCTGCCGCTCGTGCCGGCCAAGAACATTTTTGTCATCACCAACGAGGCGCAGTTGCCGGAAGTCCGCAAGCAGCTTCCGAAAATCCCGAAACAGAACCTCATCGCCGAGCCGATGAGCCGCGATACCTGCGCCGCCGTCACGCTCGGCGCGGCGCTGGTCGGTGCGCGCTCCACCACCGGCGTCATGGCGGTGCTGCCCGCCGACCACGTCATTCCCGACGAGAAGAAGTTCCAGCAGGTTTTGAGCGACGCGTTTGATGTCGCCGCGCAAGGGCAGGCTATTGTGACCATCGGCATCAAGCCGACCGAACCGGCGACAGGTTACGGCTACATCCACACCGGCGCGGAATTACCGACGCCGCCCGGCGCAAAAAAGACCAAGACGGCTTTTTTCAAGGCGGAACGGTTCGTGGAAAAGCCGAATTTTGAAACGGCCCTGGGATACGTCAACAGCGGCGAATATCGCTGGAACGCGGGGATGTTTGTCTGGAGTTTCATCACCATCACGAACGGTCTGGAGAAGCATCAGCCGGAAATGTTCGCCGCGTGCCAGCGCTGGTTCAAGGTGGCCGGCAATCCCGCCAAGCTCGCAAAAGTGCTGGCGAAGGAATATCCGGACATCAAGAAAATCTCGATTGATTTTGCGCTGATGGAAAAGGCGCAGAATGTCATCGTGGCCGACGGGGCGTTTGAATGGGACGACCTCGGCGCGTTGCCGGCGCTGGCCCGTCATCTGAAGCAGGACGCCGAAGGCAACGCCGTCGTGGCGGACTTCATCCACGTGGACGCCGCGCGAAACATCATCTACGACGCCCGGACAAAAAACCGGACGCCCATCGCCGTGGTCGGTTTGCGCGATTCCATTCTGGTGCAGACGGACGATGCGGTTTTGCTCGCGCACAAAAGTCAGGCGCAAAAAGTCAAGGAGCTGGTGAGGAGACTGGGCGAAGATGCGAAATTAAAGAAGCTGGTTTGAGCATATCTTGTTCGTCCTCATTGACTGCATTGGTCAATTCAACACGGGTTAGCCAGGGTTTTGCAGCTGGCACTGAACAGGTTGGGCCGCTTATTTACTTGGTTGCAGGACTGCCCATTTTGAGGTAGATTGAGCGACTTTCTCTTCTCGGTGCACAACTGTGTGCTGCGTTGTTCCCGCGAGAAGGCAAGCAGCATGAACACGAAATCGCGTCAGACTCGAGCGGTCGCTTTGATAAAAATTCTACTTCTCAAGTCTTCCATCTTGGTGGCGCTTTTATTGCCCACTTGTCTGAAGGCTGACAGCGTGACTTTGACGGACAATGGCAACGGCACGGTCACGATGGCCAACGACGAGGTTTCGATGACCTTCAGCAAGTCCGATGGTTCGGTCTCGTCGTTTTATGTCGCCGGTCTGCCGACGACCAACCTGATTGATTCCAGCCAGGATTATGCCTTGAGCCTGACGCACATCGGCAGCGGCACCAATGATTACTGGACTTCGGTTTCGGATTCCTACGGCGCAACTTACAGCGTGGTGACCAACACCGGCCAAATCGTGGATGTGATGATTCGTAATCCGCGCGCGACCGGCGACACAACGTTGTTTCCGAACGGCATTTGGGACTGGGCGGAACATCACGTCATGCGTGCAGGCGAGGCGGGCTTCTACACCTACACTGTCTGGCGGCACTGGCCCAACCAGCCGGCGGCCTATTACGACGCGGACAGTTGGCAGGGGCGGTTGAGTTCGATTTTCAGTTCCGCCCAAAATCCCGACGGCAGCACCTACTCCGCTTGGGATTTCTGCAATTCGGATGTCCCGATTGGCTTGAGCATCGGTGGAAATCCGCCCGGCTCCACGTCGGCAGGGGTGCCGCAGGAAGTGGTCATCCTGCCTTACACGAATTATTTCACGCAACCAACGGGAACGAATTACGAGCTGGGTTGGCCCGCCTATACCCAACCATGCGGCCTGACTTCCGACCTGCATCCAACGTGGACCAAATATGATTGGAGCAGTTATCAGGGACCGTCCAATTCATTTCGCAGCGCCTGGGGCGCGGCCACGGATCAGGTCGGTGTGTGGAGCCTGTTGGGAAGCGCTGAGTTCATCAATGGTGGCCCGACCAAGCTGAAGGGTGCGGTGTCCGGCAATTACATGTATAACGATGATTTTGAAGGCCATGGCTTGGGCTCTTCTCCCGCCCCGAGCGCCCCTGCCGGAGCGATTTACACCAAAGTGATCGGCCCGTATTTCATGTATGCCAACACGGGCACCAACCACCTGCAACTCTGGCAGGACGCGCAAAATGTGGCGGCGCAGATGGTTTCCAACTGGCCTTTCGCCTGGATGAATGAAAGCGAGCAGGATTACCCGCGCCATCGCGGGACGATCACCGGCACCATCACGGCAAAGACCGGCGAGTCCACCGCCAATCCAGTCGTCATTTTGGGCAATGCCGACGCCGCGGACGGGGACTGGATATTTCAAGGTGCATCGAACTATCTGTTTTGGACGACGGGCGACCCAAATGGAAATTTTACCATTCCCAAGGTGCGACCGGGCAACTATGTGTTGTTCTCCTACGTGCCGGGAATCTGGGGCGAGTTGCAAATCTCCAATATCGTTGTCACCGCCGATCAGACCAACAACCTCGGCGTCATCAGCTGGAATCCGCCCCATTTGCAGCAGAGGCTCTGGCGCATTGGAACGCCGGATCACACCACGAAAAAATTTCGCTTCGGCAGCCTGCAGAAACAATTCGGCCTGTGGTGGCGTTACTTGAATGAAATGGGGACGAACGATTTGAATTTCACCATCGGCCAGAGCGTGGAATCGAACAATTGGTATTATGCGCAGTGTATCATGGCCATCACTCCGCAATCCGGTGCGAACAACCTGACCGACCACACACAGACGAACGGCATTTATTGGGGGCCGCGCTGGAACGTCATCTTTAACCTGACCAACCTGCCGACATCCAACGTGCTCTTCACTTTGGCCCTTGCCGGCGGACGCGGCACGGCGTTTTACACTTACATCAACGGTGTGAACGCCACGCCGTCACCTTACCAAAGCACCGGCTATTACACGACGGACGGCGCGAACATTTACCGCGATGTCGTCGCGGTGGGACGCTACCAGTATTACCAGATTTCCTTTGCGCCCAACCTGTTCGTCGTCGGCACAAACACGCTTTCCATCACCATCCGACAGGGGGGCGCCTCCACCACTTGGAGTCTTAGCAACATCACCAATGGTTATCCTGATTTGCTGTCTGGCGGGATCATGTATGACTTTTTGCAGATGGAAACCGGTCCGCAAGTCATCATCGCCAGCCCGCCGGTCGCGCCGAGTGGGCTGACGGCAACGGCAGTTTCGGGCTGCGAAATTGATCTGGCTTGGATCAACAATGCGACGAATGCGACGAGCGTCTTCATCCAGCGCTCCACCGACGGCGTCAATTTCTCCCAAATAGGGGCGGTGACGCGGACCGAGACAAATTATGCGGACACCAGTCTGCCGACTGGCACGGCTTATTACTATAAAGTGGTCGCGAACGATGCCGATGGAAATTCTCCTGTTTCAAACACCGCCCACGCTTCCTCACAAGTAGCGCAACCGCCGGCCGCGCCCAGCGGACTTAATGCCACCGCCGTCAGCACGAATCAGATCAATTTGAAATGGAACGACAACTCCACCAATGAGGACGGATTCAATCTTGAACGCTCCACCGATGGCGGCAATTACAGTTCCCTTGCCATGGTCGCGGCAGGCGTCACCAATTATTCCGACACTGGGCTGGCGGCCGGAACCACTTATTTTTATCGCGTGCAATCGTTCCGTTCATGCTGGGGTAATTCGGCTTATTCTGCGCCGGCCAATGTCGCGACGCTCCTTCCGCTGGCGCCCGTCACCCCGGTCGGACTGGTTGCCATGCCTGGAAACGGGAAGATTAGTTTGAGCTGGATCACTTCCCCGGGTGCGAGCAGTTACAATCTGAAACGCAGCACCAGCAGCAGCATTGAGACGAATTTGATTTCCACCACCAATACCGCTTGCACCGATGCCAGCGCCATCAACGGCACGACTTATTATTACGTTGTCTCGGCGGTGAACGGGGGTGGCGAAGGTGCCAACTCGACCGAAGTCAGCGCCACGCCCCTGGCCTTTGTTGCCGCGTATTGGACGAACCGTATCACCAGCGCGCCGCAAAGCTGGGACGCTAATGTGAATTGGACGAACGTCACAGCCTATCCAAACGCCACAGGCGTCGTCGTCAACGTGACGGCGGACATCTCCGCCAACCAGACCAATAATGTGGATCAAAACATTGCCCTTGGCTGGTTGAATATCGGGGATGCGAATGCGTCGTCATCCTATTTGATTGCCCCTAACGGCGGAACTTTGACATTCAACAACGGTACGAACAACATCGCCGGTCTGGTTCAACAATCCACCAGCGAGGGCGACACAATTGCCGCGCCAATCGTCTTAAACAACAACCTGACCGTGATAAACAATTCCACCGCACACACGCTCACGCTGGCGGGAACGATTTCCGGCACGAACACCGTGACGTATGTCGGCCCAGGCTCCATCACTCTAGCCACCAACAATACTTATACCGGCAACACTTTAATCAGCGGTTCCGCGGTCACTCTGGCCAATTTCACGGCCAATGTTTCCGCCTTCGGATCCGGCACTGTCACGCTGAATCAGGGCACGTTAAACCTGAATACCGATAACAACACGCCGCCCGCCCCCTACAGTAATATATTTTACTGGAATCTGGTGGTGCCGGCCAACACCACCGGCACGTTGAACGGTGACGGACGTTGCTATTTAAACGGCACATTGACAGGCGGCGGCACGTTGAACTATTACGCGCCTTATGTGCGAATGGAACTGGATGGCGACTGGTCAGCCTTCAGCGGCCAGATAATTGCCAGCGGCTCGGACTTCCGGTTTAATAATGGGAACGGTCTGCCGAAAGCGGCGCTGTCTCTCAACGGAAACACTGCCTATTCTTTGGGTGGCTCCTTGACCGTCGGGGAAATTTCCGGCGCGGCCAGTTCGTATTTGAACAGCACCGCCTGGACGGTTGGCGGGCGTAATACCGACGCGACCTTTGACGGTATCATTCTCGGAAACTCCATCACCAAAACCGGCGCCGGCACATGGATTTTGACCGGTGCGAACACTTATTCCGGCACGACGATTATCAGCGGCGGTGCGCTGCAAATCGGCGCGGGAGGCAACACCGGCACGCTCGGCACCGGCAACGTCACCGACAACGCCTCGCTGGTCTTCAACCGCTTCGACAATGTGGCCTGCGCCAATACTGTCAGCGGCAGCGGCAGCCTGACGCAGGCCGGTGACGGCGTTTTGACATTGTCCGCGGCGAACACTTATTCCGGGACGACATTCATCACGGCTGGAACATTGGCGCTGACCAATTCCGGTTCAATTTCCAGCTCCACCAACATCAATCTGGCCAACGGGGCGCTTTTAGATGTCAGCGAAACGACCAGTCATTCGATGACCCGTGCAAATGGCAAATTGATTTCCGGTGACGGTTTTGTGAACGGCGATTTTATGGTTGGAGGCGGCGCGACACTTGCCCCGGGCAACAACGATCTGGGAATGTTGACCTTCAGCAATTCGTTGACGCTTAATTTCGGCGGCAAGACGCTTTTAACCATCAGCCACGATTCACAAACAAACAACGTTGTCAGCGTGGCAGGCGCGTTCACCAATAACGGCGGTTCACTCATCGTCAGCAACGCCGATGACCCGGAGCAGGCGGCCGATGCATTCCAACTTATCAGCGCGGCCAGTTACAATGGAGCTTTCAGCAGTGTTACTCTACCCGCGCTGGCGCCGGGTTTGTATTGGGACACCAGCGCGCTTAACACCGCCGGCTTGGTGCGCGTGGTGGTGGAAACATCGCCAGCCATCGGCAGCGTCGGATTGGCGGGTGGACAACTGGTTTTGAGCGGCACGGGCGGCGTGACAAACGGGTCTTACTACGTTTTGATTTCAACAAACCTTGCCGCCCCGCTGACCAACTGGACGCGGCTGGTGACGAACCAGTTTGATGGCGGCGGCAATTTCAATTTGACCAACGCCATGAACACCAATTCACCGCAAAGTTTCTACCTGCTGCAAATGCCATGAAAAATGTCTTGAAGGAAAAAATATACAGCGTCATCGGTTCGATTGTTTTGCTGGCGCAGCCGGTCCTGGCCAACATCCCCGGAGGCGGCACCGGCGCCGGCCCCGATGTTACGGTGACTGACAATGGCGACGGCACGGTGACCATGGCCAACGGCACTGTTTCGATCCATATCGTCAAAAACGGCGCTTCAATCAACCAGATCAATTACACCTACAACAACGGCGGCGGCATCCAGACGCAGCAATTGCTGGCGGGCGGCAAGGATGGCGGCGAGTTTTATTGGGAATTCGGCGGCTGGGGCGGCAATCCATGGGTTTATTCCCTGGTGACCAACAGCGGCAGTTATGCGGAAGTGGACCTGTATTCCGATTCCGCAACCAACGGACTGGTGGACATTCATTTTTCGATGCTGCGCGGTTCGCCGGGCTTTTACGTCACACCGATCTGGAGTCATCGTCCGCAGGATGGGGCGTTCGGCACGGGTGAGGAACGCGACAACATTTACATCGCGCCTTATTTCAACTGGATGAGCGTGAATGACCAGGTCCAGCGCGAGGAGGGGTTGAACTCCACCTATTCGCCGTCGTTTTATTCACCCCAGGAAAATTCGCTGGTAACCTCCGGGCCGCAGCAGGGAACCTACGAAGACAAATACAAATGGAGCGCGGATTTTGGCGTGGAACGGGTCTGGGGCTGGAGCAGTGTGAGTGATGCCGCCTTTGGGGTGTCGGGGCAAAACCTGGGAATATGGCACATCGTGGCCAGTTCGGAATTTTACAACGGCGGCCCTCTGAAACCCGAGTTGAATGATGCGCCGATGGTCAACATGATCAATGGAGGGCATTATTACTTCGGCAATGACAGCGGCTTTGCCGCGGGCGAATCATGGACGCGCGTCTCCGGGCCGTATTTCATTTACGTCAACAATGTCACGAACACGCTGACCGACCCGGTGCAGACATCGCAGGCGTTGTATGCGGATGCGAAGGCGCAGGCGACGGCCGAGGCGACGGCGTGGCCGTATAGCTGGATGAACAACGCCAACTATGCCCCGGCGTCCCAGCGCGGCACGGTCACCGGCCAGATTCTTATCAATGACACCTACAATTTAAACGCCTCGGCGTCCAATCTTTGGGTGGGCGCCGTACAACAACCTGCGGTCACCATCAACAATGTGTATGATTTCCAGTTGTGGGAGAAGCCCTACCAGTTCTGGACGAAGAGCGACGCCAGTGGCAACTTCGTGATTTCCAACGTAGTCGCCGGCAATAATTACACATTGTATGCCTTCGGCCCCGGAGCTGAGGGAATGTTCATGTCCCAAAACCAGATCGGGGGCAACCCGGGAATCATCTACAATCTGCCGGCTTCGCAGTTCGCGGTGGTTGTGACGGGTGGGGCGACGAACAGCCTGGGGCCCGTGACATGGACGCCAACACGGACTGGCCCAACGGTTTTTGAAATCGGTTATCCGGACCGCAAGGGCGACAAATTCCGGCACGGCGATGATTATTGGGTCGGCGATGTTGGGCCAAGCCCAACCGCGCCCAGCCCGGTATGGACAAAGTTCCTGGAATTTCCCTTCGACTTTCCGAATGGGCTGAACTATGTCGTCGGCCAGAACCGCTGGAATACAGACTGGAATTTCATCCAGTCCGTTTACCCTGATTCTTCAGGCAACAATGCCGTTTCCAGTTCCACCGTCACCTTCAACCTTGCCTCAGCCCCGGCCAATGGCGCCACGGCGTCCCTGCTTATGGGCATCGCTTCGGACGACGATAGCCCGATTTATGTGACGGTGAATGGGAATCTATTGAGCAGTAGCAACGCCACAGGGACGCCACAGACTTCACTGCCTACGAGCGGGTGGTTTCCCAACAATGACATCAGCGACTCCAACATCCGCGAGGAGAATCATGGGGGATATTCCGACGAGCGGCTTACCTTTGCGGGCAGTCTGCTGCATTCCGGCAACAACACCATTAACTTCAGCTTTCGTCAGGCCGGCGGTTCGGGCTTTACCCATCATTTCATGTACGACTATATCAGGCTGGAGCTGACCGGCTATGTGCCCCCTGCGCCGACGGGCGTGACGGCTTATGCGGGAAATAATGCAGTGCTGTTGAGCTGGCCGGCGGTTGCCGGGGCAACCAGTTACAACATCCTGCGCACGACAACTTCCGGCAGTGGCTACGTTTCCATAACAAATGGCGTGGTCGGTCCGGTTTGCGGCAGCGGCCCGGCGAACGCGACTTATTTGGACGGCACGGCGGTCAACGGCACGACTTATTACTATGTGGTGCAGTCGGTCAATACGGTGAACGCGAGCGGCAATTCACCGGAAAGCTCCAGTGTGACTCCTTCATCCAGTCTCTCCACTTCGGTACCCTCCTCACCCGCCGGCCTCACGGTCACGAGCACCAACAACGCGGTCGCGTTCACCTGGAACGCCGTGCCCGGCGCAAATTTCTACACTGTCTATCGCGGTACGGTCGTCAATAGGCTTGGTTTTGTCCCCTTTTACACCATCTTGAGCGACACAACGACGAGTCCAACCTACACCGACGCCTCGGGAACGCTGGGTTGCATCTACAGCTATTTCGTGACCGCCACGGGTGCGGGAGGCACCAGCGGCAATTCATCGCCGGTTACCGCCATGCCCGTGCCGCCGCCGCCGGCAGCTCCGCCAGCCAATGTCCAACTCGCCGACAATGTTACCAGTTCCAACCAGTCGCCTACAATTACCTGGTCGCAAGTGAGCGGGGCAGTTGGTTACATCCTTTACCGCGCCAACAGCACGAACGGCCCATTCAGTTTCCCGGGCAATTATGTTCAGAGCGTGACCACCACCACTTACACCGATGCCAACCTGATTACGAACACGCTCTATGCTTATGAGGTTGTTGCGATGAACGCTGGCGGCGTTTCTCGTCCCTCCGTTGTCGTCAGCACCGTGCCGCCGTCTCCGGCCAGCCTTGGCGCTACGGCTGGCAACAGGCAGATATTGTTGAATTGGTCTGCCTCCGCCGGTGCCACGAGCTACACCATCAAGCGCGGATCGAGCAGCGGGAGCGAGACGACGTTGGTCACAGGCATCACAGGTACCAGTTACACTGATACCAACCTCAATAACGGTACGACTTATTATTACCTTGTCACGGCCACCGGACCGGGCGGCACCAGCGGCAATTCTCCGGAAGCCAGCGCGACGCCCAGCATTGTGGTCATTCCCGGTCTGGTCTGGACCGGCGCAACCAGTTCAACGTGGGACAGCACCACCACCAACTGGCTCAATGGCATCACGCCCACGGCTTATGCGGACGGCGATAACGTTTTTTTTAACAATTCAGGTGCCAGCGCCAGCGTCGTCATCAACAGCGCCGTGTCACCCGCTTCCGTCACGTTCACTAATTCCACCATCAACTATACAATCAGCGGCAGCTCGGGAATTTCCGGCAGCGCAAGCCTCTTTAAAACCAGCTCCGGTTCACTAACCTTGAACAATACCAATTATTATTCCGGTGGCACCATCATCAGCAACAGTTCCATCATTATCCCCAACGGTGCGGCGAATATTGTCAATAATGGAGCTTGGGGCACTGGTCCGATAACTTTGATGGGCGGCACGGCGCAACTCAACGGTTATGGAGGAAACAACGGCGTTTATTGGGGTGTTTTAACGAACGATCTGGTCGTCCCTTTCGGCCAGACGGGCACCTTGCTGTGCCCTGCGCGCATCGCCGGAAGCGGCTTGAGCGGCAAACTCACCGGCGGTGGCACGTTGAATATCACCGTGGATTATGTGCGCGGGTTGTTGAGCGGCGATTGGTCGGCATTCACCGGCCTGATCAATGTCAGCCCCCGCAGCGGCACGGGTGATTTTCGCATCAACAATGCTTACGGCTACGCCAACTCGGCCATTTATCTGAACAGCGGGGTTACGCTTGATAATATCAACGCCAGCGGTCAGACGACCGATATTGGCGAACTCGGCGGTTCCAGCGGCGCGTTCATCAGCGCGGGGAACGGCGCATCGACCAATCCTACCTGGCGTATCGGGGCGAAAAACACGACGAACACATTTGCAGGCTACATCGGCAATTCAGGCGTTACTTCGCTCATCAAGATTGGCACCGGTACGTTCATCCTTACCGGGGTGAGCAACTCCTACAGCGGCGGCACGACCATCAATGGCGGCATGCTGATGGCCAACAATACCAATGGCAGCGCCACCGGCCAAGGGCCGGTCACCGTGGCCAATGGCGGTATTCTGGGTGGAACCGGCATCATTACCGGGGGCGTGACGGTCAACTCGGGAGGCGGTCTCGCGCCGGGCAATCTGCTCGGCGCCCTGACCATCAGCAACAATTTGACGCTGGCCGCCGGCAGCGCCACTTTTGTCCAAATCCAGCATTCGCCGCTGACCAACAATTCCGTGAAAGTTTCCGGCACGATGGCCCAGGGCGGCACATTGATCGCAACCAATATCGGCGGGAGCGCGTTCGCCGCCGGCGACAGCTTCAAACTCTTCAACGCGACGGGTTATTTGGGTTCATTCGCCGCTTACGCCCTTCCCGGTTTGTCCTCCGGTCTGGTCTGGAATACCAGCGCTTTGAACACCAGCGGGACGTTATCGGTGGTTGTGAACGCCACCCCGGTCATCAGCAATGTTTCGATCGCCCCGGGCGGCCTGGCGTTGTCCGGCAGCGGCGGTCTGGCCGGCGCAAACTATTATCTGCTCTCATCCACCAACCTCGTCACGCCGCTGACCAACTGGACGCGGCTGGTGACGAACCAGTTTGATGGCGGCGGCAATTTCAATTTCACCAACACCCTGAACACCAATTCGTCTCAAAGCTTCTATCTGCTGCAATTGCCGTGAAAATCACCAGGAAGAAAATATACATAGTCATCGGTTTGGTTGTTTTGCTGGCGCAGCCGGTGTTGGCCAACATTCCCGGCGGCGGCACTGGCACCGGATCCGATGTGACGCTTACAGACAACGGCAGCACCGTGACCATGGCTAACGGCATCGTTTCCATTCTCATCACCAAGGCCAACGCGAACATCACCCAGATTAATTACTCCTACAACAACGGCGGCGGCACACAGACACAGCAGTTGCTTGCCGGTGGCTACAGTGGCGGGAAATTTTATTGGGAGAACGCCGGTTTCGGTTCCTCGTCCTTCGCTTATTCGGTCGTGGCCAGCACCGGCGATTACTGCGAGGTGGATTTATTGGCCACGTCAGCCACCAACGGTGTCATGGACGTGCATTTCTCCATGCTCCGCGGTTCCCCGGGCTTTTATGTGACCCCCATCTGGAGCCACCGGGCGCAGGACAGCTTGATGCCCGACAATGAGGGGCGGGATAACATTTATGTCGGTTCCATCTTTAACTGGATGAGTGTGAGCGCCCAGCATGACTTCGAGACCGGCGTCAATCAGCCGCTCGTTCCGGCGTTCATCTCCCCGCAGGAAAACGAGTTGGTGACTGGTGGCCCCATGCAGGGAACCTACTTCGACAAATACAAGTATGGCATGGACTTTGGCGGACAAAATTCCGGGGAGAGGGTCTGGGGTTGGAGTAGCGTGAACGACCCCTCCATCGGCTTTGCCGGAAAAAACGTCGGTATCTGGCACGTGCTGGCCAGCGTGGAGATGTATAACGGTGGCCCGATGAAAACCGAGTTGATGGAAGGCGAGTCAGCCTACACGCTCAACATGATCAACGGCAGCCATTACGGCCTCGGTCAGGCCTTTGTCATGGCCAGCAATGAAGTCTGGTCAAAAACTTACGGCCCTTATTTTATCTATTTCAATAACGTCACCAATACGCTGACAGATGCCGTGCAGGCTTCGCGCGCGCTGTTTGCGGACGCACAGGCGCAGGCCGCTGCCGAGCAAACGGCGTGGCCTTACACTTGGTTCAACAATGCAAATTATGTTCCCGCCTCGGGCCGCGGGGCGATAACCGGTCAGTTTGTCATCAATGACACGTTCAATCCTAATGCGTCGGCTTCCAACCTGTGGGTCGGCATCGTGCAGCAGCCTGCGGTGAGCGATGGCGTCTATGACTTTCAGGAATGGTGCAAGGCCTACGAGTTCTGGACGAGGAGCGATCCCAACGGCAACTTCACCATCACCAATGTCATTCCCGGCAACAATTATACTCTGTACGCCTTCGGCCCCGGTGCGGCGGGAACGTTCATGTCGCAAAATCAAACCGGAGGCAATCCGCCCTGGTTGTTTGATCTTCCCGCGTCACCGTTCAGCGTCACCATCACCGCCGGTGCTACAAATCATCTTGGCGCGGTGAACTGGACGCCGGCGCGCGTCGGCCCGACAGTTTTTGAAATTGGCTGCCCCGACCGGACCAGCGGCAAGTTCCGGCATGGGGACGACTGGTTTGTCGGTGACATCGGCCCCAGCCCGACCGCGCCCAGTCCCATCTGGACCAGGTTTTTGGACTACCCTTTCGATTTTCCGAACGGGGTCAATTATGTAGTGGGGCAGAATCGTTGGGTAACGGATTGGAATTTCATTCAGCCTATCGTGGTGGATTACGCGGGTAACGAAAATCCTTCTTCCTCGACGATTACGTTCAATCTGACTGCGGCACCGACCAATGGGGCGACGGCGTCGCTTTATCTCGGTTTAGCGGCGGATTATTCCGGCCCGATCATCGTGTCGGTGAACGGCAGCAATCTTGGCAGTGGAAATGGCAATGCCACCGGGGTGACGGCCACGCCGGTGACTTCGTTGACTGCAAACGGGTTCCAACCGGCGGGCACGCAGAGCGATGTGAGCGTGCGGGAAGGGAATCACGGGGCGTTTTCAGACGAGCGGATCACGTTTCCAGCCAGCCTGTTGAAAGCGGGGCAGAACACCATCAACCTGAATATGCGCAAGGGCGGTTACTTCGCCAATTGTGCAATGTATGATTACCTCCGGCTGGAAATGACCGGCTATGTCCCGCCCGCACCAGCTAGCATGACGGGCTATGCGGGCAACAACGCTGTGCTGTTGAGCTGGCCAACGACGCCGGGAGCCACCAGTTATAACATCCTCCGCTCGACGACCTCCGGCAGCGGCTACTCTCCCCTGACCAACGGCGTGATTGGTCCCGTCTGCGGCAGCGGCCCGGCGAATGCCACTTTCGTGGATACCACGGCTGTCAACGGAACGACTTATTACTATGTGGTGCAATCGGTGAATCCAGTGAACGCCAGCAGCAATTCACCGGAAAGCTCCGGCGTCACTCCTTCCGCAAGCATATCTGCCACCGTACCCGCGGCGCCCAACGGACTCGCAGCTACCGGCAACAATGTGGTTGCCCTCTCGTGGAACGCCGTGCCCGGCGCAAATTACTACACCATCCAGCGCGGTACGGTGGTCAACCTGGCGACGGGTTATGTTCCCTTTTACGTCACCTTGAGCAACACCAACACGGGCACCACTTTCACCGACGCGTCCGGAACGCTGGGCTGCACCTACAGCTATTTCGTCAACGCCACGAGTGCCGGCGGCACCAGTGGCCCATCGACGGCGGTCACAGCCAAGCCGGTGCCTCCGCCACCGGCGGCTCCGCCCGGCAGCATCCAGATCAGCGACAACATCACCAGCTCCAACCAGTCACCGACAATCAGTTGGTCGCCGGTAAGTGGAGCCGTCGGTTACATCCTCTACCGCGCCAACAGCACCAACGGCCCGTTCAGTTTCCCGGGCAATTATGTCATGAGCATGACCACCACAACCTACACCGACAGCGCCCTCGCCTTGAACTCGCTTTATGCTTACACCGTGGTTGTGATGAATGCGGGCGGTGTCTCGGCAAATTCCGCCGTCGTCAGCACAGCGCCGACGGTTCCCGCCGGCTTGAATGCGATTCCCGCCAATGCACAAGTCACGCTGACCTGGTCCGCCTCTGCTGGAGCCACCAGCTATGCCATCAAACGCGGCACCAGCAGCGGAAATGAAAACACGACTGTGGCCACAACGACCAATTTGACCTACGCCGATACCAACCTCGTCAACGGGACGATGTATTTTTACGTTGTCACCGCCGCAGGCCCCGGTGGCACCAGCCCCAATTCCTCCGAGGTCAGCGCAACTCCGAGCGTGACCGCAGCGCCCGGACTGGTTTGGACCGGTGCGGCCGGCACGGCGTGGGACACCACGACCACCAACTGGCTCAATGGGGCCACTCCTGTCGCTTATGCCAGTGGAAACAACGTTTCCTTCAATGATTCTCCGGTCAGCACCAATGTCGTCATCGCGGCCATCGTGGCTCCCGGTTCCATCACATTTGCCAATTCTACCGTCAATTACGCCGTGAGCGGCGCGGCCATTTCCGGCGCAATCAGTCTGGTCAAGACCAACGTCGGCAGCGTGACATTGGCCAATACGAACACTTACAGCGGCGGCACTTTTGTGAATGGCGGCGGCATTGTATTTTCAAACGGCGCGGCCATTCCGGCCACCGGAACTTTGGCGCTCAACAACACCGGAACCGTGGCGGTCATCAGCGCTAATTCGCTGCCGAATGTCCAGGTGAACGGCACGAACAGCATCACCGGCAACGGCAACAGCGGCACTGGCATCGCCACGTTGAACGACCCGGGAACACTGACCTTGTTCGTCAGCACCGGCAGCCTTGTGTTCGATCTGACCGGCACCATGACCGGTTCTGGAAACCTTATCCTGGGCAGTTCGCCGATGACGCTGCGGTTCAACGGCACGACGGGGGATGGTAGTGCCATTTTCAATTTTGGAAACGGCTCGGCCGTGGCCAATGTCCGTAGCACGGGAACGACGGCGATCAGCATGGGTGGCTTGTATGGCGGCCCCGGCACGCAGATACAGGGCGACAACAGCAGCGGCGGGAAAAACCTGACCTACACAATCGGCGGGGCCAACGCGAACACCGAATTTGACGGGGCCATCAAGGATGGGACAGTCGGGACGGTCGCGCTCGTCAAAACCGGTTCGGGCGTGTTGACCCTGACCGGAACCAACAATTACAGCGCGGGCACGACAATCAACGGTGGCGTTTTGTTGGTCAACAACACCTATGGCAGCGGCACGGGTTCCGGTTCAGTCACCGTGGCTGGCGGCACGCTGGGCGGCACTGGTATCATCTCCGGCGCAGTGACCGTGAACTCCGGTGCTGCGCTTGCGCCGGGCAATCCGCTGGGAGCCTTGGCCGTCAGTAACAATCTCACGCTGTCTGCCGGCAGCACGACCTACGTTCAGGTCCAGCATTCACCGCTGACCAACAATTCCGTCAATGTGACCGGCGCTTTGACCAACGGCGGCACGCTCAATGTTACCAACATCGGCGGCACGGCATTCGGCAACGGCGACAGCTTCAAATTGTTCAATGCAACGGGTTACAGCGGCGCGTTTGCGAATGTGATCTTGCCGCCGTTGCCATTCGGTCTGGCTTGGAACACGAATAACCTGAATACCGCCGGTGTGCTGTCGGTGGTCGCCACCACAAAACCGGCGATAGGATCCATTTCAATTTCCGCCAGCGGGTCGGTGTTCACCGGCACCGGTGGCGTGGGCAACGCAAATTTCTATCTGCTGACATCCATCAACCTCGCCGCGCCGCTGACCAACTGGACACGGCTCCTGACGAACCAGTTTGACGGCAACGGCAATTTCAATTTTACCAATGCTATGAACACTAACAACGCCCAAAGCTTTTACCTTTTGCAGCTTCCTTGATTGGCCCAATAATCGCGTCATGAAACCGCGTGGCCATCTTTTATTTGCCATTCTCGGTGTCGCCGTCGGAGTTGTATTCGGCTCGACTGACTGTTTGTTGGCAAACATTCCCGGCGGCGGCACAAACGGCCCGAACGTTACCCTGGTGGACAACGGCGCGACGGTGACCATCGGGAACGGCATCGTGTCCATCCTCTGCACAAAGTCGGGCGCGACGATCAACCAGATCAACTACACCTGCAACAACAGCGGCACGACGGTGACGAACCAGCTGCTCGCCGGCAATCCCAACGGCGGACAATTGTATTGGACGCGCCTCGGCGGTTTTGTCAACGGGGCCTTCACCTATTCGCTCGTGGTCAATCCGGCAGACAATGGCGGCAATTACGCGGAGATTAGTTTGTCGAGCACGTCGGCCACCAACGGGACGCTGGAGGTCCACTTTTCGATGCTGCGCGGTTCAACCGGTTTTTATGTCGCGGCGATCTGGAGCCACCGTGCAGGGGATGGCGCGATCAGCCTGGGCGAGGAGCGGGAAAACATTTATTCCGGATCAATTTTCAACTGGATGAGCGTGGACGCGTTGCGCAACCGGCTGATGGAAGTCCAGCCCGGCTCGGCAGATGTGGGGGTTTATGGCGCGCCGGTGGAAGTCTCGCTGTGGACGAATGGCATTTATGCAGGGCAATACGAGGACAAATACAAATACAGCGCGGACTACGGAGTGACTCGGGTCTGGGGCTGGAGCAGTGTGGGCGCCGGCGGATCGAACGTGGGCCTGTGGAATGTCACGGCCAGTCCGGAATATTACGCCACCGGGCCGATGAAACGTGAAAACAAGTGTCATATCGGCACCACGATTCTGAACCTGCTCTGCAGCGGGCATTACGGCCTCGGCACAGACGACAGTTTTATCGATGGCGAAACTTGGACGAAGGTTTCCGGACCGTATTTCATTTATTGCAACAACATTACCAATGCCATCACGGCAACGAACCAGGCTGCGCAGGCACTTTACAACGACGCGCTGGCGCAGGCCGCCGCCGAGCAGTCGGCCTGGCCGTATCTCTGGTTCACGAACGCGAATTATGCGCCGGCGGTCGGTCGTGGCGCGGTTACGGGAACAATGGTCATCAACGATAGCTCCAATCCGAATGCCTCCGCCTCCAACTTGTGGGTCGGACTTATCCAGCAACCATCCACGGCCGAGGGCAATTACGATTTTCAGCAGTGGGCCAAGCCGTATCAATTCTGGATGAAGACCGGTGCGAACGGCAATTTCATCATTCCCGGCGTCATCGCCGGCGGCAATTACACCTTGTATGCCTTCGGGCCGGGGGCGGCGGGAACATTCCAGTCGCAGGCGCAGACTGGTGGCAGCGCGCCGAACACACTGGACATTCCCGCATCGCCGTTCAGCGTCACGGTGACAGCGCGTGCGACGAACAATCTCGGCAATGTCATCTGGGCGCCGGTGCGCGTCGGCGCGACGGTTTTTGAAATCGGCTGTCCCGACCGCAACGCGACTGAATTCCGCCATGGCGAAGACTGGTGGGTCGGCGACATCGGGTCCAGTCCAACCAATCCGTTGCCCGTCTGGAGCAAATTTCTGGAATACCCGTTCGATTTTCCGAACGGGCCAAATTACATCGTTGGCCAAAGTCGTTGGACGACCGACTGGAATTTCATCCAGCCCACTGTCTATGACGCGGCGGGCAACATGAACGGTTCAACTTCGACCATCACTTTCAATCTCCCCGCCGCGCCAACAAACGGGGCAGCGGCATCACTCTATCTGGCGCTCGCTTCGGATTATCAAGGTCCGCTCATCATCCAAGTCAACGGCAACAACATTGCCGGCAGCACCGGTTATTCCCCGGCTTACAGCAGTTCATCCGCGGGAAGCGACTCCTCGGTCCGTGAAGGGATTCACGGAATATTCTCGGACATGAGGACGAATTTCGCGGCGAGCCTGCTACAGGCAGGTCAAAACACCATCACTCTTAATATGCGAAACGGCGGCGGCAGTGCCGGGAAGAACCACGCGATGTATGATTATCTCCGGCTGGAACTGACCGGCTACGTTCCTCGACCGCCGGGAAGCGTCGTGGCTTATCCGGGCAACAACTGCAATTTGATTTGCTGGCCGGTGACGTCGGGCGCGACGAGCTACAACATTCTGCGCTCGACGACTTCGGGCAGCAGCTACGTTTCCATTACCAACGGGGTCGTCGGCCCGGTTTGTGGCAGTGGTTACAACAACGCGACTTTCCTCGACACAACCGCCGTGAACGGCACGACCTATTATTATGTTGTGCAATCCTTGAATCCGGTCGGCAACAGCACCAATTCACCGCAAAGCTCCGGTGTAACACCTTCCGTAGCCCTGTCCGCAAGCGCGCCCATCGCTCCGACCGGTCTGACAGTTGGTAATGCCGGTCATCAGAGCGTGACTTTTAACTGGAACGCGTCGTCCGGCGCGAATTTTTACACCATTTATCGTTCCACGCTGTTTGATAACGGCGGCGGCGCATCCAACGTTTTGCGGACGATTGTGCTCGCCAACAACGTTGCCGGCACAAGTTACACGGACACGTCGCCAACGGATGGGAGCATTTACAGTTACTTTATCACCGCCGCGAGCGCGGGCGGCATTAGTGGTAATTCAGTGCCAGTCGTCGGTGTGCCATTGCCCGCACCGCCGGCCAACGCGCCGGGTTCGTTGAAGGGCACGTTCATGCAGGGGACCGGCATCTCGCTCAACTGGTCGTCCGTGCCCGGCGCAGTTGGATACATCCTCCGTCGCGGGGCGAATGCGATTGGCCCTTACACTTTCCTTCAAGGCATCACCGAAACGTCTTACTTCGATTCGGGCTTGAACACCAACACGACTTATTACTACCAAGTCGCCGGTGTCAATGCCGCCGGCGCTTCTCCCGCCGCGACGGTTGCCGTGGCGCCACCGCCGCCCGGTCCCAGTTTGACCGCCGTGCCCGGCAACGGACGGGTCCTGCTGATATGGAACGTATCGCCCGGCGCGACAAACTATTTGCTGCAAAGCTCCACCAACGATGGCGGGCCTTACAACACTGTCGCCAACTCCGCTGCCATCTCTTATTTGAATACGGGCCTGACCAACGGCACGACTTATTACTACATTGTGTATTCCGTGGATGCCGATGGCCAAGGCCTGCCTTCCGCCCAGGTTAGCGCCACGCCGTTTGCCGGCCCGACGGGAATTTATTGGACCAACACATTCACCAGTTCGGCTCAAGTTTGGAACGTCAACAGCAACTGGAACGGCGGCGCGGCTTTCCCGAACGGCGTGCAGGCCGTGGCGATTATGAACTCCGACATCGCCGTGAATCAGACAATCAACCTGAACCAGAACATCACGCTTGGCGCGATGAGCGTCGGCGCGTCCGGTGGCGCTGCGGCTTTCAACATCACCACCAATGGCGGAACGCTTACGCTGGATAACACGCCGGGACTGGCCTCGCTGCTTCAACTTCCCTCCAGCGCGGGCGATGCGATTTCCGCGCCAATCACCGTCAACGGAAATCTGTTCGTCACGAACGCTTCCGCCAACCCGCTCACATTGTCCGGCAACATTTCCGGTGCGGTCAGCGGCGTCACCGTGGCTGGCAATGTGATTTTGAGCGGCTTCAACACTTATGGAGGCGGGACAATGGTGAACAGCGGCCAGCTGGTGTTCGGAACAGCCGCCGCCATTCCTGCTGGTGGAGCCTTGACGCTCAACAATAATGCCGTAGTGATGGTGACGCCCGCGAGTCCACTGCTGAATGTCACTGTGACCGGCAGTAATGTCATTACTGGCAACGGCACCAGTGGCACGGGCATCAACGCCTTGGACATGGAAGGCACTTTGACCCTCGCTATCAGCGGCGGCAGCAGTGTGTTTGATCTGACCGGCCCCGTGACGGGTGCCGGCACTCTTATTCTGGGAAGCCCGGCGATGACGTTGCGCTTCAACGGCACGGCGGGAGGGAGCGCCGCCATTTTTAATTTGGGAGCCGGTTCTGCCATCGCCAATGTTCGCCAAAACGCCGCCACGGCGATTGCCATCGGCGGTCTGGCAGGCGGTGCCGGAACCCAATTGCAAGGCCACAGCACCGGTGGTGGAAACGCGACCTATACCATAGGCGGGGCTGGCGCGGACACGGAATTTGATGGCGTCATCGGGAACGGAAGCGTCGGCGCGGTCGCCCTCGTCAAAACCGGTTCGGGTGTGCTTACTCTGACCGGCGCAAATGCCTACAGCGCGGGCACCACCATCAGCAATGGCACATTACTCGTCAACAACGCGAGTGGCGGCGGAACCGGTTCCGGCATTGTGACCGTCGCGAATGGCGGCACGCTCGGCGGCACCGGCATCATTTCCGGCGCGGTTACGGTGAATTCCGGTGGCACATTTTTGCCCGGCAATCTGCTGGGTGTATTGACCATCAACAACTCACTCAAACTGGCGGCAGGCAGCACGAACATCTTCGCCGTCAGCCAATCGCCATTGACTAACGCTGTCGCAAAAATATCCGGCGCGCTAACCAACGGCGGCGTGCTCATCGTCACCAACATCGGCGGAACACAACTTGCACCGGGAGACACATTCAAGCTATTAAATGCAGGCAGTTACTTTGGGACTTTCTCCAGTGTAAAACTTCCTCCGTTGTCCTTCGGGCTTGCGTGGAATACGAATTCACTGAATTCCAGCGGGACGATTTCCGTCATCCTCACGACGACACCTGTCATCCGCTCGGCTTTCATTTCCGTCAACGGCTTCGCCTTGAGCGGCACCGGTGGCGTGGGCAACGCCAATTTCTATCTGCTCGGCACCACGAACCTCTCCGCACCGTTGACCAACTGGACGCGGCTGCTGACGAACCAGTTTGATGGCAGTGGCCATTTCAACTTCACCAACGGCTTCGATACCAACACCCCGCAAGATTTCTATTTGCTCCAGATTCCGTGACCTGCCGCGACGGGCGCGGGCGCGGCGGGCGGCGGGCGGATAATCGTTGCCTTGCACGGGTGATTTACCAAAATGGAGCGATGAACAGATCCCTATTCAAACTGGCCCCCGCCATTGTTGCGTTCGTTCTGCTATTTAATTCACAGACCGCCAAAGCCGCCGATGAAATGGCGGCGACCAATTCAATTCGCCTGCGACTGGCGGCTATCTTTGGCGACAACATGGTTCTGCAGCAGCAGCAAACAGTCCCGATTTGGGGCTGGGCCGCGCCGGAAGCGGACGTGACCGTGAAATTTGGCGGCCAGACAGAGTCCACGCATGCCGGTTCGGATGGCAAATGGCTGGTCAAACTCGGGAAATTAAGCGTGTCCGCCGAACCGCAAAATCTAGTCGTGGAATCCGGGGAGACAATTATTCTGACCAACATTCTGGTCGGCGAAGTCTGGCTTGCCTCCGGCCAGTCGAACATGGAAAAGCCCGTCGGCCTGCAGCGGGGCCAGAAGCCGGTGTTCAACTCGGAAGAGGAGATCGCCGCCGCCAACTATCCGGGCATCCGCCTGTTCAAGGTCGAAAAGGGCGCCACGGCAGGCAGGCCGCTGACGGAATTAAAAGTTTTTCGTTCGTGGCAGCCCTGCACACCGACGAATCTGGACGGCTGCAGTTTTTCCGCCGCCGCGTATTTCTTTGGCCGCGAAATCCACACGAACTTGAACGTTCCCGTCGGCCTCATCGAATCCACCTGGGGCGGCACGAAAATCGAGCCGTGGACGCCGCCGGTCGGTTTTGAATCCGTGCCCGGCCTGGCCCCATTCGCCCATCCGCCCGCCGGCACGAATTTTATCGCCAGCACCCGTCCGTCCACCATCTACAACGCGATGATCGCGCCGCTCGCCGGCTTCGCGATACGCGGCGCGTTGTGGTATCAGGGCGAATCAAATCTGATGGGCACGAATAGCGACAACGATTACCTGACATATGTGGAAAAGATGAAGGCGCTGGTCGGCGGCTGGCGGCAGGTCTGGGGCGAGGGCGATTTCCCGTTCTATTTTGTGCAGATCGCGCCTTGCAAATACGCCGGGGCAAAAGTGCCGCGCAATCTTTCACCGGAAATGATGCCGGAATTCTGGACGCTGCAATCCCGCGCCGCGCGCGCGATCAAAAAAACCGGCATGGTCGTGACGACGGATTTGGTTGACGACTTGAACGATATCCATCCACGCGACAAACAGGACGTTGGACACCGGCTTGCGTTGCTGGCGCGAAACGAAACTTACGGGGAGAAAAACGTTGTTTGTTCGGGCCCGGCGTTCACGAAAATGAAGGTTGAAGATGCCAAGGCCGTGCTGACTTTTGACCACGCGGACGGTGGGCTGATGAGCAAAGACGGTCAGCCCCTGACCTGGTTCACGATTGCAGGCGCGGACGCAAAATTTGTTGCTGCCGATGCCAAAATCGCGGGTGACACGGTGGAAGTTTCCGCTGCCGGAGTTGAAGAGCCGGTCGCCGTCCGTTTCGCGTGGAATGAAACGGCGCAGCCAAATTTGATCAATGGTGCCGGCTTGCCCGCCGAGCCGTTCCGCACGGACGATCCGCTGGGAAAATAATACTGGAAATCCGCCTGAAAATAATTAACCTCAAACCCATCCTATGAAAAACCACCTCTCCCGCCGTCACTTCATTAGGCAAACCGCGCTGTTTACCGGTGCCGCCGCCACGCTGCCGGTGCTGCCGTCGTTCGCAGCCGACAACAATGCACCTGACCCGAATGCATTGGCGGCAGGCGCCTCGACGGCGCCCGTGGCTCCAACCGCTCCGACAGTTGTCTTGCCGCCCGCGCCGGAGCCAATTCTTCCGCCGCCGGGTTTCGGCGTCGCTGCCGGGCCGTTTCAGCCGACGTGGGAATCGCTTTCAAATTATAAAGTGCCCGACTGGTTCCGCGACGCGAAGTTCGGCATCTGGGCGCACTGGGGTCCGCAATGCCAGCCGGGAATGGGGGACTGGTATGCGCAAAAAATGTACCAGTTCAACAGCGCCGACTATAAATTCCAATGCGAGCATTATGGCCATCCTTCCAAAATGGGTTTCAAGGATGTGATCCATCAGTGGAAGGCCGAGGATTGGGACCCGCATCATCTCATCAAGCTTTATAAGCGCGCGGGCGCGAAATATTTCGCAGCCCTGGCCCATCACCACGATAATTTCGACAATTTTAACTCGACCTATCAGCCGTGGAACAGCGTCGCTATGGGGCCGAAAAGAGACATGGTTGGCGACTGGGCCAAGGCGGTTCGGGCCGCCGGTCTGCGGCTGGCGGTGACTTCCCACGGCGACCGTGCGTGGAGCTGGTATCAGGCAGCGCAAGGTTCCGACCCCAGCGGCCCCCTGGCAGGTGTGCCTTACGACGGGTTGATGACCAAGGAAGACGGCAAGGGCCTTTGGTGGGAAGGTTACGACCCCCAGGACCTTTACGCGCAGTATCACCCGATTGGCAAATACACCTGGGCGCAGAGCGAGAATCCGCCGCTGGCCAGGCCATTCGTTGAAAAGTATTTCAACCGGGTCATTGACCTTATTGATAAATATGATCCTGACGTATTGTATTTTGATGACATCGTTCTGCCCATTTATCCTTCAACTGATGTTGGCCTGCGCATTGCCGCCTATCTCTACAACAACAGCATTGCGCGCCACGGCAAACTGGAAGCAGTGATTGCCACGAAGAACTTGACCGCCGACCAGCGCCGCGCCTTGGTGCTGGACCGCGAGCGCGGTGTCCAGGAGGGTATCGAGGAATTGCCTTGGCAGACCGACACCTGCATCGGAAATTGGCATTACCAGCTCAGCCTGTTCGAGCAGCACAAATACAAGACGTCCAAACAGGTCACCCAGATGCTCGTGGACATCGTCAGCAAAAACGGAAATCTTCAGTTGAGCATTCCGCTGCCCGGCAACGGGGTGCCCGACGCGGACGAACTCAAGTTTCTTGCCGAACTCACCTCATGGATGGATGTCAACAGCGAGGGTATTCATGCCACGCGTCCCTGGAAGGTCTTTGGCGAAGGCCCGTCTGTTTCCAAGCCCGGCCCGCGCAGCCGGTTCGGTGGCGCGAGCGATTTCCGGGCTTACACATCCGACGATGTCCGCTTCACGATGAAGGGCGACGCGCTTTACGCCTTCATCATGGTCTGGCCCGAATCACGCAGCGCGGTGATAAAGAGCCTCGCAACGAATTCACCGTTCATTGATGGGCGCAAGGTCGCCCACGTCTCGCTGCTCGGCCATTGGGGCAGGCTCAAGTGGACGCAGGACGAGAATGGGCTCAACGTCCAGTTGCCCGCCACGCCGCCATGCGCGAGCGCCGTCACGCTGAAAATCCATGGCGTTTTGACCGCGTAAAATCGCGCGCTTGTGAGCAGGATATTGCAGGGTTCACCGGCGAATTTGCGCCGGTTATCAGCGCGCATGGCGCGGGTCTTTACCGCGTGCCGCCAGCAAAATAGGTTTCAGGTGCAAGTTGTGAAATCTTTCATGCTGTCTGTCTGCTCTATTTTGCTCTTGCCCGTCCCTTGGACGATTTGCCAGGCGCAGCCGCAAACAAATGCCTCCGCCATCCAAAATGCCGCTGTTTCAATGGTGGTTGATGCGTCCACGAATTTGATGGGGCCGCTGCACGTCACGCCCATTCACACGACTCATCCCGAGGTTTTCTCCGGCATTTCCGGTCCCGGTCGTCCGGTGGTGGGCGATGGCTATGGCGGCTACCGGACCGGCCGTGAGGGAACAATGTATAAGGGTGATGAACCCGCCAAGCCCGGCTGGCTCGATTTCGGTGATCGCGCCAGCGGCTCCGCCGTGCGTAATGGCATCATTCCCCCGCTGCGACCGATTTGGGAACTGCATTTGCGCGACACCATCATCAACAAGGGCGGCGATGGCTTCTTTTACATGACCGGTTCTTCCGGCGACAACATTTGGGATGTCACTTCCGGCATCGAGCTGTGGCGTTCCAGGGATTTGATGGAATGGGATTACGTCGGCTTGGTGTGGAGTTTTGTGAAGGATGCCACCTGGGAAAAAGGCGCGCGCTACGTCTGGGCGCCGGAGATTCATTATGTCCGGGGCAATTATTATTTTGCTTACTGCGTAGCTGGGGGGCAGGGCGGCGGCACGGGCATTCTCAAAAGCAGCACCGGCAAGCCCGAAGGTCCCTATGTTTATGCCCTTACCAACAACTCACGCATCGGCGGGGGGATTGACGCCACGCTTTTTGAGGATGACGACGGCTCGGTTTATTTCACCAGCGGTGGGGCCGGTTCGCTTCGGAAAATGTTGCCGGACTTGAGCGGTTTCGATGGCCAGGCGCATAGCATCCAGTTTGAAAAGCCCGCGGACGGGAGTTGGACGCGCAACAACATCGCGCAGGAAGGTGCGTCACTGTTCAAGCACAACGGGATTTATTATCTCGGCGGCGCGGGTTTTTATCAGGGCCGCTATAGCAGTGTGGTCGCCATGTCCACGAACATTTTTGGCCCGTATAAAAACTGGCAGGAAGCCGTGCCCTGCGGCGGTGGCGGCAATTATTTCCAGGGCCCGGACGGCTTCTGGTATTGCACTTATTTCGGCAACGACGACCAGTCGGCGTGGCGCGAAAAGCCGGGCATGGTGCGGATTGATTTCGAGGCGGATGGCCGCATCAAGATCGCCGACGAACAACCGGCCATTATTCTGCAACCAGGCGTGCCGCCGCACTGGCGCGCGGCGGAAATGAAATCATCCTCAACACCGTAAAAACTTTTTGGTGCCAGCCCTGGAATCACACTCAATTTCATCCCATGGAAAACCACTTTTCCCGCCGTCAATTCATCAAAAATTCCGCGCTGTTCACCGGAGCCGCCGTGAGCCTGCCGCTGTTGCCAGCATTCGCCGCCGACACCAATGCGCCCGCCACCGATATGCTCACACTCGACGCATCGGCTCATCCTCCGGAGGTCGAGTCGGCAGGTTTTCACATGGGCACGGCCAATGCGCCCGGCGGCCACACCTTGACGTTGGACAGCCGTAGTCTGCGGCGCGACGGTCAGCCCTGGATTTTCATCTCCGGTGAATTTCATTTTGCGCGCTGCCCGGATTCGGATTGGCGTGACGAATTACTCAAGATAAAAGCCGGTGGAGTCTGTGTCGTGGCCAGCTATATTTTTTGGATTCACCATGAGGAGATCGAAGGCAAATGGGATTGGACCGGCCAGCGCAACCTGCTGAAATTTCTTCAAACCTGCCAGGATGTCGGTCTCGACGTCCTGCTGCGAATTGGCCCATGGTGTCATGGCGAGGTGCGCAACGGCGGCTTCCCCGACTGGCTGCAAATGATGGGCGACTACAAGGTGTTTGAATTGCGCCGGGACAATCCGGGTTATCTTGGTTACGTCACGAAGCTTTACGCGCAAATCGCGAAGCAGACAAAAGGACTGTTGTGGAAGGACGGCGGACCGGTCATCGCCATCCAGGTGGAAAATGAATACAGCGGCCCCACGGAACATTTGATGACGCTCAAAAAAATCGCCCGCGATGTGGGCGTTGATGTGCCGCTCTACACTTGCACCGGCTGGGGATCGGGCGGCCCCGCAGCGTTTGGCGAAATAGTTCCGTTTTCAGGTTCATATGTGGATGGCTTCTGGGACCGCTCGCTGAACGGAGGCGGTTATGGGGGCGTGCTCCGGTTTTCCGGCGGGTTCCGGCGCGGCAACGCAGCAGCGATGGGTATGCTCGGTGGCGATGCGGCCACGACGAACGCTGCTCCGGCACCGGCTCCGGTCAGGGCCGGAACTTATCCTTCCTGCACCTGCGAACTCGGCGGCGGTATGATGGCGAGTTATCACCGGCGCGTTTTCATGTGGCCGGAAGATACCGAATCTCTGGCTCTGGTCAGACTCGGTTCGGGCGTGAATCTTCTTGGATTTTATATGTATCACGGCGGTCAGAATCCTGAAGGCAAACTGACCAACCTCAACGAGACGCAGGCGACGAATTACTGGAACGATCTGCCGGTGAAAAATTACGACTTCCAGGCGCCCATCGGCGAATACGGCCAGCAACGCGAGCATTACCATTTCTTGCGGCTGCTCGGTTTATTTCTACAGGACTTCGGCCCCGGTCTTTCCGGCATGGTGTCGCACACGCCCAACTCGCGAGGTGCGCTCAACTGGGCCGCGCGTTCCAATGGCGACAGCGGCTACCTCTTCGTGAGCCATTATCAGCATTTGTCACCGCAACCGGATCGCGAAAATGTCCAGTTCCAAATTAAATTCGACGGCGGAGACATCATCGTGCCATCCGCGCCGGTCACCGTTCCTTACAACAACCGGTTTTTTTGGCCGCTCAATTTGGATCTCGGCGGCATAAAGCTTGTTTCTGCTTCTGCCCAGCCGGTTTGCCAGATCAATGACGGGAACACGCGCTACACCGTGTTCAAACAAACGGCCGCGATCCCGGTGGAATTTGTTTTTGATGCGGCCACAGCCACGGTGGATTCTGCCAACGGAAACATAACGAACGAAAATTCGCAGATTCAGGTGCGCAGCGTCCAGCCCGGTTTGGACGCTGCCATCCGGCTGCACGGAAACGACGGAAAATACCACGTCATCATTGTCCTCGACGAACCGTCGTCGCTGAATTTCTGGAAAGGCGAATGGCACGGCCAGGAACGTCTTTTCCTGACGCGCGCGACTTTGTTGCTCGACGGTTCCAAACTGCGTCTGCGCGCGGAAACACCGGAGGATTTTTTCGTCGCCATATTTCCCGCTCCGGCAAGTCTCAAGGACGATTACGGTAAACTGGCCGCCCAGGACGATGGTTTGTTCCGCCGTTTTTCGCCAAGGCTCGCGCCGGTGGTGCCGTTGCAGGCCGTCGTTGAACAAGTGCAACCCGCCGGCCCGGTCCGCACGATTCCGATTGCGCCGTCCGTTTCCGGCCGCAAACAGGGAATGGCGATGCAGCCCGAGGACGCGGATTTCGCACAAGCCGCCGTTTGGCGTGTAAAACTTCCCGCCGGCATTGACGCCAGTCGCGACCTGCGATTGCGCGTGCATTACACGGGTGACGTCCTCCGTGCTTATCACGCCGGCAAGCTGCTCGACGATGATTTTTACAACGCCCGGCCTTTTGAAATCGGCCTGCGTCGCTACGGCCCCGCCGTGGGTCAGGATGGCCTCGTGCTGAAAATTCTCCCGTTGCGTGAAGACGCACCCATTTACATCACCGATCGTTCCCAGCTCAAATTTGACGACAACCACACTGCCCTTGCTCTCGACGGTGTTGACGTTATCGAGACGCGTGAAGTGCGGCTGGAGGCGTGAACATGATCAACCCCGCATTCATCCAATGGGCTTTCTGGACATATGCGACACACCGTATTGGGAAACGATTGCCGCCGCGCGCGATGTCGGCTATAACCTTTACACCATCCGCTCGAATGCAAAATAAATTTGAAATTCCCGGCAGACAAAAAATCGAATGGACAACACTATGCGAATGAGTTCCACGAAAAATTTCATCAAATTGCTTGCGGCAATGTCACTGGCCATTGGCGTCACGTCGCTTGCCGCCGGCAAGACGTTAATTGATTATTTCCAGCCGACGCCGTTTATCGGCGCGTTGACCACCAACACCTGGGGCTCTCCCGGCATTCTCCCGCGCGATCCGCAGAATGGCCTGGAAGACCCCAGCTTGAAGGATCTCCCGCAGGACACCAACAATGCCCCCGCTGATGCCGCCAAAAAGTGGTATTATTGGGACGGGCAGATCATTAAATCGCCCGCTGGCAAATATTACATGTTCGCCAGCCGCTGGGACCAGTCCAAGGGTCACGGCGGATGGATTGGTTCGTCAGCCGTGTATGCGGTCAGCGATGATCTCTTAGGCCCTTACATTGATAAGGGCTTTGTCTGGCCTGATGTGATCGATGGTGTGGCGGGCAGGGGACATAACGTGACGGCGCTGGTTTTGCCGGACGGACGTTATGCCGTGCTGATTAGCGAGACCCGGCCGGGCAGCATCTATATTTCCAGGTCACTAGATGGTCCGTGGGAGTTTCAAGGGCCGATTACATTTTCCACCAATGAGTTCAGCGGCAACATCAGGAGAATTGGTTCCAACATGAGCATCATGGTCCGGCCGGATGGCAACTTCGAGATTGTCCAGCGTTCAGGTCTGGTTTTGATCAGCACCAACGGCGTCCTGGGGCCTTACGCGGTTCAAGGCCCCAGTGTTTATCCGAGGACGATTGACGGCAGGCCCGTGCGCAATCTGGAAGACCCGGTGGTGTGGTTCAGCGGCGGCCTGTATCACATCGTGGTCAACAGTTGGAGCGCCCGCAAGGCCTACCACCTGACTTCAACAGACGGCATCCACAACTGGACGTTGCGCGGCCTGGCTTACGATCCCACGGCTGACTTTGTGCGCTATACGGATGGAACCGTCAACCATTGGAATAAAATGGAGCGCCCCGGCGTGTATATCGAGAACGGCCACGTGGCGGCAGTCACCCTGGCCAGCATTGATATTCCCAAGGAAGACGATCACGGCAACATGCCTCATGGCAGCAAGGTCATAGTGATTCCGTTCGACGGTGTCACTTTTGATGCCGACATGCAAAAGCTTGCCAGTGAACCGGCACCGTCCCCTCCACCAGCGCAGCATTAGTTAACACGCGCCCGGGTCGGAATCCTGAACGGGGGCGCACAACCTGGCATATTTTGGGGGGGAAAGCGGGTTTTTCAGGGCCTGACCCTTGCCATTCCGCAATCCGATTTCCGGCTGCCCTCCGGGATGGCCCGGCCGCAGGCTTCCCTCAAATGCACAATCCCCCATTTTTATAAGAAAAATAGTTGACTGAAATCGCAAATCTGATTTTATCAGCCGCGAAAGGGAGAGTTGGAAGGTCAATATTTAACGTTAAATCACTCTATTATGCGCAACATTATTCCAATCATATTTGTCGGCGCGACATTGCTCGTGGGATGCCAGACGTCCAAGCAGGCGAGCAAACCAGCGGCTGCCACCACCAATGCAGTGGCCGCCACCCCGGCTCCAACCCCGGTTCCAGCCGGCCCCAATACGCCGGATCAGACACTGGCGGAAAACAACAGGCTGGGGAACCTTGCCGGCGCCTTCCTGGGCGTCTTGTATATTGCGGCTCTGAAGCGTCCCTGACCGTCTGCTAGACTCCCCTCTGGCGACTAAAAGAGCGGGAAAGGATGACTTTGCAGGAGTTTTTTGGCTTGGGACGGCGGCAGCTGGGTGAGTAATTGGAATACGCCCGTTTCTTGCATGCGCACGTCATTAGGGCATCCATCTTGTGGCGGCATGGGAAGCCAAAATATTTCTCGACCCGGTTCCGAAATGGGCGGATTCCAACTTGACGGCACGACCCAGGTTCGGTTATAATCTATATTAGGTAGCTGAATATGGGAAAGATTTCCGGATCCGGCATAAACCGTGCATTGTTCAGCATGGACGGGTCGCGAATAGCAAATGACCGTCGGCTAAACCAAAGGAACCGAGCATGAAAACGAACTGCCTTTTTAATTTTGACCAGATTGTCCGGATGCGGCGCACCCTCCTTCGCGCCCTCGCGTTTATCATTGCCGGGGCACCTGCGCTGTTGCTGGCCCAATATTCGGAAACGAACATGTTGGGCGGATACAATATCTCCCCGACTGCGGCGGCAAATGGCGGCATCTTCGCTGGAACTGCATCCCCCGGCTACCAATCCGCATCGCCTGTGATCTACAAGCCTTCCACCGGCTGGGCCGGTCTTCCGGTCGGAATGGGCTTCGTTTCCAGCCTTTACGGCATCCACCTTAACTACTGGGGTGCCGCGACCGCCATCAGCCACGACGGCTTGGTCGTGGCCGGCAGTGCGACTGGCACGCTCACGAACGGGTTTCAAGCATCTTACGCAGCTTACTGGACGAATGGCGTGGAGTCGCTCGTGCCCGTTCCGCCGGATGACCCGACAGCGACCGCGATGACCGTGACCGCCATCTCCGGTGATGGCAGCACTCTTGTGGTGCAGGACGACAACAATGCCGTCATCTACGGCAAAGTGGAAAGCTACGTCTATAATATCGCCAGCGGGATGTTCACATCCCTCGGCTTTTTTCCGGGAACGACCAACCAGCAAGCTTACGCGACTGCGATCAACAAGAATGGCTCCATCGTCGCCGGCTATTACACGCTTGATAACGGGGACAGCCACGGATTTCTCTGGAAGGCTGCGAGTGGAATGACAGACATCGGCATTCCTGCCAGCGCCGTGGGAGCAAGTTTCATTTATGAAAAGCCCGCTTGCATCAGCGATGACGGGACGACTTTGTTCGGCACCCTGTCCATCGGCAACGGCTGGGGCGGCTTCCGCTACAACACAACGACCGGCTTCCTGGACCTGGGAGATTTTACGCCAGCCGCCTGCACAGCGGATGGAAGTGAAGCGGTTGGAACCAAAAGCCTATTGAATTACGCGGCGATCTGGTCACCTGGAACTGGCAGTGGCACCGTGGCCAATCTCCTTACTGCCAACGGCATCGCGCCGGCTGCCACGGGCATCGCGGGGCCTGTCAGCATCTCGCAGGATGGCTCTTCGATGACTGCCGTCGTCCCGAATCCCATAAGCGGGGAGCATTATCCCACGGTCACCCCCATCCTGATCACCCTGCCCGTCCCATTGAAAACGGCGGCGGTCCCGCCGGCCAAGCTGACCTTCACAACGCCTTATCAGGAGACGCTCAGCGAGCCGGCTGGAACGCTCATGCAATATGCCGATTTCAACACGGGCGCGTCCGCAACCCTCGTCAAAGGGCCGCGCGATGCATCTTCGTTTGTGCTGAAAACGAACGGATCTTTTAGCTATACGCCCAAACTGGGCTATATCAGCGCTGCCATTGATTCCGAAAATGGCATCCCTCCGGACACGTTCACCTATCATCTGGTGAGCACGAATGGGACCAGCACCAACGCCGTGGTGCAGATTACTGTGGAGCCACCCACCAGCCCGACGGTGGATACGCCCACATCTACAAATGTCACCGCCACGACGGCCACGCTCGGTGGCATTGTGGAGAGCGATGGAGGCGCGACCATCACTGGCGTCGGCGTCGTCTATGCGCCCACGGTCGTTGACAGCAACCCGCAGATAGGCGACGGCCTTGCCACCACCGCCACCGGAACCGGCACCACGGGCGCCTTCACGGTCAATGTCAGCGGTCTCACGCCGAACACCGTTTACTCCTATGCCGCCTACGTAACCAATAGTCAGGGGATCAGCTACAGCTCGGCCGGCATTTTTGTCACGCCGGTGAATCTCTCAAGCTGGCAGCAGACGTGGTTTGGCGACCCGGCCAGCGCCAGTGCCGCCCTGACTGCGGATCCTTACCACACTGGTGTCCAGAATATCCAGGTGCTCGCCTATCTCGGGCCGAATCAGGATCCCAGCATGGCCAGCCCGGCCCAACTCCCGCAGGTGCAGATGGGCGGCGGCAATCTATCCTGCAGCTTCACCGAACCCGCCGGGGTGACCGGCATCACCTATGGCGCGCAGTGGAGCGCGACCATGCAACCCAACGACTGGCACGCTGTTCCCGACACCGGCGATCCCACCGCCACGCCGCCCACTCACATTTTCAGCATGCCCACGACCGGCACACAACTCTACATGCGTCTGACGCTGACCGCTCAATAACTGGTATCCCATCCCTCTGTAGCTTCCGCTCTTCGTGTAAACGAAGGAATGGGCGGCGAGTTTTAATCTCGACGTTCAAGTGCGGAAATCGCACCCCAAACAAGGGAAGCCGTAACCGAGATCACCAATACCCACGGCATCAATACCTGGGAATCCATCGAACGCAAAACCGACGGATCCAGCGGTGGTAAATTTCCCCACGGTAGCCACCAGACTGCCAGCAACGAACCGATTGTCACCGTGCCGAGAAGGAGGGTCGGACGCAGCCAGGCCCGGCGGCGGCGCGGCAGGGACTTGACGACGCGTGCGGTGAAACCATTGTCGTCAATGTAGGCGTTCTGTTCGCGCAGAAGCGCATCAATTGTGTCTTCGGGGGTGTTCATAATGACAACCTGCGTTTTAATTTTTCCTTCCCGCGCAGCACGTTGGTTTTCAACGTGCCCAGCGGACAATCCAAAATCTGTGCCGCCTCTTCGTGCGATAAACCATTCTGGCAGCAAAGCACCACTGCCGCCCGCTCATTTGAATTTAGCAGCTTCAACGCCTCGGTCAAATCGAGGCGCAGGTTGCTGCCGGCCGCGCCGGAGGGTCCTGCCAGTTCCGGCGGCGATTCGGCCATGTCCTCCAGCGCCAGCTCCTTTCGCTGGCGCGCCGCGCCGCGAAATTCATTGAAGGCGATTCCAAACAACCATGTGGAGAAGCGCGAGGTTCCGCGAAAGGTGTAAAGCTTCTGCCACGCCTTCAAAAATGTTTCCTGCGCCAGATCGTCGGCCAGATGGGAATCGCCGCGCGTCATGCGCACCAGAAACGCGCGCACGGGTGATTGATGGCGCCGCACCAACTCGCCAAAGGCATTGTGGTCTTCGTGCAACAGGACGCGGGCGATGAGATCGGCGTCGGTGAAGGACACGTTTTGTGATTTGGGTTGGCGGCTGTTCGGGCTTCCATTTCCGGGATTCAACAACTCATGGGCAATTATCTCCCTTTCCAATTTTCAACATTCCAGTCAGTAAAAACGCCACGCCGATGAACAGGACAATCCACCCCGGTTTTCCACAAAGCATCACGACGCCAATCCCGATGCCCGTTAAAATCAAACCGTTCCGCAAATCCTTGTGCGACTGGCCGCCGGGGCCTCCGGTTTCGGTCTTAGGCTGTTTGGATTTCAAGCTGTCAACGAGTTCAGGGGTTATGGGCAGACCCTTGTCAATCATTGCGCGCAAGGTTTCATTCGCCAATTTGTTGCGGTGATGCCGGGAATAGGCACAAATGGCGATGATGGCCACCGGAATGGCGAAACTGACGAATATCCATCCCAGAGGGACCAAATCACGGGCCATTTCGTTCCAGAGGCTGCGACGCTGATAATGATTTTGCGATGCGGACGCAGGTTCGGGATTTGCGGAAACCGCGGTTGAAACCCCAGTGGTGGGTGATGAGTTCGCCGTGGCCATGGCCGTTGTGTCCGCCACATTGGTCTGCGCCCGGAGCGGCGCACTGGCGATTGCGAAAAAGAGGATTGCTGCAAAAATTTTGGTTAAAGTGTTTTTCATATTCATTGGTTTCATATTGAACTGTTCACAGGTGAGATGCCATGAGCAGCCCGTTTGGATTCAAAAATTATTGTGGCCGATGCTCGGGCAGGAATACACCCATTTCATACCGCAGCAGTCACCCCAGACATGGCCACCATGGCCACCTCAATGGAGAGGGAATTTTGCGGGATTATGTCTTTGACAAACAATGGTGGGAAAACTGGGTAGGGCGGGCAGTCCTCTGCCCGCCGTTCGTCCGATGGTGGCCGTTTGCAAAGACCGGTGCGCACGGAGTGACGCGCCCTACCCAATCCATTCGCGCGGCTGATTTTCGGGTGGGGGGCGATGATTCCGGATCCATCAACATGACCGGCAAACCAGATGGGGACACCGCACTGCGCTGTCCTTGGTCGCTCTTCCGCATTGGTGGCCCTCCGCAAGGAGTGGCCGTGCGCAAGCACCGCCACCAAAATGTTACTTTGTTAAAATCCCCCCAAACACTATCTTTGCCCGCCAATGCCTAAAACCATTCTGTGCCTGCTGCTCTTGGCATCCGGTTGGTGTCAGGCTCAAGTGATCCCGACGGCGACCAACTTCGCCAGCCGGGTGCTAATCCTCGAAAACAGCACCATGCCGTTGACGACGGCCAGGGCCACGCTCATCATCGGCCCGCTCACGCGCACGAACGGCGTTTATGTCGGCGATTTCAAGGTCAAGGTATTCCCGTATTTTTTCAAAAGCGACCGGGGCCGGCTGGCCATCAACGTCCCGGACGAGGCGCTGGCGGCGATCAATCAGGGCAAAACCGTGACCGTTACCGGCACATCCACCTCCACCAAGAACGGCAAAGTCCGGCACGTCGAAATCCTGGCGACACCAACGGATTGCGATCATGGCAATGTCAGCCTGTGGTTCATGGTCGGTGACCAGAAAATGATTTTTACCCCGGCCTACCATTTTGCCGACCAAGCCATGGCCTCGGCGCTCGCACCAACGCCTCCGCCAAACCTTGTGACGAGCGCCCGCTAATCGGCGCTGATGGCAGCCGCTTTCAACCACGGATGGACACTGATTAACACGGATTCAATCGCCGCTATAAAACGCAAATTAAAAGCCTGTAAGGCTGACAGAAAATAGCCCAGGGTTTGAGCGCAGCGAATACCCTGGGAAAACGTCCCACAAAATAAAGTCCCTCACCCGCGGGAACGGAAGAGGGTGGCGAAGTCGGGTGAGGGTTGTGCGGTGATAACAAATTTCTCCCTCGCCCACCTGCCGCGACGGGCGCGAGCACGGCGGGTCGGATGGGAGAGGGATTAAGGGTGAGGGAATGAAAATGGCCGGGTGAGGGAAATGCAGGGTGAGGTAAGGGCGATTCTTGAAAATGCAGGCCGGATGAGGTGTCGCAGACCGGGTGATGGTTGTGCGGTGGAAATCGCAGGCAACTTTCAGATTTGCGAGGCGGCGGTGCGCTTGAGCATGATGCTGATGACGCGGGACACGTTGTTCTTGTATTGCGGATCGCCCGTCAACTGTTTCCAGACGGGGGAGGCGGAGAATGCCTTCCAGTGTTGCTTGTGTGCGTCCAGGTTTTCGCCACAGGTCATGTAAACCAGGCAGGGCATGTTCAGACCGGCAATCGTCCGTCCGTAAAAAATCGGGGCCAGCCCGACTTCCTTCATCAACGGGATTTCACCGCTCTCGAACATCTTGATTTTATTCAAGCCCTTGCCCTCGCTGGAACTCAGATAAGTGCGCAGCTCAAAGACATCTGGCTTCTTGTCCGCCGCCGGCAACACCATCCGCTTCATGCCGTCGAATGCGACGAGCAGGGAGCTTTCAAAACGGACATAGGCCGGATCTGATTTCGGTGCGTTCAAAAATTCGGCGGCGGCCTTCTGGTAATCGGCGTCGGCGGCGAGCCTCGCCGTGATGGCGGCGAAGTCTTCCGGTGAGTCGCACGGGATGAGCACATAAATGTGGTTGGTCTCGGAATCCTGCAACTCGGTGAAGACCCCGACCGGCTGGATGCCCATGCGGTTGTAGGCGGGAACCGCCGCCTTCTGCCAGTAGTCGTTGATCCGCTGCTGTTGCTCGGCGGATTGGGTGGCGTAGATCCGCACCTCGTAATACTGCGGTTTATCGGCATCCGCCGCCACGGCGTCGGATGGATTACCGGTCATGGCGGCGACGGCGGCGAGCAGAAACAGGATTCGTGAGGTCATGGGGTGTTATTGTGCGGATTCAGACGCATTTTTGCTTTCAAGGTTACGCGAGATGAAGAAAAATCCGGCACAGTTTCTTTGACACAGATTTCACTGATTCAATCCGTGTTAATCCGTGCAATCCGTGTCTCATTTCTACTTTCCCAATTTCAGCTTTTCAGCATGTCAGCTTTTCAGCATTTTTTGCCATCTTCCATCTTCTATCTCCCAATTGTGGCGGACGATTCTCCTGCTCCATGGGGTTAAGACCCCATAGAAACCATGCAGGGAAGTGTTATGCTAAACCGTTAGCAAACAACAATATCAACCAAAACAATATGACAATATCACAAGACAGCAAATGTTCGGACAAGACCAATAAAACCACCGAGATCCGCATGGGCCGCGAAGTGCCAATTTTTAAGAAGGCATCTTGTTGCGATTCTGAAAAGGACGCTGAATGTGCGGACAAGAAAGAGAAAACCCGTGAAAATCTGGCGAGCTCCAAAGTTTGACGGACATCCGTCACTAGTCGTCTTTCTGGGTGGCCATCTTTCGGCCACCCGGGAGACCATCAGAAACAGAACAGATAAAGCCGCAGGTTTTCCCCGCAGCGGCGAATGGATTGATTTATGAAAAGTAAAATGATGCGGATACTGCTCTCTCTGACGGTCATGGGCATGATTGTCGCCTTGAATATTTCAGGACAGATTACCCCGTCAAAACCTGTCCCTTCCCAAATCTTGCCGACGCCAGCACCGGCGCCATCGCCGGCACCTGGTCCGACGCCTGCGCCCGGACCATCACCTGCACCCGGCCCGACGCCGCCACCCGGCCCAACGCCCATGCCGCCTCCCTCGCAACCCGTGCCATCGCAGCCTGTTCCATCACCTGCACCCGGCCCGACACCCATGCCGCCCCCTTCACAGCCAACGCCGTCCACCAACAGTCCGTCCGCGTTCAATAATTATCAGACCTAAGGCCGGACGAGCGGGCGGATTCTGCCGGACAATGCAAGGTAGGGAGGGGCAGTCCTCTGCCCGCCGCTCGCGCGATGGTGGCCGTCCGCAAGGACTGCCCGACCGGAATGGTGACCGTCTGTAAAGACCCTATATCACCTATTGGGGATATAGGAACGTGCCTTGATTGGTGGAATGGCGCAACCACTTCCATATCAACGAATATGGCCTGCAATGCTCCATTTACTGAGGTGTTTGCTTCATAACCAATTGGTTTTGTCGTGGACATAGAGGTGTTTGCTCCGGACATAGAGGTGTTTGCTCCGGACATGGAGGTGTTTGCTCCGGACATGGAGATGTTTGCTCCGGACATGGAGATGTTTGCTCCGGACATGGAGATGTTTGCTCCGGACATGGAGATGTTTGCTCCGGACATGGAGATGTTTGCTCCGGACATGAACATGTCTGACCCGGACATGGAGATGTTTGCTCCGTTGCAAGGTGTTTTCCATCCAAAACCAGCCAATTGAGGGTTTTTATCGCATTTAAGCACAAATCAGCCACTTTTGAATGGCCCTAAGTAGCTCAGGGACGGCCCTGAGTTCCGTAGGGCCAGCCCTGAGTTCGGTATGGCCAGCCCTGAGTTCGGTATGGCCAGCCCTGAGTTCGGTATGGACGGCCCTGAGTTCGGTATGGACGGCCCTGAGTCCGGTAGGGACGGCCCTGAGTCCGGTAGGGACGGCCTGACGGAAGAAAAGCCCGAGCTTTTGGCCGGGAAACGCGGGTTTTTGGAGGAAAAGCCCGGGCGAAAACGGTTTGGACAGGATGAACAGGATTTGCAGGATGTTTCTTTCATCGTCTCCCTCTCCGCCGCATTGCGGGGGAGAGGGGCCGGGGTGAGGTGGTGCGTTTTATCCGGCAATCCTGCACAATCCTGAAAATCCTGTCAGAACTCCCAACTCCCAACTTCCATCTGCCAACTTCCAGCTTGCGGCGGGCACGGCATCATTAAACGCTGGACTCGATTCGGGAATGGGCGTATTCAGCATGTCAAAATCAACCGAGCGTAGAACTCTTGGAAGCAGACATGAATATTGAGGCGGCATTAAAGAATTTTGACAATCCAATTGAGACGCTTGAACAAGATTTGCTTCAGCGCAGTGGATTTGTAGAAAACTTCTGCCAGATACTTGCTGCTGCGCCGACCAGTGAAAGCAATGTCTTCGCACTATATGGTGAATGGGGCTCGGGTAAAACGTCGGTAAAAAATCTAATCAAGATTCAATTGAACAAGGGCGCGGAAAAAGCGCCGCTTGTGATTGAATTTAACCCTTGGGCGTTTAGTGGACAGGATCAAGTTTTAGAGGCTTTTTTCTCCGAGATTGGCAAATTAATTGGTCGAGATTCCAACGGGAAGAAAGTTGCGGAAGGATTCAAGAAATTGGGAGCATATTTGAGTTTTGGTGCCAAGACGATTAAGGCTTTGCATGTGGGCATGGATTTGTTCGGAATTGCGAATGACGACCTTGCCACCGCTTGAACATTTTCCCGCAGGCATCAGTCTCCCGTGGTGGCAGGTTGGAGTTGTTCTCATCGGTTTCCCGGTGCTTTACCTTTGCAATTATTTCATGCCGTGGACCAAAGGTTTGTTCAAGGACCGCGACCGTCGCCATTTCTTTCCGTTTTGGGGTTCAATCGCTGCTTTGCATTGGGTCAGCGCCGGTCTGGTGCTCCTGTTCGTCAGGCAGGCGGGCGGTCAATTGGCTGATGTTGGCTTAAAGATGCCGGCATCCCAATTCGCGACGATGTTGGGAGCGTTTACCATCATTGGTGCAGTGGTGGTGCTTTTGCGGCAATCGGCGCCTGCCAACCGCGCATCAAAGTTTCCGGAAATGATGCGGCTGATGCTGCCGGCAACCCTGGGCGAACGCGTGTTCTGGTTGTTCCTGTGTGTAACGGCGGGTGTTTGCGAGGAGCTGGTTTACCGGGGATTCGGCATTTGCGCCCTTCACGGGAATGGCGTGCCGTTATGGCTGGCGGTGATATTGGTGGGCATCGCGTTCGTAATGATTCATGGATTATGGGGTGCGCGACGGATGTTCTGGCAATATTTTGTCATTGGCGCGCTGTATTCCGGCTTGTTTCTGTGGGCACATAGTTTGACGCCTGGAATCTGGATCCACACATTGTGGGACATGATGATTGTGCTGGGCTGCTAGATTGCAAATCAGAGGACAGAGGCCGGAGGGCAGATGTCAGAAAATTGGAATCCGCGAAATCCGCGTAATCTGCGGATGTCCGTGAATGATTGACTGCGTGCACGGGCAACTGTTACGAATTCAGAATGACGACCATGCCGCCGTTCATCCCCGGCGCGGCCATCACTTTATGAACACAATTCGATTTCTGGCCGCACTGGCAACCGTCTGCCTCGGTTTCCAGCATTCCCTTCAGGGGCAAATTGCGCAGACGAATGTCTGGCAGCCATCGCCGGGACACACCCAATTGCCGATATGGCCGGGGGCAGTGCCAGATGCGCAGCCCGTTCCGGGGCCGGAGTATGTCACGAATGTGTTGTCGCCTGGCGGAGCGCCATGGAAGGCGGCATGTAACGTCTCACTGCCCACAATGACGGTCTATTCGCCAAAAGGGAAAAATACCGGCGCTGCGGTAGTCGTGTTTCCCGGCGGAGGCTACAATTGTCTGGCCATCGATCTTGAAGGCACGGAAATCTGTGACTGGCTGACGTCCAAGGGTGTCACGGCTGTGCTCTTGAAATACCGGGTGCCGACTCCGAAGAGAGAGGCGTATGGGGGGTCGCGGATGGCGCTGGAAGATGCGCAGAGAACGGTGGGGCTGGTGCGCCTGCACGCCGCCGAGTGGCAGATTGATCCGCACAAGGTTGGTGTGATCGGCTTTTCGGCAGGGGGGCATATGGTGGCAGCGATAAGCACGCATTTTGACGGGCGTTCATATTCGGCGGTAGATGCGGCTGACAAGGAAAGCTGCCGCCCGGATTTTGCGATTGCCCTTTATCCCGGACATTTGTCGGCGGAAACGGATGAACCTGTTGCGTTGAATCCGAATATCAAGGTGACGAGCAAGACACCGCCGACGTTTTTGGTGCAGGCGGAAGATGACCACGTGGACGGTATCGGACAGGTGCTGGTTTATTACATTGCCCTGAAGAAGGCAGGGGTGCCTGTGGAAATGCATTTGTATGCGCAGGGCGGACATGGGTTTGGGCTGCGGCGCACAAAGCTTCCGATTGCGGAATGGCCTCAACTAGCCGAAAAGTGGCTGGTAACAATCGGGATGACTCCTTAGGCGCTCGCGCATGGGTGAACTGGTTGAATGTTGAGAGTTGAGAGACCTGACCGCGTAATCTGCGGATGGCTCATCACCTCATCCGGGCTTCCGCTGAATTGTTTTTCCCGTTTAATCCTCACCTGTCCTGCGGACATCCTCTCCCACTCCCGCGAGCGAGGAATCTACTTCGCAATTTTCAAGCCGTTCTCTTTCCAGGATTCGAAGCCGCCGTCCATTTCCATGACGGAATAACCCTTCGCGGCGAACTGCATCGCGGCGTGCGCGCCCATGTGACAGTTTTGGGCATAGCAGTAAATGATGTTCATCGTGTCCCGGCGCAGACCGGCCAGCGTGCCCCACTTTTCCTGCGGAAGATTGATCGCGCCGGGGACATGGCCTTTCTTGAAATCTTTGGCCTCGCGCACGTCTATGATGACGACATCCGATTTTTTCCCGATCAGGTGGCTTATTTCGACGGGGCCGGTGGTGAAAGCCATTTTGTCGGCGAAGAATTGCCTCGCCTAGCCGCGTTGCCCTTGAATGTTTTAGTCATATCTCGCTCACCGTTGAATTCCAATACGGATTGCAATGCCGTCCGTGCAAAAAGTTTGCCGCGCGCCGCCTGTCAGCTTCTCGAGCCGCGGAATCCGCCCATGAGAAAGACGATAAGGCAAATCAGCAGAACCAGGCCAAGCCCGCTGCCGCCGATGACGGGACCGCCAAAGTAAAACCCGCCGCCGCCGAACAGGAGGAGAAGAACAACCAATATCAATAATATATTCATGCCAGTAAATTACCACGCCGCCGCAAAGTTGCTATGGGGTGTTCACCCCTCTTGCGAGATCGGCGAACGAAATTAAGCTGGTCAATGAACCCTTGCACAAAGCAAGACGGTTCATAGCAGGGTGCGATGAGATTTCTGCGAATGTTTCAGGAAATGGTCATGGCACTGAAAAGCAAAAAACGAACGGTCAAACACACAAAAAATAACATCATGAACCGATACACAAATCCAAACTGGTGGAACAAGGAAAACGACTCCGCATGGGAACGCACCAAGGCCGCGTTCAAGCGGGATTGGGACCAGACCAAGCATGACGTGGGCGGCCACGAGCCGGACACGGATCAAAAAATCGGTAATACCGCCCGGCAGGCCTCCGGCAAGGAAGCCATCCCGCCGCGCGGCGTGCCAACCTATGAAGAGGCGGAGCCGGCCTACCGTTACGGTTTCGGCGCGCGTTCAAGATACGGCGCCGAATATCCTGAATGGGATGATGAATTAGAAACACAACTTAAAGGCGAATGGGAAGTGATTGCCCCGGCCAGAAGGCAAACCTGGATGCAAGACCGCGCCATCATCCGGCGCGGCTGGGACTATGACGAAGAAGACGTCGTGGAGACCGCTGACAAGTAACCCTGGAATCACAGCTCATCCAAACAGAAATCCGGGCCAAGCGATTGGCCCGGATTTTTTTTTGGGAGACAATGGAATCCGTTCGTGCGTTTCGCGTCTTTCGCGGTTTACAATTCCGTGTGCCCGCCAACTCCGCCAATTTGCCTTTGATTGATTCGCGTCCATTAGCGGTTAAAGAACGCCTATCTTTTCCATTTCAGTTTCTTGCCGCGCCGTAGTTTAAGGAAGGCGGCTCTAAATTTCTGCTTTTCAGTATTTCCCGGTCCGATTTCTGCTTTCTACTTTCCCAATTTCAGATTTCAGTGTGTCAGCTTTTCAGCATTTTTTGCTATCTTCAATCTCCTATCTCCCATCTGCAATCTCCCAACTTCCATCTTCCTTTCCCCATCTGCCATCAAGGGTTGATTAAACGGTAAAACATCGTGCTACTGCCATTGGTATTGGTGACGAGGTTATGGTTGCCGGTGGTCAACTGGTTGTTGGTGACCGAAATCCAATTGGCGGGCGACAGGTTGGTGGATGCCTGCAGGCGATAAGGGCTGGTAGGCACCGCCCAGTTCAAAAGCCGGTTTTGGCCGGCGCTGGTGATGGTCAGTGACGGGATGGTGACCTGGGCAATGTGACCAACGCGGATGGTGTAATTGAAGGTGTCGGAAATGTAAATATTTCCAAAGGCATCGAGCGCAATGCCGTAAGGAGAACTAAAGCCTGCGGCGGTGTAGAAACCGTCCGCGGAACCGTTGCTGCCGGCGAGGGTGGTGACAGCGCCGTTGGTGGAGATGATGCGGATCAATCCATTGCCGCCGTCGGTCACGTAAATATTGCCGGCAGAATCGGAAGCCAGGGCATAGGGCTGGCTGAAAATGGCATTCGTTCCCTGTCCATCGTTGCGTCCATAGATGCCGGCCTGTCCGGCAATCGTGGTCACAATCCAGTTGGTTCCGGTGGAATCCTTGGCAAGTTTGCGCACGGTGAAATTGCCGGAATCTGCCACGTAAACATTGCCGGCAAGATCGCACGCCAGCCCTGCCGGTTGATTAAAACGGGCTACGCTGTTGGTGCCGTCGCTGCTGCCGACATGGCCGGGCAGTCCGGCGATGGTAGTGACGGCCCAGTTGGTGGTGGTGCCGATGCGTGACACTTTGCGGATGACGTTGCTGTTGTTATCTGACACGAAGACATTGGTGAGGCTGTCCACGGCAATGCCCCAGGGTGCGTAGAACAAGGCGTTGGTATACGTGCCATCCGCCCAGCCCGCCGCACCGGAGCCAGCCAAAAGGGTGATCGTGCCGCCGTTGGGGCTGATCCGCTTGATCTGGTTGTTTCCAGAATCACAGATATAAAAATTGGTGGCCGCATCTATGGCAAGGCCTTTGGGACCAGAGAATGAGAAGGCGGGAACAAAATTGGTTACTATGCCGGTGGGAGTGATTTTCCGGATTGTGCCATCGTAGTATTCGACCACGTAAAGGTTGCCCGCCGGGTCACAGGCCATTCCCCAGGGATAAGCGAAGGTGGCATTCGTTCCAGTGCCGTTGGCGGTGCCAAGGGTTCCCGTCTTCCCTGCCAGTGTGGAGATGACCAGGGCGGCGTTGACGGTCAACGATGCAGGCGGAGCGCTGGTTGCCGAGCCTTGGGTGTTTGAAGCCACGCAGCGGTAAAGGTCTCCGGTCAGGCTCAAGGCGTTGAGAGTGGCGGCAAGATTGGTGGTGGTGGCGCCGGCATAGGTGCTGTTGTTGGCCACTGCAACCCAATTCGTGCTGCCGGCAGGCTGGCGCTGCCATTGATAGGTGGGCGCGGGATTGCCGCTGGCGGTGGCGCCAAAGTTTACGGTCTGGCCGAGAATGCCGGACTGGTTGCCGGGCGTAAGCGTGAAGGCTGGCGCAATGGGCGGCGCGGTGCCAAAGGTGATCTGAATATCCCGGTATTCATTCGGCGGTGTGCCGCCCCGGTCCAGCGGATGAATGGTCACACCCTGACCGCTGGCAGCCGCGACGTCGGTAAAGATTCCGCCGATGTAAAGTCCTGCGTCCTGGTCGCTCACGCCGGGGGTGTTCATGTCCAGCAAATCGCTTTGGCGCGTGTAGTTATAGCCCCATTGCACATAGACACCATTGGTCATGGAGTAGTTATTGGTGAAATCGGTGCGGCAGGAGACCCAATAGTTGTACGTGGCGTCCTTGACGATCTTGAGCGCGAGCAACTCGCCGGGCGCGGAGGTGTAATTGTTCTGGTCAAATGCGTAGATGCGATAGGTGCCGCTGGTGGTGACGGTTTTCACCTGCGAATCCGTAACCCAACCCAGGATATTTTTGAACCAGGGACAAAAATCCGTTCCGGTGTTGCCAGCAAAGTTGGCGCCCATGGTGTCAAAGTCATCGCCGTATTCGGTGTCCACACCGGACGGGCTGATGGGGTTGCCATCGCTTACCTGCCAGAGGTTGCCATGATAAAGACCGTAGGTGTGACCCAGCTCGTGGGCGATGACCCGGAAATCAAATTCGCCATTGCACCAGACGCGCGTGCCGCCGATATCAGCCAGGCCGCCGTAAGTGATCTGGGAATTGGTGAGGTTGCCCAGGCTGGCAAAGAAGACGATGGTGCGGTCGTAGTTGCTGATGGTGTAATTGGCGGCGGCGGCATTTTCAGCGTCGGTATGCAAGGTGTCATTGGCGTCGTTGGTGGCGTAATAAGCCGCCGTTTGCGGCAGCCGATAAACCGAAGGCGTCACCGTATTTGTCAGCGAAGTCTGGTTGTAGGAACTTTTGATGTAATACGGCGCGATTTGGGAATCGGCAATGTTCTGGACCGTGGCGGCGGAATAACCTTCCGGTGCGCCGGCCTTGTCGGAAAAATCAACGCGGATGATCAAAACATTTTTTCCGCCGGTGGTCCACGCAGTGGGCGGGTTGGGTTGCTCGATTGCAGGCGATGCAGCGGGTTCTTCCAGCGCGGCTTCGTTGTCCAAAGTGATGCCGCTCAAAGGCACGCCGTATTGGCTGACGCCGCCAAGACGCCGGCCAAAGACGTGCGCGCGGTAGGTAAGCTTGCCAAGGCGCACAAAGCGGCGCAGCGGTTCAACCTGCGGCCCGCCTTTGGCCGCCAGGGCTCCCTGCACGATGTAATCGCCGGTGGCGGCAAAGGAGGTTTCCAACTCGCGTCGGATTTCCGGCGGCAACCCGGCCGCGTTCGTCACGGAACGGCTCAGCGCGAGTGCCATGCGCGGATCAGACTCAATCATGGATTTTAACACAGCCCGGCGTTTTTGGGCGGCGGCGACACCTTCGGCCACCGTGGTGGTCCGGACATTCCGGTTGGCATCCGCGGTATAGCGGGCAACCCAGTTGGAAAAAGCGGTGATTTCGGGCGGCGACACGATTTCGGCGTGAAGCAATTGAATTGGGAGGGTCAGGAGCAATGCAGCAACACCCCAAATTGAAACCAAAGGTTTATTTGCTGGCCACATGAATGCCGAGATTGGGTATTAATGGAGCGAACCGCAATATAAAATTGTCCGCTTGAAAAATTACTGTCAGTTGTCGCCGCCGCTGCCGCAATGCAAAGCGCTTGCTCCTGATTTCTGCTTTCTGCTTTCCGAATTTCAGATTTCAGTATGTCAGCTTTTCAGCATTTTTTGCTATCTTCCATCTTCCATCTTCTTTCATCCGGATCCCCGCTCCCCGCCGTTCATTCGATGTTCGATGTACGGCGTTGGATGTTTGATGTTTTCCATTTTACTATTTTTATTCGTGTTTATCCGTGTTCATCTATGGTTGAATGTTGAGAGTTGAGGATTGAGGGTGGGCAGCGGAAAGGCAGATGTCGGAGGTCGGATGTCAGAAATTTGGAATCCGCGAAATCTGCGGATGGCTCTTTTTGAAATTATGAACACAATTCGATTTCTGGCCGCACTGGCAACCGTTTACCTTGGTTTTCAGCTTTCCGTCCAAGGGCAAACCACCGATACGAATTCCATTTCCGCGCCACGACCAATGCCGGAAATTCTCACGCCGAAGCCGGCCGCAACGCCTCGCATCAATGGCCCGAAAGTTTTCGGCGTGCGGCCCGGCTCGCCCTTTCTTTATTCCATTCCCGCGACCGGCGAACGCCCGATGACTTTTGCCGCCGACAGCCTGCCTGACGGATTGCAGCTTGATCCCGGCACCGGACATATCACCGGCTCGCTGCCAGCGGCAGGCGAATACAAAGTCACCTTGCGCGCGAAGAATTCCCTTGGCGCGGCAGAAAAACCGTTTCGCATTGTCGTTGGCGACGACATTGAACTGACTCCGGCGCTCGGTTGGAACAGTTACAATTGTTTCGGCACCAGTATCTCCGAAGACCGGGAGCTGCGCGCGGCACGCGCGATGGTTTCATCGGGCTTGGCGCAGCACGGCTGGACTTACGTCAACATGGACGACGGCTGGAGCGCGCGCGAGCGCGGCGGGCCGCTTCATGCGTTGCAGGCCGAGCCCCGGCGCTACAAGGATATGAAGGCGATGGTGGATCAGATTCACGGATCGGGATTGAAGGCTGGCATTTATTCTTCACCGTGGGAAATCACCTATGGCGGACGCCTCGGCGGCAGTTCGGATGATCCCGACGGCATGTGGCCGACGAACGCCGATTTCAAGGCAGCTAAAAATGCGCGGAAACCGCCTTATGCCATCGGCAAATATTCTTTCGCCACCAATGACGCCGCGCAATTTGCCGCGTGGGGTTTTGATTATTTGAAACTGGACTGGGGTCCGGTTGAAGCGCCGGAGACCAGGGAAATGTATCAGGCTCTGCGCGCAACCCACCGCGACATCATTTTGAGCCTCTCCAACAATCACGTTAAAAATCTGTTTCCCATCATTGGCGATGTCTCCCCGTGGGCGGAATCCTGGCGGACAACCACTGACATCAACGACAATTGGAAGCGCGTGGCCCTGGATATCGGGTTTGCACAGGACGCGTGGGCGCCGTTCGCGCGGCCCGGTCATTTCAATGACCCGGACATGCTTGTGGTCGGGCAGGTCGGCTGGTTCGGGCCGTTGCGTCCGACCAGACTGACGCCGGACGAACAATACACGCACATCAGCCTGTGGTGCCTGCTGTCCGCGCCACTACTCCTCGGCTGCGATTTGGAAAAAC